>Ga0210410_10000608_pt1 | contig 37845 bp, 37 predicted proteins | sample IncBWC4MmetaG_FD_161058 | JGI IMG/M metagenome (GOLD analysis project Ga0210410, IMG submission 161058) | Forest soil microbial communities from Barre Woods Harvard Forest LTER site, Petersham, Massachusetts, United States - Inc-BW-C-4-M | ecosystem: Environmental > Terrestrial > Soil >...
TGGTAGGGGGTATGAAAATCACAACCTATAATCAACATTGCTCGGCTCCTTTCTTCCGAGCCCTGGTCGTTTAGCGCAACCAAGTTTACTCGGTCGGGGGAGCCGACACCGTCATCCAATCAGCCGACTCCCAGAACTGACAATATTCCTTCGAGCGGGCAAGGGAACTTTTGCCGGGTGCCGGACCGTACCCCCGGTCTGTTCTGAACACGGACAAGCAAAGCGAACCTGGTCGAAAACCTACTGCTCTGGGATTTGTTGTAACGTGCACCACTTCTTGATGGTCTTGATCGAGGTGATGGTTAACGTCACCGAGGATGGAGAACCCGTTCTTGTTAAGAAGTCGGAGCTTGTGCTCAGCGACGGTGACTCGCTCCCGGTTACTTCCACTTGTTGTCCCAGATACTGGCCGAGCTTTATTTTGCTTTTGCGAGTCGCCTCAAGTTCGTAAGTTATGGCTGGGTACTGCTTGAACAGTATGTAATCGCCGCTAGATGTGCCGACGCAGCCCTGTACGGTTATCTGTCCTTTGGAAACTTTCGATTTCTCCTGGCCAGGGTTGCTGGGCTTTGCCCTAGCACAGGACAGCAAGCTGCCCGAAAGCACAAGAAAGAACCACAACTTTCTCATGGAGATTCCTTCTCCCACTGAATGAGATGCCAAAGTTATTGCCAGGGTTCGCTGTTGAACTACACACGAGCGCGTATTAAATTCCTTGTACGTAGCCGTCTTGACACCATCCCAACTAAAGCATATAGTCCGCGCTTTCCGCCCATGTGAGGGAGGTTGCCATGCGCCATAAATGGCTCACAGGGCTGCTGTGTTTCTTTTTGACGGTACCGGGCTTCGGACAGGCTGTTACGAGTACGCAGGTCTTCCACGTTCCGATTTCACTGTCCGTGTTTGTACCTTGCGCGGCAGGAGGTGCTGGGGAACTAATTGACGTGAGTGGCCCACTCCATGTCGTCCTTTCGACCACCATTAATGGAAACAATATCCGGGTCACTCAGTCTTTCAATCCGCAGGGCGTCGTTGGGACGGGGCAGACAACGGGTGACACTTACCACGGAACAGGCATCACACGGCTCGATGTCACTGCTTCTGTAAATGCATTCCCGACGGAGTTCACCTTCGTCAACAACTTCTATATGATCGGCACAACATCAACTGGCGGGAAATTACTTATCCACGAAACGGCGCATTTCACGGTGGATGCTAATGGAGCGACCACGGTGAATTTCGACAAGCCGTCCGTTACATGTCACTAAGCTGAACATGAGGAGTGCGTTGACCAGCCTCACTGCGATAGATCAATCACGCGCGTCGCGTTATAGCCGGGTGCCCCAGGTTCCGGTCTTTGGTACCTGGGTCTCGGGAAAGACTGGGGGCAGACGGAAAGCTCTCTTGCATTTCAGCAGCTTGATAAATTCGAAGGGAGCAGCCCGTCTGTTCCCGATTCCCCTCCCATTTTCCCGATTTTCTCCGGCCACGCGGTTCCGTTCGATTCCGACCGCAAGTCCTCTTGCGTCGACCGGGGATCGGGGCTAGCATCAGATCATGGCCAAGGCTAAGGAATTTGAACTCGAGAAGCAGGCGCCTGTGGTGGATGACGAAGACCAGGCGACCCTCGCTGCTATTGATGAGGGCATCCGGGACGCTAAAGCCGGCCGCACGACACCCCTTGAGCAAGTTCGCAAACTCCTGCCCCGATGGATTACCGCCTCCTCTTCACGCAAAGAGCGTTAGCGGATCTCGCTGAACTCATCAGCCATATTGCCGAAGACGATGGGGAAGCTGCCTCGCGTTTTGGCAGTTCGCTGCTGGACCACATCGAATTGTTGTCGCGTTTTCCCCGCATGGGCGGCGTCATTCGCAAGAGAGCGCGAGTGCGGAAACTAGCGCACAGCCCCGTCGTCGTGTACTACCAGCTCCGCGAAGACAAGCACGTTGTGGAAATTCTTCATATTCGTCATGCGTCGCGCAAGGCTCCCAGATTCTAACAGGGCGGCGCGATGCAACCCAAGAGCACAGGCAAGAGTGCCTGTGCTACCACGGGACGGAGAAGAGCGGGCAGGGCGAGCCCAGCCTATACAAAGGATCGGGAACCCCCGTCACCAGTCACCCTCTTCTGTTACATTATTCCTGCAGCCGCATCGAACCTCATTGCATCCCACCACCACAGGAAGGACTCCATGCAAACAGCCTCCATTCAATGGATCGGCGAACAGAAATTCCTCGCCACCAGCCCCTCCGGACATGCGGTGCCGTTCGATTCCGACCGCGACTCCAACAAGGCTCCCGGGGCGATGGAGATGGTGCTGATGGCGCTTGGCGCGTGCACCGCCACGGACATGGTCCTGATCCTCGAAAAAAAGCGCCAGAAGCTCGAGTCGCTCGAAGTCCTCTGCTCCGGCGAACGCGCCGCTGAGCCGCCCACCGTCTGGACGAAGCTCGAAGTCCTCTTCCGCCTGCGCGGCACGATTGACGAAGCCGCCGTGAAGCACGCCATATCCCTTACCGAGGAAAAATATTGCTCCGTCGCGGCCATGCTCAAGAAGACCGCCGTCTTCACCTGGCGCTACGAAATTCTTCCCCCTGCGGCCACCGGCGCAAAATGACGCAAATCCGCGAAATCAGGCAAAAAATCCGCGCGCGCTTGTTTCCGGCAAACCGCATCGCTTACAATCAATCTTTTCCGCTCGGTGCAAGTTTCCTGCAAGGAGAATCATGGCTCGCTGCGTAAAGGCAAAAATCACGGGTGTAGCCGGTTACGTTCCCCCGCGCCTCCTGACCAACGCCGATCTTGAAAAAATGGTGGACACCACCAACGAATGGATCATGGAACGCGTCGGCATCCGCGAACGCCACCTCGCCGAAAAGGGCGTTGCCGCAAGCGACCTCGCCGTCGAAGCCGTGAAAAAGCTGCAGGCCAAGCATCCCTTCGATTTGCAGTCGGTGGACCTGATCGTCGTCGGCACGGTCACGCCGGACATGATGTATCCCTCGACCGCCTGCTTGGTGCAGAACAAGCTGGGCATCGCCAACACCTGGGGCTTCGATGTTTCCGCGGGCTGCTCCGGATTCCTCTATTCTCTCAACGTCGGCACGAAGTTCATCGAATCCGGGCAATACAAGAAAGTTCTGGTGGTCGGCTCGGACGTCAACTCTTCCATGACCGACTTCACCGATCGCGCCGTCTGCATCATCTTTGGTGACGGCGCCGGCGCCGCGCTGCTGGAACCCGCCGCTGAAGGCGAAGCGGGCATCATCGACCACGTCGCGCAAATCGAAGGCATGGGCGGCCAGTTTCTGTACATGCCGGCAGGCGGCAGCCTGAACCCCGCGTCGCACGAAACGGTGGACCAGAAGATGCACTACATCCACCAGGACGGCAAAAACGTTTTCAAGTACGCGGTAAAGAAAATGGCGGAGATGACCGAGCGCGTGCTGGCGAAGAACGGCTTGACCGGCAAGGACGTGGACTGCTTCATCGCGCACCAGGCCAACCGCCGCATCATCACCGCCACCGCCGAACGCCTGGGCATGCCGCTGGACAAAGTGATTATCAACATCGAGCAGTACGGCAACACCACCGCCGGCACGATTCCGCTGGCCATGCAGACCGCCCTCGACGAAAAGAAACTCAAGAAGGGCGACCTCGTCCTCCTCGCCGCCGTCGGCGCGGGCTTCACTTCCGGCGCCACGCTAGTCCGCTGGGCGTACTGATTCCGGCGATGGAAAAGCCGGGATGAGATTTTCTATGGAAAAAATTTAGATGGAACGGATCGACGCGGCCTGAATTAGATTCGATTCCAGGCGCCGGTCAATGTGCACCGCGGCAATACGCGCACATAGCATGCGCTCTCGTTCGGCCCAGCCGGCCATCATCGGCGAGAAGCTGGCCAAGACTTTTTCGGCGTGCTGAACCACGGAGTAGTAAGCCTTCACCATGCCCAGTCCGCCCTTCGTTTCCTTCAGCTCGGGGGTGAGGGTCAGCAGGCTGGCAAACTTTTCAAAATCGTTTCCGCAAATGGAGGCCTCCTGCACGTGCGCCGCTTCCAGCACGCGGCTGGAAATCGGCAGGCTGGCCATACCCGTGAACACGGCGCGCCAGTAATACACGGCGAACTGGCCCATGGCCACGACGGCGATCGAAAGTAAAGCTGCGGAGAACATCATTTCCCTCAGCGACGATTATTCCTTCCGCGGCCTGTTGCCCCAATAGCCCGCAAGTACTACGGGAATGGCACTTCCAGGATGCTCCTGAGAGGCAAACCGGGTCTTGCCGCAGAGCCTCCTCTATCCTATTCTTACGCAAGCAGTTAGAGGATCCCTCATGACTACGAAAGCAGCCGTTTCCTGCCTTATTCTGGCCTCCTTACTGGGAGCGTTTCTCGTCGGCGTTTCCGCGAGGCCAAAATCGAACGAGACAGACCGCGCCGCCATCCTGGCGGTCCTGACTACCCAGCAAAACGACTGGAACAGGGGCGATACTCGCGCGTTCATGAATGGCTATTGGAACTCCACCGAACTGACCTTCGCTGGAACACGCGGGTTTACGCGCGGATGGCAGACGGTGATGGAGCGCTACCAGAAGACTTACGCCGACAAAGCTGCGATGGGCATGCTGGATTTTCAGGAGCTCGAAATCCGGCCGCTCGGGCCAGATGCGGCGCTGGTACTGGGAAAATGGCACCTGCAGCGGCAAGGCGGCGACATCGGCGGAATCTTCACACTGGTCTTTCAGAAATTCCCCGAAGGATGGCGCATCGTTCACGACCACACAACGCAGAGTCCACCCGAAACAAAGTAGGGAGCATTGTAGTTTAGAGAATTTCGAGGATTTCTTCGTAACGCTTGAAGGGCGGAATCAGGTATGCCCCGGCCAATTCCGTGCGCGCCCACGCGAGCATATCGCGCGCGACTTCGAATCCGCGATCGCGTGCGGAGGCTCCCGCCGCCTCCATGGATTTCAAAAGCGGCTCTGGAATCACAATCCCTGGAACCTCGTTGTTGAGGCGCAGGGCCTGCTTGTAGCTGTTGAGCGGCCACACGCCGATGAGCACGGGGATGGGCACCTTGCCGCCGAGTTTTTTCAGGAACGCGTACCAGTGCTGGGGATCGAAGAGCGGCTGGGTCATGGCGAAGTGCGCGCCGGCCTCAACCTTGGCGTGAAAGCGGGCAATTTCCACGTCAAGATCGTCGGCGACAGGATTCACCGCGACACCGATGGTGAAATTGGTTTGCCCGCCAAGCGTTTTCCCCGCCCAGTCCGTGCCCTGATTCAGGCGATGCAGAATTTTCACCAAGCCAACGGAATCCACTTCGTAGACGCCGCTGGTTTCCGGATAATCGCCGACCGACGGGGGATCACCCGTGATGCCGAGAACATTGCGAACGCCGCCGACCGTCCAAGCGCCGAGCAGCATCGCCTGCAGGCCGATAATATTTTGGTCGCGTGTGGTCAGGTGCGGAACAGTTTCGATGCCGCGGGCTTCCAGTGCTCCGGCGACGATCAGCGCGTCCATCCCGACGCGAGCCATCGCGCCGCTGTTTATGTCGATGGCGTCGACTTTCTTTGAGGCCATCACGCGGTCCACCTGCTCGTAGATGCGGTCGAGCGCGATGCCCTTCGGCGGATCGATTTCCACGCATACGGTAAATTCTTTTTTCTGCAGCCGCTTCCAGAATTTGCTTTCGGGGTCGCGTTCCTGCGGCGGTGGAGCGGGTTGCGCGGCGGCCACGACCGTGGCGGCGGCATGCGTTTTTGCGGGGCGCAGCGATTTCACAGCTTCGGCCATGGCGCGAATGTGCGCCGGCGTTGTGCCGCAGCAGCCGCCAAGAATGCGCACGCCGAGACCGGCGGCTTCGCGGGCAAATTCGGCGAAATATTGCGGCGAGGATTTCGGGTAAACGATGCGGTCGCCTTCGCGCTTGGGGAAACCGGCGTTGGGCATGCCGCTGACGCAGCAGTTCTGGGCGTTCGAAAGTTCCTGCAGGATTGGCAGCAGCGATTGCGGCCCCAGCGTGCAATTTGCACCAATCACCTGAACGTTTTTGTCTTTCAGGAGCGATGTGGCGAGAAAGGGCCGGACGTCGCCAAACGTGGTGCCTTCCTCGGAATAAGTGAGCTGCGCCACGATGGGCAAATTGGAAAACGAGCGGATGGCCTCGACAGCCAGTAGAATTTCCTCGATATAAGAAAACGTTTCCAGGATGAAGAGATCCACGCCCCGTTCTTCCAGCGCCATCGCCTGCTCGTGAAAAATGGCGCGAATCTGATCCGGCTCGGGATGGCGCGCCTGGACGCCGATGCCGAGCGGGCCCATCGAGCCGGCAATCAAAATTTCGCGCGAGGCCGCTTCCCGCGCTTCGCGGGCAACTTTCACGCCGCGGCTGTTGAGTCGCTGCACTTCGTCGCCGAGTCCCATGGGAGCGAGCTTGAAGCGATTCGCGCCGAACGTGTTCGTCTCGATGATCTGCGCGCCGGCTTCGATGTACGCCTGGTGGACGCGAAACACCGCCTCCGGCTCGGTGGCGTTCAATTCGTCAAAGCAGCGGACCGAGCCCACGGCTTCGTAAAGCATGGAGCCCATGGCGCCGTCCGCGATAAGGATGGAATCCTTCAGCCGATCGTTGAAGTCCTGAATTTTCACTTTTCGATTTTCCTGTGCTCTGCGCCGCGCGTGTGGATTGCGGCTAGCGTTTTTGTTCCATCAAACCAGCTACCGTGCTCATCAGGTCGTACTTGGTGAGTATTTCGAACTTCGCTTCGTCCATTTCCACGAAGACCGCGGGATTTTCGTGGCTGAGCATGTAGGTGACGCGCTCGACGGGCGAAGAACCCGGAATGCGGGGAAGCGGCTTGCTCATCACTTCGCGCACCACCAGCTTGCGCAGGTCCTTGCCCTGCAGCGCGAGGGTGAGGATCTGATCTTCGTAAATGGTGCCGATGGGCAGCGTTTCTTCGAACACCGGAATCTGCGAAATGTCCTGCTCCTGCATGGTTTTCAACGCGTGGAAAACCGTCTGATACGGGCGCGCGATCACCAGTTCGCGGACTTTGCCGGACTGCCGCTTGGCGTTGACCACTTCCGCGGCGGTGATGGGCACGCTCGATTCCACGTAGCCGCGCTCGCGCATCCACTCGTCGTTGTAGACCTTGCTGAGATAGCGCATGCCGGTATCGGGAAGCAGGACGACGACGAAATCGCGCGGCCCAAGATCTTTCGCCAGGCGCAACGCGGCGCTGAGGCAACCGCCGCCCGAGCCGCCGGTGAAAATCCCTTCCTGCTTGGCCAGGCGACGCGCGACGACGAAACATTCTTCGTCGTTCACCTGAATCACGTCGTCGAGAATGTCCATGTGCATCGTGGTGGGAAAGAAATCCTCGCCGATGCCTTCCACGACGTAGGTGCGCGCCTTGGTGATTTTGCCGGTTTTGTGAAAATCAAAATAAAGCGAGCCTTCCGGATCAACGCCGATAATCTTGACGTCCGGATTTTTTTCCTTCAGAAATTTGCCCACGCCGCTGATGGTGCCGCCGGTTCCCATGCCGCAAACGAAATGCGTGATCTTTCCTTCGGAGTCTTCCCAGATTTCGGGGCCGGTGGTTTTGTAATGCGCCTCGGGATTGCAGGGGTTGTCGTACTGATTCGGATAATAAGCGTTGGGAATTTCCCGCGCCAGCTTTTTGGCCACGCTGTAGTAGCTGCGGGGATCCTCAGGCTCGACGGCGGTGGGGCAAACGATTACTTCGGCGCCAAGCGCTTTCAGCAAATCCACTTTTTCCTTGGACTGCTTGTCGGTGGTGGTGAAGACGCACTTGTATCCGCGCACGGCCGCGACCAAAGCCAGCCCCATCCCGGTATTGCCGGAGGTACCTTCGATGATGGTGCCGCCGGGCTTAAGCAAACCTTTTTTCTCGGCTTCGTCAATCATGGTGAGGCCAATACGGTCTTTCACGGAGCCACCGGGGTTCAGCATCTCCGCCTTGATCCATATCTGCGGCTTCAGGCCCTGATTGATCCGGTTCAGCCGGACGAGCGGGACACGTCCCACCGCTTCGAGAATATTATTGCAGCGCATAGATTGGTTTTCCGGCCCTCGGCCAAAGCTGTGCGGGCCTGTGCCATACTTCCTTTAAGTTTAGCATGCGGCGCAAAGGCGATTCGCCTGCCCGCCTGCCGGAGAGGACCAAAATGCCACGCCAGAACATTGCAACGGGGACAAAATGGGAGCCGATTGTGGGGTATTCGCGCGCCGTGCGAGTCGGGAATCACATCAGCGTTTCCGGGACCACAGCCACGGGCCCGGATGGAAAAATCATCGGGATCGGCGACGTCTACGCGCAGACCGTGCAGATCATCAAGAATCTGGAAGCTGCCTTGGCACGCGCCGGCGCAAGCTTGAAAGACGTGGTGCGCACGCGGATTTTTGTGACGAATATCGGGGATTGGGAAAAGATCGGAAAGGCACACGGGGAATTTTTCGGGGAGATCCGGCCGGCGAGTTCGATGGTGGAAGTGAGCCGTCTGATTGCGCCGGAGATTTTGCTGGAGATCGAAGCCGACGCAATTGTGGAATAACAATGTAGCGGCGACCTTCAGGTCGCCCAGCCGTTGAGAAGAGGGTGCTCCCCTTTTGGCGTTATCCCGAAAATTGTCATTCTGAGCGCATCCGATGAGGATGCACGAAGAATCTCACCGCGCAGGCTAAGCTCCCACGGTCAGTTGAGATCCTTCGGCCCGCAAAGTGCGCGGGCCTCAGGATGACAAACTTACGATAGTGCGGGTCCGGCTACCACTTGGCGCGAATGCGGTATTTCAGGACGGATTCGCCGTTGGCTTTCACGGGAACATCGAATTGGGCGGCGAATGCCGCGGTTTTCGTGTACTTGTAGGTGTTGGAGAGCATTTCCCAGTCGCCGCCGATTGGTTCATTCACCTGAACGGTGACGGGCGTGTCCTTGTGATTCCGCAGGGTGATTTCAAATTCCATTTCCCAAAGACGGCTGCCGAGGCTTTTGTAGTCGGTCTGCTTGCGCTCGCTGACCACGTCGAAGGCGTTGCCAATCTTCACGGTGATAAATTCGTCTTTCGGCGTGTGGTCAATGTGGTCCTCACCGATGAAGAGCAGCCCGCCTTTCGAATCCTTCTGGTAAACGCGCACATTGCCCGCCGGAAGCGGAACGCCGAGGCCGGCCTTCTCCTCATTCTTGAACTTGTAGAAAACCATGACGGGATCCTTGAGCGGCGAGCCGGGGTTTTGCGAATTGTGGTAGTAGAAGTTTTGCCCGTTCACGACGAAGAGTTTTTCCACGGGAACGCCAGTTCCCTCGAGCAGGCTGATCTGTTTGGTTTCCTTGTCCTCCACGGATGTGCGGCGGCCCAGAGAGTAAAGATGATACTCACTGAAATTTTCCTGCTGGAACTGTTCCCTGCCATTGACTGCGGGGGCGGCTTTGACCATATCCGCGGCACGGTAGCGGGCGGGTTCAGGGACGCGGTTCAGGTCCCCGGCCACAAGCTGCAACTTGGCGTTGTGAAATGCGGTGCCGCTGTTATTGATGACCGTGACCCAGCCGTCGAGATCGGCGGCCTTGTCCTCGCGCCCGACAGTGAGAACGTAATCGGCGTTCCAGGAGAGATTTCCGGCGAGGTAAGAAGATTCGATTTTCTGTTTGGTGGATCCGGAATTTTCCAGCGACATCAGCAACGTCGGGCGGTCATAGAGATTCCCCGGCACTTCCGGAAAGCGATAACTCTCGCTGTAACCTCCAGTGACGATATCATTGCCGATTTTCCAGACCGGGCCGTTGTTGTTGGCCAGCAGCGTGGCCTTGATCTCTTCGTGTTTGGTGGTGCCGTTATCCATGTAGCTGCGCACCAGCGTCACTTCCTTACCGACGTACTTGTTGAGCAGCTTCGCGGGTTCCAGCAGATCGTATTCGTAATTCTGTTCGAGCACCCCGACCTTGTCGGGCTCGGTCAGGGAACGAAAGTGAACGGTGGCGGGATTCACGGTAGCGGCGATGTCCATGAATTTCAGACGGAAATTTCCCCGCGGAAGCTGCAATTCCCGTACGTCGCGGACCAAAGCGATATTGGAATTGTAGACGGTGACCCCGAGATCGGTCTGATCCTTCAAAGTCGTGGATTGGTCCGCCGCCGCCGAACTGTGAGCGGAATCCTTTTCCTGCGAGCCGTTCTTTTTGCCCGCGTGGAAGTCCGGAACAAACGCAACGGCACCGGCCAGCGCGATGGCGGCGGTTACGGCCAGCCAGCGGGAAGCCGCATTCCTTGGGAATCGGGGAGATTTCATCTTCGCTTCACCTCGTAAAGAATTTGCCTTCGAGCTTAGAACGGCGCCGGCGATATTTCTTGCGAGCGCCTATTCGTTGGAGGTCTGCTTCCAGGTGCGGCCGCCATCGGATGTTTCATAACTGGTGTGGTTCGCCGCGTCCCAGATCGATGCGTGCTGCGCATCAGCGGCGTGAACGCCGCCCAGATCGCCCGTGATGGGGGTGCTTATCCGGGTCCAGTGGCCGCCGCGATCCGTTGTGAGCAGCAGCGTTCCGGCCTTCCCTGCGAGCCAGCAGACGCGCGAAGAAGGTGCGAAGCCGGAAGTGAGATTTGCGTTCGCACCCGTGTCCAGCAGTTTCCATTTTTTGCCGCCGTCGGTGGTCAGTTGCAGTGTTCCCGCGGGCTGCAGCTTCCAGAAAACGTTGTTGTCCGGCGTGAGGATCAGGCCTGCGCCTGAACCCGCGACTTCCACAACTTCATTGGCAACGCCTTGTTTCATCATCATGCGATTGGCTCGTCCGTTTGACGGCGCGGCAGGCGGTTCGACAGCGAGAGCTTCTGGTGCCGAGGGAGAAACACTTTTTGCGTCGGCATGGGCCGGCGGTCTTTGGGCCGCCGCTCCTCCCGCGCTGCCTCCCAATACCGCCGGGGCAGGAGGAGGGGCGGCGGAAGCAGCCGCGTCGGCGGAGGCCTGCGCAGGAATTGCCGGAACAGGCGTCGAAGGTGCGGGGGTTTTCTTTTCCAGACGTCCCCCAACAAAATGATCCCGTGATGCTCGCAATTCGTCGCCCGGAACTTTGGCCTTTGCCGGCGGCACGGCAGAAAGCGCCTTCTCCTTCTCCCGGACAGACATGTCAGCGGTTAATGCCTGTTCATCTTTTGGCACGGACTGCGGCTGCGCTTTCGCCGCTTGCTGATCGAGCATCTGGCTTGGTTCGTTCGGCGATTGGCGGCGGGCAATGATGGTGTCTGAGTAGTGCGCCACTTTCGGCGCGCGCTGTTCATAAATTCCAATGAAGACGAGGACGCCACCAGCCACGGCGCCCAGCGGAACGGCCCAGCGCAAGAGCGCAGGGCGGCGACGGAGGATTGCGACGCGAGTTACGGCTGCTTGCGGAGCGTTTGACGCGGATGTCCTGGCGCTTCGCACGAGAACTCCCCGCTCTTCCCAATCTTCCGCAAGCTGCGTTTCGGTTGATTCGACAAGCGCCAGCGCTTCCTGGCAAATTTCACACGCGGAAATATGCTGCTTCCAGTGGGCCATTTCCTCGAGGGAAAGATTCCGCTCGTGATACGCGGCCAGAGTTTCCGCGTCGGGGCAGTTCGCCTGAGCCGAGCCGCCACGCAAATTTTGCGCGAGCGCGCGTTCGAATTTTGGGTCGCGATCGTCAGACGGCATGGCGCTCTCCCTTCTTAGAACGGCGGCGCAGGCGTTTCTTGCGGCGGTTCACGCTGGTTCCTTTCGGTTCGCCTGCGAAATGCCGGGCTTCGCATCGGGAAACAATTTCCGGAAATCGATGGGCACATCTTCCGCTGCGTATTCGAAACACAGCAGGATTTCCGCTTCACTCAGGGAAAAGGCATCGCGCAGGTATTGCTCGGCAAGCGCGCGCAGTTCAACGCGGATTCGCTCCAGGCTGCGGGAAACGCTGGATTCATGCTCGCGAAGCCTCTTGCCAATTTCCGCCAGCTTCATCTGCCGGACGTAATAAAGTTCCAACCGCTCGTGGTCGTCAGGAGGCAAAAGTTTCAGGCAGTGCTGCAGGGCAGCGGAGAAGCAGGAGAGGTAGCGTGCCCGATGCGGATCCTGGAGCACATTCGGCTGCATGCACTCGGGCGGGAGGGCCGCTTTTTCGCCGTCCTCCGCATCCAGCGATTCCATGCGGCGCTGCGAGCGGATGTAATCCACGTGGCGCTGCGCGAGGACCGTGCGCAGCCACGTCTTCAGTGAACTTCGCCCGTGGAAATAACGGAAGAGCGAACGTTCGCCGCGCTTCCCATCCATCAGACCGAAAAGATCGGAGAACAGCGAATCGGCAAGTTCCTGCGGATTCGAGCCATACCTGCCGGCTTTGCTGATCGCACCAGCGGCGGCACGCAGATAGCTGCGGTATTCCTTAACAAAATATTCCCAAGCGGCCTCGGAGCCTTCGATGCAAGCCGTGGTCAAGGCCAAATCCTCCAGATGCAGAGCAAGGAGATACTCTTCGATGCGCTCGGTAGCCGGGGCCCCTTCCTGGAAGCGCTTGCGCAAGCTGCGTTCCAGGCCACAGGAGAATTGGCCTTGGGATAGTCCCCAGCGGACGGCACCAGACTGCGAGTAGAGCGAAGCCACCAGCGGCTCGCACCCGGAGAGGAGCGGCGACGGCATAGCCGGCGGTTTCTTTTCTTGGGGAGGCTGCGGCACAATCCTCCTGCCGGAAGTCTAAAGCTATTTCTTTCAGCTTCCTAGGGTGCGGGACAAATAACCAACGCCCTGTGGCGAAGATGCATCCAAAAGGGTACCCTAAAGGAGTGACCGGTGGGTGTCCCCAGCAATTCCCCGAGTCAGTCCCGCCCTGATTGAGTTATTCTATGGAGAGTTGCGCCGCCTGCCCCGCAACGAATTACGCCTCGGCGGGTTTGTCCGAGATACAGAAATCACGTGTGAAGATGCCCTCGCTTTAGCATTAGCGAGTTCGCGTCTTTAGTACGAAAGTCCTATTCGAGGGGCTTGCCCCCTCTCAGTACCCTCGTACTGGTAAAACACACGTTCTGTGCTCGAAAAATCGAAACTTTGACGCCCCGGGTCGAAGTTCCAGGACGAATTCTTGCAAGAGGCGACAAGCGGATGGCCACGATGATCGCAGATGCACCAACGAGCAGGTCACTAGGCGTAGGGTTCGCCGCCAACCGCGGGCGAGCGGGCAATTCCGAAGCCTGGAAGCAAAACATTGGGAGCAAGAAGGTGCCGGCCCGGCTGGCCCTGCTGCCGGACGCCAAACCTAACTGGCGCCGTGTGGGGTTCAGCGCCGGCGTGCAGCTTACCATTTTGGGATTCTTTATCGTCATTCCCATTCTCTATCCGGAACAGATGAAGACGGCCATCCAGTATTCCTACACCGCGATCGCTCAGCCGGTGACAATGATTCCGGTCGCTCCTCCCCCGCCGCCGCCGCCAACCCCGAAAATAAAAGCAGTCGTTCCCAAGCCGGCGCCGATCCCTGAGCCGCCGAAGCTGAATCCGCAGCAACCGCATATTTTTGCCAACCTGGTGGCGCCCAAGACAGTGAAGCCCAAGGTGGAAAAGGTCGAAATCAAAGATCCGGACATGACGCCGAAGTTTGAGGCGGCGAAGATTGATGTGAAAGAGAACGGGCCGAAGCGTCCGAAAGAGGACGTGAAAGTCGGCAACCTGGGTTCGGGAAGCGCGGCGCCGGCAACGGTGGTCGCTCCCGTGGACAAAGTGCAGACCGGCGGGTTCGGCGATCCGAACGGAGTAGCCGGCAAGGGTGATCCTAAGCACGCAACGAACGTGGCGCGACTGGGTTCTCCAGCGCTGCCCGGCGGCGAAGGTTATGGCAACGGCACGGGCGGCAAGGAAGGAATTCGCGGCACGGTAGCCAGCACGGGCTTTGGCAACGGCACGGCGAATCCTCCGCCGAGCGGCAAGAAGGGCTCGGTCGTCTCCACCGGCTTCGCCAACGCGGCCGATACGACGGCGGAAGCGCCAAAGAAAAAGCAACAGGCCAGCGGCCCGGCGGATAACTCCCCAACTATTCTCGAAAAGCCGCGGCCGGAATACACCGCCGAAGGGCGTTCCTTGAAGATTGAAGGCGATGTGGTTGTGGACATGGTCTTCCTGGCGAACGGGACCGTGCAAATCAACCGCGTAATCAGCGGGCTGGGTCACGGCCTGGATGAATCGGCGATGCGGGCCGCGCAACAAATCAAGTTCAAACCGGCGTTGCGCCAGGGCGAACCGGTGGATTTTCCGGCTCGGGTAAGAATTGAATTTCGTTTGGCATACTGAAGGGGTGATGAAAATGCGTAAGTTTTCGAAGTACATCCTAGTGCTTGCTGTCGGCCTATATGCAAGCACGATTGCCTCCGCCGCGCCGGCTCCCGATGGGGAGCAGCCACGCACGATGGACCAGGTGGTGGATCGGATTACTGGCAACGAGCAGAAGCTCTACGGCCAGATCCGCAACTACTCTCCGCTGGTGGAGACGTACATCCAGAATTTGAAACCGGACAAGGACCTGGGACAGGTGCCCGCCGGGGACAAATATTTCCTGGGCCGCGCCAACTTCGCAAAGGGTGTGAGCCTGGTGCCCCTGACCGAAACCTCGAACAAGGGTAAGCGGGCGTTCGCGTCCATCGGCAATTTCTTCAGCTTTGCGATGCAGTTCCTGCCCGACGGTTTCCTGCAGATGATTTTCATTGACACCAACGGGTTTGACCGGCAGCACTACAAGTTCGATTACGTGCGCCGCGAATTCCTGGGCGAAGTGCGCTGCCTGGTGTTCGACGTGACGCCGCTCGAAAAGAAGAGCAACGGCAGGTTCCTGGGACGCATTTGGGTGGAAGATCAGGACTATCACATCGTGCGCTTCAACGGCGCATACGGCGGGAACGGGCATTCCAGCTGGTATTTCCACTTCGACAGCTGGCGGACCAACGTGCAGCCCGGGCTCTGGCTGCCGACGTTTGTCTACAGCGAAGAAAAAGATCTGCACTACGCCATTTCGAAGAAGCTCGACTTCAAGGCACAGACCCGACTGTGGGGCTATAACCTCGGCGGCGCTTCGCAGGAGCAGGAGTTGAGCAAGATTCTCGTCGAGACGCCGATGCAGGACGACACGAAGACCGCCAACGACCTGACGCCTATTCAGGCGCAGCGTTCCTGGGACCGCCAGGCGGAAGACAACCTTTCCGATCGCCTGGAGCGCATCGGCCTGATGGCGCCGAAAGGTGAAGTGGACAAGGTGCTGGAGACCGTCGTCAACAACCTGGAAGTGACCAACAATATTGACCTGGATCCCGAAGTGCGCTGCCGCGTGCTGATGACCTCCACGCTGGAATCCTTTACTCTGGGCCACACGATTGTGCTGAGCCGCGGCTTGATCGACGTGCTGCCCGACGAAGCCAGCCTGGCAACGATGCTGGCGCACGAATTGGGCCACGTGGTGCTTGGCCACCGCCTGGATTCGCAGTTCGCCTTCTTTGACCAATTGCTGGTGGAAGATAAGGACACGTTCCGGCACTTCGGTTTTTCGCGCACGCCGGATGAGGAAGCGGCGGCCAACGCGAAAGCCATCCAGATCCTGAATAATTCACCTTACAAAAGCCAACTGGCCAACGCCGGACTCTTCCTGCAGGCTCTCGACAGCCGCCAGAAGGAAATTCCGAACCTGATCAGCGGACACCTGGGCAATCGCGTGCCGCAGATCAACGACGTCAAATCCACTGCGGCGGCTGCGGATCCGAAGCAGAATCCACAGAAGATTGCGGCGCTGCCCATCGGCGGCCGCGTGAAGCTGGATCCGTGGAACGACAGGCTGGATCTCATCAAGGCCAAGCCCGTCGGCACGGTGGCGGAACGCGAGAAGATGCCGTTCGAAGTGACGCCATTCATGCCGTACCTGATGCGCTACGGCGCGGATGGTTCCAAGCCGGTCGCGGCCAGCACGTCGGCCCCGCAGGACGCAAAGCCGGGCGATGCGACTGCCCCGACCAAGCCGTAATCGTCCCTACTAAAACTTGAAACCGATAAGCCCCCATCTTCGGGGGCTTTTTCTTTTGGACCCACTGTTCGCCTTCGCCTACGAGGATATCTCCGGACCAACGCCGATTTATGACACGCGACAGCCGACAACGATGTCGGAGACGAACGTTTTATCGAATGTTATACTGCCTCGCATGAGACTCGCGATCACATTCTTGGTATTTAGTTTCTGCCTTACCGCCTATGCCCAAGCGCCGACGGAAAATCCCACGGGGAAGAATCCCGCAGAGAGCACAGGAAAGGTTGACCCGACGCTGCACGCAGATGTGCTCAAGCTTATGGATCTTATGGGGCTGAGAAACCTTCTTGAGAGCAGCATGAAACCGTTGGTTGGCAAGGGCAAACAGGAAATGATGGCGCAGTGTCCCAAGTGTTCGCCCGAATTCGGTGAAGAATGGGCAAAACGAATGCTGGCGAGGCTCAAGGTCGACGATTTCATGGAAGTTTATGTCACCGCCTACGAGAAGCACTTTACTGACGCAGAGATTACGGAAATGATTAGTTTGCAAAGCAAGAAGAAGGATGTGCCGCCGTCAAACCCATCACCTCAGCTGAAAGAAAAGCTTAGTGCGACCTTGCCAACGCTTCTTAGCGAAATAATGGGTGGTTGCACACAAGTCGGGGCCAAGTTGGGGGGCGAGATTGGGATGGAAATCGGAAAAGAGCACCCGGAGTTTCTCGAAGCCAAGCCGGAAAGCCCTAACGCAAATTAATTTTCTGTGCCTCCACACCTGCCCCGAAACCCAGTGGAGCAGTGCTTCAACAGGCTTCCTCGGCATCAAACCTTACATGGCTATTGAGAGCGTCTCAATAAAGCGGTAGCCGAACTCGTCCCAGTCGTAGAAATCCTGGACGCCTACGCGCTCGTCTTTGCCGTGAGAGCGGTGGTCTTCCACATCGAAGAACATGCAGGCGATGCCGTAGGTGGGGATGCCGGCGATGCGGAGATATTTTCCATCGGTCGCGCCGGTGGACATCGTCGGGACGATGGGGACGCCGGGCAACATTGTGGTAGGTGGGGCGGCCATCGTCAACGAAAGTCTTTTACCCATTAGCGGTATCGCTCCAAGGGCACCGCGATTAACCCTCAGAGCTGGCTGACAGACAAGCCAGGTATTTGCCGAAAGTGCCGGAGATTCGCCGTGGCTATGCCGTAGCCGAGTTCGAGTGCGGTCACGCCGATCAACAGGTCAGCTAGAGGGACCTTTACCCCGCGGGCCTGATTCTGGCCGTCGAGTTGGCCTGCGCGAAGGGCGATGGTTACGGTCACCGGGTAGACAGGCATCGCGACCAACAACTCTTCGATGAATTTCTCTCGCTTTGACTATCGCTCGGGGGAATCGGCGCGAACTGCCCCATGCGCGAGTTCAATCAGCGTTACAACCGATATACCAACATCGGTTTGCCCAATTCCTTGAAATAGGGCACTCAACACTTGCCGGGCGTTTTTGCCCTGGCGTTCTGCTGCAATCAAAACACTCGAATCGAGGATTAGTCCCATGCGGGAGGGCTAAGGGGCTCACGGTGACTTGCGACCGCCGCTTCGACATCTTTGGAGAAGTCCGCGTCAACCGTGGCCGTGGAGTCTTCAGGAAGCAACGCAATGCACTCGGAAATGGTACGCCGAACGGGCTCCGGGAGGTGCAATACTGCAACCGGCCGCTTGTCTTTTTCAATGACAATTTCTGCACCCGCACGCACACGCGCCAAGAGCGTAGCGACATCAGTTGCCGCGGCTTCGGACTCAGAAATGTGAATTACACGCTTCGACATAAAGCGAGTATACACCCACACCAGTGGCATGAGACCTAGTAGGTTGAAAGGGTTTTCATAAAGCGGTAGCCGAATTCGACGCCGTCGTAGAAATCCTGGACGCCTACGCGCTCGTCTTTGCCGTGGGAGCGGTGGTCTTCCATATCGAAAAACATGCAGGCAATGCCATAAGTGGGGATGCCGGCGATGCGGAGATATTTTCCATCGGTGGCGCCGGTGGACATCGTCGGGACAACCGGGACACCGGGCCACATCGTCGCAAGCGTGCGGTCGAGCGCGTCCGTCACTTCCGGCAGGAGCGAGGAGGGAGGAACGGTGACGATGGGGATAAGTTCCCCGCCCGCCGTTTTCTGTGGCACAACGGTGATGCTCAGCTTTGAATCGGCGACCACATGCTCGAGCGTCTTGTGGACATGCTCCGGGTCTTCTCCGGGGAAAATGCGGCAGTTCACGTTGGCGCGCGCCATTTGCGGAAGCGCGTTGGGCGCGTGGCCGCCGGAGAGCATCGTGGCGACACAGGTGGTGTGGAGGAGCGAGTTGTAATAAGGATTGTTCGATAGCCGCTTGATCGAGTCCGGTTCGGGCGGCTCCTTTGCGGCGCCGCGAAGATCCGCGGCCAATTGGCCCGTGGTAAGCGTGGCCGCGTGCGCAAAATAGTTGCGCGTAATCTCGTTGATCTCCACGGGGAACGAATAGGACTGCACTTTCAGCAACGCGGCGGAAAGCTCGTAAATCGCGTTTTCCGCGCCGGGCACCGAACTGTGGCCGCCGGGGTTTCTGGCCTCAACCTGAAAGTCGGCATAAACCTTTTCACTAGCCTGCATCCCGGCCAGCACGCGCTTCCCTTTCAGCTTTTCAAATTCGCCGCCATCAAGATTGATGCAGAACTCCGCGTCGATCCAGTCGCGATGCTGTTTAACCAGCCAGTCGACACCGTTAAAATCGCCGCCTTCCTCGTCGGCTGTGAGCGCCAGGATCAGATCGCGGTCGGGGACGAAGCCTTCCCGCTTCAGGCGGAGAAAGCTCTCGACCAGGATTGCATCTCCCACCTTCATGTCCTGCGTGCCGCGCCCGTAGAAAAATCCGTCCTTCTCGATGAACTGGAAGGGATCCACGGACCAATCTTCGCGGCGGGCTTCGACCACGTCGAGGTGACCGATGAAAAGGATGGGTTTTTTGTGCCCGGAGCCGTGGTAACGGACAACGAGATTCTTCTTGCGCTCGTTCGGGCCGGCGACGATGACGTCTTTCTCGTCAAACCCGCCGGCGAGCAACCGCCGGGCCATCGCTTCCGAGGCTTTGGTAACGTTGCCGGCGGAGTCGGTGGTATTGATCTCAATCAGTTGTTGAAAGATAGCGCGGGCTTCGGGGTTGATCGCCGCGTCGTTCTGTGCGCTTAGTGTTACCGGAAGGATCGCAGCACTACACAAAACAGCCGCCAAGCCGAGACCTCGGGTCATTCGCTTCTCCTTAGTAATTGCGTTGTAATTGAGGGATTCAGCCTAACGGCAACTCCCGTGCTCCGTCAAATTGGAAGCAAGTTGCCGATGCAGCGCGGAGTCGCATAGACTGCAAAGTGGCTTTGCGATCGTGTAGCGCCGGCTTCCAGCCGGCAGGTTGGCGTCGGAGCAAAGCTTGCCGGCAGGATGCCGACGCTACCAATTGGCCTGTTTAGCCTGGAGGAGAATTTTATGGATGTTCGCAAGCGCCGCTGGATGCAAATCGCGATGGGAATCGGGCTGTTTTTGGCGGGAAGCATTGCCGGAAGCGCGCTGACGCAGAAAGTATCGCCGGTGAATCGCTTCGGCCAGCCGAAGACCGTGATTCATGTGGTGGCCTATAAATTCCGCGACGCCACTTCCCAGAACGATCAGGAGCAGGCCATCAACGGCATCCGCGACATGGCGGGGAAAATTCCCGGGATCAAAAATATCTGGCTGAAGACCGAGCGGAACCAGTTGCGCGATTGGAGCGGCGTGTACGTAATCGAGTTCGCCAGCCCGGAAGCGGCGGCCGACTATGCGGAAAGCCCGCTGCACGAAACGTGGCGCAAGAAGTGGGAAGCGCTGCGCGAGACAAGCGTTTCGTTTCAAATTTCCAACTAAATCCTAATCTTCTTCTTCGCGGACGATGCCGAATTTGCGGCGGAGGAAGGAATCCATCAAGGTGTCGGGAAGCACGCGCCGGCCGAAGGCTGCCCACTTCGCGAGCGGCGTGACGGTGTAGCGCGCCTTCGGGTGGCTGGCTTCGATGGCATGAAGAATCACGCGGGCGCAATCTTCGGGCGTGGTCTTCGATTCGCGGCGGCTGCTGGTGGCTCCCGCGATGGCGCCGGCGTAAATTTTTGCGTACGGGCTGGCGGCCGAGCCATCAATATAAGATTGGGCGTGTTCCTTCGCGGCCTGCTGGAAATTCGTCATGATGTAGCCCGGCTCGATCAGGATCACTTCAACATTGAAAGGATAAAGCTCAAGGCGCAGCGCATTGGAAAGCGCTTCGACGGCATGTTTGCTGCTGCTGTATGCGCCGTAAGTGGGAGGCGTGAGGATGCCCGCGACGCTGCTTAACATCAGGATACGGCCTGACTTTCGTTCACGCATCTGCGGCAGCACGGCTTGCGTCACACGCAGCAAGCCGAAGATATTCGTTTCGTACAGGCGGCGCAAGTCTTCGAGTTTAAGTTCCTCGGCGATGGCCATTAATCCAACGCCGGCATTATTGATGAGGACGTCGATGTTGCCGGCTTTTTGCTGGATTTGCCGGACGGCACGAGTGACGGAGCTATCGTCGCAGACATCCAGTTCAACCGATTCAAGCCGCAGATTCCGGGTAACCGCAAGGCGATCGAGTTCGGTGCGTTTTTCCGCGGAGCGCCCCGCCGCAAAAACCCGATAGCCCTTTTCCGCCAATAGCAAGGCGGCCGCGCGGCCGAGCCCATCGGTTGCGCCGGTAATCAAAACCGTCTGTTGCGCGTTGCCCATGTTTCTCCTCTGTCGAAGCGCCCATTTTACGCACCGGGCTGCCGGGAAGCCAGCCGGATTCAGAAGAAATCAGCGGTCGCGAGGCTTCTTACGAGCAGGCGCAATTTGGACGGTTGTCTGCGTCGCCTCGCGCAATCCTGCGACGAGTTCCTTTGCACTTTTAGAGAGTGGCCGGCGCCGGGGAAGAATCACGTCGAGGCTGCGCCGAAGCGGCTCCGAGTCTGAGATTTCGAGGGGACGCAGCTTGCCGCGGCGGAGCTCATCGACCACCGCAATTTGCGGCAGGAAGGCCAGCCCCAGCTTGCGCAGAGCCATGCGCTTGCAGGCTTCGATGGTCTCGACTTCGAGCACGATGTTCGGCAGCAGGCCGTTGCGGCGGAAGAGACCGTTCATCAGCGTCCAGTCGCTGGAGCCGCGGTCGTAGGAAATGATGGGCACGGACTCCAGTTCTTCGAGCCGTACTCTTTTTCGAGCCAGCGCAGGATGCCCGGGATGGCCGACCAGAATCAGCGGATCGTCGCGCAGTTGAATGGTTTCCACTTCGGGATGATTCAGGGAACGCGCCAGCCCGAGATCCACTTCCCCGTCGAGAACCATTTTCAGCACTTGCGCGGAGTTTCCGCTGCGCACGCTGACGACGACGTTTGGATGGCTCTCCTGATACTTTTTCAGCACTTCGGGAAGCAGGTAAGTGCAGATGGAAAGCGACGCGGCGATGGGGAGCGCTCCGCCGGAGATGGGATGCAGTTCGTGCACTGCCTGGCGAGCCATGGCCACCTGCCGCAAGACCTGCTCCGCATGGGGACGCAAAGCCTTGCCCGCAATGGACAGAGAAAATTTGCCGTGCTCGCGCTCGAAGAGGCGAGTACCAAGGGCTTCCTCCAAGGTACTAATGCGGGCGCTTACCGCCGGTTGGCTGATGCGCAGGGCGCCGGCGGCGCGGTGGAAGCCACCATAGGTTGCAACTGCAAGAAACGTTTCGAGTTGGAGTATTTCCATCGGGGCGGGCCTCCGTTACCTTTTATCCTAGGCGTACTGATAGACATTGTCTATCGGTATGATAATCACAATCCGTTTGACTGACCACCTCCCTTTCCGCAGAATTGCAGCACCTTGAACCTGAACTGCGCGGGGGCCGGGCAATCCGGCCTTTGCGTTTTAAGAAAGAGAGAACCTTCGATGTCCACCAACCAGGCCAACAACATCGCGGCACTTGAGAATCAGTGGCGGTCGAATCCACGCTGGCAAGGAATCACGAGGCCCTACAAAGCCGAAGACGTGATCCGGCTGCGCGGAACCGTTCAAGTGGAACACACGCTGGCGCGGCTGGGCGCGGAGAGACTATGGGACTTGCTCCATAAGGAGCCCTATGTTGCGGCGCTGGGCGCGATGACCGGCAACCAGGCGATCCAGCAGGTTGAAGCCGGATTGCAGGCCATCTATGTGAGCGGCTGGCAGGTGGCCGCGGACGCCAACAATTCGGGGCAGATGTATCCGGACCAGAGCTTGTATCCGGCGGACAGCGTGCCGAACCTGGTGCGCAGGATCAATCAGGCGCTGACGCGCGCGGATCAGATCCATCACGCGGAAGGCAAGAATGGAAAATACTGGTTTGCGCCGATGGTGGCGGATGCGGAAGCGGGTTTTGGCGGAAATCTGAACGCATTTGAGTTGATGAAGGGAATGATCGAGGCAGGCGCGGCTTGCGTGCATTTTGAAGATCAGCTTTCCTCGGCAAAAAAGTGCGGGCACCTGGGCGGGAAAGTTCTGGTGTCAACGACCGAAGCGATTCAGAAGCTGGTGGCGGCGCGGCTTGCGGCCGATGTGATGGGAGTGCCCACGCTGATCATGGCGCGCACCGATGCCGACAGCGCGGGGCTGCTGACGACCGATGTCGATCCTCGCGACCGGGAATTCTGCACCGGGAAACGTACCGCGGAAGGATTTTTTGAGGTGCGGAGCGGCATCAAAGCTGCCATTGCGCGCGGGCTCGCCTACGCGCCGTATGTGGATATGTTGTGGTGCGAAACATCGAAGCCGAATCTGGAAGAGGCGCGGGAATTTGCCGAAGGGATTCATGCCATCTATCCGGGGAAGATGCTTTCTTACAACTGTTCGCCGTCGTTCAACTGGAGAAAGCATCTCAGCGACGAGGAAATTGCACGGTTCCAGCGCGAGCTTGGGACGATGGGCTACAAGTTCCAGTTCATCACACTGGCGGGCTTCCATGCGCTGAACCACACCATGTTTGAGCTGGCGCGCGAATACAAGACGCTGGGCATGACCGCTTATTCAGAATTGCAGGAAGCGGAGTTCCAGAGCGAGCGGGATCATCAATATTCCGCCGTGAAGCACCAGCGGTTTGTGGGCACGGGATATTTCGACGCGGTTCAGAACGTCATCAGCAGCGGCACGGCTTCAACAACGGCGCTTGCCGGATCGACGGAAGCGGAGCAGTTTCACGAAATGCCGCCACCCCCGGTTTCACAACCACAACATGCCTCAGCTGCGGGCAACGACTGAACTCCGGACACAACTCCGGAACGTGCCCAAAGGGGCGCTATCCAGCTGCAGTCGCCTGTGGTAGGATTTTCCTACCGACAATGGCAAGCAATACAATACTGGAATACCTGACGACCACCAAGATCGGCGAAAAAGGGCAGGTCACCGTCCCCAAGCAATTTCGCCATGAACTTCGCTTGGGGACTGGTTCTCCTTTTGCCGTGTTGCGCCTAGGGAATGGCCTGATTCTTCTGCCGCAACAGCAGCGATTCGAGGAACTTTGCCGGCAGTTCAGCGAGTGGCTTAAGAATGCCGAAGTCACTCCTCGGATGCTTCAGGCGACGCTGCCCGAAGCGCGGAGCCGTGTTTATGCCCGGCGGTACGGCAAAAAGCCTGCTCGACGTTCCACACAGCCTCGTTCCCGCACGCCTCGCCGTAAGTGAGCGCACAGCGGCGAATTCGATTATTTCTCGACTCAAACGTCCTCACCGCGGGTATCGTTTCGGCTTGGGGCCTGGATAAGGCGACGCTCTCGCTGTGTGCTGCAAAGGTGTGCAGGCTGGTGCTCGCGGAAGTTGTTCGCGATGAAGTCGAAGAAAACTTGCTGATTCATGCCGGCCGGCTGCCGTTTCTGGATGCGGATCAATTGATCGAGGATTATTGGGAGCTGATCAAGCTAACGAATCCCGAACTCATTCCCTACCCCGGTCGCGAACTGGTTCGTTCAAGCCGTCATTTGATCCGGCACGAGGCGGACGTTCCCGTGCTGCTATCAGCCGTTGCAAGCAAGCCGGACTGGGTGCTGACTCACAACACGAAACACTTCACAAAAGCCGTGGCCCAACGAAGCTCATTGCGTATCGCAACACCCGCTGAGTTTTTCCGGGCCCTCGCCACGCGGTTTGGTGAGGAGGACTGATTGCGCCACGCTTACTTGCTCAGCGGCAGATTGGAATAGAGCGTTTTGCCGCCGCTGTCCGCCACGAGGAAGAGTCTGCTTTTGTCCACGGACTGCTGAAGGTGATTCCTGTACTCTCCGTCGGAAAGCACAAAATATCGCTCGCCGGAATTCCATAGCGATTGGAATTGGAGATCGTCGATAAAAACGGGCGGGCTGCCCGGTGCGTACGACCCGTATTCCAGGTTATCCATCCGCCCGTTCCAGAGCAAAGCGTTCCGCCCGGTATAGAAAAACACGGTCGAAAACGCGTAATACGGACCATTGATGATCAGTTCACCCTTTGGAGCGCGCACCAGCGCCTCCGCCAAGGGCCGCGAGGCGAGGTACGGATCAAAGACCACCAGCGCCGCACGACTGGCATGAATGAAGAGCACCATCACCAAGGCGATGGCCAGATAAACACGCGCACCCCGAATCATCCAGCACGCCACCGCACCCGCCAGAAAAGCCACGCCCGCCATGAGGAGCGGAGTGCGAAGGTAGGCGAAAGATTGAATCGTCAGGTCGCCCATATGCCCCATGGATAACGTGTACGCTTCCCGATGTTGCTCCAGCGCGCGCGAAATGTCGCCGGGAGCGGCCACGCCTCGCACCAAAAAGAGAAGGATCGCGACGCATAGGCCGCACACCGCGAAAATCAGGCCAAGAACTCTTGTACCCCAAAGTGCCCAGGCATCGTTTCTGGCCATGGCGCTGCCCAGCAACAACGCCAAAGCTGGATAGATGGGCATGGAGTAATACTCCTGGGTCGTGGAAAAGGTGAAGAAAACCAGCAGGAACAAAATCCAGCAAAGCATCAGGAGGCGTGTCTTGCCGGCGCGATCGCGGGGCCTGAAATCGAGCCGCGCCACAGCCGGAAAATATACGCTCCACGGGAATAACCAGACGAGGTGTAGCGCCCAGAACGCGAACCGGGGAACGGTATTGTAATCGCGCGGGTAGCGAAGATTCAGAAAACGCAACACATGCTCGTTCATGAAGTAAAACCAGAAAAAGCCGTGGTACTCGCCAGGGGCACTGTGCATCGTGAAATCGAGGTATGGCGGCATCCGCAATGTGGCCAAAACGTGCCAGGGAGCGGCAATCGCCAGGAAAATCGCGGCGCCGGATACCACGCGCAATCTCTTCCACACTTCCCGGGAGAAAAGCTGCCTCGTCAGGACCAGGTATACGAAAATCCCTCCGCCCGGTATCACCAGCGCGATCAAGCCCTTCAGCATTACTCCCACGCCGAGGCTCGCCGCCAACACAGCCGCCCAGAGTCCCGGACGCACTTCTTCCGGATCCGTCGCCTGCTGAAACGCCCAGAACGCCAGACAGATGGTCAGTGTCATCATCACATCGGGTATCTGGATTCGCGTGAAAAGGAACAAGCCGACGCATGTCGCCACCACGACACCCGCGTAATATCCCACGCGCTTTTCAAATGCCCAGCGGCCATACCGGCAGGTGACCCAGGCAAGCAATACGGCCGCTAGGGCAACGGGGATTCGCGCGGCCCAATCATGCACGCCGAAAATGCGGAACGAAATCGCAATCAGCCAGTAAATCACAGGCGATTTCTCCACATAAGGGACTCCGTCCAGGTGCGCAATTACCCAATCTCCGGAATCCAGCATATTCTTGGCGATTTGCGCCTGTACGGCATCCACATCATCCATTAAGGAAGGTGGAGAGATGATGCAGCCTAAGAACACAGCGGCGGCAAGAAGGAGCAGGACGCCGCTGGTCTCAAAGCGAATGCTGAGGCCACGAGCGGCGGGCTGAGTTCGAGTGGGATTCAATTGTTCGAGTGTTGCTTGCATAGACATAAAATCATCATTCCCAAGAGGTAAAAAGCCAGAGTTGGAGCGACGTTCCGTGCAGTCATGAACCGGCCCCGCAATCGCATCAGGACAAAACAGTCCGAACTGTTGGCGAGCTCAAGGGCAAATGGAGGTTTCGTAGTTGAAGACCAGAACGGTCTTGCGGTCGTCGCTGAAAATGGTTGAGCGCTGGAGCCGACGTCGATGATGTGCAGCCGCACAGCGCCCGAGGACACCTCGGCGGACTCATACCTTCCCTGCTGATCCGGGCCACTATGAAAGAAGCGATCGGTTGATTCCCTGATCGCGGAAGGATTAAAGACACCACCACGCTGGGTATAGCCTGATATACCGCACACGAAACGTGTTCCCCCATTGACGCCAAAAAGCCTTTACACTTTCCGGCGCATCACTAACCTGATCCGTTCGAGTTAGAAGCGAGGCGAATCGCGATGGGTTGCCCAAAAACCGGCAGTTCCACCTCTCTCCTGAAGAAGAAGAGCGGTTTCCGAGGCCCAGATTCTCTCGCGTTCTGGAATAGTAATATGCCTTTCCGCAAAAAGGTAGTTTTTCCCGCACGTCACCTATTTAAATCGAGGGGCTTCAAATCCGGATCGAGCCACCCGTTGCGAGCTTCGGAGAGCTCAAGCCTTTCCGCCGAGGAATGCTCCTTCAAAAGATGCTTATTCAGCAATCCGGGATGCGTTTTTATCCATTCGGAAAACGAGCCCCCCGAGTTTGATTTGCCGCAGGCCGCGGCCACGAGCCTGGTCCAGGCAATGGTGGTGGTGTGGTGGAACTTCTGGGGAGCGCCGGCACGTTGGGCAAACTTTCGGATTCCGTCTATTAACAAGGTTTCCGCTTTGGCGGGGCCGTGGCGGCGGACATACAGCCATGCGAGGCGGATATGGTCGGCGTGGTGAAAACTGGCTGGATCCAGCTGGCACGCTTCAAAGGCCTGCAATGCTTCATCGTCGCTCAGGGGCGCAGTCCCGAGGTTGAGTTCCATGGGAACCTCATTCCGTCGCAAATTTTGCGGAAAAAGAAAAAGGCCCCGATCCGAAGATCGGGGCCACTTCCATCAGTATAACAGATCGCCCGGCCGAACGGAGACGGGCTGCAAGATCTACTTCAATTGATAGGAGTAGCGTTAGATTCCTCGAGCGTGATCGAGTTTGAGCCTGCTTTCAGCTGCACGGCCTCTTCCCACACCAGCCCCCGGTTCTTGTATCGCGCAGAAATCATCAGGAAGTAGCGGCCGGGAGGCACGCCGGGGAAGGTTCCACTGCCATTGGCGTCAGCGCGAACAACGGAAGCGGCATTTTTCTTAATTGCTTCCGTGACCTTTTGACATTCCGGCGTGTGATTGCCGCATGCCGTACCCACATATTTGTAGGCAGACATTCCTGCTGGAACGCTGACTCCGGCTTTGGCGACGACATCCGCGTAAGCGTCGCGCAAGAGCACGTACGGATGGCCGGCGAGTGGATTTGGCGAGCCGGCTTCCGATGGAAACCCGGAGGTGATCAGGAGCGTGGCGTTGCCCAGCGGTGCAGAGGGAGTTGAAAGCGTGGCGCTCCCGCCAACGTTTGCGCTACCCGCATTTGCGCCGGGATTTCCAGCGGAGGCCGTCACATTTGGCGCGCTGCCGCCGCCTCCGGGAATCACCTGGCTGGGCGCAAGCACGGCGAGGTTGCAGGTTTGCTCCAGGGGGCCGAAGGTGAAGTCGTCGTTGTCGTTTTTGCCGGTGATGTAGCGGCCGTGCACCTGGTAGGCGCCGCTCGCGCCAGGATCCAGCGAGCCATCCGGCTTAAAGGTGAGCGTCAGCGGGCGATCCGGCGCATTAATCTTGATGACCGCGCCGCCCGGACCGGCCGTGACGGAGTAAGGATAGGCGCGCGCAGCGTCGGCTCCGCAACCGATAACCGCGGACTCCGGGAAAAACTGGACGCTCAAGCCCGTGGATGCCGCAAAGATTCCGTGCATCCGGATTCCCGGCGGCGTCGGGGGACCTTTTTCACCGCCGAACATTGTTTTCAGCAGATCCGTCTGCATCGTTTGTACGCCGACACTCGCTCCCTTCGTCGAAAGATTCAGCGCGGGGCAGGTGACGCGTTTCGAAGAAAACGTAGCGTGGCCCGGCATGTTATTGACGTTGCCATAAATGCGATTGCCGCCGGAATCGTAAAGATTGCCGGAGCTGTCCCGGCTGATTTGCCCGTAGGACGAGCCGCCGCTCTGGTAACCCGAAGCAATAACGCCATCAATCACCACGGGTCCCGGAGCGACAAGCGTCCCTTCAGCCGTAAGCGTCAGCACAAGAGGCTTGGGCGTGGTCTCAACAATGACGAGGGCGTGGCCGTTCTTGAATTCGATTTTGTAATTCTCCTGATTGGGTGCCAGAACATTGCAGTTCACCAGGACGCCGCCATCAATGAAATCCAGGCGCCAACTGCCCGCGCCCTGGAACACGCCGGCCATGACCGGACCCGGCCCTGCTTCTTTCGCAGCATCGGGCAGGACCTGCGAAACCATCTGGCCGAAGGCTCCGAGCAGGGAGTTGCCGGTGCAGGAGGCTGGAAGCCGGCCGGAAGTGATGCAGCGGTTCAGCGCGCGCTGCTCCGGCGACATCGCCGGCGTGGGCGGGCGAATTTTTCCGGAGTCGATCATCGCCTGGATTTCGGGAGCGGCTTTTTGCGCTTGCGCCTGCTGCTCGATGACAGCTTGTTTGTTGCGATACTGCTCGGCTTGCGCGTGGAGAGCCTGGTTCTGACCTTTTGCCTGCGCGACAAGCTTCGGATATTCGGCGGCGAATGCCGGCGGAAAACATTTTTGGATGAGTTCATCGCGGAATTTGGGGCTGATGTCATAGCCCTTCATCGCCACGAAGGATTTGTATTGCGGCTTCGATTGCGAGATCTGGTAGTAGGCGGTGTAGTAGGCCTGGCGGAGTTTCGCTTCTTCGGGCGTCAGGCCGGGCTTGTAGTAGCGGGGGCCGGCGAGGTCTTCGATCATGGTTTTGAGTTGCGTGAGCGCGGCCATCTGGCGGGCAGCGGTTTCGTCGGGGTCACCGGCCTGCATTGCTTGCAACACGCGATCAACCGACGGCATTTCGGCGATATATGCGGGAGGGGTGGCTTGTGCGGGAAGGCGCGCGGGAGAGAATATCGCCAGTAAAATCGCGCAAGCGGCGCTGCGCTGTGCAACGAGGAAAGCGCGTTTAATCACAGAACGCGTCGTTGGGATTGGGGATTCAGGATTGGCGAGCATGCGGATACCTCTTGCCACACGAACTTTTCGCGATGGTAATTGTTGCTGGGTCAAAGGGCAAGAAATGTATTTTGGCGGGAATATGTCGGCGCGGCGACATTTTTGGATTAGGATGGTGGCGAAGGAGTGGCGGAAGGAGGTTTCGTCATGAAAAACCTTTTTGAAGCGGCAACGGCGAGCGAAATTAGGGAACGGATCGGGCGGCTGTGTCCCACCAGCCAGCGGCAGTGGGGGAAGATGACTGCTTCGCAGGCGATGGCGCATTGTTCCGTAGGGATGGAGTGGGCGGTGGGGGACAGAATTGAGCCGCGGATGTTCCTGGGACGGATCATTGGGCCAATCGCGAAGTCGCAGATATTGAAGGATGAGAAACCGATGGGGCGGAACGCGCCGACGGCGAAGAGCCTGGTGGTGAAGGATGATCGCGAACTGGGAAATGAATGCCGGCGGCTGTCTGCGCTGGTTGAGCGGTTTGCGGCAGCCGGGCCACAAGGGTGCACCAGAAATCCGCACACTTTTTTTGGGCAAATGACTCCGGAAGAGTGGGCGCAGCTGATGTACAAGCATCTGGATCATCATTTGCGGCAGTTTGGGGTTTGAAGAAAGTCGACAGTCTACAGCCGACAGCTCACAGCGAAGAACGTGCAGGAGTGGAGTGGTGACTGCGCAACGACGAAAGGTTCGGACTGAAGAGGTTCGCACTGGACCTGATGCTGCGCAATTGGGGCGGGCGGGGGCGCGGATTTTTGCGGCGAATGAACGGATGAACCAGATGATTATCGAAGAGCTTGACCCGGCGGCGTGGAATGCCAAGCCTCCGGGGAAGGGACGCTCGATCGCGGCGATTTTTACGCATGTACACAATGTGCGGACCAAGTGGGTGAGGCTTACGGCGCCGCACCTGAAGGTTCCGCGGCAACTGCAGCGCGCGCACTGTACGCCGAAGCAGGCGCGGGCGGGATTGGCGGAGAGCGCCGCCTGTTGCGGGGAGATGCTAGCGGAAGCGCTCGGCGGCGGGGGCCGTGTCGAGAAGTTTGTGAGGGACGGCTGGGCTCGGCCGTGGCCGGTTGGGCCGGAAATGCTGTGCTACATGATTTCCCACGAAGCCCACCATCGCGGCCAGGTGTTGATGCTGGCGCATCAGATGGGATTCCCGTTGCCGAAACAGGTGATGTATGGGATCTGGAATTGGGAAAAGATTTGGAAAGAGTGCGGGGCGCCCGGCGGGCCCGGCGGTGATATTTAAGAGAGTTGACAGTCGACAGTTCACAGCCGACAGTCCACGGAAAAGAAATTGGTCTCAAGCTCCGGGCTGGCACATCGAAACTCGGATACGGTTTGGGGTGCGCGCAAGGGGAGGGTGCTTGAGCATTGCTAATTTTGCTGGATGGATTAGTGGGAGAAGGCCGCTCGCTTTATTGTTGGCGTGCGCCGTTGATGCTGCGGCGATCTTTGGTGTTGCAGGGATGGGCGCAACCGGTGCGCGGGAACAAAGCGGCACCGGGGACTGGGTGCTCACGTGGAGCGATGAATTTGACGGTCCTGATGGTTCCGCGCCGGACCCGAAGAAATGGACCGTGGAAACCGGTGGAGGCGGCTGGGGAAACAACGAACTGGAATACTACACGGCGCGGCGAACGAACTCTCGCGTGGAAAAAGGCAATCTGGTGATCGACGCGCTGCAGGAAAAATTCACCGGACCGGATGGCGTGACGCGCGAGTACACATCCGCGCGGCTGAAGACCGAAAAACGTTTCACCCAGAAATATGGCAAGTTCGAAGCGCGGATCCGCATCCCCAAAGGCCAAGGCATGTGGCCCGCGTTCTGGATGCTCGGCGATGACATCGCCACGGCGGGCTGGCCGGCGTGCGGGGAAATCGACATTATGGAAAACATCGGCGTTGAGCCGGGAACCGTTCACGGCACCATTCACGGCCCTGGCTATTCCGGCAAAAATCCGTTGGGGGCTCCGTACGTTTTTCCGAGCGGCAACGTTGCCGATGATTTTCACGTGTTCGCGGTGGAATGGGAGCCGAATGAAATTCGCTTCTACGTGGACGGCCACTTGTACGAAACGCGCACGACGACCGATCTTCCGGCCGGCACTCGCTGGGTGTTCGATCACCCGTTTTTTATGATTTTGAACGTCGCGGTGGGCGGAGGCTGGCCCGGCAACCCGGACGCGTCGACGAAATTCCCGCAGGAGATGCTGGTTGATTACGTCCGGGTTTATTCGCGGAAATGACGGCAGTCGACCCGTTCGGCAAGCTCAGGGCAGGCAGGCAACAGTTAACAGTCTTCAGCAAAGAAAAAGCTAACCCAAGACCCAGGTACCAAACGCCGGAATCTGGGGCACCCCGCGTGGCGTTTATTTGGCGGCGATGGTTTGCTTGGCCAATTCGGTGCGGAATTCCTGCTCTTTTTCGGCGACGAATTTTTTGTAGCCATCGGGATCGAGGAAGGGGTTCGCATCCCCGGCGTTGTCCACGCCAGATGTAGGGGCGGCTTTAGGCCGCCTTCTTGCTTCTTCCCCATGCGCATATTTCTCTTCCAACCCGAAATATCCGCCGTGGGCTCCGAGGAAAATATCGCAGGGCAAGGTCTTCAAAATGTCGAACATGTGCTGGTAGTCCTGTGCGATCTGCGGATAAGCCTTATTGTGGACGAGCTTGTAGCCGGGATTGACGTTCGGACTGCCGACGATCACCACGTTGTAGATTTTGCCGCCCTCGGACACCTTCATGGTCCATGTGGTGCAGCCTTTTGTATGGCCGGGAGTGAGGTGCGCGACGAGCACGGCCCCGCCAAGCTTCACTTCGTCGCCATCGTGCAAGACGCGGTCGACTTTGGCCGACGGATAAAGAAATTCGGCGCGGTTGCCGTACTGAAAATCGGCCTTGCCGCCGGATTCGACCACGGGCACGTCCGCGTCCATCACCATGTAACTTGCTCCGGTCAGCTCCTTGATCTTCGCGCTGCCGGCATCGTGATCCCAGTGCGCGTGGCTGATCAGCAGAATCCTGGTGTCTGCAAATTTGAAGCCGAGCTTTTCGATGCTCGCCTGGAGCAGCGGCACATTCGCTTCCATATCGCTGTTGATCAGAATGTTCCCCTGCCGCGTAGTGACCAGATAACTCGCCAGCCCCTTGCTGCCCACGTAGTACAGGTTGCCCGCAATGCGAAACGGCGGGAACGGTTCGGTCCAGTCGGGATCGTTCTGGGCGAACACAGCACCCGCAGTGGCCAGGACGAGAATTAGCACGCGGGATAGGATCGGGATGATTTGGCGCATTGCCGAAGAATAAGCGAAATCATCGGCATGAAGCAAACACCACGATTCTGAACGGCTCGCCGGCAATGCGGAAATTATTTCTGAGAGAGCACCCGAGTTGCCCACCGTTTCAAACCCGGAAGCGCTAGTCCTCCCAAGATTTTTGGATTAGGATGTGCCACCCGCCGGCTGAGGGGAGATAGTTAGTTTCGGGAGTCGGCTATCCGGGCCACCCGCCTGTTTAACCTTACTTAACCACATCACTATTCAGGCCGCCCCAAAACCCGTCGCATGAACTATGATGCCTCGGAAGACAACCACCGAATCTCTTGCTAGGGCACACGATGAGCACACTAAATAAGTTTTCAATAGTAGGTCTCTGGGGAGATAAGGACCTCACTCTGAATTTCCATGAAGATGTAAATTTTTTGATCGGCAGGAACGGATCAGGCAAAACAACTGTTATAAACCTACTGGCCGCGGCGCTTAGCGCCGATTTTCAAACCCTCGATCGCGTAGATTTCAAGAAAATTGAAATCCATTTTTCCGAACCTTCGAACTCTGTCATTGAGGTTTCGAAGAGGAAAACAGAGAGCAGATCTCCGTTTTTGGGTATAGCATACAGATTTAAGCCACAAAAACACTCAGACTGGAAAGAATTTGCACTTGATGAAATCGAAAGTCAAATAACTTACAGGGACTGGCTCAGATTTGGTGGCCGCCACGGAAGAATTCCTGATCCGATTGAAATCCTAGGAATTCGAGTTAATTTTACTTGGCTCTCGATACATAGAGCAGGGCCGGGTAGGCCTAGGGACGATAGGGCTATCGAATCTACCATCGATATCAAGCTTGAACAACTGAGCAACTCTCTGACACGATTGTTTTCCCAGGTGAAAAGTAGGAGCGACGAACAGACCGCCCGTTTCCAAAGCTCCGTGTTTTTTGCACTCCTTCCTCCCGAAGATTGGCTGTTGGAGCGTTCCGTGAAGGAACTCGATCTCGACAAGGAACAACATGCCCTGCGTGAAATCTTTGAGACGTTCGATGTTCCCCGGCATGCGTATGACACGAAGGTGGACGAGCAATTCAAACGCGTTAATAACGCGGTCCATAACAAAACTTCGTTTACACACGCTGACCTTACGTCCCTCTCTGCGATGTGGTCTATTCACAGCGTCGTCTCGCAGTGGGGGCAATTACGTGCGAAACAAGCTGAAATAAATAAGCCCCGCGTCGACTTTTTGCATGTAATCAACGAAATGCTTAATCGAAAGACGCTTTTCATAAACGAGAGTAACGAACTGAAGGCTGAGATGGCTGACCACAGGCCTATTAAGCTGAGCGATCTTTCGTCTGGTGAGAAACAACTATTAATCATTCTCGGAGAGGCGCTGCTACAGCAAAAAGCACCTTGGATATACATTGCCGATGAGCCAGAACTGTCCCTCCACGTAACGTGGCAAGAAAAACTCACAAGTAACCTTCGTCACATTAATCCGTCAGCTCAGATAATTTTTGCAACTCACTCACCTGATATCGTGGGCCGCTTTGAGAATAACGTCTTCGATATGGAGCGTTTACTTCGATGAGTTTTGTAAGGACACACTCGGGGCTGAGTAATTTACACCTGTTTCACGGCGTAGATGCGGTCGTGTTTGTCGAGGGCGGTAGCGAGACTTTTACGTTAGATGATCTCGAAAAAGGCTTGTACAGCAATCAGGCCGCTGACATTAAGTATTGGCAAATTGTGTTTAGTGCTTTCGCCGCCGGAAGAACTTTTCATTTCCGGGCCGTTGGTTCGAAAAATACGATCAACGGACTAGCTGATCTAATTGCTACCGGAAAGCTCAAACGCGTTTTTGTTGCTCGCGATCGTGATTTGGATAACCTCTCAGGAGTGTTGCCGGTAGGAGCGGGCATCTTCACGACTCAGGGCTACAGCTGGGAAAACGATGTCTGGACTGCGCCAATTGTTTTTGCAACTTTCAGAAAATTTAATACGGTTCCTGAGAAGGAGGACAAGGCGAGGGAAATCATTGAGCGAGAGTTTCTGTTGATGTACAAGGGTGTCAGGGGTTGTGTTTGCGTAGACGCCATCCTTGCTTGTAATAACCTTGAACCACTACCGAGAGACGAGTTCCTGAAAATCGTTCGAGTAAACGGGGCTAGTTCACCCGTCATTTTGTCGCCAGCAACTAGGTCTTTACTCAAGAGGCGAAGGTTGAAAGTCCGGCCACAACGTCTTCGAGGATCGGCAGTAAAGCCTTCGGTGCTCCGAGATTGCTACGGACATCTCCTCGAGGCTTTTGGATACCATTTGCTAGTCCACGTCCTAAATAAGATTTGTGGATTACGGACAACGCCAAAGGAACTGTTGGTACCCGCCGCCATCGATACATTCTCTTCGACTCTGACTCCCAACGAACCACTCGTGACGCACTATTCAAAAATGTTTGCCGCATTGGTGTGGTGAGGAGACCTGGGACGGAAACCTGGGACAGACGGAAAGTTTCCCTTCATATTGGCAACTTGGTACGGAATGAATTATCCCCTAAGTGGATCGCCATGGTTCCCCACATGGTGGATCCGATTGCCTAGAAGCCACAGTATATACCACAGATATATATCCAGGAGGAGCGATGCAGGTATCGAAATGGGGAAACAGCCTGGCGGTGCGGTTGCCGGCGGCGGTGGTGGCGGCGCTGAAACTGAAGGAAGGCGACGAGATCGAGATCCGGGTCGCGGGGGAGCGGGTGTTTGAGGTGGGGCGCGACCAGAGCAGGAACAAGGCGTTGGCGCGGTTGCGGAAGCTGCGGAGGCCTTTGCCGGCGGGATTTGTGTTTGACCGGGAAGAGGCCAATGTCCGGTAAGGCGTTCCTCGACACGAAGGTGCTGATTTACGCCGTTACGCAGAGCGATGCGCGCGCCGCGCGGGCCGAGGAATTGCTGATGTCGGGTGGCGTGGTGAGCGTGCAGGTGCTGAACGAGTTCACGGCGGTGGCGCGGCGGAAGCTGCAGATGCCGTGGGCGGAGGTGGCGGAAGCGGTGGAGGCGTTCGTGGTGCTTTGCCCTTCGCCCATTCCGGTGACCCTGGAAATTCACGAAGCGGCGCGGGCGATCGCGGAGAAGAACGGTTTCAACATTTATGACGCGCTGGTGGTTGCAGCGGCGTTGGATGCCGGATGCGCGACGCTCTATTCCGAAGATTTTCAGGATGGCCAGAAGATCGAGAGGAAGTTGACGGTTCGGAATCCGTTCGCGCACCCCTAGCGAAGAGGCCGCTGACTCGGCGGGCTGGCATAAAAGCCAGCGCTACATTTGGGAATGAAGAGAGAAGAAGGCGGCGTAAAGCCGCCCCTACGTTGCGAAGAGAAGAGGGCCGGGCGAGCCCGGCCCCGACAAATTCCCAGCGGCGGAGTGGCTACGCCTTTGCCGCCAAGCCAGGCGTTTGGCCGGCGGGCTGGCGGAGCCAGTTTTCGAAACGCGTTTCGCTGAGTTGCGCGTCATCGCCGGGAAGGAGCGTCCTCTCGCCAATGTCCACGCCGTAATAGCTCGCCTTCGGGTCTGCGACAACCTCGCGCGGATCCTTGGTTGCCGCCAGGTATTTCCGGGCGAGTTCATCGAGAGGAAACTTTTCCGGCCCTCCGACTTCAACCATGCCATTCGCCGGCGCGCCCGTCGCGACCCGGGCCACCGCAGTGGCGACATCGTCCGCCGCCATCGGCTGGATGAGCGCTGACGGCAAGCGCACTTTGTTGCCCTCGGTGGCGAAATCGGCGATGCCCTTGACGAATTCGAAGAACTGCGTCGCACGGATAATTGTGTAAGGAATCGAGGAGGCTTTGATCAGGTTCTCCTGGGCCATTTTTGCGCGGAAGAACCCGCTTGCGAGCAGGCGTTCCGTTCCCACGACCGACAACGCGACATGATGCTTCACGCCCGCGGCCGCGCCATAGTGGAGGAGGTTGCGGGTTGATGTCTCGAAAAACGTCATCACCGCCGCGTCCTCCCAGGAAGGAGAGTTCGTTACATCCACGACCACCGATGCGCGCTTCAGCGCTTCGGCCAGTCCCTCGCCGGTGATGGAGTTGACGCCCGAATTGGGTGACGCCGCCACGGCATCGTGTCCCTGCTCACGAAGCCTGGTGACGAGCCTTGATCCGATGAGCCCAGTGCCGCCGATCACTACGATTTTCATGATGGCCTCCTTAATTTTCGTCTTCTGCAAGGCCCCCCGAACCGGAGTTCGGGGCCGGTTTGATTTTATCCCAACGGCGAGGCGCGTTCCCAGACCGTTACCCGCGCAATATTATCGCCCTGCGAGGCGAGCTGAGTTGAGGGACCAGCGATACATTTGAACTGGCCAAATGGAATCACACAGTATAAGCGAATCTGAGTAATCGCGACCGGCGCGCCAATCGGGAGATATGGCGTTCCCAGGAAAAGAAAAAGGCCCCGATCCGGGGATCGGGGCCTTTTGTGAATTTATCCCGGCGGCGACCTACGTTCCCACACAGTTACCCGTGCAGTATCATCGGCCCGGCGAGGCTTAACTTCCGTGTTCGGGATGGGAACGGGTGTGACCCTCGCGGTATGACCACCGGAAACTTGTTGAGGCTCGCTTCGCTCGCGATATCAGTAATCAGTAATCAGATATCAGTAAGAGAAGAGCGAAGCTGCGCTTCGAAAGTCTTCGGAAAAGATTGGCGCGGCGCCACTGGGGCGCCGCGGACAACAGTCTTGGTTGGCGTATACAAGTTCGGCCCGCTGCCGAACAATTACTGTGTGCTACAAGACGTTGCAGATTGGTCTAGATGCCAGTCTGCAATGAACTCTTCTCAAGCGGACCGCCGGTGAGGGCGATCCCTACAAGAGCTGTCGTTATGAACGACGGCTTGAGTAAGTTTTATGATTAAGCCGAACGGACGATTAGTACTGGTCAGCTGAACGCATTGCTGCGCTTACACCTCCAGCCTATCAAAGTCGTAGTCTGCGACTGTCCTTCTTAGGCATTGATTGCCTTGGGAAACCTTATCTTGAGGCGAGCTTCTTGCTTAGATGCATTCAGCAATTATCTCTACCAGACTTCGCTACCCAGCGGTGCCACTGGCGTGACAGCTGGTACACAAGGGGTCTGTTCATCCCGGTCCTCTCGTACTAGGGACAACTCCTCGCAAGTTTCCTGCGCCCACACCAGATAGGGACCG
>Ga0210410_10000611_pt1 | contig 37750 bp, 29 predicted proteins | sample IncBWC4MmetaG_FD_161058 | JGI IMG/M metagenome (GOLD analysis project Ga0210410, IMG submission 161058) | Forest soil microbial communities from Barre Woods Harvard Forest LTER site, Petersham, Massachusetts, United States - Inc-BW-C-4-M | ecosystem: Environmental > Terrestrial > Soil >...
GCGGCGCGGTCTATTGGACAACGGGTACAGCGAGTTGCCAATCATCAGCGATCACGTCGTTGCCATCGATAGCTTGCCACCGATTCATAAGGATCCTTTCGACAGAATCTTAGTGGCGCAGGCGACCGTCGAAGGTGTTACGCTGCTGACCATCGACTCCGTGGTGAGGCGGTACCCCGGTCCAATCAGGGCAGTGTAGCGATTCCAGAATGCGGTCCCGTTCCACCGCGGTTCTTGAGTCGCAACATGGACTTCACCCGTGATCTGTTTCGCGCAATCGGCCCTTTCCTCATGCGAGATCCACCAACTTGCAAACCAACAAATGCAAGCTTGAGGTTGCGCGGCATGCCTGAGGCGGTTCACAGCGCGGCTCCCGTTCGAGCGGTTATCCTGCTGCTTCTTTTTTTGACTCTGTGTCTCCCCGCGCCATTGATCCGCGTTCCGGAGGGAACGGAACTCCGGATGACGATTCATAATCTGCTTCGTACCGCGGCGGTCATACATGGTATGCACCAGCATCCAGGTAACATACGAGAAATAAGTTTTACGGCTGGTGTCCCCGGAACCTACGAATATTGGGCGAGTGCAGGCGGTGACATGACCTACACACAACCCCAGCACGAAAACCCGGTCTGGTGGCGAAACTCCGCGCGGATCGACAATTAATGCGCCTGCGAGCTGACTGTCCTCCTGATATGGCCTACCGTGTGGCGCAGTCGAAATATGGAACTTACTGCTCAGCAGGTTGCGGTTATCAAATCCTGGCCGTACAGCGAGCGTCTCAACTACAGTGCGGATGAGCCTGTGCGCTGGCGCTTTGTCAACACGAGCGACGCGCGCACTCGATGCACTTGCACGGCTCGTTTTACCGCGTGGACAGTGTTGGCGACGGCGAAAGCGATCGCATTTGCCGCCCGCACAGCGAGAGACCGTCGTGACCCACAACGTGGCTCCAGGAGCGACCTTCACGACGTTTTGGACTCCGCTCGCCGGGCGCTGGATAATTCACTGCCACCTACTCTTGCATGTACGTCCGGAAATCACCGAGACGAACGCGTTGCCTAGGCAAGGCGGGGATCAGGATAGAGTCGTCGAAGATGTCGGCAGTCACTCTCACGGCTTTGGATCATATGGGCGGAATGGTGCTTGGCATCACGGTGAGTGGTAAGTACGCTCGGGTTGCTTCCCACGCTCGGGGGATAACGGTGCTGCTGGTTTCGGTTATCAGGTCGAAGATACCCATAAGCTCATCCCGGCGAAGTTAACCTTGCCCGGTGGCCCGCCCTTGGTGTTGGAGCAAAGGCCGGCCAGTAGAGATTACCGTGGTTAATCAACTGCGCGAAGCAACCACTGTGCATTGGCACGGCATGGAGCTTGAGAGTTACTACGACGGAGTGTCCGGCTGGGACGGATACGGCCGCCAAGTTGCTCCGGAGATCGCGCCCGGCCACTCTTTCCGTGTTCGCTTCACGCCTCCTCGAAGTGGCACATTCATGTATCACACACATTTGAACGATGAGGCACAGCTTGGCGGAGGATTGTATGGCCCGCTGATTGTTCTCGAACTTGGAGCGACGTATGAACCCGAGACTGATGTGATTTTTCTTGTTAGCCGTGGTGGCGCGGATGCGCTAAAGGCGCCGCTGCTGGTGAATGGACGTACAGAGCTGCCCAATCGTCAGTGGAGAGTGGGCCGGCGGTATCGTCTGCGCCTGATCAATATCACTCTGTTCAACGGTGCCGCTTTTTCCCTCCTGGGGCCATCGGGAGTACTGAAATGGCGAGCAGTTGCCAAGGACGGTGCTGCTCTGCAACCTTCCCAAGCAGGGTTGCAGGAAGCGCGACAAGCCACACTACCCGGCGAAACCTATGACTTTGAATACCAACCAGACGAAGCGGGATTTCTGGAGCTCGAAGTCAGGAGCGCGCGTGTGCAGATGAAAGTCACGCAGGCGATTGAGGTGCGATAAGCCTCGGAAAGGCAGGGGGCTTTGTAACGAGCCAAACGCAGAACTGCCATTCGCGCCCGACGTGGCGATTCTTGGAGGGTGGTCGGCAAACCTTACCTTGAGATTACTTCACGTTTGCCCGTGACATGACCAAAATCCGGATCACCCCCTCCTCGTCGTGATTGCAATCTGATTTCAGCAACTATGACCCGGTTACGATGGACCCATTACCCAAGCAACTTCCGGATCACGTTGTGGTAGTTTTGAGTTCTTCATGCGCGCCTCGCGTACAGGCTTTCGAATCGTCCAAATGCCCCTTAAAACTGGTGAAATGGTGGCGTTCCGCCAACAATCGTGTATGGGCTTGCGTGCTAAGTGCTCCCGCCATCTTGACTAATCCGCCAAAATACGAGACTTTTGAGCGCGCTGCGTTTAGAAGCGCAGCGAGGATGCTGCGTGGATTCAACAATCTCGCTGCTTATTGGCGCGGCCGAACAAGGTGACGTTGCGGCCGCGAATGCGCTCTTCGGTGCCCTCTATTCGGAGCTGCACCGGTTGGCCAAGCGCGAACTCGCGCGGCCGGGCGCAGCGGTGAGCCTCGGTGCCACGACCCTCTTGCACGAAGCGTATCTGGACATGGCTGCGCGCGACGGACCGTCGTTTCCCGACCGGGCAAGATTCATGGGATATGCCGCGCGAGTGATGCGCGGGTTGATCATTGACCATGCCCGGGAACGGCACGCGCAGAAGCGCGGGGGGCTGTTCGAGATTACTTCGCTCGACACCAACGCGATGGAGAACACTGCCGACCACCGGGAACTCGCGCAAATCAGCGAGGTGTTGGACGAGCTTGGCAAAGTGGAGCCTGCACTCGCCGAGATCGTCGACTTGAAGTTCTTCTGCGGCTTCTCATTCGCGGAAATTGCCGTCATGCGGGACGTATCGGAACGCACGGTGCAACGGAACTGGGAGAAGGCGCGCATTTATCTGCATCGGACAATTCGAGCGAAGTTGTCGCTCTGAGGAAATCATGTCCACGCTAAGCCCCGAGGAATGGCAGGTCTTAAGTCCATATCTGGATCAGGCGCTCGCCATGTCCGAAGATGAGCGCGCCGCGTGGCTGCGCACGCTCGCCGAACAGAAACCCGCAATGGCGGCGCAGGTGGTGGCACTCCTCGACGAACACCGCGTGCTGGAGCAGGAAGGCTTTCTGGAGAAGGGGCGCTACGGGCTGCCGAGCGCTCCGGGACTCGCGGGCCAGACCGTTGGCCCCTACAAGCTGCTCTCGCAGATTGACCAGGGTGGGATGGGGAGCGTGTGGCTGGCGGAACGCAGCGACGGGCGCTTCCAGCGGCGAGTGGCGGTGAAGTTCCTCAACATCTCTCTGATGGGAAAGAGCGGCGAGGAGCGCTTCAAACGTGAGGGCAGCATTTTGGGACGGCTTGCGCATGAGCATATTGCGGAACTGGTGGATGCGGGGGTATCCGCGGCGGGGCAACCGTATCTCGTCCTGGAATATGTAGAAGGCGATTACATTGACCGCTACTGCGACCAGCAGACGCTGGATGTGGAAGCTCGAATCCGGCTTTTTCTCGACGTACTGGAGGCCGTCGCACATGCGCACGCCAACCTGATCGTGCACCGCGACCTGAAGCCGTCGAATGTTTTGGTGAGAAACGACGGACAGGTGAAGCTGCTGGATTTTGGCATCGCCAAACTGCTGGAAGGCGAAGGGCAGGAGGGAGGGGCGACGGTGCTGACGGTCGAAGGCGGGCGCGCGATGACACCCGGTTACGCCGCTCCGGAGCAAATCACGGGCGCGCCTGTGACCACCGCCACCGATGTTTATGCTTTGGGCGTGCTGCTGTACGTGGTGCTGACGGGACAGCATCCCGCCGGCAGCGGTCTTTGCTCTCCTGCTGACCTGGTCAAAGCCATCGTCGATACCGAGCCGACGCGTCCGTCCGAAATCGTGGCCGCGACCAGTGCGAACGCCAAAGAAACCACCACCAACGCAGCCAAACGCACCTCCACTCCCGAAAAGCTAAGTCGATTGCTGCGTGGAGACCTCGACACGATTGTCGCCAAGGCGCTGAAGAAGAGTCCGCAGGAGCGCTATGCCTCGGTCACGGCGCTGGCCGACGATCTGCGTCGCTATTTGGGAAACGAACCGATCAGCGCGCGCCCCGACACGATGGCTTATCGAACTGCGAAATTTGTGCGCCGGAACCGGACGCTGGTTGCTCTGACCTTCCTGGCGTTTGCGGCGACGGTGGCTGGGGTTGCGGGCACTCTCCTCCAAGCCCGCAGAGCGCGTGCGCAGCGTGACTTCGCGTTCCGCCAGCTATCCCGCGCGGAAGCGATCAACGATCTCAATTCTCTTCTCCTCTCCGATCTGGCGCCCTCGGGCAAGCCCTTTACCGTCGATGAACTGCTGAGCCGCGCGGAGCACGTTGTCGGACGCCAGCATGACGGCAACGACGCAGATCGCGTGGAACTGCTCATTTCGATCGGCCGCCAATACACGGTTCAGGATGAATATGAAAAAGCTCGCCAGTTGCTGGAAGAAGCTCACCAACTCTCTCGCGCGCTGCCGGAGCGATCCACTCGCGCCAGAGCGTCGTGCGCTCTGGGGCATGCGCTCTCCAGAGGGGCCGACCTCCTGCGAGGGGAGGCGCTCTTCCGGGAGGGGATCCGGGAGCTTCCTGACGAACCGACGTTCGCTCTCGATCGAGTGACCTGCCTGCTGCGCGGCAGCGAAATCGCACAAAACCGTGGTGACGCGAGGGAGGGACTTGCACGAGCGCAGGACGCGGAGCGCCTCTTGAAACAGTGGCCCTTCCGGTCCGAGTTGCTGGAACTCGACACGGCGCTCATCCTGGCCGCAGCCTATCGTAACGCTGGGCGCCTGCAGGAGGCGAGCGCGGCGTACGAGCAGGCGGCAGTACGCTTGGCAGCGCTAGGGCGCGATGACACGCAGAGGGCGGGTACGCTGTTCAACAATTGGGGCGTCACCTTAACCGTCGCTGGCCGACCGCTCCATGCCGAGAGAGTTCTTGGCCGTGCGATCACTATCACCCGCGACAACCAGAGCGAGCAGACTGTATCGTCGATGCTGCTTGTCAACTATGCTCGCGCGCTTCGGGACCTGGAGCGGCTCAACGAAGCTGCTGACTATGCCGAGCGGGGATACGCGAAGGGTCAGCAAGCGGGCGATAACATGGTGATCGGCCAAGCGTTGTTGCTGCGAGCCTCCATCTACCGGGGCAAGGGCGATCTTGAGCAATCTGAACAGATGCTGTCCGAAGTCGAGCCCCGCTTGCGTAAGAGCCTTCCGCCCGGCCATATCGCATTCGGTTCTCTTGCGTTCCAACGGGCCCTCAACGCGCAGGCGCGTGGTGACACGCGGACCGCTCTGGAATTGGTCAATCAAGCGGTCGCCATCGCGGAAGCATCGGTCAAGGCCGGGCGCGCCGGCGCCTTTTACTTGCAAAGCTTTCTCGTAGGCCGATCTGAGATCGAACTGCAACTTGGTCAGCGAGACGAGGCGGTGGCGAACGCCGCCCGGGCCCTTAGTCTGCGGCAAGCGGGCGCCGAGCCTGGGACGTTTTCGAGCTACTTAGGCCGTGCCTATCTGGCGATGGCTCGCGCTCTGGAGGTTCAGGGCAAGGGCGATGAAGCTCGTGCCGCCGCCCGCTCGGCTGCGGAACAGCTCCAAAACGCGCTCGGTCCAGATCATCCTGACACCCGCAGCGCCCGGCAACTCGCAGAAGCCCGTACCCTCCAAAAGTAAAGCGGCCGCCGCTGTTGCCAGGAATAAATCTGCCGTGCTTGTCGTCTTTTCCCTTCCGTTTTCGATATCCCAAGTAGAGCCCAGTAATTCCGGCCTCTGGCACGGAATCTTGGGGGCGGGGGGGGCCGCTGTAATGGATACCAGCGGATTTGCACCATAAGTAAGTAAGGGGTCTCGTCGAATGCGAAAGGACACTTTCATTTCCGAAACAAGACGCAAAGCGGCCGGGAGCAATCCCCGCCTTGTCGTGTTTCACCTCCAGTTCCCGATTACCCGTAAGTAGGGAGAAGCACATCCTGAGCGTACTTCTTCATTGACGCAGAGGGGTTCTTCCAGCAGAGTGCATGGGCCCGTCATCGGCCAGTGACTTCCTCATCTGGACAGGCGTTTTGAACGGATAGCCAACATTTCGAGAAGGAGACAATCATGCGAGTGTGGGGGAGACTTCTTGGCTTTACCAGTGTCGCTGTGCTGTTTGCGGGATTGGCGGCGCAAGCGCAAATGATCGACAACACGCAAGCGCCGAATACCGCGAAAGCGGGAATCAATAAGTCGCTGTTGGATGAGATCGGCGCGGGGCGGGGCGATGTCATGACGGCGGGTTCGTCGGTTTATATCATCAACCGCGACCCCTTCCGGTCGGTGCGCCGGGGACGACAACTGTTCCAGCGCAAGTTCACTCGCCTCCAAGGGCAGGGCGCGAACGAAAAGGATGGCGTGGGCGACATCAACAACGACATCGCCATTGGCGCCGGATTGTCCGACAGCTGCGCCTTGTGTCACGGCCGGCCGCGGGGATCGGCGGGAACGGGCGGCAACGTGGTGACGCGTCCTGACAGCCGTGATGCTGGACATCTGTTCGGTCTGGGGCTGAAGGAAATGCTGGCGGATGAGATCACGACGGATCTGCGTTCGACGCGCGACCTGGCCATTTTGCTGGCGCAGCAGATGAAGCATCCGATGACCTTGAAGCTGACGAGCAAGGGCGTGAATTACGGCAGCATCACCGGGAATCCGGACGGTTCGGTCGATAGCTCGAAGGTGCAGGGCGTGGATGCCGACCTGCGGGTGAAGCCTTTCTTTGCCGAAGGCAGCACGATCTCGCTGCGGGAGTTCATCGTGGGTGCGCTACACAACGAGATGGGGCTGGAGGCATCGGCTGATCCCGATTTGCTCGCCGCCAGCGCGGGGGGACGTGTGGTCACACCATCCGGCATGGTGCTGGATGGGTCGAAGGACAAGATCAGCGCGCCGCCAGCGCCTGATCCCGACAACGGGAACGAGGTCGATCCCGCGATCGTAGATCATCTGGAGTTTTACTTGCTCAACTACTTCAAGCCGGGACACGGCGAACCGAATTCAATCGCGGATCATGGGCGGAAGGTGTTTCAGCAGTTGGGCTGTTCTTCCTGTCACGTTTCGGACATGACCATCAACCACGATCGCCGCGTGGCGGACCTGGAGACGGTATACGATCCGGTGCGGGGGATATTCAACAGCATGTTTGCCACGGCTACGCCGCTCTATCGGGAAGTGGACGACGGTTCAGGTCTGCCGCACCTGAAGCTTCCCTTGGGAAATTCTTTTGTCGTGAACGACATTTTCACCGACTTCAAGCGGCATGATATCGGGGTGAATTTCTACGAGCGCAATTGGGATGGAACGTTACAGACGCAGTTTCTGACGCGTCCGTTGTGGGGCGTGGGTTCGACTGGGCCGTACGGACACGATGGACGCAGCATTACATTGAACGACGTGATCCTGCGCCACGGTGGAGAAGCGCAAAAGTCACGCGACAAGTATGCGGCGCTCGGAAGCAGTGGAAAGGTCGCCCTCCAGACGTTCCTGAATTCTCTGTTGCTGTTCCCGCCGGATGATACCGCGTCGAACCTCGACCCCGGCGATCCGACGAAAACCTACTTTCCACAATTCGGCCACGGCAGCATCAAGTTGACGGTGCTATTTAACGATCCGACCGACCTGGAGTGACAGGAGTGGCTTCGCCAGCCCCATCTCCTCTGGTTCGGCTGTGCCCGATGCGATCGACCAGAACTTGGGGGACAACTCTAGTGGGTAGCTGGATTTGTGAGGGAGACTTCTTCGAAGTACTGCGGGGAACAAGAACGCATCGGAACGTCCCATCTCATGGTCCGCCGAAACGTTCGCTGACTATTCCACACTATGGGAAGGAACGGGCCTCGCGCAGCAGTGGGGGCCACCAAATTGGAAGCACCAAAACATCTTGCTCGCGCTGTGCACGACCTGTACTTCGAGCCGAAGTATCAGGAATTCCGGTCGCGGACGATCTGGAGTCTTTCGAATGCGTTCACTTCCGCATTCAAGGAACTCGATCCCATTCCACAGTTCAAGGCGACAGCCAAGCCGGGTGAGTCCCTCGAAGCCCGGTTCTCACAACCGTTCTAGCTGGGATTGTGGAGATGTCGCGGTTGCGGGGAGATGCGCCGCTAGGGGAGCCATGTCTGCGTTGGGGACTCAAATGGGGCGCACGGATGGTTCTGACCTCTGGTACGAAACTCGGCCCCTACGAGATTCAGGCTCCGCTCGGCGCGGGCGGTATGGGCGAGGTCTATCGCGCTCGTGACACACGCCTCGATCGAAGCGTCGCAATCAAAATCCTTCCAACGGCCTTTTCCTCCGATGCCGATCGGCTGCAGCACTTTCAGCAGAAAGCGCGAGTTCTCGCTTCCCTGAACCATCACAATCTCCTCGCCATCTTTGATATTTTCTAACATGGCGGTCGAGAGAGACTTTACCCCGGTGCTCGCGAAACATCGAAGTCGTTCTCGCCCATCGTACTTCGAACCGCATTATCAGGAATTTCGGGCGCGAACGATCTGGAGCCTGTCCAACGCTTTCACTTCCGCATTCAAGGAACTGGAGCCGATCCCGCAGTTCAAGGCGACGGCGAAGCTGGGTGAGTTCCTGGAAGCCGATTCTCCCAGTCGTTCTAGTACACGGGTGCGGTGCGGCTGGCCGCCGCTCCAGTCCCTTCCAACAAGAAATTGAAGGTGTCATTGAGAAAAACGGCGGCCCCCAGGAGGAGGGCCGCCCAGTTTCAGCTCGGATTTCGACCCTAGAACGTGATGCTCGCGTGCAACTGAATCAGTCGCGGCGAAGCGTCCGCCCCCAGGAAAGAACCGAAGATGCTGGTTGGTGAACTGACTGGGTTGATGACACTGCCGAACGTTGGAGAAGCAATGTCTGCGTCTGGCTGGTCGAAGTGCGGGTGATTCAGGATGTTAAAGAACTGCGCCCCAACTCCTAGCAAACCTCCTTCCCAATGCGGGATCTTAAAGTTCTTCGTTATCGCCAGGTCAGTATTGAAGTAGCTCGGCCCGGTGAATTGGTTGCGGCGTTGCTGGCCGAAGCCGTTCACAGCGGGGCTGAAATTGGAAGCGAGCAGGCAGGGTGTTGCCGGATTAGCGGCGCTCGCAGTGCATGTCTGTCCACCACTCCCCAAGAAATTCGCGGGCACGGAGACCGACGTAATGTTCGTGAAGCCGTAGTTGAAACCTTGCAGAATCCCGAACGCGTTGGAATCGACGACTGTAAACGGCAATCCAGTGCGTGCGAAGGCCGTGCCCGAAACTACCCATCCCCCGAGTAAGGCGTTCGGTCCGAACTTGTGGGGTACGTTATAGACGTAGTTCAGGCTGAAGTACTGCCGAGTGTCATAGTCGGAGTTGCCATAGTTTGACCGCAGGTTGAAGGGATCGAATGCATTGATCGGACTGAAGTTTGTATTCTGGCCGAATTGCAGGATACCGCCATTGGAGATCTCATCGAGTGCGTGGCTCCAGGTGTAGTTTGCCTGCACCGTTAAACTTCTGGTTCGGCGAGTAAGAGAAGCCGTCAGCCCGTTGTAATTCGATACCCCAGCGGAGCCGATTTCGGTAACCGTCGAGAAACGCGGATCGGTCGCTGCCGTCGGCAGGTCTCCGAAATGCCCTGTGGTAGTGCCCAACTGTCCTTGACAATTACTATCGCAAAACGCGTTCAGGCTCGGATTCTGCACCACCTCGTGAACGCCGTGATTGCCCACGTAATTCAGCGAAATTGTCATCTTCTGACCCAGCACCTGTTGCAATTCCAGATTCCACTCCTGGTAGCGCGGATTGTGGATCCGGTTCGCCACCGTGTTAATCGTGGGCGGGGTAAATCCAGGCACGGTGTTTTGAATGCTCGCGAGCGTTCCTCCGTTTGCGAATCCAGCCTGGAACGCGGCGTTGCTCTGGGCAGCCAGTTGCGCCTGGCTTCCAGTAACTGCGGGGGATAGAGGTCCGCCTGCGATGTTGAACCCAGCCTGCAGAGGAGGATTACTCAACAACTGGTCGGCGACGGTGCCGGGGAAAGAATCCGCGAACAACCCAAAGCCGCCCCGAACGACCGTATTCTTAAGGCCAAAGGGCGTCCAGGTGAAGCCAAAGCGCGGCAGCCATTCGACCGCCGTGTAGTTCGGCAGAACCTGGTTCTTGCCAGAGACAATCGCCTGGTTGTACGGCTGGTTTACGTCGTGCGAGATATTGAGGAAGTCTCCGCCCAGCCGCGCAAAACAATTGGTCTGGCACACCGGATTGGAGAAGTGCTCACCTCGCAGCGAGAAGGTCAATTTCAGGTTCGGTTTCACGCTCCACTCGTCTTGCGCGTAGAAGCCTAAAGCGTAGAGGGCAATCGGCTGGCTGGCCTTCGACGGAAAACTCTGGAAGTAGGTTCCTCCGTTTCCGTTAAAGAAGTTCTGCAGCGATGTGCCTTCGCTGGCGCCGATGGATCCAATACCCGGATCGAAATCGGTAATGTCATTGCGCCGGAAACTGAGTCCCACCTTCACTGAGTGATTTCCCTTCGTGATGGAGAAATCATCGACGAGTTCGTACTGAGTGACGTTTCGCCCCTGCGGCACGATGTTAAGTTCTCGCCCGAGAGAGGAGAAGGCCCCGCCCGCGAAGGCTAAACGAAACGGTTGAGCCTGCAAAGCCGCTTGGAGATTGGGCACATTGAAGGTTGACGAAGACCACCCGCCAGATGCGATGAACTGATTCACGGCATTCGCACCAAGAGTATGGGTTTCCTCTAACTGTCCTTCATATTGCGGCTGCGTGCTGCCCAGGTTGAAGAGCGGCGAGATGGCGTCGGTGAGTGTGGCCTGGAAGCCGTGATCGGTGCGGAAGTGCCCAAACAGGCGGTCATTGGTTCCGAGATTCTGATCGATCCGTGCCGTGATCAGGTATTCCGTGCTCAACTGGCCTACGGTAGAGGTAAACGCCAGCGCGCAGGGCTGGGTAACGCCGAGTCCGCTATTGGGATCGGTAAACCCGTCACACCCCAGGTTGTTCAGTGGAGTCGCCCGGCCGGCACCGGGTGCGTTGTGATAAAGGTTGAAGACGGACGTATAGAACGGCACCGACCCCGGGCTCGTGTTAACCAGGTTTGCCAGTGTGGCCGTCTGAAATTGTGGGCTTGGTATTCGCGCATTGGTGCTGGTCGGCAGCACAAAGCGTAGTCCTTCGGTGTCTACGAAGAAGAACGTCTTGTCCTTCTTGATCGGTCCACCAAACGCCGCTGCCCACTGGTTGGCGTTGACGAATGGCCGGGGCGCGCCATTCTGGTTGTTGAAGAAGCTGTTTGCGTTGAGGGCCCGTCCATTCCACCAATAAAGCGCATTCCCGTGGAAGTCGTTAGATCCTGACTTAGTCACATAGTTAACGTTGGCTCCCGCCAATGTACCGTACTGCCCCGAATAGCCGTTGGTCACGACCGTCGCCTCGCGGACATCGTTGTTGCCCAGGAGCAGATTCGTCGCGCCAGAATTGTTCAGATTGAGGAAGGGATCATTTTCATTTTGTCCGTTGACGGTAAACAGGTTCGAAGTTGCCGGAAGTCCGTAAGCGGAGAAATTACCGCTGCCGGCTTGCGTGTTCTGAACCACACCCGGGGCCGTCTGTGCGATGTAACTCAGGTCATTGCCGGGGTTGGGCGTCTGGGAGATTTGTATTTCGCTGAAACTGGTAGAAACGTCGGAGTTTTCGGTTTGCAGCAAGGGGGCGTCTGACGTCACTTCTACCATGGATGAGGCCTCGCCAAGAGTCAGAGGTATGTTGATAGTCGCAGCTTGGCCGATCGTCACCACGGCCGTTGCATCGGCTTTCTGAAAGCCGTTGGCAGCGACGGAAACTGTATAACGTCCTGGCAGCAACAACGAGAACCGATACACACCTCGAGTGTTTGTGGATTGCGCCTGCGTGCTTCCATTTTCCTGGCTCTTCAGAGTTACGCTGGCATTAGGCACAACGGCTCCAGAGGGATCAGTAACGAGACCCACAACGTCGCCAGAGGTGACAGATTGAGCTGCCAGTTGCGATGCGCCGCCTGCCAGAAATATGAGGGATAACATAACGACCGAAACTGTTAATGAGAACGGCGAAAAAGCTGACCACCTTTGCAGAGTGCCGCTCTTTGTCGGACGGACCAGTACTTGACTGAACTTCACAGTGACTCTCCTCGTTGAGATTTGGCTGATGGATAAGCTTCCGGCATGCTGGTTCGGGTCTTTCGCCACCAACTTATGTAAACCGGGCTCACATGCTTTTATTCCCGGCAGAGATATTCTCAGCGCTGCGGTATTACTGGAGAGGAGTCCGAGGATTTCGGCAGCAGAATCAGCTTCTTGCGCAATGAGTAAGAGGCCTTAGATTGCGAGCCCGGTTCTTTTCCCCCGCAAGCCAAGAGGAAGGGAGTCGCTTTTTCTTGTCTCAAACTCACGCAGGAGTGGCTTCGATCACGCTTTGCGGCGCCAGGGTCGGAACGACCCTTGTGAGCTTGTAGCCTGCGGCGTTGAACAGGGTGCAGAATTCGGATTCGGTTCGTTCTCGCCCTCCGGTCATCACTAGCATGTTGAGATCGAGAAGCTTACTGAAACAGTTTGCACCAGGTTCCGGCACAACCATTTCCGCCAGCAAGAGTCTTCCATTCCTGGTCATCGCTCGGCGGCAATTTTTCAGGATTCTGATACTGTGATCATCATCCCAATCGTGAATGACGCTAGAGAGGATATAAGCATCGGCTCCCTCCGGAACCGAATCGAAGAAATCTCCGGCAATGGCTGAGCATCGTCCGCCGTACGCGTCTGAATGAAGGTGCTGCTTCGCCATCTCAATAGCAGGTTCCTGATCGAAGACTGTGCCTTTGATCTCCGGATTGCACTGAACGATGCTTCGCAGCAATTTCCCCTGCCCACCTCCGACATCGACGATAGAAGGGATTCGGGAGAAGTCGTATGCCATCAGAACGGCGTAAGACAACATCGACGAGACATCGGTCATCCCGCCGTTGAATCGGTCAGCGGCTTCCGCGTTTCGATGGAGGTACTCAAACAAACCTGCTCCGAACACATTGTTGAACGCTGGAGAACCGGTTTGGATGCTATGGAGAAGATCTCCCCAGGCTTGGTAATGAATTTCACCGATGGTCATCACAATCGCCCTTAAGGAACCTGGAACATTGCTTTGGAGGCCTTCCCCGGCGCTTGATAACGCAAAGCAGTCGTTTTGCATGTGAGCAAACACCCCCGCACTCGACAGTGCGCGCATGAGGCGAAACAGAGATTGCCTATCCACTCCGGTTGCCGCGGCGAGTGCGGAACACGACTTGGGACCGTCCTTCAATAAGTCTGCCAGACCGAGCTTGGCAGCGACGTAGATTGCCTGTGATAGCCAGTAGCCTGTTGCCATCCGGAAAAGAGCAGGCGGCTGCGGGTTGATTTTGCTGTCGCCTGTTTCTCTCATCGTCTGGACTGCGTTTCGATTGCGAGAGTACAGCATTGGAAATAATCGAAGCGTCAGGAGTGGTTTCAGCTCTGCCCACAGCGCAGCTCGCCTAGCGCGCCCAAGAATCCGGAGCAGCGGCCAGAGAGGCAATAAGCGGCGACTTACCATCTTAGTAGTGCCACCTTCTCCAATTCCCGATCAAAGTGTGCCATTGCGACATATACGCTCAGTCGATATCCGGGCTTGCAACCGGTCAGCCGCATTACACAGGGAGCAGGTTCGCTCCCATGTGCTTTGCGAATCACCGCCAGCCTAAACATGAGATCTCACATCCTATTTGTGTTAACTATCGAGATCGCGTCTTATTCCCAAGATCTTGAGAAGTCCGCTTGTAAAGAGTGCCTTTGGAATCGCGGCAAACCCGTTGGGCCACACACGCAAAAACCGAGTGTCTAGACGACGATCCGCGGGTTCTCCGTCTGAGATGTAGTACCAGGGTAGGTGGTTAACTCGCAGACCCTATCGGATTGCAATGGCATGCATTGGCGCCGCCGCTAGTGACTCGCTCCGAGCGGCGTTGCACAGTCGTTCCTGCATCCACAGAAAGCAGCAGAGCGTAGTCATTTCGGACTGGCATAATATCCAGTCTTGGCATAAACCCGGAGCGGTGGCAGTCCTTTCGGCGGCGTCAATTTCACATGTATCTTGTGCCATTTACCATCGTGGGCGGGATTGGTTGGCCGATATCCGAGCACATATTGGTTGCGTAACTCGACCCCGATCTTTGTAGCGACGTCCGCCAAATCGTTTGGATTGTCGATCGAGAATGCGCGCCCACCTGTGAGTTCAGTGATGTCGCTCAGCAGCTGTGGACCCAATCGTTCTTCGTCAGTCGGAAAATAGTGATCGTAGATACCGATTGCATAGATCTGCACATCCGATTCCTTCACCAGGTTCTTGATCTCGCCTTCCGTATACCGGCTGTGGTTGTCTCCGCCGTCCGAGATGATGAGCAGCGCTTTCTTCGCGCACTTGGCGTCCCGCATCTTGCTGAGGCCCAGATAAATCGCATCCAGCAAGGCCGTGCGCCCCTTCGGGAACGTAAGCACTAGCCTCGCCTCGATGTCCTCCACTGACTGTGTAAAGTCGGTGACTTCCTCCGGCTTGTCGGCAAATGCGAGCATAAAAAACTCATCCTGAGGGTTCGCTGTCTTGAAGAACTCCACCACCGCCTCGCGGGCCCGCTCGATCTTGTCTGCCATGCTGCCGCTCACGTCGAAGATGGCGCCCAAGGAAATAGGAGCATCCTCACTCGAAAAGTGCCGGATTTCTTGCTTTTCCTTGCCCTCGAAGATCTGGAAGTTCTCTTTCTCCAGCCCAATGACTTGCCGGTTCAGCGGATCCATGATCGACACCGGCACCAGGACCAGTTTCACATCGACCTTGATCGGCGTCGTGTGGGTTTTCAGTGCCGGATCATCGGTCGGCTGGTCATTCTTAATCTGCGCATGCTCAACACGCGGAGTTACGTGCACGTCCTCCGCGGAGCCTTGCGCCCAGGCAGCGGACACAAGCCCGCATACTGCGATCAGCACCGTGGCTACCCAGGCGCACCCCGACTTGAAGTAGGAAGCCGTCATTTCCATCTTTGGTCTGGTTCAGCACCTGACCAGAGGCGCGGCCACAGGCTGCCGGTTGCTCGCCATAAACGGCAGATTCACCTCGCAGTTCATAACCGCTGAGAGTGGGTTTTATTCCCGCAGAATCATTTGTTGATGTGAGGGAATAGAAGGCTCCACACCTTGCCTTTACTGCGTGATAACCGAGGAAATGTGCCGACGGCGGCGCGCATCTATGTAGGTCTGGAAGCCCCGTCCCGCGGTCCACTAGTCGCTGCCACTGCGGCAGCCGCTGGTTCAGGTTTTTCGCCTTCACGGAATTCACCAGTCTGTTGCATTAACTTGGTGACCACCCCGGTCCATCCCGTTTGATGACTGGCACCCATCCCGGAACCGGAGTCACCGTGGAAGTATTCGTGAAAGAGAAGTAAGTCGCGCCAATGAGGGTCCGTCTGAAACTTTTCCAAGTTGCCGAATACTGGCCGGCGGCCATTTTCATCACGAAGAAAGATGGTCGTCATCCGACGTGACAGCTCACCCGCCACGTCCCACAACGTCTTCATGTTTCCCGATCCAGTCGGGAACTCGACTTTGAAATCGTTACCTAGATAGTGGTGGAATTTTTGCAAGGACTCGACCAGGAGAAAATTCACCGGGAACCAGATGGGCCCACGCCAATTCGAATTGCCTCCGAATAGTCCGGTCAACGATTCGCCCGGCTCATAGTCCACGCGGTGCTCGGTTCCGTTGACGCGGAGTGCGTAAGGACTTTCCTGATGGAACCGAGACAGCGCGCGGATGCCGTACGGCGATAGAAACTCACGCTCGTCCAGCATGTACTTGAGAATGGTACGAAGTTGATCCTGATCCGCGATAGATAACAGCCGGCGTTCGCCCGTCCCCTCGCTGCGCGTGCAGGCGAAATTTTCCGTGAGGTCATGGCGGTTATCGACGAACCATTCCAGACGCCGCTTAAAGTCAGGCAGCCGATCGAGCACTTCCGGTTCCAGAATCTCCACCGCAAGGAGCGGGATCAATCCCACCATGGAGCGGACCTTCATTGGAAATTGTTTGCCGTCAGGGAGCTTCAGCACGTCGTAGAAAAAACCGTCTTCTTCGTTCCAAAGTCCGATCCGGGTGTGGCCGCGATGGCTCATGGCGTGTGCAATGTAGACAAAGTGCTCCCAGAATTTGCTGGCCAGGTCTTCATAGCAGGGTTCTTCTTTGGCCAGTTCCAAAGCGATAGCCAGCAGGTTCAGGGTGTACATTGCCATCCAACTGGTTCCGTCGGATTGCTCGAGATATCCGCCAGTAGGAAGCGGGGCCCCGCGATCGAACACTCCGATATTGTCCAGCCCGAGAAATCCTCCCTGAAAGATATTCATGCCCTCGGCATCCTTGCGGTTTACCCACCAGGTGAAGTTCAACATCAACTTGTGGAAGATGCGTTTTAGAAATTCACGGTCGCCTCTGCCTTTGCGCTTCTTGTCGATTTTGTACACGCGCCATGCGGCCCATGCATGCACGGGCGGGTTAACGTCGCCAAACGCCCATTCATAAGCGGGTATCTGCCCGTTGGGGTGCATGTACCACTCCCGGAGCATCAGCGTGAGCTGCTCTTTGGCAAAGTCTGAGTCGACCAGTGTGAGCGGAATGCAGTGGAATGCGAGATCCCAAGCCGCATACCACGGATACTCCCACTTGTCTGGCATGGAAATCACGTCAGCGTTGTACAAGTGAGTCCATTGATGATTTCGTCCTTTCTGTCGTTCCGGGGGTGGGCCTGGGTTGTCGCGGTCGCCTTGCAGCCAATCCTTCACGACGTAGTGATAGAACTGCTTGGACCAGAGTATCCCTGCAAAGCCCTGGCGCATGACGTTCTGAGCGTCGGCGGAGAGATTCTGAGGAATCACAGTTGCGTAAAATTCATCGGCCTCACGTTGCCTGAGCGCAAACGTTTTGTCGAAGGCGTCAAACGCGTTCTTTCCTTTGAAGTCAGAGTCGGCAAGTCGCATCCTTATTACAACCGTCTCACCCGAACTGAGTGACCGTTTGTAATGGGCGGCTGCTTTCGAGCCAACACGTTCGGGATTGACCGCATCTTTGACACCGTGCACGACATGGTCGTTGATCCCGTCTTTGACGAAGGGAGTGAGATTCTCAACTCCAAATAGCCTTCGGGCGTTCGTCTCGTTCTCGGTAAAGAGAAGTTCTGGAGAGCCTTCACAATGGAGCCAGCGGGTATCGGACTGAATCCGGTCCGACTGAGAAAGGTTCAGTTCGATGACAGGATTGGGAGCGGGGCGCGCTTTGTGCAGCTTCGGGCGTCTGGCACGGTTTCCCCAGGACCACGTATTGCGGAACCAAATCGTGGGCAGAAGCCGAAGATTAGCGGCTTCCGGACCACGGTTTGTGACCGCGATCTTGATTAGGATGTCCTCGACATCGGCCTTGGCATATTCTACGAATACGTCGAAGTAGCGATCTTCATCAAATACACCCGTATCGAGTAGTTCGAACTCCGGTTGGCGCTTATCGCGGCGCCGGTTTTCCTCGACCAGCTTCGCGTATGGAAACTCCGCTTGGGGGTACTTGTAAAGATACTTCATGTAGGAGTGCGAAGGCGTGCTGTCGAGATAGAAGTAGTATTCCTTCACGTCCTCGCCGTGGTTGCCTTCGTTGCCAGTTAAACCGAAGATCCGTTCTTTTAGAATCGGATCACGCTCATTCCACAGTGCGAGGGCAAAGCAGATCAGCTGTCGGCGATCACTGATTCCGGCCAAGCCGTCTTCGTTCCAGCGATAGGCACGCGAACGGGCATGGTCGTGCGGCAGGTACTCCCAGGCGTTCCCGTGCCTGCTGTAGTCTTCGCGCACGGTGCCCCATGCGCGTTCGCTGAGATAGGGCCCCCAACGTTTCCAGTGCTTTTTGCGCGTGCCAGATTCGGCCAGTCGAATTTCCTCTTTCGTCAAGAAATTCTCTGCCCTTTCAAATCACGCTCAGGAGGTATGCAAACTCATCTTCAAACAATCGCCCTGGGGATTGAAGTTCTGTAGGCTTGTCGGATTCGGCTCCAATCTCACGAACGATAGACGGCTCTCGATACTCGACTTCCAAAGCGTGTGTCGTTGTGAACGCCTTGCGAATGATACCGCTGTTCATCGGTCTCTCCTTGCTGCCTCTCTTCGATTTCGATGGCATGGCCAATCGGGATCACACCCCAGAACGGCGCGGTTGAACCAAAGCTATCGGTCTCTGAATCTTCCTTCACAGCAGATTTGCTCTCGGTTTATGGGTCTGGACCTTGTAGCGCCCGTCAGACGGAAACTAGAAAGTAGAAGCGAGACTAGAATCTGCTCCCGTCGTCATATGTATAGCCAAAGTCCTGTCATGCACGGACCCGAGAATCCACAAGTTGCCCGATGATGGGACAACTCCGGCCCACAGCAGATCACAAGGAAATCCGCCCTTTGTTGGGCTGGGACTGGATACGACTGTCCAACTGGCCCCGTCCCAGTGCAATAGCAGTGTCATCTGATGTCCCGATCCGTCGGCTGGGAAGTAGGAGCCAAACGCCCAGATGTCATTGGCCGAATTCGCCGTCAATCCAAGTAAACGGTTCGACTGATTAGCGCTATTCGGCCCAACATTCGGACTCGGTACCACCGCCCAACTCGTGCCATCAAAGTGCTCGATCAACGTCAACGTGGCAGCCCGTTTGGGAGGCGCTACCGGCGTGGAAAAGCCCACCGCCCACACATCGTTCGGCGCCAGCGCCAGCACGGCGTTCAACTTGTTGGTGCCCTGGCCTACGTTGGGAGTTGCCACACTCTTCCAGGTCGTGCCATCCCAGTGCATCGCCGAGGTTCCGATATTGTCTGAACCGTGGAATCCCACAGCCCAGGCATCATTCGTGGTGTCGGCGGACGCGCCAAACAAAAACTCATTGTTCGATTCCACGGTTGTCGCCGTCCATGCCGTGCCGTTCCAGTGCTCGAAAAGGGACGAGACCAGCCCCGTGCCGAGGTTCACCAGGCTGCCGATCGCCCAAACGTCATTAGCCGAGCTAGAGGTCATGGCGAAGACATCTGCTTGATCTTTCTTGCCGAACTTGGGGCCCGGAAATAGGCTCCACTTGGTTCCGTTCCACTGTTCGATCAACTGTCCCGGATGTGCCCCGCCGGTCATGTTTCCCGCCGCCCAGGCCAGAGTCGGAGAGATAGCGACCACCCCCTGCAGAAAGCTGTTGTTGTCGCCTTTGATCATCGGAGCGGGAAACGCGGTCCACTTCGTGCCATCAAAGTGGATCGTGGACTGCCCCACCGCCCAAATATCGTTGGGAGAAGACGCCGACGCCGCAAAAAGTTCGCTGTTGACGTTCTCGTTCGGAGTTGGGACCACTTGAAAAGACGGGCCTGGTTCTGTTTGTCCTTGTGCCTGCGATTTTTGAAACAAGGAAACAGTCAATCCAAAAAGCACTACCGCACCAAATTTAAGTTTCATAATTCATCCGAATGGTGCTGAGTTAGGTTGTGATTTCGACATTCACAAGTTAAGAACTGGCGCGACTCGCTCTTATTCCTTCGTCCGCGTTGCCTTATCCAAATGACGCTCGGTGGCGTGGACACTCTTTGCTCCCAGCAATTGTCGCCAGCATGGCGCCTGTCTCGACTATCCGATCATCAGAGACAATCGTTTCGGCCCCGTGATTGGCTCGCTTCCTCGCGTTCACTGTAACGCTTCCGCGGCCGACCGCTCGTAGGGCTGCAACAATCGAGCCAACGCTACAAGAACCGACCAGTAACGCCAGAGTGCTCAATAATATACAGCCCACCAGATCAACAATGTTGTCCACCATTCGCAACCGCTCCCTCCGTCTGTAGCGCCCATCGGAAGCTCTCGTATCCGATAATAGGCGCACAGATTGCCGTGGAGCCTGCGTTACATCTCTCCGAACGCAGTTCCATGGCTCCTCAAGCTACAGTCGACTTAATTAGCGCCAGAGGAGGACAGGGCACGTTGATCCTTCACCTGTCCTACCCTGACCACCGCGCGCGGTATCCCGAAGGTATAGACGCCGTCCTGTGTTTCAACCTTGCTGAGAAAGTACTTGCCTCCTCATGCTCAAAGCTAAGCGTTGGCTGCCGACCGGACGTTTCATCAAAGACCAAAGGCAGCACATACGCTTCCTGTTTGTTATCGCTCCTTAGGAACAAGCCCCGATGTACCGCCGGATCGAGACGACTTACACTGTATCTGCCGGCTGAGAGCGTCGCGCCTCCGGCTACAAACTCGAACGGAACTCTTACAACTGCCTCATCTTGAGCGCTGGCACTTATGCCGAACCCAAGTAGGCAAGTCAGACTAAGTATTTCATGATTTGTCCCCATCAAAATGTTCTGAATGTCACCATTGATAACACTGCTCGCACGGTTTTTATTCCCGAGATATCTCTTGAACCATTGCTGGTGTGGAAAGAGCAGTTGGTCGCACGTCAGATTTATTGTGGATCGTGGAACCCCCACAGTCGGTGAGGCAAAAGATACGTGAAGCCCGCAAACCCTTCCCACTGCGTCGAGGAAGAGGTGAGGCCATGATCGAATCCGGCATCCACTACAAGATTTTTCCTGACTGGAGACGAGACGGCCCATAAATTCCCGACTGCATTTCTGCTGGTGAGTGGCTGCGTGAAATGCCAGAGTTCGCCTGCGACCGTCAGCCGTCCCAGTGGGTGTGAAATCGAGAGGGTCTGGCCGAATTGTCCTCGGCGTATTGTGCCTTTAGTCTGTTCGGAAAAAATGCCGTTAATGTCGAAGTGGAAACCTGCGAGGTCGTCACTCAGCAGGATCAACGCACTATTCCTGAACGTGCCGATGTCGAGTTCTGGCGCGGGACTCGCGTAGAGACGGCGAATGTAGCTGAGGCTTACGGTAGGCTTGTGCCCCTCCCCGGGCAATACGACTGCCTGAAATCCGGCGAAGACCTCGCCCGGGCGGCTGCCTGAGAGAGCATCGCCGGTAGCTCCACTTGCTTGAGCAAGTGGCTCCGACAGGGCCAGCAACTGAAGGCGGGATGCAACAGTGAGCTTGGTGACCTGGTTAATGCCAAATAGGGTTGTGAACTCAGGTGAGGTCTCGGCATAGAGTCAGCGGTCTCCGACAGCGCTCCATTTTGTAGGCGTCACAGCTATAAGAGGGAGTATCGGGAATATTTTGTTCGGTCGTGCGTTCTTAGCAACAGAGAAAGTACGCAACGCGGAGGCACGCCCGATGCCGGATGAATGGGATGAGCGAGATGAGGTGGTCGTGGCCGGGTCGATTTGCCCAGCTCCCGACTGCGGTGCATTAGTGATTTGCTACAGGCCACCAGATCGCACGGGACGCGACAATACAAAATCGTGGTGTGAGTTCACGTGTCCTCTGCCGGAAGCAAGTCGCACTTAGCTGGGTCGGCCATGAGGCCTATTTGCCAAGGACTAGATCGATTCCCGAAAAGAGCAATTCCATCTTATGACGTGGCAGCTTGCTGACGCGTTCGCTCAGAAGGGACTTGTCTAAGGAAATGATTTGCGAAACGTTCGCGACGGAATCTTTTGGCAATCCAGTAACCCGCGCGGACAAGCTCACATTGCCCGGTGCTAGCGCCCACTTCAAATTGCTGGTCAGTGGAACGCAAATGGCCGTAGAGATGCGGCTCTGATTAAGGGCATCGCTTTGAACGACAACCACGGGTCGCCGAAACCCGGGTCCGGAGCCGGTGGGTGCTGGCAGGTCCGCCCACCAAATCTCACCCTGAGAGATTACCACTCCGTTCGCTCTAGCCTACGGCGAGCTACGGAGGAAACGAACTCGTCCTTTCCCTCACCGACTTCCATGATTGCTTGGTCCATGGACTCGGTGACTTTGTCCGGCGCGTGGCGGTCCAGATATTCGCGTAAGGCATCAGTGAAGAGCCGGCTCCGCGATCTGCGCGTACGTCGGGCAAGACGTTCCGCTTCATCAAACAGATCATTAGGAATGGAAATCGCCGTCTTCATACCCAGAGTATAACCACATGACCAATTCCTGGCAAGAGCATCGTTCAGCTTCATTTCGACCTCAGCCCATTCAGCTGCACCAGTTCGCTCTAGTCTCGAGCCAGGGCGTCAATGGGGTCGAGTTGCGCGGCTTTTCTCGCTGGAAGATAGCCAAACACGATCCCTGTCAGAAAAGCACAGGCGAAGGCGATGACGATCGGTATAACCGTAAAGATTACGCGCCAACCTGCGATGGCGGAGGTGGTCAAGCCACCGCCAATGCCGACGAACACACCGATCAGTCCGCCGATAAAACAGACCATCACAGCTTCGGTGAGGAACTGGAACAACACATCGAAACCGCGAGCGCCAATCGCCATGCGGATGCCGATTTCGCGTGTGCGCTCGGTGACCGAGACCAGCATGATGTTCATTACGCCGATTCCGCCGACGACAAGCGATATCACGGCAATCGCCACCAAAAGAGAGGTGAGCGTGTTCTGGGTTGCATTGGCCGTGGCAATGGTGTCGGCCATGTTCCGGATGTCGAAGTCTTCCTTACCGTGGCGCTTCATCAGCAGCGCACTGAGTTCAGATTGCACCATTGTCATGTCCGCACCCGGCGCTACTCTTATGACGAAATCGCTGAAGAAGCGTTGACCAAAGATGCGCGCTCCGGCTGTCGTGTAGGGAAGCCAGACGGAATCATCCATGTCGTCGCCCCGGGTATTCAGGCCTTTGCCGCTCAAGACTCCAATAACGAGGAAAGGCGAGCTGCCAATGAGCACGTACTGGCCCAGTGGATCCGTGCCCCTGGGAAAAAGGTTCTTCACGACAGTCTGGCCGAGTACAACGACTTGGGAATAACGCATGACGTGTTCGGCCGAGAAGAACACGCCTGATTGCAGGGGCCAGTCGTGCACAGCGGGAAAGCTTTCGCCGGTTCCGAATGCGGTGACCGTCAAGTCCTGGTCGCCAAAGCGCAGCAACGCAGACATGTCCGTTTCCGGATTCGCCGCGTTGACACCCGGCAAGGCACTCATCGACGGCAGATCTTCCGGCAGAAAACTGGTGACCATGTAGGATGACGCGCGAGCCGCCGGCGCTCCGCGCCTAACGGTCAACAGGTCGGTACCCATAGCTTGGATGCGATCGAGAACGTCCTGCTTGGCTCCGTTTCCGATCGCCATCAAGGCAACTACGGAGGCGACGCCGATGATGATTCCCAACATGGTCAGCAAGGTTCGCATGCGATTGTGTACGAGCGAACGAAAGGCCATCTTCAGAGACTCGCCGAGGACGGCTGAACCTGCCTTGGCATTCACTTCCGGACCGCCGGCCTTCGCCTGAATATCCGCCTCGCCGTGTTGCTGCTGCTCGTCGGAGGTGATGCGGCCATCCGCGATGCGAATGATGCGGTGCGCATACGCGGCGATGTCACTGTCGTGGGTCACCACAATGATGGTGTGGCCTTCTCCGTGCAGTCTTATGAGAATGGCCATGACTTCCTTTCCGCCCTGGCTATCCAGCGCTCCGGTCGGTTCGTCGGCCAAAATCACCGGGCCGCCATTCATCAGCGCGCGGGCGATGCTGACACGCTGTTGCTGGCCGCCTGAGAGCTGGCCGGGAAAGTGGTCCAGGCGGTCACCCAGTCCGAGTTCCTGCAGCAAGCCGCTGGCGTGCTCGGCCCGCTTCGCCTTGGACATGCCACGGTACACGGCCGGAACCTCCGCGTTTTCGACGGCATTGAGATCGGACATCAAGTTGTAGCGCTGGAAAATGAAGCCGAAGGTATCGCGCCGCAAGGCCGCCAGTTGATCACCGTCGAGAGTGGCTACGTTGATGCTGCGGATGGAATAAATGCCGCTCGACGGTTTGTCTAGGCAGCCAATGATATTCATCAGCGTGGATTTGCCAGAGCCGGATGCGCCCATGATGGCGACGAATTCCCCGCTGTGTATCTTCAGGCTTACATCCCTGAGCACTGTCAGCGGCTCGCCGCCGGTTGTATAGGTGCGGCTGACATCACTCAATTCGAGCAGCGCTGCGGGCATTAGTGGCCCTTCTGAGCCGTCAGCGCGCTTGTCTTCTTGGGCGTTGCGGTCTTTCCGCCGATGACGACCTGCTCCTTCTCGTTCAGGCCGGCGGTGACCTCGGCTGAAAGCTCACTTTTAATGCCGATCTTGATCGTGCGCGTCTCAAGGGTGCCATCGGGTTTGAGCACTTGCACCTTGATTAGCGAGCCTTCGCTGGCATTGCCGATGGCAGCTGCCGGTACAAACAAAACGCCCTTGGCCTGCGCCAACACGATGAACACTTGCGCCGTCATCTGTATCTTTAGTTGACCCTCTGGATTGGGGATATCGAAGAGAACGTCATAGAAGACTACGTTGTTGATGAGTTCTGGAGTGGGAAGAACCTGCCGGATCTTCCCAGACCAGCGCCGGGGCGAGCCCAGGACGGTGAAATAGGCAACCTGGCCGGGTTTGACGTCGACAATGTCGGCTTCCGAAACCTGCGACCAGACAGTCACGGTGCTGATGTCGGCAATGCGCAGGAGATTCGGCGCCGACTGATTGGCATTGAGTGTTTGACCTTCCAGCAGGGTGATGGAAACGACTTCACCGGCCATGGGCGCCATGATTTTGGTATAGCCCAAATTGGTTTTGCCCGTGTCCACGGCCGCGTTGGCTTGCCTCATCTGCGCCGAGACCGAGGCGGCGTCGGCGAGAGCGGCAGCGTAGCTAGCCCGGGCTACGTCATGGTCGCTTGCGGAGATTACCAGTGCGGCAAAGAGCTCATCGCTCCGGACCAACTGCGCCTTGGCGAGCACCAGTGCCGCCTGTTTGACAGCGCGCTGCGAGGTCATGCTGGAGAGCGCCGCGTTGGACGATGTGAGCGCGGTGTCCGCCAGAGCCGGGTCAATTTCCGCGAGCAATTGGCCCTTTTCCACGTGGTCGCCGCGCTCGACCTTCAGTGATTTGAGCATGCCGGAAGTCTGGGCCCCAACGTCGACATACTTGACAGGCTGAACGATACCGGCGGCCACGACCGTGCTCTCGATATCGCCACGTTGAACGGTCGCAGTCGTGTAGACAACCTTGGGTGTCGCAAAGAACGAGTGATACACGAATGCTCCTGCAACCACTATCAAAACGGTTCCGATCAGCCAAAAGCGGCGTCTCTGCCAGAGGGATGCTGCACGAGGAACTTTTTGAGGTGTAGGGTGTGCATCGCTCACAGTTGGCACGAGTATAGGGACTGGATTAACCGTTATCGTTGCCATTCTCTTGGCTCCAAACCCATTGGCACAGCCCGACCTGTCGAGCAGAAGTCAAACGCTAGCGTCTATCTTCCTTATAATCTCCCAACTTCCTGAAGGCTGAGCAAGATTGATCATCGAATGGAATGGCCCCTGTTTCGTCCGAATCGAGTCGACAACCGCACAGACTAGACCCGGAAGTAATGCCTTCGGATTGGTCGCTATAACGGGCTTCGCGGAACTCTGAGCTGAGTCGGTGTGCGACGGCACAGCGCTTCCCCAAGGCGACTTATGAGGAGTGATGCAGAAAGATCGTTGGAACTGTGTTTGATTGATTGATCGTTGAAACGCTGGAACGAGCATAAAAATAGCGGCTCCACTCTCCCTAACTAAAGCCGAGCAGTCGAAACGTGAACGAGGATCTTAAGTTCCCGGCGGGAACCGATCATTCCACGGCAAGTACGTTAGTGCGCGACTCCGGCGCCCCCGCCATTAGCAGCCTCTCATCGCTTACAGGAGATTATTGTGGGAAACCAACTCGTTTGAGCAGCTCTTCGAAACGCGGGTTTTCATGAAGACTGTCGAAGCTGCGGTCGACCCTCAGAAATAGGACTTCGAACGCGTGCTCGTTCACGGCCCGATCGAGCATATCGAGAGCGCCGCTCTTATCACCGAGAGCCGCGTACACCTGTGCCAAACCGTAGGGCGAGACGTAATGATGCATTCCGCGTAATTGGAGTTCACGCAGGCTCTGCTGCGCTTGTTCACGGCGCCCCGCAAGGGCATACCCGCGGGCCAATCCAGCCGACATCAGACTTGCACCGTGGGTGAGAGCTCTCGCCTTTTGAAGATGTGCGAGAGCCTGGTCGTACTGCCTTACATTCGTCAATGCCCCGCCTAGGAAATAATGTGCCGGGGCGAACTGAGGATCGAGCTGGATCACTTTCTCATACTCTTCAATCGCGCGGTCATATTGCCGCGCGTTGGAATACGCGAAACCTACAAGGGTGTTGACGATCAGTGACAGTGGATCAAGATCCCGAGCGCGTTCCATTTCGCGGATGGCTTCCGCGCTTCGCGCGCCATGCATCAAGAATTCGGCATAGCTCTTGTGCGCAATGGCTGAATTCGGATCTAGCTCTATGGCCCGGTGGAACTCTCGTTCAGCATCGGACCACTTCCATTCGTACTCGTGTTCCGCTTCGGCCAGCGTCGTGTGGGCCTCCGCCAGAGTCTCGTCAAGTTCAAGGGCGTGCAACGCTGCCGCCTTCGCTTTTGGATACGCGTCTGCCGGCGGCATGAGCAGCCAGCCCGCCAATAACAGGTACGAGTTCGCCAGGCCGGCATAGGGCGGGGCGTACGAAGCATCGCCCTGAATTGCCGTCTTAAAATATTCCACGCTCTTGCGCAGGCTGGGCTCTGAGCGCTGATTCGCCTCATAGAGCCCCATCAGATAAGCGTCATAGATCTTTGGATTGGGGACGGAACGAGGCTGCCGTCCGCGCTCCGGCGCGACTTCGAGCACCAGCGCGCGGGCAATCTGTCCGGCGACGTTGCTCTGAATCGTCAGGACGTCGGCAACTCCGCTTTCATAGGTCTCTGCCCACAGGCTCGCCTGATCTCGCGTACGAAAGAGCTGAGCATTGATTCCTACGTGATTGCCGGACCGCCGCACGCTGCCTTCTAGCACGTAATCGACGCCGCCCAGTTCACGCGCAACTTGCGGAAGCGCTTTCTGCGTTGCCCGGTAACGCATCGCCGATGTCCGTGCGATCACGGAAAGTCCGTTCGGATATTGTCGTCCGAGCAGTGTGATCATTTCGTCAGTCAGTCCATCACTGAAATACTCCTGGGTTGGATCACCGCTCAGATTGTCAAAAGGCAGCACGAGCAGCAACACACGCTGCTGCACCGGTTTCAGAACTGGCGCCGACTTCGTTCGCAGCGCATAAATCCCTGCAACAACCAGCACAAGCGCCAACATCACAGCGCTGATCGCTTGCCACTCGGCAAGGCGCGCACCTGTAGTCGTTCCGGAAGCGTTCGTTGGCACGTCTGCCGATTTCGAGATGGCTGGCGGTCGCGCGCCTCCCGTCAAAGCGCCTCCCGTCACGGAATCTCCCGTCAAAGAAGGTTCACAATCCAGGCTCATGATCGGCGGCAAAAATCGATAGCCTTGGCGGGGAACCGTCTCGATGTAAATTGGGTTTTCCGCCGAATCGCCCAGCACCTGTCGCAGCTTATTCAGTGTGGTCTTGAGGTTTGCGTCAAAATCGACGAACGTATCCGCCGACCAAAGTCCCCGGCGCAACTCTTCACGAGTGGCGATCCTGCCTGCGTGTTCGAGCAGAAGGACGAGGAGTTGGAACGGCTTTTCCTGGAGTTTGATCTTCGAACCTTGCTTTCGAACCTCTCCGTTCGAGACATCAACCTGAAACACTCCGAACTGAAAGCGGCGCGGCGGTCGCAGCGAGTTCTCCACCGGAGTCGTTACCGAATCGTGTCCGAGAATGGACGTATCGGTCGCCATGGCTCGTCGAGTATAACCCAGCAACAAACGACTGGCGCACAAAACAAGGCTATGGAAAATGCGAGCAAAACCTACGGAATTCGGGAGTCGACCTCTTCGGAAACCAGCCGGCGTTTAATAGCCGCAATGGCCTGCGATTAACCTGCTCGGTCATCTCCGACCCCAACATGCGCCTGCAGATTTACTTCCGATTTACCTGGAAATTACCGCGAGCAGCCGCGGAAGGATTTTGGATTGCACGAGCACCCATCGAGTCTGTATCAACACGAAATCAAAAAGTGCTTGCGAGGATCCTTATGAAACGGCTGATAGAAAAGCTTGGAGTTCACGCGTGTCTAACCTCTCTCTTAGTTACAGTCTTGTTCTTCGGACTTGCGGTCGCTGCTTCGGCGCAGAGCTTCACCGTAAACAATTTGACGGCTGACGTTCCAGGCGTCGCAGCCAACACGGATCCCAATCTCATCGGACCCGTGGGGCTGTCGCGTGGAATCATCGGCAAGTGGTGGGTCCCAAATTCGGGCTCGGCGACCGCCACGCTCTACGATGGAGGTGGTGTTGCGAGCGCCCTCATCGTAAATCTCCCGCCGGTACCAGGCAGTTCGACGCCTACCCGCGCGACCGGCACCGTGTTTACTGGCGCTGAAGGGTTCAATGTATCTCCGGGGAATCCAGCCCTTTTCATGTTTGTCACCCTTGACGGCACGATTCTAGGTTGGAATCCCAACGTCGATCTTTTTAATGCCGTAGTGTTAGTGAACCGCAATGGCAAAGCGTCATACACCGGGATGACTACTGCGGAAATCGGCGCCTCGCATTACCTATACGCCGTGAACGCATTGACGGCACGCATCGAGGTCTTCGACACCACGTTACAAAACGTGGTTTTCAAGGGCGACGTATTTCGAGAACCGGATCTTCCCGAGGGCTTGGCGCCGTTCAACGTGCAGAATATCGGCAGAGACATTGTCGTCACCTATCATCGGATTGGGGGAGAGAGATCCGACGGTCCCCAGGGTTGGGTCGCAATCTTTGACGCAAGCGGGCATTTTCTCTCTCGGCTGCATTCCCATTCCTTAAATGCACCCTGGGGAGTCGCTCTGGCTCCGCAGGATTATGGCGAGTTCAGCCACTTGCTATTGGTCGCTAATCACGGCAGCGGCCAGATTGCGGCGTTCGATCCGTTTACCGGCGAGTTTGTTGGCTTCATGCTCGATTCGAACGGAAATGTAATCAGCATCGACGGGCTGTGGGCGCTCGGCTTTGCCGACGGCGGAATCGCGGACTTCATAACTGTCATGGGACCTTACAACGCATGCTATTTCACTGCCGGAACGCAGATGGGCCAGCACGGATTATTCGGCAATCTTGTTCCCGTTGATTCGGATCAAACGCACGACGAACAATAAACACAAATAGGGCCATGACAGCACCCGCCAAAGCCGCATGGACCTGAGAAGTCAAAACACGAACTGCGTTCAAAGAGGGTGGGGAGAAAAATCCCTGCCCTTTTCCTCGGGAGCAAGGTCCGCCCACGTCCAACTTTGGTTGGTCAACAAATCTAGCTTGATTGATATGTGTCCATGACACCGCGTGTTCGCCATTGCGTCGAGTGCCCGAAGTGCCTCACTCGATATCTGGTTGGCTTCAGTCCGTACCGTAACGGGTCGTACCTGATGCCCCTTAGTTTGGACCTCTCGGAAGAATGGACCCTGTACTGCTCGTGCGGCAGGCCGCCCATTTCCACTCGACGGAACTGGAACGAGCTAAAGCTGTATGCGGTTTCGAATCAAGCTCACGATCGCGGTTATCGGGCACACGAGGAGATTGTGCTGGTTCGCAAGAAGTCGCAGTTTTCGGGCTAGGGCTCAGCCGAGATAAACCGAAGCGTCGTCCTTCGCTACCGGTTCTTTCTCGAACAGAAGAACCTCGCGCCCTCCACCATCAATGCGCGCTTGGCCGCGTGACACGTCTCGCCTCTTGGGCCCGGTGGGGTGCGGGCGGTCAACTTCGTTCGCTAGTCGGGGTTGTGGGAGCATGGGCGCTGAGGATGCTGCCGAGTGCGATCATGCACTCGCGTTGGTCATGTTTATCGAGTCAGATCTTGAATCAAAACGTGATGAGGCTCCAGCAGCTTGCCCGTGGCGTGCTGGATGGCGGCTACTGCAAGCTGGTAGGCAACCACCGACTGCAGAACGCTTGACTCAGCCTGTGCGACTTCGGTTTGCGCCTCGAGAACAAAATAGGTCGTCTGCGCCCCAAGTTCATTTTTCCTCTGTTCAGCAGCAAGATTCTTCCGCGACAATTCAAGCGCTTCCCGGCTCGCAGCCAAGCCGAGTTTCGCCTCTTCCAGCGAGTGGACGGCGTTGGCAACTTCGAGTGTGATCTGCTCCCGGAGCTGGCGATCGGTGTAGAGGTCACGGCGGCGGGAAACCAACGCATTGCCCAGGTCGGCCTGCACAGATCGATTTCGGATGGGGATGTTCAAGTTGAGGGAAAAGCCGTAGGTAGGGTAGCCGAAGCCAAACGTCTGGTTCAGCGAGTCGCCCAAACCTCCGTTCGGACTGCCCGCGACTCCATTGCCGGAATAGTTCGCGCCCAGTCGCAGATCGGGCAGCAGGTTATTGTGGGCGAGGCGAATGCTGGCGTCATCGTTTGCAAGTGCCCGCCTTTGGGCTTCGAGTTCGGGTCGCGCGTCGAAAGCTTGCTGCAGAGCCGTTGCCGCATCGATATCGAGGAGCGGTTCATCCCTTGCGGGCAGCTCGGTGAGTTCCAGATCGAGAGCGCGGAGAAAAGGATCGGTTTCAGCGCCGAGTGTGAAGCGAAGGGCATCTTCTGCCTGCTTGAGAAAGTACTCGCTCTGGATCACCTGCACGCGCCGGGAAGCAACCTGCGATTCGGAGCGGTAGATGTCGAGAGGCGGCAAAGCGCCCAGTTCCAGAGCGCGTTTGTCACGCTTGTAGCTGTTATCGGCGGCCTCTTGCGACTTCTTCGCCACTTCCAAGTTTCCTCGCGCCTGCACAACTCCCCAGTACTGTGAAACAAGAGTCAGGATGGCGTCGTTTACTTGCGCTGCGAAGGTTGCGCGGGAGATTTGCAGATTCCGCCTTGCGATGACCAGCGGTGCGCGGTTGGCGAACCGCCAGCGATTGCGCAACAGAGGCTGGTTGATCTGGAAGCTCAAGCCGGAAAAGATCGAAGGGTTGAGAAAAAATTCTGTGCTGTTCGTCGCATACCGAGTGGCGAAGAAGCCCACCTGAACGTTAGTGCCGGTTTCAAAAGTCTGGACATAATTCAGTTGCGAGACCTGATTAAGAATGGTGAGAATGGGTGCACCCTGAAGGTTAGAATTTGCCGGAATTGTGGAGCGCGTAGCAGTGAAACCGGCTTGCGCGAGCGGATCAAATGGTGAGTGCGCCCTTAACACCGAAAATTTGGAGTTCTCTACGTTCAGTTCCTGCAATTGAACATTGCTGTTATTCAGCAGCATCGCGGCAATCGCATCTTGCAGCGTAAGGCGCAGCTTTCCGTCGACCACGTGATCCTGCAAATATTTCGGTGTGGGGAGCGCGTCTGAAACGGTCCGCGAATTGCTGAGGCCGTGAAAGGTTTCGCGTTGACGAGCGGACTGCGCGGCGACGCAAGCTCCCACCAGACTCAGAACTGCGATTAATCTGAACTTCATACCTGCATCCTCCATGGTTCGCAGATCGTAGGTCGAGACAGCGCGCCTCTTATTTGGGTTGTCCTTATTCGTATCGGATTGCGTCGACGGGGTCGAGGTGGGCCGCCTTCATGGCCGGATAAATGCCAAAGACCAATCCCACAGAAATCGACACCAGGAACGCCAGCAGGATCGAGGGCGCAGTCACGATGGTGGACCATCCCGCGAGCACGGCAATCAGGCGCGACATGCCGAAGCCGAAAACGATGCCAAAGGTCCCGCCGACAAAAGAAATCATGATCGCCTCGATGACGAATTGACGCACGATGTCAGACTGGCGGGCGCCCACGGCGCGACGCACGCCAATCTCGCGGGTTCGTTCGAGGATGCTGGCGAGCATGATGTTCATGATCCCGATCCCGCCGACCAGCAGAGAGATCGATGCGATCGCCACCATGACGGCATTGAACAGGCGCTCGGTACGTTTTTGTTCCGCCAGCAGTTCGGCGGGGACGATGATGCTGTAGTCGCTGGCGCCATGATGGGAGGAATCGAGGATCGCCCGCACCACCTGCGAACTCGGCACAAGCTGGTTGCTGTCTTTCAGGTTCAAATAGATGCCGTCTATTTCGTCACGGAACCAGCTGTAGGTATTCTCGAGCCGGAAAATCGCGGCGTTGAGTGGAACATAGATGATGTTGTTCAAGTCCTGGGTGGGAACACCCGCAATATCCGTCTGCGACGTAACTTGCGGACCCGCGACGCCGATGACTCGGAACCACTGCTCATCGAGCTTGACATATTGCCCGATCGGGTTCAGCGCGCCGAACAAGCTGGCCCTGGCGCCCGCGCCCAGCACGCAAACTGGGGAGCCCAATTTCTCCTGCTCTTCATCAAAGAAAGCGCCATCGGTCACGTGAAGGCCGCCAATCGCGATGTAGTCGGGAGTTACACCGTACACAACCGGCGTGTCCTGTTCGGCCTTGGGAATCGTTTTCGCCGGAGCGTAGCGCTTGCGGGGGGTTGCGGCGGCAATATCGCTGACGTTGTCGCGAATCACGCGATAGTCCTGAAAGGTCAGGCCGGGAGAAGTCTGTCGGATTTTCTGATGAGCCTGTTCGTCGACGGTTTCTTTCGCCTCGACGATCAGGTTGCGCACTCCCATCTGCTCGATCACGGCCATGACTTTCTGCCGGGCTCCAGCCCCGATGGACAGCATAGAGACCACGGCCGCGACGCCAAAGATCATCCCGAGCATGGTGAGCAGCGTGCGGAGACGGTGAGCCAGCAGATTCTGCAGGCCCAGACGCAGGTCAGGCGCCCACCGCTCCAGAATACGCACACCTCGCTTGTCGACTGTTACGGCCGTCGTAGTCATTCAGCGAGGTCCTCCGCCCATGCCTGGTTGGTCCGAAGATCCAGCAGAGGATTTCCTCGCCGCGGTGGGATTGACCAGAGCGATCTCCGTTCCGGCGTTCAACCCATCGACCGCCGCGCGACTCTCGGTTTCGATTGTTACCTTCACCTCACGCGCTTCGAACACACGGCCGTCTTTCACATAGACGACGCGCTTGTTGTCATTCATGAAAACCGCCTGAAGCGGCACGTAAAGAACATCCTTTCGAGCTTCTCCCGCAATCACAAGGTGCACCGTAAATCCGGCACGAAGGCGCGGGTCCAAGCCTGGCGGCAGTTGAACGGTAACTTCAAAGTGTCCGCCTTGCTCGTCTTCCCAGAGATTCCGGGCGGCCATCCCACCCACCGTTTTGACCTTGCCGTCAAAAGAACTGCCGGGCAGGGCATCCAGTTCGATTGCTGCCGCCTGCCCCACCTTCACATTGCTCCGAACCCGCTCGTTGAGCTTGGTCGAAACCTCCATATCGGCGGGATCAAGCACGCGGGCGATGTTGGCTCCGGGATTCGTCTGGTCGCCTTCGTGGTAGTCGGGGACCGACATGCCTCCCCACCCGCCGCTCGAGTCGATATTCCTTTCGATCGCGACTACGCCGTCCATGGGCGCGCGCAATTTCATCTTCTCGATGTTCTGCTGCGCCTGATCCATGGCCAATTTTGCCTTGTGTCGTTTTTCTTCGGCGAGTCCGACGGTGGCCTGCCCGGAGACCTTGTGTGACTTGATGTCCTGTTCGAGTTGAGCGAGCGCGCGGCGTGCCTGATCGAGCGCCAACTCGGCTTTCTTGGCATCAATCGCGCTGACCAGTTCGTTCTTGCCGACTTCCAACTCCGCGCGGCGTACATCGAAACCGGCTTTCATGAGCGCCACCTTGTCGGTTGCTGCTTGCACGGCGGTGTCCGCTTTCGCTTTGAGAATCTCCTGGTCTGCCTGATTGAGCTCCGACCGGTTCTGCTCAAGCTTGAACTGCTGCTCGCTGGGGTCGAATTCGATCACGATGTCATCTTTTTTCACCCGTGCTCCAGTACGCAGAAGATGCGTGATCTGCAGCGAGCCACCGCCAATCTGGGGCGCGCCGAGCATGGTGGACCGGGTCGCACGCAGTTCACCGGTGGCGTAGATATTGGGCGCGAGGTCCCCACGCTTTACGCGGGCCACCGGAAGGTCGCCGCTCTCGGAAGTGCGGGAGGTCCATCGCGCCGCGCCAGCCACGGCAAGCAGACCCACTCCGAACAGGGCCCCGAGCACCAGCCACATTTTGCGCGAGCCGCTCATGCCGACAGTCCTCACTCCTTTGCGGATGGATCTTCCAACGCCACGTGTTCGCCCGCCTGCAAGCCTTTGGCGACTAGAATCCGATCGCCACTGCGGTGGCTCTCCTGGATTTCACGCTCCTCGAATTTTGAACCGTGCACTACGTAGACAACCGTGCGACCGGACTTCTGAAAGGAAGACTGCACGGGAATCGTGAGTGCGTTGGCGACCTTGTCGACCACAACGCTGAGTTGCGCACTCATGCCCGGCTTCAGGCGGGCGTCGCCAGAATCCAGAAGAACCTGGACATTGAAATTCTTCGGGAAGGGCCATCCGGCGGAAAAATCCGTTGTCGCAATCGCGCTAATCAGGTCAATGCGGCCGGTAAACTGCCGGTCCGGAATCGCATCCAACTGCACGTTCACGGCTTGGCCAGTCTGCAGGCGACCGCGCTCGGTTTCGTCGACGCGGGCCGCGGCGCGAATCGTCGAGAGATCGGGGATCTCGGCCATCGGCGCGCCTGGCCACGCCCGTGCACCCGCTTTGAAGGCCTCGACATTTCCATTGTGCCAAACCTGCAGGAGCGAAACCATGCCATCCGCCGGCGCCCTCAACGTCATTTCGCCGAGAGCGCGTTCTGCTCGCTGCATGTCGAACACGGCCTTTTTGCTGGCCTGCGTCTTGCTTTCGATCGCCGCCTTACTCGCGGTGCGGTCCGATTTCTGCTTCTGCTCCGCTTCCTGCAATTTCTGCTCGGCATCGGTTACCTTCAAGCGAGCCTTCTCGCCATCGATCGTCGAAAGAATTTCCTGCTTGCTGGCCTCGAGTTTGGCCGCCTCAACGTCATACTCGTCCTTCATGACGGTCGTGACGTCTTCCTCTTCCGTTAATCGAACCTGAGCGCGAGCCTGGTCGATTTCCGCTCGCGCCGACTTCAGCACGGACTTGTACTGGGCAAGATCCTGTTCCGTCCGAGTCTTGTCAAACTCCACCACCGGATCCGCTTTCTTAACATGGTCTCCGTCGGCGGCCATCTTGACCACCAGGAGATCACCCGCTTCCGCCGGAGCGGAAATTGCGAGCGTTCGGAGAGCTTTCACTTCGCCGCGCAACTGCAGGGACTCAACGAATTCGCCGCGCTTGACTTCCGCCGTTGGGATTGTCGGAGGACGATTCGTCAGGCGGACCGCGCCCAGCACTCCCCCGCCGCCCAGCAGCAAGAGCAGCACGGTAAGCAATGCTGGATGCCGGCGCCACAATTGCTGCAATCTGGCTTTCATTCTCTTGTTCCCGGTCTTGTGCTCGGCCTTACGCTTGCTGCCGGGCCCGGCATATCGCTCAGAACATCCACCGCGGCAGAAAGATCAGGCATCAGCTTGGCATCGCTGCCCTGAATCGAAAAAATTGCCGAAAAAGTTCGGACCTTAGCCGAGAAATCTCCGCCGCGGCCGACCGGCGCAACCTGCTCAAGTTTGGCCGGTAGCACAAGCTCCGGATAGGCATCGATTCGCACTTGTGCAGTTTGGCCGATCTGCAGGCCCAACAGGTCCTGCTGATTGACCGGAACCTGCACCTGCATGCCGGAAGGGTTCACGACTCGCATGAAAGGGACACCCGGCCTGACCTGATCGCCCTCCTGGACCTCGCCAATTCTCCCGTTCTTCCAGATCGTGTTGAGTACGACGACACCGTCCAGCGGCGCCCGGATCTGCATCGACTCGGCGTTGGTCTGGGCATTTTGCATGATTCGCCGAGTGCGGTCGCGCTGGATCTCGAGGATGCGCGTGGCGGCTTGCCCGGCATTCCGCTTCAGATCGAAGGTTTCCTTGAGTTGCGCGAGCGTGGCCTTTGCTTGGTCCAGACTCAGTTGCGCCTTCTCGACATCGATGCGAGACATGAGTTCAGCTTTCTTGATTTCGAGTTCCGCATTCCTTAGATCGCTGCCAGCCTGGTGGAGTTCGGTTTCGTCTTTTGCGCGAACCGCATTCTCCTTGGCCTGCTGTTCGGAGACCTGGCCAACCAGCTTGTCGTATTCCGCTTGCTTGTCGAGGAACTCGCGTACTTGCGCTTGCCGGTCGAATTCGACCAGCAAATCGCCGCGCTTCACGCGGATTCCAGAGGGCACAAGTTTCGTGATCGTGAGTGAACCTACCTGCTTCCCCGACAGTACCGGAGCTAAGATCGCGCGAGATTCGATGGCCTCAGTCGTTCCCTTGAGACGCAAAGTACGAGCGGCCGCAGGTCGCTGGGCGGAAAGCGGTGGTCCGTTGTGCGACGCGCCCGGTCTGCGGGCGATAAGGAGCGCGAGCCCCACGAAAAGCGGCAGGAGGATAGCCGAGAAAACCGCGAACTTATTGGAAAACCCCGGAAACCGCCCTTTCCAGGGAGGTCGTTCCGAAACCACGTCCGGCGGTGTCTCGGTTGGATCAGCCACGGTCACTCTCTCGCTCGACATTGCATTACCCGGGAGAACGATTGACCTGCTTCGACTTGCATTGGAACTAGATCAAAGTATGCCCATTATCATCTGCCAAAGGAGCTATTCCAAACAGAAAAAGTGGCTTCGGCGCTGTTGAGCGCGGCATTCTGGCCAACGATCTTAGTGAGTCCAAATCGCTGGAGAAGTACGGGTTTGATAATCGACGTCCACAACTTATAACACTTCCGAGTTGGATGCAGTCCGTCTTCGACCAAAAGGTCAGTGCGGAGGTTACCTTGGGTGTCGAACATAGCAGAAGCGACATCGATGTACTGGACACGTTCCTGCGTGCGCGCGAAATACCGAATCATACGGTTTGCTGCCTTCATTCTGGGCCACTCGTTCAACCTCGACTGGGATGGCTTGATGGAAATAATGTAGATCCAAGTTTTCGGCAACGCGGAGTGAATGATTTGGACGAATGCGCGGGCGTCATTGGCAACTGATTCCGGCGTCTTGGAAGATCCAGCCGCGAGGTCGTTGTCACCCTCATAAACCACGACTGCACGAGGGTGATAGGCAATGACGATTCGTTTCGCATATTGGTTGAGGTCAGAATACTGCGAGCCGCCAAAGCCTCGATTGATGACATCGAGTGGCTTCATTTCATTAACGAGCGTCTCCCAGCGAGCGATACTCGAGGAGCCTGTGAAAACGATGCCCCCCAATTTAGGAGGATTGACCTTGTCTTGCTCTTCAAACTTGCGGATCGAAGATTCCCAATCCTGAGCCTGGGCAAGTGCCGTTGAGACAAAATAATATTTGCGACCCCCAACGCCCGCAAGACACACCGTAAGGACAATTAAGCCCGCGAGGCTTCTTCGTATTCGCTGGCGGACTGGTTGGGCCACGAACTGTAGGCTATACCGGAAAAGCTAGAAACATCAACGCCCAGAACGATTTCATCCGGCGCGCAAAGCCATTTCGCTGGACAACTGTTGTAAACGGGCGTGGGTGTTGAAAAGCTCGCTTTTCGTCCCAAACAGCCAAATT
>Ga0210410_10000612_pt1 | contig 37731 bp, 32 predicted proteins | sample IncBWC4MmetaG_FD_161058 | JGI IMG/M metagenome (GOLD analysis project Ga0210410, IMG submission 161058) | Forest soil microbial communities from Barre Woods Harvard Forest LTER site, Petersham, Massachusetts, United States - Inc-BW-C-4-M | ecosystem: Environmental > Terrestrial > Soil >...
CACGAAGAAAGGTTCGATCACTTCGGTGCAGGCGATTTACGTGCCTGCCGACGACTACACCGATCCGGCGCCTGCGGCCACGTTTGCTCACCTGGACGCAACCACAAACTTGAGCCGCGCGATTGTGGAACGCGGAATTTATCCCGCCGTCGATCCGCTGGCCAGCTTCTCGCGTATTTTGGACGCGAACATTGTCGGCGTGGAACATTACAACGTGGCGCGCTCGGTGAAGTCAGTGCTGCAACGCTACAAGGATTTGCAGGACATCATCGCGATTCTTGGAATTGAAGAATTGCCGGAAGAAGATAAGCAGATCGTGGCGCGCGCCCGGAAAATTGAAAAGTTTCTTTCGCAGCCCATGTACGTGGCCGAACAATTCACCGGACTGGCGGGCAAGTACGTGAAGATCGCGGACACCGTGCGCGGCTTCAAGGAAATCGTGGAAGGCAAGCATGACGATATTCCGGAGCAGGCCTTCTACATGGTGGGCACGATTGAAGAAGTGCTCGAGAAGAACGAAAAGATGACGGCGAAGGCTTAAACAATATCCATGCTTCCAGAGTCGCTCACACTTGAAGTGGTAACGCCGGAACGGCGAGTAATCCGCTCGTCCGCCGTGGAAGTTCAACTTCCCGGCCTGGACGGCTACCTGGGAATTTTGCCTGGGCACGCGCCGCTACTGGCTACGATGGGCGATGGCGAGCTGAGTTACCGCGAAGGATCGACGACCCACTACGCAGTGGTACTCGGCGGATACACGGAAGTTCTGGCGGAGCGTGTGATTGTGCTGGCAGAAGCCGCGGAGCGCGCGGAAGAAATCAATGCGGATAGCGTGCGCGCGGCGAAACAAGCCGCCGAGAAAATCTTGTCTACGCCGAATACGCCGGAAGAACAGGCTGGGCCGGCGCGATTGGCGGTGGCACGCGCGGAATTGCGACTGAAAGTAGCGGCGCGCAGCAGTTCGTCCGTTGGGCACTCCTCGTAAAGTTTCAGACGGCGGTTGAATCTCCTTAGGTCACACCTCATCTAATCTTGTGGAGTACTTCTTCTACATTCGATTGATAATTGGGTATATGGCCATGGCGAAAATGTATACGACGGGTTGGTGTCCGGATTGCCGGCGCGCCAAGCAATTTTTATCTGCACGCGGTGTTTCTGTGGAAGAAATTAATATCGATGAATCGCCTGACGACGAAGATTTGGTAATGAGTGTGAATCACGGACGGCGCAAGGTTCCCACGTTTGAAGTGGACGGAAAGTTTTTCGCGTGCAGCCCGTTTGATCCTCATTTGCTTGCTGAAAAATTTGGTGTGCCGCTGAATCCGTAATTGAAATTGGAGACGGACGGGTAACATCCCGAAGCTCCGGACCCGCCCCTACGATTCCAGTCCTGCCCCGCGCGTTATCACCTGCGAAATTTGAAGTTGTGAATCGAGGAATACAAGATCCGCGTCTGCGCCAGCGGCGATAGTGCCCTTACGAGATTCGATGCCGAGCAATTGCGCGGGATACAGCGTCAGCATGCGGATAGCTTCTTCGAGCGGCATGCCCAGCGCGACAATGTTGCGCAGAGCGCGATCGAGCGTGAGCGCGCTTCCTGCTAGCTTACCCTCGGCGTTGCGCACCACGCCGCCGGTCACCTGCACATCGAAATTTCCCAACCGATATTTTCCGTCCGGCATTCCTGTGGCGGCGGTGCCATCGCTGACAAGAATTACTTTGCCGGGCTTCGCGCTCAGTAAGAGTTTCATCGCGGCTTCGTCCACGTGAACGCCATCGGCGATCAGCTCAGCGGTAACCAGCGATGACGTGAGCACTGCGCCGAGCACACCCGTATCTCGATGCGAGAACGGGCGCATCGCGTTGAAGACGTGAGCGGCGTGGCGCGCTCCGTGCGCGATGGCATCCATGGCCTGCCCGTAAGTGGCGTCGGTGTGGCCCAGCGCGGCGACGATTCCCGCTTTGCGCAGAGCGTCAATTAATTCGAGGCCGCCGGAAATTTCGGGAGCGAGTGTAAGAATGCGCGCAGTGCCAGCGGCCGCATCGAGCATGCGCGCTAAAAGCGCGGGTGATGACGCGGCAATCCATTCAGGGGGATGCACGCCGCGGCGCGCGAGGCTGATGAACGGACCCTCAAAATGAATGCCGAGGATCTCGGCGCGAGGTCTTGCATCTGCACCGTTCCGCGTCTGCGCCGCAATATATTTCGCAATACCTGCGGCGCTACTGCACAATTCGTCGGGCGCGGCGGTAACTGTTGTAGCGACGAATGACGTGGTGCCGCCACGCGCAAGCGTCGTAGCAATAGCGTCCAGAGCCTCAGCCGTGGCTTCCATCACATCGTGTCCACCGGCCCCGTGAACGTGAACGTCCACAAATCCGGGAACAAGCGTCAGGCCGCGCGCTTCGATGCGCTTCGCATTCGCCGGCACGGTAACTTCATCGCGTGTGCCCACTGCGACGATGCGTACGCCCTCCACAATCAGCACAGCGTCGCGAAGTTCTCGCTGCGGCGTGAGAATGCGTTCCGGGAAAATGGCGTACGGCGTCATGAGCACCATATCCTACCGCGCATTTCGGAAATTCCGATATTCCATTTGGAAATTACTTGGCGGGCTTGGTTGGCGCTGCAGTGATCGAACTTGCGGTGATGGTAATCGTGGCTGTGTCCATCGTGCCTTTCACAGTAACCGCACGTCCGGCGTACGGTGCAGCTTGATTTTGCGGATTCAGGACGTACACTCGCTTCGTTTTGGATTCGACGAAGGCATACATCGCGCCGTGTTCCTTTACATTTTCCGTAATGCGAGCCGCATCGGTATCTGTGGCGCCGTCAATCGTGTCGGTGACGACTCCGGTCCATGTGCCCGGCTTCAGTGTTGGCGCAGCGAGAGTCAGCCTCGCGGCAGTCATGCCCATCAACAAGATAACCACGGTGAAGAACAAACGCCTATTCATTTTGAATTCGCCACCTTTGGAATTAACGACCACTTATAATTTCGGACATTATACGCGGTGAAGTCAACTCGATATCAATTTGAAATAAGAGCGAAAAAAAACGGGAGAACCCGTTGCCGGATCCTCCCGTTTTACATCCCGGAAAAAACTTTCTGCTTAATTACTGCCGCCTGATGCAGGCGCCGCGGCCGAGGCAACCTGAGCCTTTGGCACGCTCAGATAGCCGATGATTTTGTCCTTATCCACTTTGTTGACCACGAGTTCCATGGAGGTGCGATTGCCTCCGTAGAAAAAGATCGGCTCGTTCACGGCGCGATTCTTCTTTTCCAGCTTCATATCGTCCACATAAAGCTCCACGGTGTACTGGTGGCGGCCGACGTTCACTCCGTGCAATTCCACGGAGATGTTGCCGACGCGCTGTTTCGCGTTCTTGCCGGCCAGCGTGAATTCAAAGTAATCGCGCTGTCCGAGGCGGCGAAGCGCTTCGATATCCTCGTGAGTGCGCGCGATCTGCGTGCCGAGTTCGCCCTTGGCATCCAGCAAGTTCTGCTTGGTGGCGTCCAGGTCAGTGCGCACGCCGTTGACGTTGGTTGAAACCGCATTCACGTCATCCGTGCTGGCTTTCGTCGCCAGTTGCACTTCGTCAGCCTGCACTTTGTCCTGCATCGCCGTTAGCTTCTTCGAGTAATCGGCTTTGATCGCTCCGGCGGTCTTGCGTGATTTATCGAGCTCGCCCTGCGTAAGCTGCAGGCGGTCGGTCACTACGCCGAGGTCGCCTTGCATCTGCGCGTTTGCAGATTCGGTTTGCGCGAGGCGTTGCGTTACGACTTCGAGATTCTGTCGCAAAACTTTATTGTCGTTGGCCGACGCCTGTTGCGCATCGCGTACGCGGTTCGTTGCGCTCCAGCCTACACCCAGAGCGAGCAGTGAAACGGCTGCCAGCGCTACCACAGCAATGCCCATCCAACGCGGCGCGCTTTCCGTTGTGTGAACCACTTCTTCGTTACGTTCTTCGTTTCGCATTTTCGTTGGCTCCTTAGCGCAAATCCCTTGCGTGGTTACTAAGAGCACGCCCTTAGCCAAATGGCCAACTTAGGCTAAGCACATGCCAACCCATTGATAAATAAGCAGATAGCTGGCGCTCGCCCGCGCCTCCCCATGTGTGTCGAATTGGCGACTGTGGAATTCTTTACAAGGGTCGTGTCGTTTCTCTGCGTTACTTAGTAGGACAAATCCGCACAGAAAAATGGGCACTTTTTGGAGAGATTTTCAAGGACAGTTTCGATCGGGAATCGAGCGGCGGAGAGCGGCTATTTCAAAGCGCCATGCAGAAAGCGCAGCGCATTTATGCGGTGTGCGGATGGGGCAGGCGCGCGGGATCGGCGTCAAAGTAAACTTCCAGCGTTTGCTCTGCGGCTTCAAGCACCAGGTAGCAGGTGGAACACTTGGAAAGGTGCTGCGATATCTCGCGCTCCACCGAGGGCGCGAGCCGTCCTTCGAGATAATCGCAAATCAACCGGATCGTTTCCTGACATTTCATAGCATCCCCCTGGCCCACAAATGAATAAGCAGTTCGCAGACCAAAGGGGGGCCGCGAATGGCTCGGCGCTAAGTTAATGAAAATACTGCGCTTATTAGGTACACGAGATTTCCTGAAGCGTGGATGCGGGTACTAGGACGATGGTCTTTCTGCACGACCACTGAACTTCTGTCCCGCCGATTGGATGCGAGGCTGTATCTCGAAGATTCAACTGCGTTGTGTCGATTAACCGCTGCGTGTTCGATCAGCGGCCAATGGTCATGTTCTGAAGAATGGCGATGCGTTCGCTGAGGGGCGGGTGGGTGCTGAACATCGCGGAGAAAACCGCGCGAGCGCTAAGCGGTGCGACGATGAAAAGCGACGCGGTGGTGGGCGAAACGTTCATCGGAATGCGCTTATTGTATTCGCCCAACTTTTGAAGCGCGGAAATGAGGCCGTAGGGATGGCCGACGAGTTTTACTCCGGCGGCATCGGCGGCATATTCGCGTTGGCGGGAAATCCCCAGTTGCAGAAGCAGCGCCGCGATGGGCGCAACGATAATCATCAGCAACATCGCGATAGGATTTCCGCCGCGGCCACGGTCTCTTCCGCCGTATCCGGTAAACATCAGTCCCCAACGGGCAATGGACGCGAGCACGGAAAGCGCGCCGGCCAACATGGCGGCGACGGAGGTAATCAAAATATCGTAGTTGCGCACGTGCGAAAGCTCATGAGCGATTACGCCTTCCAGTTCGTCGTCGTTCATCAGTTTCAACAAGCCCGCCGTGGCGGCCACGGAAGCATGATGCGGGCTTCGGCCGGTGGCGAATGCGTTGGGCGCTTCTTCTGGAATCACATACAACTTCGGCATGGGAAGATTGCCTTTGGCGCAAAGACGTTCCATCACCGCGTAGAGTTGTGGCGCCTGCTCACGCGTCACCGGCTGGGCGTGGCTGGATTTGAGCGCGATCTTATCGGAGAAAAAGTACGCGCCGATGTTCATGGCGAACGCGATGGCCAGTCCGAATAGCATTCCGTTCTGCCCGGAAATTGCTTCACCGCCAAGCACAAGCAACATCGTTAGCGCGATAAGTAAGAAGCCGGTCTTTAGTCCACGCATGACGAATCATCTCCCTGGAACGATCACTGGTGTAGAAACAATAGTCTAGAAACCTTGCAAGCTGGCGTCAACTTCGCAGCGGAACGCGCGTTCTACCGCGCGCTACCGCTGTTTCACTTCGCTTTAGCTTTCGCTGACGACTTGCCCGCGCCAGCTGCAGCGACATTTACTTCCGCTGCGGCTGCTTCGGCTGCCGGCTTGCGCACAAATCTTATTTTGTGCGTTGCGCCATCAACGTCCACGATTACGTGGTCGCCCGGCAACACTGTCCCGGCAAGAATCTGCATGGCGAGCGTATCCTGCACCAGACGTTGCAGCGTGCGTCGTAGCGGGCGCGCGCCATAGGCGGGATCGTAGCCTTCGTCGAGCACCAGCTGGCGCGCCGCACGCGTAAGTTCCAGCGTAATGTTGCGGTCGCCGAGAAGCTTGGCGATATCCGCCAGTTGCAAATCCACGATGTGCGCCAGTTGTTCTTTGCCCAGCGGATTGAACATTACAATTTCGTCCACGCGATTCAGAAATTCCGGACGGAACGCCGCGCGCAAAGCTTGCATTGCTTCGCGCCGCGCTTCGTCGGGGTCATTCGCGCCCAGCTCGGAAATTGCGGCTGAACCAACATTGCTGGTCATCACCAAAACCGTATTTCTGAAATCCACGGTGCGGCCTTTGCCGTCGGTCAACCGGCCGTCTTCCAAGATTTGCAAAAGTATATTGAAAGTATCTGGATGCGCTTTTTCAATTTCGTCGAACAGCACCACGCTGTAAGGATGACGCCGAACCTGTTCGGTAAGCTGGCCCCCTTCTTCGTAGCCCACGTATCCGGGAGGCGCGCCGATCAAGCGCGCAACGGAATGTTTTTCCATATATTCGGACATGTCCAACCGAATCATGGCTTTTTCGTCATCGAAAAGAAATTCCGCCAGGGCGCGCGCAAGTTCCGTCTTTCCCACGCCGGTGGGACCCAGGAAGATAAATGATCCGATGGGGCGCTTCGGATCGCTCAGGCCGGCGCGACTGCGTCGAATAGCGCCTGATACGCGAGCGAGCGCATCGTCCTGCCCAAGCACGCGCAACCGCAGACGCTGCTCCATATCCACAAGCTTCTGCGCTTCGCCTTCGAGCAACCGGCCAACGGGAATGCCCGTCCACTTGCTGACCAGCGCGGCGATGTCTTCCTCGTCCACTTCTTCCTTCAGCATGCGGCCGTTCTTTTGAAGTTCGGCCAAATGGTCTTGCGCGGTTTTCAACTCGCGCTCGGCGGCGGAAAGTTTTCCGTATCGGATTTCCGCCACGCGGGCGAGTTCTCCGGCGCGCTCAAAGCGCTGTTCTTCGGCTTTGAGCTGATCAATCTGTTCCTTCAGCTTGCGAATTGCTGCGATGGCGTTCTTTTCCGTCTGCCAGCGCGCTTTCTTGGTGGAAGACTCCTCGCGCAACGAAGCGAGCTGCTGAACAATTTGCGCGAGACGCGCTTTTGAGTGCGCGTCGGATTCTTTCAGCAGAGCCTGCCGCTCGATTTCCAACTGCATGATGCGCCGCTCGATTTCGTCAATTTCAACCGGCAGCGAATCGATTTGCATGCGCAGACTGGCGGCAGCTTCGTCAATCAAGTCAATCGCCTTGTCTGGCAGGAAGCGATCTGAAATGTAGCGATGCGAAAGTGTGGCCGCGGCAATGATTGCGGAATCCTTGATGCGCACGCCATGATGAACTTCGTAGCGCTCCTTCAGGCCGCGCAAAATCGCGATGGTGTCTTCCACCGACGGCTCTGCAACCAGCACGGGCTGGAAGCGGCGTTCGAGCGCCGGATCCTTCTCAATATATTTGCGATATTCGTTCAGCGTGGTCGCGCCAATTGCGCGCAATTCACCGCGAGCCAGCGCGGGCTTCAGCATATTGGAAGCGTCCATGGAGCCTTCGGCCGCACCGGCGCCAACAACTGTGTGAAGTTCGTCGATGAAAAGAATTACCTGACTATCCGAATCGGTGACTTCTTTCAGAACAGCCTTCAACCGATCTTCAAATTCTCCGCGGTATTTCGCGCCCGCAACCATTGCAGACAGGTCCAGAGCTACCAGCCGCTTCGGTTTCAGAATTTCGGGAACGTCTCCGGAAACGATTCGCTGCGCCAATCCTTCGGCGATGGCGGTCTTGCCCACGCCCGGTTCGCCAATCAGCACCGGATTATTTTTCGTGCGGCGCGCGAGAATTTGCATCACACGGCGAATTACGGAATCGCGTCCGATTACAGGATCAAGTTTCCCGCAGCGCGCAAGTTCCGTGAGATCTTTTCCATACTGTTCCAACGCACGATAAGTGGATTCGGGATTCGGCGAAGTTACGCGCTGACTTCCGCGCACGCTTGCCAGAGCTTGCAGGATTGCGTCGTGGCTGGCACCGTGATTCCGCAATAATTCCGCGGCCGGATCGCGTCCCATGTCGGACATCGCCAACAACAAGTGTTCGTTAGAAACATATTCGTCGCGAAACTTTCCGGCCTCCGCGAATGCTTTTTCAAAAAGGTCATTGATCGCCGGACTCAAATGTTGCGAAGCCACCCCCGAAACTTTCGGAAGGCGTCCCAGCGCCGTCTCCACGTCCTTCGCCAAGGCTTCCGGCGGTGTGCCCAGGCGCGTAAGCAGTGGACGCACCACTCCGTCACTTTGCGCAATTAGTGCGGCCAGAAGATGCAGCGGCTCAATCTGTTGCTGGTCGTGCCGCGCAGCCACTTCCTGCGCTTCTTGAAACGCTTCCTGGGCTTTGATTGTTAGTTTGTCGAGGCGAAGCATTTTTCTGCTCCATTATGCGGTTAGATGTCACTCCCGCAACTGCGTTACGTTTTTCCCTCGGTTCCGTTTGCTTAATTCGGCCGCAATTTCGGAGAATCCAGTACCGGAACCCAAGTGAAAAGGAACGAGTTTTCATCGTCGCTGCGGACAAAGTCCTCCAGGAGTTTAGAGATTTGCTCGTGAACTCCGAGTCCCGGATATGGCTCCCATCGCGTATCGTTTTCCATTTCGTCCCCCCGATTTTAGACATATTCGCGTAAACGAATCATATAATATTAGTGTATTATTGTCAAGTATTTGTGGCAGACCCCTAGTTTAAATATAAATCTAGTAAAATCAATAACTTAACGACACATTTCGCGCCCAAACCTGCCGGGCGCCTCAAGCCTGCCGGTCGGGCCTCGACTCCTCAATTCCGCAATCGCTCGAATTCGGTTAGAATTGTCCGGCTTACGGCGCGCACCCTTGAAACTCGAAGACTTCTCCTACGAACTTCCAGAAGACCGCATCGCGCAGCAGCGGCTGCCGCAGCGCGACGCGTCCCAAATGCTGGTGCTCTCAAGAGCCGATGGCCGCTGGGAGGATCGCGCGTTTTCAGAACTGCCGGAGATGCTGCGCGGGGATGAGCTTCTGGTGGTGAATAACGCGCGCGTGATTCCAGCACGTCTGTTTGGTCACCGCCGGGGAGATAAGAGCGAGCCAATCGGAAAGCAAAGCCGGCACCGTGACGAGTATCTGAGCTCCGTGATTGAAGTGTTGCTCACTCGGAACGTCGAGGGCGATACCTGGGAAGCGCTGGTGCGGCCGGGACGCAAGGTACGCGTCGGCGAGCACATTCTTTTTGGTGAAGGCGAACTGGAAGCGGAAGTGGTTGATCGCGGAGAACTAGGGCTTCGCCGATTGAACTTCAGTTGCCCGACGAACAGCGCCGCGAACGCCGTAACGCAATCTATCGAGCGACTGGGGCACGTTCCCTTGCCTCCCTACATTCGCCGCAACGACGAAGCGGAAGACCGCTTGCGCTATCAGACCATTTTCGCACGCAGCGGAAGAGCCGTGGCAGCTCCCACCGCCGGGCTGCATTTTACAGAATCGATTCTCGAAAAATTGCGCGCACGTGGCACGGAGATTTGCGAAATCACTTTGAACGTCGGGCTGGGAACATTTCAGCCCATTCACAAGGAGGACGTTGAGCGTCACGCAATTCACACCGAGTCCTACGAAATCCCGGAAGAGACCGCAGAGAGAATCTCAAACGCGAAAAAAAGTGGCCGCCCAATTCTAGCCGTGGGCACGACGGTAGTGCGTGCATTGGAAGACGCGTCCCAAAAAGCGTCCGCCGAACACGCAAGCAGATTGCTCCGTGATGGAGCCGCGGAAGCAAACATTTTTATTTATCCGGGACACGAATTCCGCGTCGTGGACCAGATCCTTACGAATTTCCACCTTCCGAAATCCACCCTGCTGGTTATGATTTCGGCGTTCGCAGGAAGGGAGGCAGTGTTGGCGGCCTACAATCATGCCGTTGCGGCGGGCTACCGATTTTATAGTTACGGAGATTGTATGTTGATTCGCTGAGACGGTAACAGCAACTGCAAGCGAAAGCGGAATCGTCCTGAACTCCGCTCCCGCTCGCAGTTAATTCCGAAATCTACGCCGAGCAAATCATTCTTCAACTCGGTTGGTTTACATTCCGCCGACGATGAACGCCCGCTTCTCACCCGCAAAACGGAGTTCCTGAACTTGCCCGTCCGCGCCGGTAATCACCGTGTCAGTGTCGTATTTCTTGTCGCGCGGTTCCCAACGGCCGGTTGCTTCCGCGACGACCTTGCTTCCCTTTACGACGACCAATTTCGTGTCGTCAACCTTGAACGCAAAGTCGTCATTCTTCAATTCTTTGCCGGCAATTTTGATAGTGCCATTGATGGTGATGATTCGCGTTTCGGTTTTGGCAAATACCGGCATGACCAGCACCGCCAAGGCCAGAACTGCAAATAGAGAATTCCAACTGTTTTTGCGCATGTGGTTACTCTCCTTCCGAGGATAGAATCGAGACTTGCAGCTTTGATTGCAGGCGAAAGAAAAGTTGACAGACCGTGGGTCGGCGCGTAGTCTCGCCGAGACACACTGACCTACTGAGCCCAAAACCGGTGAAGTCAATGTGTGCAGGCCTCGCGGTTACCGCCGCGGGGCCTTTTTACTTCACCGGAAATTGTTTTCGCCAGCTTCAACAAATCCTTGGCAAAATTCGCCGAAGAATCTGCTCTACAGGCTTAGACGGGAGAGCGGCAAATAATGTTTCGTATGAATCGATAATTTGTCCGAGGATTCATATTGCGGGTCGCATTGAAACAGCGTTGGAAGCGGGCTGAGCAGCTTACCCGCTTCCAACGCTAGAGATTTGGGGCGTGCCGGACACTCTGTTTTTTTGCGGGGCCGGTAATCTAGAGTGAGCCGATAATAAACGTCCGTTTCTCACCCGAGAATCGGAGTTCAATTATTTGTCCGTTGGCGTCAGTGACCACCGCATCGCCGTCGTTCTTCGCGTCGCGCGGTTCCCAGCGTCCGGTTGTTTCTGCGACCACTTTGTTTTTCAGGGTGACCACCAGTTTCGTATCGTCCACTCGAAACGTGTAGGCGTCGTTGTTGAGTTGCTTGCCGGCGATCTTTTGGTGCTCAGCTATGGTGATGACCTTGCTTACCGGTTTAGCGAATGCCGGCGCGACAATCACCGCCAGCGCCAGCAAAGCCGCAAGTGACCTGCAGGTATTTCGTGGGGACTTCCGAATATTGTTTGGCATATCGTATCTCTCCTTTCGATTTTGAGACGTGACTTGGACTTTGGGTTAAGGGCGAAAGAAAAGTTGACAGGCCTGCGTGACGGCGCGTAGTCTCGCCGTGAGACACAGACCTCCTGAGCGCACAGCCGGTGAAGTCGTTGTCTCGTGGCCCCGCGGTCGCCGCCGCGGGGCTTTTTTCTTCACCGAAAGTTGTTTTGGTCAACCTGAACAGGGTTAGAACATTTTCGCCGAAATTCCTGTCCCAGTGATTAGACGAACGAATGCTGTGAAATGTTCCGCGACGGATATTAATTTACTTTCATTTACTACCACGAATGTGAGTTGTATCATTTGGGCGCTTGCCGCCCTTCGACTATAATCAACCGGCCCCTAGGGAAACTGATTGCGTTTTCTAATTCTTAGCGATATTCACGGCAATGTAACGGCGCTGCAGGCGGCAATTGCCGCCGTCGAAGGGCGCTGGGACCGCGTCCTGTGCCTCGGCGACGTAGTTGGCTACGGGCCGGATCCGAATGAGGCGATGGATCTGGTGCGCTCGCTCAATCCGGTAATGATCCGCGGAAATCACGACAAGGCCGCCTGCGGAATCACTGACGCCTCAGATTTTAATCCCGTGGCACGCATCGCCGCGGATTGGACTACCTCCCATTTGCGTCCGGAAAATCTTCAACTGTTGCGCGATCTGCCCATGGGTCCAGTGGTAGTGAATGGCCTGACCATGGTGCATGGCGCAGTTGCCGATGAAGACGAATACGTTTTTGCGCCGGCACAAGCGCTCGATAGCCTTCTGGAATCCCCTTCCTTCGTGACTTTCTTCGGCCACACTCATTTTCAAGGAGGTTTTTCCTATCGCGGCACGCAATTGGAAGTAATCCAAATGAAGCCCCCAGCCGGCGCAAATTTTTCTGCGCTGCAGTTGGAAGAAGGCACGAGATATTTGTTGAATCCGGGCTCCATCGGCCAACCGCGCGACGGCGATCCGCGCGCGGCATTTGCCATCGCCGACTTGGGCCACCAGGTGACAGAATTCTGGCGCGTGCCATATGATATTGCTGCGGTGCAAGCACGCATGCGGGAATCGAATTTGCCGGAAGTATTGGTGCAGCGACTGACCTTTGGGCGCTGATGAAATAGCGCGAAGTAGCATCACATGGAAAATGTTATGAACGACTCTGAAGCCGAACCACGACTCGGGCAACGCGAAGGCGGGCGTCAATTCGGCGTCGCCTTGCTGGCAGGTCTGATCATCGTGCTGATCATTGCGGGTGGCGCGTATTTTTGGATTGAGAAGACCGCCGATAAGCCGGCGGCCAAGGCGCCACCACTTCCCATGGGCGCGGAGGAACAGGCCTACGCTTCGAAGATTACATTCGGAGACTTCGATCTGAATCGCGTCACGAATTTTCTGAACCAACAGGTCATAAATGTCGCCGGAGTGGTAACCAACGCCGGCCAGCGCAGCGTGCTCGAAATGGAAGTCTCCATGGAATTTCGTGACGTTGGGCAGAATGTGATTCTGCGCGAAAAGCAACGAATGTTTGGGGCAAAGGAGAGGCCGCTGCAGTCGTTCGAGAAACGCGCTTTCCAGCTTAATTTTGAAAATATTCCCGACGGTTGGAATCAGGTTCCACCGGCGTTCACCATCACCGGCTTACGCTTGCAGTAGCAGAACTCCGCGTTGCTCCTGTAGTTCACAAAGCTAGTTCAGAAAGTTAGTTCACAAATCTAGTTCACGAATCGCATCCTGGCTCGCATAGATTCCGCACAATGGTTGACGCGTCCGAAATCGAGCAGTCGCTCGCCGCATTGGTAGCGGCGGGGCCCGTGGAAGTGCGGGAAAACGGCGTGCGCCTGGCATCGCTCGCCAGTTTTGAATACGAAGTTCGCGCACAAGGCCGCGGCACGCTTCTGCATGTGTGGAGTCCGGACCGATCCTTGGCTCGCCGCGTGCTCCGCATTTCCGAGCAAGCGCCGGCGTTGCTGCAATTGGAAGTGGAACATTTTGGGCGCAACAAACCAGACCGCTTGGAATTTGCGTCCACCGGCGAGCGCGCATCCGCGCACCTGACTCGCGAGAAGTTTCTGGAAAGATTCGCCGAACTGCTGCGCGAGCAATTCCCGGACGAAGAAATTATTTCGCTGAGCACTTCGGCCGATTTGAAGAATTCTCTGTCGTCAAGATATACGCGCGCGCTCCTGAAAACGCGCGATGGACATTGGGCGGTGCTGGCCGCATCACCAGACGAAAGCGCTGCCGCGATTGACGACATGCTCACCTTCGGGCTTCTTTGGTTGGAGAACACGCGCGCGCGGGCAAAGATCGGGCGGGTAATTGGCCTGCGCCTATTCATGCCGCCCGGAACCGGAAAACTTGTTGCGCACCGTGCGGGCGCGCTTTCTGCGTCCTTGAAAATTGAATTCTACGAATTGAATCTGGCGCTCGGCAGAGCGCGACGAGTGGACGCAAGAGAATTGGGAAATGTTGTCACCTGGCTAACGGCGCGCCGCGAGGTGAAAGGCATTCTCGCTGAAGCGGCGCCGGAAATTGATGTGGTGCGGCGTCTCGCTCCCGACGCAATCACCGCAAATGTCGTTCCCGGAACCCGCGAAGTTGCGCTGCGATTTCGCGGCGCCGATTTCGCGCGCTGGCAGAACGCCACAATCTTTTTCGGATTGGGCGATCATCGCCGCGCGCTGGCTCCCGACCGTCAGCCGGAATTTGAGCAGCTTGTCCACAAGCTCAGCATTTATCGCCATCCCGCCGCCAAAAATACCGCGCACGCGCAATATCGCATGCAGCCGGAGCGCTGGCTGGAATCGCAAGTGTTCGCCGATCCCACGCGAATCGACGCACGCCTCGATCCGCGTTTTCTTTATACCCAAGTTCCCGCATTCACGGCTGGAGATCGTGGAGTGGTCGATCTGCTCGGCGTAACGCGCGGCGGGCGCCTGGCAATTCTGGAATTGAAAGCGAATGAAGATATTCATCTCGTCCTTCAAGCCGCTGACTACTGGCTGCGCGTGCGCTGGCACCAGCAACAAGACGACATCCAGCGCTACGGATATTTCCCGGGCATTGAAATTCGCCCCGAACCGCCGCTTTTATTCCTGGTCGCGCCGGCAATTCGCTTCCATCCCGCGACGAGCGTGATTCTGCGCCACATCTCAAGTGAAATTGAAGTTGCGCGAGTAGGTTTGGCGGAAAATTGGCGGCGCAGATTGCGCGTGGCATTGCGTCAGTAGAATTGTACGGAATTAAATCCCCGAAAAACTGCGCCATAAAAAAGAGAAGCAGCCTTGCTTGTGACAAGACTGCTTCCCGGGGTGTGTCCTAGAAGTGGTGTTAAGAGATTAGATGCGAATGTCGCTTAAGAGTTGCTTAATTCCGCAGCGATGTTTGCGTGAGAACCGACAGCGCCCGTAAATATCAGTAAAACAAATACTTACGCCACTTTTCATCCTTGTGGCCAATCAAGCGCATCAACTGCCGCGAAGTGTGCAAAGTGAATGGCCGCGGCCGGCGTGAAAGTTCAATTCCCGCTTCCTCCGGAGTGCGATCGCCTTTGCTGTTATTGCACGCGTAGCAGCACGCCACCAAATTTTCCCATGACGAGCGCCCGCCGCGCGAACGCGGCATCACGTGATCCAGCGTAAGTTCCGACGCGGGAAAAGTGCGCCCGCAGAACTGACAGGTATTGTGATCGCGCAGCAAAATATTCTTGCGCGAGAGCGCGCGCGTCTGCTGCGGAATATGCCGATACGCCAGCAGCCGAATTACCGACGGCACCTGCACGGATTTTGAAGTGGTATGAACTTGCGCAGTGTTGGATTCTTCCGCCTGAGCCACGCCCTTCAATAGCAGAACCAGCGCGCGCCGAACCGCAGTCACATTGATTGGCTCAAACGTGGCATTCAGAACGAGTACCGGCTCCTGCATTACCGCGGGGCGTCGATGCTGGCGGGCCGCCAAACGCGCGGGCGATTCGGGCACAACCGCGCCACCTCTGGCTGTGCGCCAGGGACGATGGACAGATTGGCCTCCGGTGCTCATGCTCCAAGCACTCCCGGCTGCTCGCGGAAATCTTCCATGGCCATCCAGTTAGGAACTGACCGGGCCACGGTCAAAGCGGTCACACGAGCCGCTCCGGCTTTGCGCAACGCCCTCGAACAGGCATCTAGCGTCGCGCCAGTCGTCATTACATCATCTACCAGTAGGATGTGCAGCTTGTCAACCCGTATGCCTGCACGTGCTACATAAGCGCCCTTAACCGTCTCCCAACGTTCATGACGGGTCATGCGAAGTTTGTCGGGCCGCGGCCTCGTGCGCACCAGCAGAAAGGGCTTAACGCGCAGTTTCAGGCGGCGTGCCAGCGGCCGCGCGATAAGATCCGCCTGGTTGTATCCACGTTCGCGAAGCCGCGCCGGATGCAGCGGTACTGGTACGATCACGTCGGCGCCGAAACATTCCGGCGTGCGCGCCACAAGTTCATTCAATCGGTCCGCGAACCAGACTCCCAGCGCCGCCACTCCGTCATGCTTTAACAAAAGTATCGCGCGCACCATGGACTCGTTGTAAATCGCAAAACTTCGCGCCAAATCGAATCCAAAAGTTTTCGCGCGGCAAAGCCTGCATTGCACCACCAGAAAATCCGCGGCAACCGGAGAAATAATCGGACGTCCGCAGCACACGCAAAGCGGCCCGGAAATTTTTTCAAATGACGCCAAACATTTCTCGCAGATGGGAACGCGGCTGGCGGTGTCCAGCGTGGAGGCGCAAATCAGGCACGGCGCGGGAAAGACCACCGAGGCGAGAGCGTCACGGGCAGTTCGCAGCGCCGACCAGACAGCCACACCGGAGGCGAGACCGAACGACACGGCTCCTGTAAGTGTATTCCCGTATCGGTGTTAATGATATGACAAACTAACCGGCGAGGGACTGGCTCAGAGCTGACCGCGTTCCTGCTTTTCCTGGCAATTGATGCAGTACTTCGCCCAGGGCACCGCGTCCAAACGCTTCTGGTTAATTTCTTCTTCGCAATTCGCGCAAAGACCGTAATCGCCGGCCTTGATGCGCTTCAGCGAATCATCGATCAATTGCAGAAAAGCGCGCTCGGCGCTGGTTTGGCCAAAGAGAAATTCCTTGGTGTAGGAATTCGCGGCCTTGTCGGCCAGGTCCACGGTGGTGTCCACGTCCGCGGCGCGGCCTTCTTCTTCCACGCGCGCGATATTCCGGACCAGGTCTTCCCGCTTCACCTGCAATTTCTTTTTATATGTTTCTTGTCGTTTTTTATCCATAGCATGGGCCCCACTACGAGCTATAAAAGTGACCAACAAACCGCTGATTGTAGGCGGGGTGCCATCCAGTGTCAAGGAACCTCGTCACATTTTTCCTTGGCACGGGAAAGCAGGACTATAAGATGCGGCATTGCGCAAAAAGTTGCGCGGCCTTGCCGACTACCGTTGCCTCCGCGTGTTTCAGCCTGACGCATCGAGCACTCAAGGCCGCGACGAACATCGTCCCCCGGCTTCGCAGGATCGAAATTGCGCTAGCCGGCCCGGCTCAACTTGGAATAAGCTTTCTATCCACGATGCGAGCGAAGCAACTCGGCAGAACCGGCGTTTCGATTCCTGAAATTGGATTGGGCACCTGGAACTACCACGGCGGCGCAAATCCTTTGCGAAAAGGAATTGCCGCCGGCGCAAACTTTATTGATACCGCAGAAAGCTACGGAACCGAAGCCGTGGTTGGCGAAGCGATTCGCGGAATTAGTGAGCGCGTCTTCATCGCCACCAAAGTATCTCCGCAAAACTTCCATAGCAGCGACTTCCGCAAATCCGTGGAAGCCAGCCTTCGTAATCTGGGCACGGAAACCATTGACCTTCTGCAGTTGCATCACCCGAACCCCGCGATCCCCATCGAAGAAACCATGGGAGCCATGTCCGACCTTGTGGATCAAGGAAAAATAAAATTCTGCGGCGTAAGTAATTTCTCGGTGGCGCAACTTCAAGCGGCGCAAAAAGCCCTGGGCAAATATCCCATCGTCTCCAATCAGTTGCGCTACAACGTGATTGATCGCACCATCGAGAAGGACATTCTGCCGTATTGCGAGGCCAACGGAATCACCGTAATTGCCTACAGCCCGCTATCTAAAGACTTGAGCCGCATCACCGATTGCGATCCCACCGGAGTAATTGCGGAAATCGCTCGCGCAACAGGAAAAACTCCGGCGCAAGTCGTCATCAACTGGTGCATTTGCCAGCAGAATGTAGTTGCCATTCCGAAAGCGAACTCCGCGGCGCACATTCTGGAAAACTGCGGAGCATCCGGCTGGCGTCTATCCAACGATCAAATCGCGCTGATGAATTCGCGCATCCAATCCCGCCACAGAAATAAGTTTGACGCGCTCGCCAGAAAACTGATGCCGCCCTCGCTCCAGAAAATCGCTGTACGCGCTCGTAACCTGCTGCCACGCCGATTGCGCCGTCTTGTTTCGTAATTCCGTCAAACGTCCTAGCGAATCTCAACCGTGCGGCTGATGGCCGACGTTCGTCCGCCGACCACTTCCTGCACTACCTGCCGCAACCGATACATTCCCGAGGGCGCTTGCAGCGTGGATTTCGAGTCCACGCCATCGCGCGCGATCTGCGTGTGCGCCGCATCTTTCAACTTCATATCCATCACTACTTCGCTGCCCGCCAGATAGTGCCCTTGCAAATCAAACAGCGCGGTGACAAATATCAGCCGCTCGTTGTGGCGCTTGTTTTCTTTTTTGAATTGCATGGAACGGCCGGGCACGTGGACCACGACTTTCAATGCGGGTTCGCCCGTTGCGAGTGTTCCCGAATTGGTGGTGACTTCCGCAACAATTTCCGAAAGCGAATCCGAACCCATCACCTGCTTATTCAATTTCTGAAATTTCACGCCCGGCGCGGCCTGCTCTTTCGACAGCGCAAAATATCCCGGCCGCGCGGCAATCGACACATTCGCCTGGCCCGGCACCTTCACTTTCAAATTGTGGAATACGCCGTTGTCTTTTATTTCCTCGGGAGAAAATCCCAGCACGTACGACGCTTCCGGCGCTTCCGCCAACTGGCGTAATCCGCCAATCATGTCATTATTATTGTGAAAGAATTTTCCGCCTGTGCCGTACGCAATTGCGGCGATGGGATCATTCGCAACTTCATTCTCTTCCAGCGCCAGCATGCCGGCATATCCGTTTCCCATTTCGCGCGCTTGCAGTTGCTCGCCGTTTGCGCCCGCCATATCGGAAGGATCAAATCCCGCGGTCAGTCCTTTGGCGTCCAGCGTATTGATGATGATTCCATTGTGAATCGCGGCGTCAATCATCTTGTCCTGCGCGTGCTGCACTTTTTCACCCAGCGAGAAAAATCCGCCCGAGGCCATAATCAGCGTGCGCTTCCCCGGCATTCTCCCCATGTACCGAATGATGTCGCCCAGCACACCCAGCGAATCCTGCGCGAAATTTTCATTGATGGAACGAACCGTCGCCGCTCGCGTTTCCACGAACCGCATGCAATCCGGTGCGTCCGTGCAGGTATGGCAGGCCATCGCTTCCGAAATCGCCAGATCCGTCGCGTCATTGTGCTCGTTAAAGAACAATCCAATTTCATACGCCTGATACGGCGTGATCACCGGACATCCCGGCACCGAATCCCCATGCTTGTGCGAAAGCAACTTGCCTAACGCGCCCAGAATCTGCTGTTTGTTGCTGGTGAATTGCTGCGTCACCGTTTCCGACGACGTGAACACCGCCGCGCGATCCGTGTCCTCCATATTTTTATTCACATACGCTTCCGCCGCTTTCCGCACGTACACCAATTGACCGCTGGAAATATTCACGTCATCGAAATACATTCCTAAATATCGCGGAGGAACCGTTGGCGGAGGTGGCGGAGGAGCGGCCGCAGCTTCCGCTACAACCGGCGGCGGCGCGATCGGAGGATGCGCGAGCTCTGCGGTGAATGACGAAATCTTCTGCTGCCTGCCCTGATCGTAGACCTCGAAATCTTCGCGCTTCAGTCCGCTGATGGTCTTTCCCTTCGCATCCCGCACCACCACATTCACTTCCACCATGGTGCTCTGCACACGAATGGCGTGCGCATCCTGCGGAATATATTCCTGGCTCGCAATTCTAAATTCCGGCTCCTCGGTAGGAGGCGCCGACTGCCCCTTCAAAAGAGGAACTACAAGCAGACAGACCAATACCAGCGGCAGGAGTTGTTTGATTCGCACCAAGGACCTCACCCGGAGCGCAAATCATACACGCTTCTAAAATGGCGCGCCAACGCACTTTACGAAACCTTCTATTGTATTCCAATAGGAAGTGTGGCAACCTGCTCTCGACGAGAAGGACGCGCGAGCGAATTCCGCGCGACCCTGCATTTCGGAATCGTCGGCGGTTTAGATTTTGGCGTCATCCTGAGCGCAGCAAAGGATATCCGGCGGGTCGCCGCGGCGACACGCCGGGGTCTCCGCTGCCGATTCACTACAATGACGCAAGCAACAGATTCCGTTGGAGAAAAAATATATGGGCGAAAAACCAGACGTCTGGCAAGGAACGCTCGCACTGATGGTCCTGAAAACCATTGAAGCCATGGGCCCGCTTCACGGATACGGCATCGCGCGCCGCATTGAGCAAACCAGCGGCGATCTTCTCTCCGTAAATTACGGAACTCTCTATCCCGCTCTTCTAAAATTAGAACAGGAAGGTTACATCTCCTCCGCGTGGGGCGTCTCCGAAAATAATCGCAAAGCAAAATATTACAGCCTGACGCGCGCCGGACGGAAACACGTCCACCGTGAAACGCGCGACTGGGAACAGATGACCAACATCGTCGCCCGCTTCTTAGCGCCGGGGGAGAAATCATCATGAATGCGAGAGGCAAAATCGCACGTCGTCAGACGGAATTTTGATCGGAATCTTTCTCTTGAATGGTTCGTATCAGGGCACGGCTTCAGCCGTGCCGAAAGCTGTCGGAGATTCAGCGGGTTTTAACCCCTGAAACAGGCAGCGGCACAGACCAAGACATTCATTTATGAAACGGTTACGGTCGGCATAAGGCAAAGCGAGGTTTCATTCGGTCGGCATTGTCTTGAGGGGGTAGAAGATATGCGTGGGTTGCTCTTATGAGAAAAGCGCGCGCGTGGTTCATCCGCATCGCTGGCATCTTCGGCACATCTCGCCGTGATCGCGAACTCGCCGCCGAACTCGAAAGCCATCTCCAACTCCACATCGACGACAATCTCCGCGCCGGCCTGTCTCCCCAGGAAGCCCGCCGCCGCGCCATCATCAAATTGGGTGGCATCGAATCCACAAAAGAGAATTATCGCGACCGCCGCAGCATCCCCATAATCGAAACGACCCTACAGGACATTCACTACGGCGCGCGCAGTTTAATAAAAAATCCCGGGTTCACCGCCGTTGCACTGCTTTCATTGACGCTCGGGATTGGCGGCAACACGACCATCTTCACGCTCGTGAAAGCCGTTTTTCTTCAATCAAGTGGGGTGAGAGATCCCGCGACGGCGGTTGTGGTTTATGCGACGCAGCAAACCGCTGACGGCAAAGTGTTGCAGTTCATGCCATCTTCATACTTGAACTCGAAGGACTATCGCGAAAGAAACGATGTGTTCTCAGGACTTTCGCTTTTCACGTTTACCGGTGGCCAGCTCCATGTCTCCAACTCCGGCAAACCTGTGCTTGTGGGCGTCCAGCTTGTGAATTCGGATTTTTTTGACATTTTGGGCGTACGCCCAACCATCGGCAGATCTTTTGTTCCAGACGAGGACAAAATCCCGGGTGCACGTCCGGTAGCGATACTTAGCTCTGGGTTGTGGAATACACAATTCGGCGCCGATCCCAATATTCTGGGCAAAACGATTCGGATTAATGATCAGGATTACAGCGCAATAGGCGTGATGCCGAAAGAGTTTCAGCCGATTGGAGCGCTTGGTGGTCCGGATATTTGGGTTCCGATAATGATGCATCATCAGCTTTTGCTCGAAATGCACGAGAGTGCAATGGCACGACGCAAGAGCTCGTTCGGTTTCATGGTTGGACGGCTGAAACCAGGTGTGTCGCTCGCCCAAGCAACTACTTCAATGCAAGCTTTCGGCAAACACCTCAGTCAAGAATATCCAACGGATGACGCCGGACGGAACGTACAACTGGTGCCGCTCAGTGAAACCATTGTGCCGCCCAGTCAACACAGTCTTTTCTTACTGGCGGGCACTTTTATGACGGCAATTGTTGGGCTTGTGCTGCTCATCGCTTGCGGAAACGTGGCGAATCTTTTGCTATCACGGGCCATGCAACGCCGGCGAGAATTTGCGGTGCGATTGTCGCTGGGCGCGTCTCGCGGACGTCTAATTCGTCAACTGCTAACCGAAAGTTTGCTGCTGGCTTTGATTGCCGCAGCGTTTGGAATTCTATGCGCGTATTGGGGCAGAGATATTTTGTGGACGCTACTGCCCGGCGGCAAACCGCGAGGTCTGGATTATTCACTGGACGGGCGGGTTCTACTATTCACGCTGGGACTTTCAATTTTTGCGACGATGCTTTTTGGGTTAGTGCCGTCGTTGCAGGCTTCAAAACCTCAACAGATGACGTGTCTGCGAGATAGGACAGACGGGCCGAGCGGAAATAGCCAGTGGTACGGACTTCGCGGAATACTGGTAGCGGCGCAGATCGCGTTTTCTCTGATTGCGCTTGTGGGCTCGGCATTGTTCATCCACAGTTTGCGCAATGCACAACGTGTCGACCCGGGGTTTGAGACAAAACACGAGATCGTCATGTTTCTGAATCCGGGCTTGGCGCATTATCCGCAAAGCCGCGCCGAGCAATATTATCTCGATACAACAGAGAAAGTACGTGCGCTACCAATGGTCACTGGGGCGGGCGTTTCAAACTCACCACCGTTTGTTGTGGCTTTTTCGTATGCGACTTTTCCAGATGGAGTGGACGCATCCGATCCTCGAAACGGCCACTTGTTCAACATGACTGTAGTGGGCCCAGGTTATTTCTCCGCCGCTGGCATTCCTATACTGCGTGGACGAGATGTAAACGAGCACGATGACGCCCAGACCGATCACGTCGTAGTGATCAACCGGGCCTTGGCTGATTATCTTTGGAGGGGTCAAGACCCAGTCGGTAAGCGATTGAGTTTTAGTTCTCAGCCGTGGAAAGCGGAAGTGATCGGAGTGGTGGAAACCGTGAAAGCGGAAACGCTCGGAGAGCCGCCGCAACCGATGTTGTACTTCGCCGTAAAACAGTTGTACGTGCCCGCGATGTTTCTCAACGTGCGCACCAAGGGTGATCCGGACAGCGCACTGCCGAACATCCGAGCCGCGCTGCAATCCCTCGATCCTTCGGTGCAGGTTGGTCGCACGCTTACCGTTTCAGGGGTGATGGATCAGATGCTTGACAGACCTCGCTTTGCGGCGGAGTTGCTGGCGGGATTTGGTGGGCTAGCGTTGCTGCTTGCGTCGATTGGAACTTATGGAGTGATGGCATTTTCGGTTCGACAAAGAACGCAGGAGATCGGGATTCGAGTGGCGCTTGGAGCGCAGCGCGGCGATGTGATGCGGCTGATTCTAGGAAATGGAATGGCGATGGTTCTGGCGGGAGTTGGCGTCGGGCTCGGAGTGACAGCGATTTTTACGCGGAGCTTAAGCGCATTGCTTTATGGGATTGGAAGTTTTGACGCGATTAGTTTTGGCGCGGCGGCTTCCGTGTTGATCGCAGTGGCACTCGTGGCCTGCTGGTTGCCCGCGCGCCGGGCGATGCGCGTGGATCCAATCGTCGCGCTGCGTTATGAATAAGAAAAATTGAGGAGACATCATGCGCGTCAAGCGCGCTTGCATCGGCGGGGTAATATTTCTAGCTGTTGCGATATCGGCATTTGCTCAGACAATGCCGCCTCCACCGCCGCCGGACAAAGCGCCCGCGCAGTCCACCACGCCCGCACTTCGAGTTACTACAAGAATCGTCCAGGTCAGCGTGACGGTCCATGACTCTAACGGCCGGCCTATCACGGGCCTTACCAAAGGCGATTTTATTTTGTCTGATGACGGCAAACGCCAGAAGATTGCGTCATTTTCCGAGCAAACGAACCACCTGGCGACCAACAGCGCGGGTTCGCTCCCAAATCTTTTCACAAACCGATTCGAACAAGGCGCTTCACAGCCCCCTCTCACAGTAATTGTGCTCGACGTCTACAATAGCCGGTGGTGGGACATAAATTACTGCCCTCCGCCGTCAGGTGCGCCTATATGCGCCGTCGATCCCATGTTTCACGCAGTCGAAAAGTTTGTCAGCGGAATGCAGCCACAAGACCACGTCGCGCTGTACGAGCTTAGCGACAAACTCTATCTCCTTCAGGACTTCACGAGTGATTCTGCCGCGCTTCAGCGCGCGCTGGCCCGTGGAAAGGAATATATTCCCGCCTCCTATTCTCCGTCTCAAACAGATCCCGTTGAAATGAGTGCTCACACAATGAACGGAATGCATGAGATTGCGCATCGACTTGCAAGAGTTCCGGGCCGCAAGAATCTGATTTGGCTTTCGTCCGGGTTTCCGCGTCAAAGAGTTATCACGGACGAGAAAATGGATACTTCCGCAAAAATCCTTGCGAACGCCGACATGCCACTCTCAGCAATTAATGCGTTAGGTCTCGCCGGGGGTGGAGCGACTGAAAATGTGGGTCCTGTACCTGGTCGCGGAGGTGGCGGCGGGGGCCGAGGTGCGACATCGGGCGCCGACCTTCCAACACCAGCAAGCGGGAGTTACAACGTCGCCGGAACTTCTGGTGGACCCGTCGGCGGATTCTATGCCCTCAGGAATCTCGCCGACCAGTCAGGCGGTAGCGCGTTCTATAACACAAACGACCTCTCTGGCTCGATTCGACGCGTGATTGACAATTCCTCCGCCACATATCTTCTGGGCTATTATCCCGACCACAACAAGTGGAACGGCGAATTCCGTGAAATCAAAGTAAAAGTGAACCGGCCCGGCGTCGAACTTCGTTCGCGTAGCGGCTATTACGCTGTGACAGATAGCCCGTCTGTCTCCGATCGAGATGCGCAGCGGATGGCCGACGCAATCCGTAGTCCGCTCGAATCAACCGATCTGGCCTTCGATGTGCAAGTGGATGCCGTGGAAGTTTCCGGCGCGCGACAATTAAAAGTAAAAATCACTCTGGACGCAAATCAATTGCGCTTCAAACAACAGGCCGACCGTCGGATCGACAACCTTGCGGAGGTTTGGGCAGAGTTTGACGCCGAGGGTCACGAGGTTGGCACGAATCGAAAAACAATCAGCCTGAAACCTACGGAGGATGAGTATAAGCAACTGCTTCACGACGGGCTAAGCTTTTCGGAGATTGTGCCAGTTGAAAAAGATGTCGCGGAGGTCCGTCTGGTTCTGCGCGACGATGGGAATGGAGCCATCGGTTCCGTGATCATCCCGCTGAGACGGCTATTCCCGCTGGAAAATGCCGAAACGCCTACGAAAAAATAAACTTCGGGATCAGGCTTGTGTGCTGCGGATGCCGGGGACATTTAAGCAATCGTCGCGGAAATCTGTTCGGATAAATCGGACAGACAATTCGGAAGGTTCCCCATACCCTCCGGCCCGCGTCGATCCCGCAACCTCCTTGCGTCACGAATAAACATAAACCTCGCGATAGCGGCCGGCGTCTACACAGGAGAGCTTCACACATGAAGACACTTCTCAATGTAGCGGCATCGCTTATCTTCTCCGCAGCAGGCGCATGCAGTCTGCTAGGAGCAATCCCAAACCAAATTCCACCGCAGCAACAAAACACCACCGCCGCCGCGCCCACGTATGAATTCGAGACCGCCTCGATTAAGCCGAACAAATCCGGCTTTACCAGCTTCAGGTCAGGATTCACCGTCGACGGATTCAGAGCAGACGGCACCCAAGTGCGATGGCTAATTCAGCAAGCGTACGGCGTCTCAGACTTCTTTCTTTCCGGCATCCCGGACTGGCTCAACGCCGAACATTACGATGTGGAAGCGAAGATGGACACATCGGTTGCCGACTCGCTGAGCAAACTAACTTCGTCGCAGCTCAAATTAGCTCAGCAGCAAATGCTTCAGACGCTCCTGGCCGAGCGCTTCAACCTGAAGATTCATCGGGAAACAAAAGACGAGCCCGTCTATTTCCTGGTCATCGCGAAAAACGGCCCGAAGCTTCAGGACGCAAAGACCGGCAACACGCTGGCTGTAAACGCCGACGGCACCCCGGCGCGAAGCCGCATACAAATCGGTCCAGGAAGCAAGACCTATGCGTATTCGACCTCCATGAATACTCTCGGGGATTTTTTGACCAGGTTCCTCGCTCGCCCCGTGCTGGATAAAACCGGCTTGACCGGCTCATACGATTTCACGCTCGACTGGATGCCTGACGCGCCGCCAGCCTCGTCGTCCGACGCGGTAAACGGAGTCACCCTTCCCAGCGTGCCCGGCGACTCACTCTTCTCCGCTGTTCAGCAGCTCGGCCTGAAACTCGAACCCGGCAAAAGCCCCATTGAAATCATCGTGATCGATCATGTGGAACGGCCTTCAGGAAACTAGACCTGCAATTCTTTCGTCCATTGAGTTTTGCGTGCAACTTAACATAACGTCAATCCTGACGCCCAACTTCAATTCTGCCAATCACATAAGCAGCATCCCAAAACAAGATGCGTACCCCCACCCCCGGGGGTCGTTAGTGATGTCTATGCTAATAAAGGACTTACAGCGATCTGGTATGCATGTGAATGCTAATAAGGGACTTAGCGAAAAAAAGAGGTCGTAGGGGCCACCTTTAGGTGGGCCGGGGTTCCGTCTGTAGCTCACGTTCTCCGAACGTGAGTCCTGCCTCGTTCCTGAATCTCCGCCGTCTCCGTCTTCCTCTGATCTTCTCTCGCGCCTCTGCCCGCCGTAGGAGGGTTGAGAGCCTTTGATGTTGCTTTTTCCCATTCCCAAAAACTGCATTATAATGCACTTTCCTCCCAAAACTCCGATTTCGTATGCATTATAATGCATGTTTCGCGCACATTGGGTGCGCGGCCGACAGGGTGGTTTCGTCGTTGCCGACAGAGCGCGATTCGCTGCGGCTCTGCGGCACTCAAAAATCCGCTGCAGCCCTGCGGCGACTTAAAGACATTGCGGCTCCGCGGCACTTCAATTTTTGACCTCTTTCGCCCGCCCTCCAAGCCGATTTCTCAAGTGTGATCTCCAGACTTTGTTGCGGCGGTGCGGGTCGGCTGCTAGAATCGTGACTCTTTCATCTCCGCAAAGTATCTAATGGTGCGGAACATCTGACACGGATAGTCGTGTCGCGCAGGAATCCTAGGAGGAAGCTTGCCTACATACGATTTGGCAATTATTGGCAGCGGGCCGGGCGGATACGTCACGGCGATCCGCGCCGCGGAATGGGGATTGAAAACGGTGGTCATTGAAAAAGACGGATTCCTGGGAGGAACCTGTCTGCATGTCGGCTGCATCCCCACCAAGGTTTTGCTGCACACCGCCGATGTAATGGACGATCTGGCCCACGCCAGCGAACTCGGCATCACCGTGAAGGATTTCAAGCTGGATTGGCCGGCCCTGATTGCGCGCAAAACCAAAATTGTGAACAAGCACGCCAAAGGCATCGAATTCCTTTTCAAGAAGAATAAAGTCGAAAGCATAACCGGCTGGGGCCGAATAGCCGGACCGGGCCGCGTCTCCGTGGAAAAAGACGGCAAGACCACGGAAATTACCGCGAAAAATATTATTCTCGCCACCGGCTCCGCGGCGCGATCTTTGCCGGGCGTGACCATTGACGGCAAAACAATTTTGAGCAACATCGAAATTCTGCAATTGTCCGCCGTTCCGAAATCGATGGTCGTGGTCGGCGCGGGCGCAGTCGGCGTTGAGTTCGCGTCGATGTTCCGCGCGTTCGGATCTGAAGTTACAATTCTGGAAGCGTTGCCGCGCATCGTGCCGGTCGAAGACGAAGAAATTTCCGCCGCGCTCGATAAGGCGTTCCGGAAAAAAGGCATCCAGATTCAGACCGGCGCAAAAGTGCAAAGCGTCGTTCCCGATAAGAAAAATACTTCCGCCACCGTCACCTACACCGACTCGTCCGGAAAAACTCAGACAGTCACTGCCGAGAAAGTTTTGATTGGCGTGGGCCGCTCGCCGAAAACGGAAAACCTGGGACTCGAGAAAACGAAAGTAAAAATCGAGCGCGGATTCATTCACGTCGGACCTTACATGGAAACAGACGAGCCGGGACTTTTTGCCATCGGAGACATCGTGGCGGGAATGCCGCAACTGGCGCACGCCGCTTCCATGGAAGGAATCACCGCCGTCGCGAAAATGTCGGGACATCAGATGCCACCGCTCGATCGCAATCGAATTCCCGGCGCCACTTATTGCGAACCGCAGGTTGCCTCCGTGGGTCTCACGGAAAAAGCCGCGCGCGATGCCGGACACAAAGTGAAAATCGGCAAGTTCCCATTCCTGGCCAACAGCAAAGCTTCCATCCTGAACCAGCACGATGGATTTATTAAAGTGGTGGCCGACGAAGCCTATGGCGAAATTCTCGGCGTGCACATTATCGGGCCGGAAGCCACGGAAATTATCGCCGAAGCGGTCACCGCAATTCAGCTCGAAGCGACCGTGGATGACATGATGGCCATGGTCCATGCGCATCCCACGGTGTGGGAAGGAATGGGCGACGCTTTTGCCGCCGTAAAAGGCTGGGCGATTAACGCCTAAACGATTTTTCTAAAAGCAGATTGTTCGTGAACTACATGAACGAATGTTGGACAGTTGATCTTGGAAGAATTGGCTACGAACGCGCGTGGGATTTGCAGAAGCGCATCGTGGCCGCGCGAAAACTCGCGCTGATTCCCGACGTGCTGCTGCTCTGCGAACATCCGCACGTAATCACTATGGGCCGCAACGGGAAATCAGAACACCTGCTCGCATCGGAAACAATGTTGCGGGCGCGCGGCGTGGAATTTCACGCCACGAATCGCGGCGGAGACATTACTTATCACGGTCCCGGACAAGTTGTTGCGTATCCGATTTTGAATCTGGCGGAAATTCGTCGCGATGTTGGCTGGTACGTGCGTCAATTGGAAGAAGCCATGATTCGCACCACCGCGGAATACGGAATCACCGCCGAGCGCCGCGATGGACGCACTGGAATTTGGGTGGATGTGAAGGATGCGAGCGGCTTGCACTCGGAAGAAAAGCTCGGCGCAATCGGCGTGCACATCAGCCGCTGGGTTACTTCGCACGGACTGGCGTACAACGTGGCGACCGATTTGAGTTATTTCGATTTGATCGTGCCGTGCGGCATCGCCGGCAAGCGCGCCACTTCGCTAACACGTCTGCTGAATCGCGAAATTGAAATGAGTGACGCCGCGCCGCGATTGGTGCGCCATCTTGGCGAATGTTTCGGGCGTACGATGCGCGCAATTTCGGCAGCCGAATTGGAAAGCGCGCTCACTGCGCAGGAAACTCCAGTAGCAGTGGCGTAGGATTTGCGCGCTGGATGACTGGAAATCGCGCAGACTCGTCATATGACTTTGCAAGTTGTGAGTTAAACTAAAAAGCTGCAATCAAGCAGTTGGCCGGCACGCCGGCGATAGGGAGCGCATGGACGTTTCGCTCACGAAAAAACAGAAACTCGAACTGTACTACTGGATGAAGCTCAACCGGTCGCTGGAAGACCGGCTCGTAAATCTTTTCAAACAAAATAAAGTTGTGGGCGGCCTGTACGGAAGCCTCGGACAGGAAGCTACGTCGGTTGGAACCGCGTACGCTCTCGGTCCAGGCGATTGGATTGCGCCGATGATCCGCAACGTGGGCGCGCTTCTCGTTCGCGGATATGCTCCTCGTGACATACTCACTCAATATATGGCCCGCTACACTTCGCCCACGCTGGGCAAGGACGGCACCAGTCACTTCGGCGATTTGAAAGTGCGCCACGTGGTCTCTCCCATTTCCATGCTTGGCGATTTGATTCCGGTGATGACCGGCGTGGCCATGGCCGGAAGATATCTAGGACAGAAAATTGTAACCATGACCTGGATCGGTGACGGAGGAACATCTACCGGCGCATTTCACGAAGGAATGAATTTGGCCGCGGTGCAAAAGGCGCCGTTCGTACTGGTGATCGAAAATAATGGCTGGGCATATTCCACGCCGGTAAACCGTCAGGTTCCCATAAAGGATTTGGCGGACCGCGCGAAAGCGTATGGAATTCAAAGCTACATCATGGACGGCAACGACGTGATCGCCGTTTACGAGACCACGAAAAAAGCGGTGGAGCAGTGCCGCGCCGGGGATGGCCCGGTGATTCTCGAATCGAAGACTATGCGTATGCGCGGGCACGCACAGCACGACCCCGCCGAATATGTGCCCAAGGAAATGTTCGCGAAGTGGAAGAAACTGGATCCTATCGAGCGCTACGAAAAATATCTGACGGAAAATAAAGTGTGGGACGAAAAGGCCAAGAAGGAAATTGACTCGCGCATCGACCGCGAACTGACCGCGGAACTGGAAATCGCCGAGAACTCGCCGTTCCCTCCGCCGGAATTGGCCGAGCAAGGTGTCTATTGCGACGGCTGCCATGAAATCGAAGCGGTGTGGAAGCGTGCGAAAGACGAATTGATGCCGCCGAAGTCGAGCGTTGATCCTGTTTGGAAACTGGGCACCGCCGGGAATATTGAGCAAGGCGAAGCGCGCGGCGCGGCTCCAATTGGACAGGCAACAGCTGCAGAAAAAGCGTCCTCCGGCGGTCGAGTTTCTGCTGACGCGAAGCCGCATTTCGACACACCCGTCAAAACGATTCAGAAAACGAAACCGGCCAAGGCCGTTGCCAGGAAAACACCCGCCAAGAAAATCAGCGCGCGAAAGAAGAGGAGCTAACCATGGCGCAAGTTACGTTCCTCGAAGCAATTCGTCAGGCACTGCTTGAAGAAATGGATCGCGATCCCGCCGTGGTGATGATTGGCGAAGACATTGGCGTTTACGGCGGCGCATTTAAAGTGACCGCCGGATTGCTGGAGCGCTTCGGCTGGGAGCGGGTGATCGATACGCCCATCAGCGAAACGGCGATTATTGGCGCGGCGGTTGGCATGGCCTATCAGGGATTGCGCCCTGTTGCCGAAATGCAGTTCATTGATTTCATCGCCTGCTGCTTCAACCAGCTCACAAATTTCGCGGCCAAATCACATTATCGCTGGGGCGCGCCGGTGCCCATGGTGGTGCGCGGACCTTCCGGCGGCGGCGTACACGGCGGACCATTCCATTCGCAAAATCCGGAAATGTATTTCACGCACACGCCGGGCTTGAAAGTAATTTATCCGGCCACGGCTTACGACGCGAAAGGGCTGATGAAGTCTGCGATTCGCGATAATAATCCGGTGCTTTTTTTCGAGCACAAATTCCTGTACCGGCGCATCAAGGAAGAATTGCCGGAAGGCGAATATCTGGTGCCCATTGGAAAAGCGGCCGTTAAGCGCGAAGGCCGGCATCTTACCATTATTAGCTACGCCGCGATGTTGCACACTTCACTGGAAGCCGCGGAAACATTGGCGCGCGAAGGCATCGAATGCGAAGTGATCGATTTGCGCACGCTGCTTCCTTTGGACAAGGAAACAATTCTGGCCAGCGTGAAGAAAACAAATAAATTGCTGGTGGTGCACGAAGACACGCGCAGCGGCGGCATTGCCGGAGAAATCGCGGCGCTGGTTTGCGAAGGCGCGTTTGAAGATTTGGATGGTCCGGTCGTGCGCGTTACTTCACTGGATACGCCGGTGCCGTATTCGCCTCCGCTGGAGGAGCGCTTTCTGCCCAACGCGGAAAAAATTGTCGCTGCGGCGCGAGAACTGGCAAAATATTAGTTATTCTAAGGAATGTAAGTTCGATTTGCGGAGTTGCAGTTCGATTTTCAGATTAGAAGCTCGATAGATAGACAGGAGAATCTTATGGCCGTTGACGTCATCATGCCCCAAATGGGCGAAAGTATTTTTGAAGGAACGATTACCAAGTGGCTGAAGAAACCGGGCGACAAAGTCGAGCGCGATGAGCCGCTCTTTGAAATTTCCACGGACAAGGTGGACGCGGAAATTCCCGCGCCCGCGGCGGGCGTGCTGAAGGAAATTAAAGTCAACGAAGGCCAGACCGTGCCCATCCAAACCGTGGTGGCGGTGATTGACGCGGCCGGCGCGGCAACGGCGGCTGCGCCCGCGAAAGCGGAAGCGCCTGACGTTGCGGCGAAACCCGCGGCAGCGCCTGCGCCGGTGGCTGCGAAAGGATCAGCCTCTACTGCTGGAGCTAAGAAAGATTCCGCGGCGGTGCTTGCGGCAAGTTCGCCCGCACCTGCGGAATCAGAAGCTCCTGCATCCGCGCCGCCGCCATCGGCGCCCAGTTCGGATCTAGGTTCGGCGGGCGGCAATGGCAAGCGCATTCACAGCTCGCCGCTGGTGCGGCGTCTGGCGCGCGAAAGCAATATTGACCTGAGCACAGTTTCCGGCACAGGCGCGGGCGGACGCATCAGCAAGACTGATATTCAGGCAGCAATTGCCGGCGGAGGAGCAAAACCCGTTCAAGCCAGCGGTGCGCCAGCAGCAAGTGCAGCACCAGCGCCTGCGTCGAAGCCACCGGCAGGCCCCGGCGCTCCGGCCGCGCAGATCACCATCGAAAGCGCCGTGCCGCGCGAGCGCATGTATTTCGGCAAATACACGGTGCAACCGATGTCCACCATGAGGCAAAAAATTGCCGAGCACATGGTGGCGTCGAAGCGCGTTTCGCCGCACGTGTACTCGGTGGATGAAGCGGACATGACCAACGTGGCGGCAGCGCGGGCGAAATCGAAAAATGATTTCGAGACGCGTTACGGGACGAAGCTGACCTTTATGCCGTTCTTCATGCGCGCGGCAGTGGAAGCATTGCGCGCGTTTCCCACACTGAACTCTTCCATCGATGGAACCAACATCATCCTGCACACGGACATTAACTTGGGCATCGCGGTGTCATTGGAAAACGGATTGATTGTGCCGGTGGTGAAGAACGCTGAAGAAAAGAATTTCCTTGGATTGCAACGTTCGGTGAACGATTTGGCGGAACGCGCGCGCAGCAAGAAACTGAAGCCGGAAGAGGTGCAGGAAGGCACCTTCGCCATCACCAATCCAGGAATTTACGGAGGCTTGATGGGCCTGGCGGTAATCAATCAGCCCAACGTGGCCATTCTGGGCATCGGCGCAATTCAAAAACGCGTGATGGTAATTGACGACGCCATTGCCATTCGCTCCATGGTGTATCTGACGCTGAGCTACGACCACCGCGTGGTGGACGGCGCCACGGCGCACCAGTTCATCGGCAAACTGAAATCCGTCTTGGAAGAATGGAACGAGCCGCTGGTCTAGTAATCAGAGCGATTGGCGGCGTTCAGAAGGGCCCATCGCAAAATAAAAATGGCTGGCGCGATTCCCGCGCCAGCCATTTTTATTTTCTTGGTACGAATTTAATTCACACTAGTGAACCTGCGGCCGCATTTGATGGGCCCAGGCGGGCAGCCGCGAGAGCGGCACGATTTGAATATTTTCCTTCTCGAAAAGTCCGGTCACAAATTTGTGGCGGTCATTTCCTTCCGGATGCGGCTCAACTTCGGTGATGGCGACGAATTCCGTTTTTTCAAACCTGCCGCGAATGGCGTCCGCAGTGTAGGCCAGCACTTTCGCCTGTGCGGGATCGCGGGTCAGCGCCAGGGAATGGATAAATCCCTGCGTGCCGTTGCGGCGGTAGGAGTAATCCAGACGCAGCGGGTCGCCTGAATAAGTAAATTGATCGACGCGCACGCTGCGCTCCAATTTTGGCCACAGGCCGGCGATGCGGAACACTTGATTTGCACCGGAGCGAATTCCGCTGCGGGTTTCGGCGGCGCCGGCTACAGAGGTGCGCGGGCGAGGAGGCGCGACATGACTTGTGTAGAGACGATCGAGTTCCGCGTCCAGATCTTCCGCGAGCAATCCAGTTTGCGGGCTGAACTGCACGGCGTTGGAAAGGGTGCGATCCAGTTTCGCGATCCATTCGGCAAGATCCCCGCGGTGTTCGCCGAGCGTATCTTCGAGCAGCGGGGCAATTCCTCTGAGCAATGATTCGTTCGCGGCGGGATGCAGGCGACGGACGCGCGCGTATTCCGCTTCTTCTTCAATCAAGCGCACGCGAAATTTTCCCGCAGCGGGATCGTGAAGCACCACGCCGATATTCACCCACTCATCGCGAATCAAATTCGGGATGTAACGGATGACGTGATACGCGAATGGATTCGAGTTCACTTCAGCCATGTGTCTTCTCCGGTAAACATCGTTCACCTCCAATTCGGAAAAGGCTGGCGGGACGAATCCCGCGCCTGTTCCAACTGCGCGCGCACCTGGGGCCGCCGCCGTTCCAGCCGCTCCAGCAAAGCGTACAGCGCATCCATATCGAATCCATACCATTCCGGTGGAATCTTTTTCGCGGCCGCATCCAGATCATCCGTGGAAATCTGTTTTTCCAGGCGGGTGATCCAACGATCGAAGGAACTCATGTCCGAAACGGAGTTATAAACGCGCTGCCGTGAATAGAGTCCGCGCAGCGGTGCGTCCGGAAAATTCCATTCGCCGGCATTGAAACAAAATCCCTGATCGATCATGGTGGCCTGATACTGCGAGCGGCCCGGCTCGCGAAAGAAGACCGCCTGACGGCCGTTGGTGTTGCAGGTCCATTTATCGAACACCAGCATTCCCAGAAAATCCTCCTGGTTTTCCACTTCCGCCAGAGTTTCATCCGGAAGAAAATCGAAGACGGTTGTTTCCGCCGGATCGCCCGGATAACGAGAGCCAAATTGAAGTCCGGCCCGGCAGGGTGTGCGCGAAAGTCCCACCTGCATAACCAAATCGTCGGTCAGCCGGATAATGTCCGGCCCGACTTCAATCACGGCAAAGGGCAGCGTGGGCAATCCCAATCTGCCGGCCAGTACAGTACCTAGCACTTCATTCGCCAGAACGCGGGTGTGCTGCGGATTATTTTGGAATTTTACGACGTAGTAGGCGCTATCCGAACAGCGCATCAGATGCGCCTGCGCGCCGCCGCGCATGCGGCGAATATGCTCCACGGCATGTAGCATATTCCTGCATGCTATCGGCAGTTAGCGAATCCGGCAAGTGGAGAATAATAACCCAATGCCGGGCTTTGAATTGGTAAGCCCGAAGCGGGCCGGCATGAGAGCCAGTGTGGAACCTGCGCCGTATCGATACACGCGTTGTTCCACGAAAGTATTCGGCAAAAAAAAGATGCCCGGGAATTTTGCCGGGCATCTGGGAGATCTGAATCGTCGGATATTTTGCCTCAGCGACGCTTCGATCCTTTGCGCGCCGGCTTCTTCGATTTCTTCGCGGCCTTCTTCGCTTTTTTCTTGGGCGCCGCTTTCTTCGCCTTCTTCTTCATTTTCGGCGCGGCTTTCCTGGCCTTGCCCGCGGGCTTCGCCGGCTTGGGCGGAGCAGGAGGCGCGATGGAAGTTCCGGGGCGCTCTTCAATAATTAATTCTTCGGTTTCTTCTTCGATGACATCATCGCCACCGACGGCGTCATCGTCTTCCTCGAAGTGCGGCAGCTCGTTATCTTCTGCGTCATCGTCCATGCGAAAGTTCATGATGTCCTCCGTCGGGTCCGGCGTTCTCGCGCGCCGGAGCGGTAGCGTAAAGGCCCTTGGTGTAATTAACGAAGTATGCGGTCTTTGTCAAGTGCAGCGTGGTTACGACGAAAAAAATCTGAATATCTTGGTGAACAGGGGTCTGCCGTCGAACGGTTGGTATTCCCAGATAGTATTGAAAACAGGGCACTTACGATAGGTTTTGGCTAGCGGTGCTGCGGTGGAATGGTCAGTTGATCGCCGACGTGCAGAGGCCGGGTGAAGAGGAAACGGTTACCGGCGCGTAGTGCCTCGGCAGTCGTTTTGTAGGATTGCGCGATGGACCACAGCGTTTCTCCCTGCTCCACCTTGTGAACAATTACACCGGCCGGCGCTGCCGCCGCTTTGCAATTCGCGCACAGCGGCTGTGACGCGGCTACTACGGTCGGAACCACAGTTGGAACTACCGTCGAGGCAGGATTCGTCTGCGTGGTTCCGTGCGCTGCCACGCTGGATGTCGTTCCCAATCCACCGGGATAAACGCGCAGACGCGTGCCGCGCGTGACTTTTGCGGAGGCCAGATGATTCCACTTTTCAAGTTCCGCAGCAGTGACGCTGTACTGATCGGCGATGGCCGGCAAGGTATCGCCTTTGCGCACGCGATAGTAGGTCAACTTGCCGACGGCGAGATCCGGTTGCGCCGCCGCGGGAATGATCAACTTGCGGCCAACTTCGAGAGGCGCGTGACTATCCAAATCATTCGCGGACACGATGGCCGCGGGAGTGACGCGAAAAGTTTTTGCAATCTGCGTGAGCGATTCGCCTTCTTCCACGCGGTGACGGCGCCAGCTCACCCAGTCTGCCGCCGGAATTTCTGCAATCCCGGCGAGAAATTGTCCCGCCGTACCAGCCGGTAATTTCAATTCAAAATTGGGATCTTTGGGTGTGACTGTGCGCAACACCGAAGGATTCAGCGCGCGAATGGTCTGCACGTCCACGTCAATCGTTTCCGCCACCAGGCGCAAATCAATCGGCTGGCCGGGCTTCACACGGTCGCTGGAGAGAGCAGGTTCGGGAGTCACGGAGATTCCGTAGCGTGCGGGATCTTTGGCGATGAGCGTCATGGCCAGAATAATCGGCACGTAGTTGCGCGTTTCTTTGGGAAGCACGTTGCGTTTGTAAAGTTCCCAGAAATCGGCGTAGCCAGTGCGCTCGATGGCTTTCTGCACATTGCCCGGGCCGGAATTGTAAGCAGCCATGGCCAGATACCAATCGCCGAACATGTTGTAAAGATCGTGAAGATGATGCGCCGCGGCGCGTGTGGCTTTTTCCGGATCCTGGCGCTCGTCCACCCACCACGTTCGCTGCAATCCGTATTCGTGCGCGCGTCCGGCGATGAACTGCCAGAGCCCCACTGCTTGCGCGCGGGAAACCGCCGTCGGCTGAAACGCGCTTTCGGCCTGCGCCAAATAAATTAGATCGTGCGGCAGTCCTTCTTCGTCAAGCACGCGCTCGATCATGGAACGATAGCGGCCGGCGCGGCGCAAACCAGTTTCCACTATGGCGCGTCCGCGATTGGTATGGAAAAAATTCAGATATCCAAGAACATATTCATTCGCCGTCAAAGGAAAATCGTGCTGCACGGCGGCAAGTTCCACGGCGGCGCTGGCGGCGAGTTTCGGATCCAGAGTGCCGGGCTCGGCCGCGCCAATTTCCGGAATGGCGTCAATGGGCGCCGCTTCGGCTTTCTGTTCGGAAAATCCATCGCCCTCTCGGAAGGCGGCAAATTCTTCGCTGCTGACCGTTTCTACGATGCGCTGATAGGCCGCTAAGAACCTTGGATCACTGTTGATGTCCACGCCGCTGCCGAGAATTGAATCAATGGCCAGATCGAATTCCTGGCGCGCTTTGGCCAGATGCCCGGCGCGGTAGTCCTGCTGGCCACCTTCAAAGGCCCACATGGCATAGGAAAGCAGCAGGTCGGTTCCGAACGGAGCCGGCCGCTCAATGATGGTCAAGCTGGCTGGATTGGAATTTAAGGGAAGACCGGTAATCCTGGCTTGCGCGGGCTGCGCCTGCTCTACGACGGGCTTTATTTCGGGTGGGCGGGCTTGGACGGTGTTCCGGGTGGCGTCATCGCACCCTGCGCAGGCCAACGCACAAACTATCGCGGAGGCCGCCGCCAGCAGCCAGAACGTGCCTTTCGGAGTGTGATTATGCCAATTCACGCGGTTCGTGAGGCCGGGGACCGAATGCGCGCCCAGTCCTAGTATCTTAGACGGCTGCCAGATGGAACTGGTTAACTTACCCATGGTAGGACGCGGGGGAGAGGGCGGTCAACCATTAAGGCGGGATCGGGTAACCGATACCAAACACCGGGTACTGGGGTATGCGGTGCCAGAATCCGACGGCATTCAGTAAGAATTGACGATGGGAATCCGAAATGCGAACGCCAGGATGATCCCCGAAATTACCGGCTTGCCGTTCATTTGCGCCGGACTGAACTTCCAACCGGCCACGGCAGCCCGCGCGGAATCTGTCATTGATGGCGCGTCCTTGACGACTCTGACCAGGCCCGGCTGGCCACCGGTTCCGACCAAAACGCGAAGAACCACGGTGGCACCAACCAATCGCGCGTAGCCGTCGGGCGGGTATTTCGCTTCGGTGACCTCCGGCGATATGGCGGGCAGCGCGGCACCGGGCGCTGCGTTCTGAGATTGTGAAACGATGGGAGTCAACGGCAAATCAGGAGTTTGATACGCCAGCGGGCAGAACACCACGCAGACGGTCAACTGCGAGGTGACCTGCTTACCGTGCATCGTGGCCGGCGCGAACGTCCAGGTCTT
>Ga0210410_10000613_pt1 | contig 37706 bp, 23 predicted proteins | sample IncBWC4MmetaG_FD_161058 | JGI IMG/M metagenome (GOLD analysis project Ga0210410, IMG submission 161058) | Forest soil microbial communities from Barre Woods Harvard Forest LTER site, Petersham, Massachusetts, United States - Inc-BW-C-4-M | ecosystem: Environmental > Terrestrial > Soil >...
GCAAATATTCCAGGCCAGAATTCTGGTTGTGGGAAGTCGGAACAGTTGCTCGACGCAGCATTCCATCGTGAAGTGCTCAAATGCTTTACTGTCACACGACAGAAGGCCACGACGGTTGCACAGACCGTTGTGGCTCCAGACCGCTACCTTATCAAGGTACCGCTTCAGCGGTTTTCCAATGCGATCGGCCAGTATACTCGGAAGAATTATTCCAAGAGGCTGCAAATAATCCACCTGCTCACTGGGCAGGCGCTTCGGGGGCGTGCCCAGCAAAGCTGTCTCAAAATAGGGGTTCACTCCATGAAGGCCAAATTGGACGCCAGGAGCAAGATTTCTGTTGGGAAGTGCTTTATAATCAATACGTACTTCATGTCGGGGCGTAGCGCAGCCTGGTAGCGCGCCTGCCTTGGGCGCAGGAGGCCCCCGGTTCAAATCCGGGCGCCCCGACCAAACTTTTCAAATACTTAGCGGAGCGATCCATTAGTTTATCTGACCCACTGTGCCTATTTCTGTGCCCACTACTTGTTCGCTTAATGGAAGCCGCTAGAGCTAGGAATCAACCCCCAAAATCACTCCCGAGCGCCGACAGCATTCGCCATGCGGCAAATCTGCGCGCCTACGGGCTGCGCAGCGGTTCGAGAACCATCTTTGCCGATTTTGAAGAATCCATTGACAACGACAAAGTGCGGTCACTGGTCACCGTACCTCCGACGTCCCAACCGGCGAACCGCTGATCGCCAAACTGCGTCGGAGCCGTAAGTGTGACCCGCGCACCGCGAGGGTACGCTCGGGTGAATGAGCCTTGCCCCGTGCTTCGTCCCGAATCGTCGGCTGGCGCTACCCCGACGAGCGTCTTGAGAGCATTCGGAACGATTACGTTGAGGGCGACTTCGTCGATCGTCCCACGATCAAAATCATAGTCAATGGCCAGTTTCATCCTGGAAATGGCCAAGCCAAATCCACCCTCGCGCCTTATCGTGATCCACGAGTCGAGGCCGGGCAGTACAAATAGATTGAAGGATCCCACGCGTTCCGGCTCCAAGATCAGCAACGTCTGCAACGTGGAAACATAAGACGGTGAGATTGCCTGCTTAGCCCAGACGTGTGCATCTCCGTCGTATAGGCCTCCCCATTCAAACGGCTCGTCCTTCGCCGACCTACGGTGATCAAACAGAAAGGAATGTCCCGCGCTCCGGAATGTCGAGGTCCCCCAGTGATCGAACGTGATACGAATGTTTGAATCACTGGTGTCTGAGGAGATCGGGGCCGCTTTGATGTCAGCCACTTCGATGCCGTTGAGCCGTCTATTTTCCTCATACTTGTAGTGGGGCACTGCGGCACCGAGGTCAAGATCGAAATAGCCGTTCTTGTTCAGCGAATTGATTTGATCAACGCTGAGCAGGTACGGGTAGCTCAAACGGTGAGCTGGGGGATTCTGTTGAAAGTCGTCGAGGCATTTTCCCGTTAGCTCCCTGACACTTTCGACATAAATGCCCTTCAGAGTCGAGAACTCCTTCTCTGATAGATTCGCGCCATGGTCCCCCTGAAGCAGCGTTGTTATTTGGGCTGTAAGACGATTCAAGTTGAGATCGTCATCGTAAGGCTTAAGCACCCGGTACTCGTAGGCCTTCGCCAAATAATATTGGTACTTGAGAAGCCGGTCCCGAGTTCGCTGCCCTAGAGCTTTTATCTTCAAAACCGCTTCGTGATCAAGATTGGCCTCAGAGTTGCTAACGGCCATATTTATCGAATCGATCGACTGCCAGTCACTAAAAATTGTACTATTGAGTGACGACACCAATTGTATATTTTCGGTCAGCTTTTGAACAAATGCTTCCTTCTGAGTATTCAGCGCAGATAGATCGTTCACTAAAGAATTGAAATGCGAATCGGTCGCTTCCAGTTTCGCCACTGCCGCGTCGACTTCCGAACTCGGCGCCTGAGTTGTTTGCAGGGAGGAATTGACTGCGGAATACTCAGCGCCAAGCTTCTCGGCCAGGGGGAGTAGATTCTTGACGTAATCCTTCGCGTTATCAGCTTTGCCCGGATCAAGCAGGGCGACTTGAGAATGGAAGTCTTCTTCCGACTTCTTAAAGTTCGCTTTCGTGAAGTCCTTGGCGAGATTTCCAGTCTCCTGCAACGATTGCAGAGGTGTGTTCTCGTCCACATTAGCGAGGATGTGTAGTCCCGTCCCGATTGAGCCTACCACTGGTTGTCCGAGGGGGAACACGGAAGCAGCTGCAGAAAGGGTGTTCAGAGCCTGCTTCCAGAAAGGTACCTCGTGTGCCTCCTCCACCTGGCGCTCCGCTTCTGCGACAAGCTCTTTTTTCCTATTCTCAACTTTCTCCTGGTACAGAGTTATCTGCGCCTGCACGTTTTCTGCCGCAGTGGACAACTCCGGAATGTTGGCTTGGGCTTCATTGTACCGCGAGGCCGCGTCGCTGGCGTCAGCCTGAAGCTTATCAACGCTTTCCTGCAAACCGGCAAGGTGTCTCTCCCTATCGGCGCTCGATTGTTCGACGTAGTACGAGAGATAGAGTATTGGAATTGCCGCATCAATCTCATTTGTGAAGGAGCGAAGGCTTGCATCGAGAGAGAGTTGAGGTACCCATCCCGCAGGATGCCCGAAGTAGTCCAGATGGCTTACGATTCGAGCTCTGATGCTCTCCATCTCCAGCTGTAACTCACTGAAGTTGACCTGCTGCCTTTTCGCGTTATCCAGCGCCCCTTGCAATTCTGACTCCATACCAGGTGCCTTAGCTGTGGCCATCCTATTGACAAACGACTCCAAGTCGTTTTGCGTAGCTATAATGATGGGTTCGTATTGCTCGATCACGTTCGCGGAGTAATCGAGATTTCCTCCAAGGTATGCATCTTCCGTATAGTTCAAGATCGCGCGAAGCGCGAAGGGATGAAGCCACTGTGACCCCGACTTGGAAATTGTTCCGGTGCGCCCTTGCGGAAACTTTGCGTCTGGCGCCGCGAACCGGTTTCCAGGTTTTGAGTCGTGCGTGCTTTCGATCCGAACCCGAGCCATTGTGAAAGGTGACAGTTCCCCCGGCGGCGGAGGCCCGGGAGCGCGGGGATTGATTTCTAGATACAAGGCATGGGTCGGTTGACCAGCGCCCCCACCGTTGACGTCCGCAGCTTTCTTTCCCGCCCGTCCAGGATCGTTTTCGACAAATGCATCGATGGAAGCGATGTTGCCCGAAAAATTCCCTCCAGCACCTGGGCTTCCTGGGCGGCCTGGAGGAATTGCATCTCGTCCGTCGCCCGGGTACACATTGTCAGGGCCAAACGTCGTCGGCCCGGCGTAGACATGAATATGAACAGTACAGGTGTTGCCGATCCTCTTATCTTGGTAGCACGCCATTGACGTGCCGTCGGCGCCATTCTGTCCCGGACCAGCTGCTTGTCCATCACTGCCGTTCAAAATGAACCGTTTCGATTGTCCCGGATCAGAGCGAAACGATTGCACTACAACGTACGCTGAACCTCCAGGCAAACCGTCCAATCCGTCGACATGCACGCCAGGAACCGTTAGCCAAGGTGTGGGAGTGGTATTAATCTGACTCGGGATCGCTCCCGGACGATCCTCGAATCGCAGTTCTCTCGCAAAGAAGGTAATGCTTGTCTGCGGCGCGACGAGCTTCGAGCGGATGATTATCGATTCTGCGTAGATCGCGATCGTTCTTATGTCAAATCGGTTGCTGAAGAAGCGTGAAACGAGCCGATTATCGTCCGCACCTGCATCGAGCACAATTGTCTTTCCGGAGATCGTGACGTCGACTACTTTGCGGTCATGCTGTGTGTTGAAGTCGCGATGGATCGGATCTGGTGTTTCTGTCACCGTAATGTAGTCACTGCTTTCGGCAGGTGGAAGCTTTCTGGGCCTAGAAACCAACTCGTATTCTGGCCGCATTCCCTTCAAAAGTGTCACGTTGATCTGCTTCCGGAGCAGCACTCCATCGCTACCCACGTACGAAAACGTGATGTGATAATCTCCGGAGTCCTCATTGGCAGGAGCGAAGGAAAACAGTCCTGTCTGGCTCTCAATGGAGAGCACGCCTACGGGGCGAGGTTCAGAGCTGACTTGATATGGCGGACCACCCTTCAGGGAATACACCCTAAACGAAATCGGACTGCCGTACCAGAACAACTGAGCAGGAATGTCATTCAGCTCATATTGCGCTGGCTTATCGATCGCGGGCGCTGCCGCGGCGGAATCGCTAGGAACTTGGGCGCGGAGTCGCATCGGCCATAGCGATATCACGAAGGTGCCTAAGACCACGAAAACCGCAAATACGGAAGTAAACTTGCGCCTTGCTGTGCTAATTGATTCCTTCCGAGGACTGCTTCTCCTTACATTGGTCATCGGCGATTTCCTTCTTGTCGTCATCGACAGTCTGTCGTCAGTGGCCTATGCACACCCAGTTCAAGAACCAATGGTTTTTCATCATAGCAGTGAAGTAGGTTCGGGAAAGGTTACCTCCAGAGATTGATTCCATATGAATTATCCTTTCCTGGGTGGGGTTCCCCTGTCGGAGAGAGTGCCCTCAGCCACTGAACCAATTTAAGGGTTGATTCCAGTCGGCGACGTGGGAACAACTTGGAAGAAACATTGACGAGTACCGTACAAGTCCGTGGTGCATGACATAGGAAAATGCTAGAGGAACCACTACGTAGCGTTTCCCCTCTCACCATGAGAGGGAGGAGGCCGTCGGTTCAAATCTGGGCACCCCGACCAAACTTTTCTAATGCTTAGCGGAGCGGTCCATTAGTGTATCCGAGCCTCTGCACCCGTTTTTTCGCACACTGTTTGTTCGCTGGCGGCCTCCATTAAAGCGTTGATGCGGAAGGTCTCCAGCTTCGCGGCGGCCAAGCGCTCTTGCTCTGCTGCTTGTTCGATACCGGCCAACCGCTCCCGTTCTGCTGCTTGTTCACTAGCAGCCACCATTAAGCCATTGACACGGAATGTCTCCAGCTTGGCAGCGGCCAACCGCTTCTGTTCTGCTGCCGGATGAACGTATCGCATAGTCATCGTTATTGAGGTGTGTCCCAGCATTGCGCTCAGCGTCGGGAGATCGACGCCTGCCGCAACCGCTCGCGTTGCAAATGTGTGACGCAGGTCGTACAAGACAAAATGCTGCTTGATGGCCGCGCGGCGGATTGCCGCATTGTGTCCCTTCCGCACGGAGGCTATGGGGCGATCCGGGTGTTTCTCAGATGGAAATACATAACTTCCTTTGGCGGCCTGGGCTCGTCGCTTCAGCGCTGTCCATACTGCCTCAGTCATGGTGACGGTCCTCCGCGCGGCTTTTGTCTTGCCAAAGGGGTTGAATATGGTGCGCGCGGCAAAGTCGATGTTCTCAACTCGAATCCGAAACACTTCCTCTGGTCGCAGCCCGGTGTCCAGAATGGTCTGCGCGATGTCTCGTAACGGCTGGCTAGCTTTTGAAAGATAGGTCAGCTCCTCTTGGAAGCTAACAACGCGAATGCGACCCGCGGACTCTGGCAAATAGGCAACACCACGGACTGGATTGGAGACACCAAAACCGCACTTCTCGGCTCTTCCAAACATCAATTTCAGTGTCGTCAGTGACCGATTGACCGTCGCTCCGGTGACCTTGCTGCCATCGTCGGCATTGCGACGATCTTCTTTTATGCGGTCAGATTTGTAGTTCTCGACCGCGGCTTGGTCGATCTCATCCAGCCAATCGCCTTTGAAAAAACGCTTCAACGTGTCGCAGTTTGTAGTGTGCAGCGCTGTCGTCTTTGGCCTGTGGTGCTGCTTGGACCAAGCCAAGAACACCTTCACGTATTCTTCAAACTTTGGTGCGATCTTTTTCTGTGACAGGCCAGCGCCTGGATCGTCTGCCAGCAGAAAGCGGAGTCGCGGCTGCGGCAACATTTTCATGTAGACCGCTTCGATCTGGTGCGGCAAGGTGCGGATGCCGGAAAGACTGACGGCAAACTGACGGTCATGTGCATAGGCTAGTCGGATGCGCGCGGATTCCACAAGCAGGCGTAATTTTTCGGCATCGGCAGGGTGGATTACCGCCTGCGTGGTGACCACCTGGCCAGCAAGCGCGGCGGCCTCTTCCAATGAGAGGATCGCCTCGTCGGGGGTTCCATCGCCCAGACGGACGCGACACTCGTATCCTGAGCCGATGAATCGAATCGCCTCCAGTGTAACCGGCTCCAGAAAATGACCGGGCAGGGCGACTCTCTGGCCCAACGGAAACTTGTTCTCTGCCGTTGAAATGGGATCTATTGACATCTGGTTTGCGTTCTCAGAAAGCAACTGATTTTACACTTACTTGTGCAATACAAAAGCTCGGGCAGCAAGCGATTGTTCCCAGAGCTAGAGCGGCACGCGGATCGCAGTAAGTTGGAGAGAATTTGTGATTCGGAAGCAGAGGGTCTTGCGCATCAGTTCGAAACCGGAGATGACCGCGCTCCGAGCAAAGTGAAATAGCACTTCGGAAAAGCGAAACCTAATCGTAAGGGAACTGGTCGGGCGAATCTTGCTGGGAGGAGGAAACCGATGAGCGCTGGATTCACGCAGAGATCCCCAGACCGGACTAAGTGATGGATTATAAGCACGATACAATCATTCCTGACATTATAGCGCATGGCTATCACATTTATATTGACATTGTCAGCTCTTGGGACTACCGTGTGAAAAGGTGAGGGCAAAGAAATGCCGGATGACGATAGGTTTGAGCGTCTCCTGAGAGGCCGGGGTTGGCGGAGCGCGTACCGACTGGCAGCAGGAAACTCTGAAACGAATTTGTTGGTCGATTCATTCATCAAAGCTGCGGCGCACGCTCTGCGCAATCAGGCTCAATCGCCCTCGCTGTCGGAAGTTGCGAATGTACTTTGTGAGTCGTTGAACGTCCCCTCCCTCCGCGATGCAAGGACGCCTAGTGGGTTGGAAGCCTTCGAGCACTTATCCAACGGTCTAGATGACATTGGGGCCAAAGATCGAGGTCACATCGGAACTCAACTGGCGATACGAGCTGCAGAGAGGGTTTTTGTAGAACAGGCTCGTCAGATGGAAGCAGTAAGTAGCGAACAGATCCAGGATCGCCTTGGGGAAGCCTTTGTTGCAGACCTCGTGGACCATCAATGTCTCAGTCGAGTAAGGAACGGGATCGCGGAAAAAACGAATCGGACTGTCGAGCAACAGCACGCCTGGGAGCAGGAACTCAAAGAGAGCCTAAAACCTCAGGCACGGAAGCTGTTCCACAGCGCCTTGAATGCAAACGATAGCGGAGAAGTTCGAGCTCCGAGGAGCACGGCAACGCCTCCTCCGCTCGAAGTCCAACTTCATCAACCACTAGTAGCGTTGCAGAGGTAGGCTTGTCATGCGTCCAATTGAAATTTCGAATGACGAGTTCACGTTCGATTTCACGGATTCGGCGAGTGTGCGTTGGGTGCACGCCTGCGAAAGCAGGCACCAAGAATCCGGTCCGCACGCAATGGAATATTACATCGACGATGAAACAATTGACCGTCGATTTGGGCACGCTTTGGATGCGCTGCTGGCGGACTGGGTTGATCTCGCCCTCGCTTGCTACCTGGCTGACCGTTTGGCAACGAGAAAACCTGCGAGACTTGGCCGATCTGGGAAGCACTGGTCGAGAACGTTGAACATCACTCTGCCCGTGCGACGACTGGATCGTTGGAGCGACGAAATCCAAGGTTCGCTATCTCGACTCTTGAGTTTCTTGACCGACGATTCGTGGAAGTTTGATTTTGTACAACGTGAAACCGGAATGCGAACTGCAGAAGTGCAACGATTTTTATTTCCCTTTGAGCATGGCTCTGCGACGCGTGTGGCTCTTTATAGCGGAGGATTGGACTCCTTTGCTGGTGCTGCTCAGACTCTGCGCGAGTCCCCCGAGTACAACTACATTTTCGTTTCTGGCGTGACGAACACCAGGCAACAGGGCGCTCAACGAGCACAACTCAATCAGCTCAGATTGAAGACTTCGGCGCACATCTGCCACGTCGCTATTCCGTATGGCCTCCATTGGGCAGGAATTAACGCTGAACGCAAGGAAGAGTCTTCGCAACGGACTCGCGGTTTTTTGTTTTTGACGTTGGGCGCTGTTTCGGCGATTGCGGCGGGCACGAAAGAGCTTTTTTTGTACGAAAATGGTGTCGGGGCCATCAACCTGCCTTACGACGGGACGCAAGTTGGAACGTACAATTCGAGAGCCACTCATCCCTCGACTCTTTTGCGAATGGAGGACTTCATTAAAGCTCTCACGGGCCAAGAATTCACTATCGTGAATCCATTCCTATTCTTCACGAAAGCCGAGATGTGCAAGCATGGTGCGGTGCAAAAACTCGCGGAACTCCTGGCGCTCACTTTCTCCTGTGATGGATTCCCCGTCCGAGCGAAGAACCGAAGTCAATGCGGCTCTTGCACGTCCTGCCTATTGCGAAGACAGGCCATTGAATTGGCCGGCTTGGCGCACTATGACCAAAATGGCTATCTGAATAATCTTGTGTCCGCGACGTTCTCGGGGAGTGACAACCAATTGCACGCTCTTCGGGCTATGAACTGGCAGGCTCACAGGATTAGAGAAGCAGTTTCACGAGAAAACCCGTGGGTAGCTCTGGTAAGCGAATTTATCGAGCTCCAAAAGATCGAACTAGACCTCTGTCGAAACGGCAAAATGCAACCTGCTGAACTGCAGACCAAACTGCTGCATCTATATTCACAGTACGCGACCGAGTGGGGAGCTTTTTCAGCCCGTTGTCACTGCGATGTGCCCAAGAGGATTGCGTAGCCAGCAAATGATTTTTGCTCGACTGAAACGAGGCGGACATGGAAAAGCATATTCTCGAGCAACTTGATCCAAGAGTTTTGGGTGGACGGCTTCAGGACGCTCGGAGAGCACGCGGAATGACTCAGCAGCCCGTCGCGGATCGCCTCGGTGTGGCCAGAACTACTCTGGTAGCAATCGAGAAGGGGGAGCGTCGAATTCTTCCCGATGAATTGATCAAACTGGCAGCAATCTATGGTCGTCCAGTTTCTGAATTCGTAGCCAAACAAGTAGTGGTGGAAGGATTCGTTCCACAATTCAGGGCCTCCTGGAAGGATGTATTCGTTGAGGACTCAGAGCTGGAAGAGAGTGCGAGCGAGCTGCAGCGCTTGTCTGAGGATTACCTCGAACTAGAAAGACTCTGCAATATGCCCCTCGTCAGGGCCTACCCGCCACCGTATGACATTTCGGGCACATCGGCAGAGCAAATCGCGGAGGAGATTGCGACGGCTGAAAGAAATCGGCTGGGTATTGGCGACGGGCCGCTAAGCAATTTGCGCGAAAGACTTGAAAACGATGTTGGACTCAGGATTTTCTATTTTCCGATGGCATCTAAGATCGCCGGATTATTTGCGTACAACGATGTGTTGGGAGGCTGTATTGGAATAAATTCTGGTCATCCAAGGGATCGGCGTCATTGGTCTCTCGCTCATGAGTGCGGACATTTTCTCACTGGCCGCTATCAATCCGAGATCACTTTCTTGAGCGAAAAAAAACGCGTTTCGGCGAGAGAGCGTTTCGCAGATAGCTTCGCTAAGCACTTCCTCATGCCGGCGAGTGGACTGAATCGCCGTTTCACCGAGATGCATCGCAGCAGTGAGCGAGGGATCACCTTGGCTCACGTCTGCACCCTGGCGGACCTGTACCAGGTTTCTGTACAAGCACTGGTTCTTCGCTTGGAAGAGCTTCGGCGGCTCCCGAGCGGAACGTGGGAGCGATTGGAAGCTGAAGGATTCAAGGTTCGTAGCGCCCAGCAATTGCTCGGCATTGACGCTAATCCACCTATTAAACATCTCCTGCCGCAAAGATATGTTGATTTGGCAATTCTCGCATACCATCAAGGCAAGTTGAGCGAGGGCCAATTAACGAGACTTCTAAGGACGGACCGCGTTGCTGCGCGCATGCAAGTTGAAAGAGCTAGTCATCGATTCAACGAAGAGGGAGATGACAAGTTCACTAGCATTGAGTTGGATTTGGCTGCGCATCTCGGCGGAAAGTGAACACGCCACGTGCTTAGCCATTCGGTCGCCATACTCGATGCGTGCGTGCTTATCAATATTCTTGCTAGCGGGCGAGCACAGGAGATACTAACCGACAGCGAGTACGAGGTCGGTATTTGTTCGGTCGTAAGTCAGGAGAGCATTTACCTGCGAGCCGCTGACCCCAATGCCCCCCCTGACACTGTGGAGCTTGATCCGTTTGTGAACTCCAAATGTCTTACGGTGTACGGATTGTCGGGAAAGGAGGAACAGTCGTTGTATATCGATTATGCGGCAGACTTGGACGATGGAGAGGCCATGACCTTAGCCCTGGCGTTTTCTCGGGGATTCACGGTAGCTACGGATGATCGCAAGGCCCGCCGTATGTTTCTTGAGGACACGGGCGATACGACACGGCTTCTGTCAACTCCTCAGATTCTAAGAACTTGGTCCCAAGTAGCGGGCTTGCCTGCTGGCGATGTTAAGAATTTGCTTCTTGAAGTCTCTCGTCGTGGCCGATTCTCGCCACGTTCTGATGATCCAGATTTTGGCTGGTGGTCGAAAGCGGTGCTCTGACCCAACTGGAACACGGCCTGATCCGAGAGGCGCTACATGCCCGCACTCGGGTTTTCGGGAGTCACGGGGCCGCCCTGTAGTGACTTGGACGCAATGAATAGATAGAGGCTGCGTTTAGACCCAGGTAGCCCAGGTCGCCGCTACTTCTAGATGGACCTGTGAAGACTGACCTCCTGTTATCCAAGTAGGAGTGACCATAGAGTATGCGAGAAGAATTAATGCCCCAGGCCACGTTTAGCCCCGGCGCGCCTGAAGGAAAATAGACATTTGCGCTCAGTACGGCTGTTCGCATCGCGTCGGCCAGATTGACGGAGCACTGTCCCGGTGACATTTGGAAAAGCTCCTGGCCTCTTAGCATTACGAACTTAAGGTCTGGAAATACACTCGACAAACCAGAGACTGTGGCTAACGCGCTTACATCCCATACGCCTGATGCCGGCGGTACTAGTGAAATGACCGGGCTGTGTGTCCGGGAGATCAGATTCAGAGTCAGGCCAATACATCGTGTTAACTCCCGGCTTTGATTGGCGGAATCAGTTGAGATCTCCCAACCATCGACAAGACATCCTTCTGAATCAGAATGAATCTGTTCAAGGGTGCGAGTAAGCGAGTTGAAATTGAGGGGACGATGAACCAACAGTTTACGCAACCCATACAGGGTGTTAGTGCGACCGCGAGCATCGAGCAGGCTATCAATGTGACGGGGGCTGGCGGCACACAAAATGAACACGTCGGTTGATCGGGTAAATAATGAGCGTCGAATGCGCTGAAGTAACGCCGTCTCGCCGGTCCATTCATCGAGTGTTACTACCTCAGCAAAGAACGGCGCACGATCGTCAGTATGTGAAGCCGGTTCGGGCAAGCCCCTCTCAGACAGCGCACAGACGCTTGCCATCGTCGAGATTGTCATGAAATCTCGCCGTGTCATTTTGAGGGCGGACTCTAGGTTTTTGTCGCGCTCGATGCTCATTTCCTCTTCCCCTCAACCTCGCAACCCGGCGATTCACTCGCAATGCTGACTCTTAGCCCGCTTAATCGTAGAAATGGGAGGTTAGTTTCACTGCGCCATAGCCAGTCGACAAAAAAATCGTTCGTACCTTCTTCAAACCAACACAAATGTTTGTCAGGTTCTGATTTTGATTGTCCCTTCCCGTACTTGGGATTTATGAGAGGGAACGAAGATGTGTTCCCGGTATCTCCGGGCCGTTCGAGATTCCGTTTTATGAGCGTTTCTTTGCCGTCCGACCCAGACAACATCCACGTCATTTTATGAATTCGACGAACAGTCACGCTTAGGTCATAGTCGGTCCATCTCGGAACCGGAAGGCTCGGGAAGCAACGTGGTAGTAACACCTCTTTTACCAGCGCAGTAAGTGAATTCGACCTCCACTTGAGAGTGACCGGTTCTCGGTCAGAAAAATCCCTGAGAACTGATTTTTGGTTCGCATAAGGGGAGCCCCCAGCGACAGTCTGCTGCGCAAAGTGCTTATCAAAATGCTCAAAGTTTCGCTGCAGCACTAGACGGAACGCCTTTGGGCTCCACAGGTCAACCTTTGCTGTAATTAAGAGCAGAAGCCGTTGTCGAGCCCCGGACCTTGAAGCATCTGAACACCGGCGAAGTATGCTTACCTCATAGCCGTCATTCGCAGTCAACCTTCTCCAACCACGTCTGTCGTCCTGAGAGACTCGATAGAGAGCAACAGGGACTCCTTGTTTATCCACGGTAAGTTTGAAGATTATGGAAGGATTCTGGTTCTCTTTGTCTAGCGCGGGCGTCGGGTTCGCACTCAAGACTCCAATTAAGCGCTCCAGATTTGCCGAGTCGAAGACCGCAGGAAGATGATGTCCATCCTCAGTATTTAGCAATTTGCGAAAGACAGAATCATCTGGAGCGACATCTTGTGGGTTAGTCGGCCACCCATTTGTTCTTTCAAATAGCAGGAACTCGTCGTTTTGATAGCTCTGGAGCACTTCCGCAAGGGACTTAGCAGGCTTTTGAGACTCCTCGTCACCCGTGATCCAATACAACATCGAGAAAAAAACCTCGTCTGGCCGACTCTTTGCTACATTGTCGGCTCGAACCAAGCGAGGACTAAGCGTTGTGAAAACTGCACAGGCTTCTCCCTCGCCGCTGCCCTGCTTCCATTTGCCTTGGCCTATTCCTGTAAGGTCAATCGTAGGGTACTCGGGAGCAACTAGTTGCAGTTCGTCAAAATAGCCACTGAAAACGTGGTTTGGCGGGACAACCGGTTCTCTGGAAGGGAGATGGATGTGTCGGTCCGCACGCGGTGGGGCGGGCACTTTTTCAGAGTCCACGAGATGTGAGCCCGGCAGCAGTACATGATCTTGGGGCAACTGGTCCCAAACACCGGCTTCTTTCGCACTTCCGGCGTTCACTTCTGCTTCGCCGCTGAGCATTCGTCGAATTCCCTTCCACTCCGCGGTGGAAAGTTCAAATACATCGCCGTACCGATGTTCGTCGAGGACCTCCAGAAATCGAAGACCTTGACGTTCGTCCGACGTCTCCTGGAGCGCCTGAAGGAAAGGCTGGGGATGTTTATCAATCAGCTTTCCAGATGCGTCTACCTTCGTAGACCTGAAAAGAACAAACTCCGGCGAAAGACTGACAGGCTGCTTCAGATTTCCGCCTTGGACTAGTGTGTGCATGAAAGCCTTGGCGTCGCCGAAGACGCGTGGCGAAGTCCACAGCAGTCGAGACACTTGTGCTTGAACATCTTCTTTCAAGGCATCGTCCGAACTCGCAATCTTTGCTACTGCGTCGCCACGTCTGGTTGCCACTGAGAGTTTAGCAAGTAGGGTATTCATTAAATGCCATAGAGTTATTTGTGACTTTTCCGCAGCCGTTCCTCCGGTGCTGGGATTAGCCGCGCTGACAACACGTCGTTCGAAGTTCTTGCGAAGCGCCGTCAGGTCACTCGTAAGCCAATCTGGATCCGAATTGATGAGCGAATCGATCCGTTCCAAGTATCGCGTTACAATCTCAAACGTGTCATCGCCCAAAGCCAAATTTCGTGCAACCGGGGCAAAAGCAAGCGGGCAAATGATCGCCGAAACGTTCTCAGCCTGCGTGGAAGTAAGTACATCCTCGCGGAAGATCCAACCTCCTGCTGACCCCGCCCCAGCACCTATGATCGTGGCGGCATCCAGCGCGGACTTTTCCTTCGAAGTCGTTCTCAGCGCCGGAATCACGGCACACGCACTCCTCAGTGTGGAGAGATAGTGCTGGAACTCCTCGTATACTAAGCGGTCCGCTGCGCGGTCCGCTGCTGCAGCAGATCGCCCCGGTGGTACCGGCCTCCAAGTTAGTTTCCAATGTTTGTCGTCATCGTTTGGTGGGACCCTGTTAGGGTCGCGGTCCACAACAAGCTGAAACTCAACAAACAGCAGATTCGGATGGGCGTTGCTGAGAGTGCTCGACTCTGAACATTGAATATCCTTGGACAGTGGAGTGTTGTGATAAATCCAGTCGTAACAAGTCTTTTTGAGTTCGGTACAGTCAAATTCCGGGCCGTCCTCCGACACGATACAGTCGCCCAACCCGCTCGCCTCCGCAGTATTTGTTCCCTGAAACGCTTGCCTGTAGTCGAAATGATAGATCCTAGGCTTGATTCTGACTGACGCCGCAAAGGCCAATTCGGCTATGGCACGACACGCCGCTATTCTCGCCTCCTGCCTTTTGGGCGTGTTCGCTTGGCCCACCTGATCATCGAGCAGAACGGTATGGAGATGTAGTGTCACCGGGCTTGGACCTGAGCGATAACTCACGCGCAAGAACGGTATGTCTTCGTCGGGTGAACGCTGTTGTTTTTCTCCGTTTTCCCTGCGAAGCACTACTTCTGTGAGTAGCGTTACTGGGAAATCGGCATAGCCAGGACTTTTCAATGAAACGGGAACAGCTGGGCTAAGGCTGGTGCCTAACGTGTGTTCGACGCCAAAGGAAAGCACTCTAGGTTGATCCATTCCCTCAAACAGTCTTTTGAAAAAAGCTCGCGCGACTCTTGTTGTGCTCCAGTCTTTCGGAAGGAATTCGCTGTATATCCTGGGCAAGAATTGTAGGGTGGATTCTTCAACCTCGTATTGCGGCGGCGCATCCGTTGGTGGTTCAAACCTAAATCTAAATCCCTGAGCACCGCCTCCAGAAGGGACGGCACAACTGCTTGAGGTCGTAGAGGTCATGTTTGTGCTGGTCGGTAGGATTTGTCCGAAAATATTCTGCCTTTGCTCGTCTGCGAGCACAATCAGCGCGTTGTAGTTCAATAGTTCCTGGAGGATTGCATTTTGTGCAGAATACGAGGTACTGACGTGTGGAGGGTAGTTGACTGATACTTCGCCCTCTATTGCTCCTGCGCTTTGAGCAAGGTCAAATTCGACCAACCGCGGGAAACATAGCTGGGGGGCAATGCTCTTCGCGTCGCCCACAAGACAGCGTAGAACATTAAATTCTGCATCGGGTAGCGCATCGTTGTCCTTTAGCTCCCAACGATCACCAAGAGATTGGCGAGAAGATGTTTCTCCGACATGAGTTTCGACATCATCCGAGTGAAACGAAGTCATGAACGGCTTGCCCCTAGGAAAAAACAGGAGAACGCCCGGTGTTTCAGGTGCCTTGCCTAGAAAGAGCAGCGTTTGCCCTTTGCTTGCATGCGCTATAAACCCCTCCGTTCTTGTTCCGTATTTGTCCCAAGGTAAATCGTAAGGACCTATCCAATAGATGTCCCCGTGTTGTTGTTGATCGGTCCGAATTGTAAGAGCCTCCACTTTCGTGGAACCCTTCTGTGTGCTTTCACCTCCTGTCAAGAAAAGGGCGCCATCCCAAATCATTGCTGGATTAGCACCTGTAAAGTTACTCTTGAAAAACTTAAAAAACTCCGACTGGATATTTGGGGATGGAAGGAATTGGAGAATCGTTCGTCCTTTATCCGAGCCGGTTTCCGCGACGGGAGCGAGCCGGTAACGTGCGAGTGTGCCTTCAAACTGCAAATAGGCCTGCCATTGCAGATCTTCATGAGAAGTCTGCTGCACGACAGCCCTGGCAACAAACCTCGTCGGGGCGAGCCACGGCTCCGATGTGGGAGCGGGTGGCGCACACTCGTGCTGGAATTCAGTTGACCTCGTAACACGAAAATAGCTTGAGTTGCGGATTAGCTCAAATGACTGGAAGGCCTGACGAACATAGCCGCGATTCGTAAGAGTCTCATCGACATTGACTGATATCTTTCCCGCGGGGTCTTCGATGTTTTTGTCCAGGCTTCCAAAGAGATCCTTCCACACCTGATTATCTGGCGAAGCCGTGCCGATCACAGTGCCATTGACCTCGATATCCAACTTCGCGACCTCTTTCGCCTCGTCCAATTGGTCCTTTGTCGCCACGAGGAATGTCAAACCCAAGAGGCTATGAAGGTTGGTCGTAAGTATCGGTCGCTCGTCCTGTGGCCCGTGGAGCCGCATCAGATTTCGGTTGGCTGATCGCGCCTCAAAACATGGAACGGGCAATCGTCTGCGACTGCCGCCCCAGAAGGCCAATTGGAGCATCGCAGGCAGTCTTTTAACGTGCGCTTTGCCATCTTCGGTGCCGCTAGTCAGGTTTAGGGCAGCTTCCCGAAGCTGCTTATTGTACGCATGAGCAAACGGTCCATTCCCGAGTGGGGGCAGCCTCGGCATGGCCTCAGTGTCAGCAACTTGCGGACTGCCTTGAGGATTGGCGTGACCCCACCGTCGGTCTACCTGATAAGGTTCCCGATTAGCTACAGTGAAGAGCTCAGGATTGGTGATCGCAAGAAACCTACCTAGGTCGTTTACCTCCGGTGAGTCGATCTCAGTGTCGTCGTCGCGCGACAACTTGATCCCGATCTTGCAATTGTCGGGGAAGGGCACGGGTACAACTCGCTTCGAGTCGCAAGGGCCAGCCCCCCAGAGTAAGAACACACATTTTGAGGAGTCGGTTGTTGCCTGGATGTATGAGTAGAGGTTGGGAAATGCCTCGTCATCCGCCTCCTCCCTCACATGGGGCTGAACAACAGCCCAGAGCTCTCCCTCCTCGGTATGCCAATTGTGAAACAGGAAATTTAAAGTGAGGTAGATGTTTTCCATTAGGCTGCCAGCTTGAACTTGATTTCCGGCGACACCGGAATAGCTACTGAGACCGTAATACCAGCACACACCTGAAAGGGTCCCCAACCGATACAAGCTGATGCCGATACGGAAGCGTACACAGTCATTTGAAAACTCAGTGTCGCCGGTTGTCTATCACAGGCCTTGTTTGCACTTGCAAGGCGGGGGTTGCAACCCCAAGCAAACTGAAGTCGGGCCTCCGCAATCAGCAGCACTTCGACGCGTATTGAGATGATCCACCAATTCAATTCCCCAGACGCTCGACCAAGGAGTCCGACCGATCCGATTAGGACCAGTCCATCGAGATTATTGTCGAGGAACAATGCGTCGCCCTCGACGACAGCAAAAATTCCAATGCTCGCGGTGACTCGAAATCCAGCGCTCCCATAAGCACCCCCCAGGCCGAACTGTATTGCGAACCCAGCACCGATGAGTATTCCAGTGTGTGTTTGACCCTCCTCGGAATAACCTGCGATTGTTTGGCGCCGGAGGTAGAATCCGCCCGAGCCTTGGAACGGGGTTACGATGGCACCGAGAGCTCGATCCCACCGGCGGACACCGCTTTGAACCCAAGGGAAACCGATATCTATCAGAAAGCTGCCATCCACTCCGATCATCAGGCTGATAATGCCGCCGGTAAAAGCGAAGGCCGGCAGCGTGACGCGAGGGGCGCGGAACGTCAGCGTGAATTGATCTTCACTAGGTTGAGTTCCTTTGACATATACAACAGCGATAGCCAAATCGAAACCAAACCAGCGGCAAAAGGCGGGACTATTTAGAGCGATACCGTAGTAATAGCCATCCTGGAACAAAAATTTGCCTTCTAGAATGTTCAAGACTCGAAACCCGGCACCGAACATCCATTGATCAACGGTGGTTAAGTTCGTCTGATCCAATGCGGGAATGATTTCATCAGACAGTTTGTTAATTCCCTTAACGTACGTGTCGTCCGTTTTCAGCAGAGGGCATGTATCAGTGGTAGGCTGGCTGGCCGGATCGAGTGCCGGCAGTTGCATAAGACCCTGCAGCAGGTCCAACGGTAGTCTGAGATTCTGAGCAATCAGAATCCAATGAATCTTGAGAAAAGTTGGGTTCGAATCCTTTTTTTCATCTTTCGGCTGATCTTTCGCGGTTGATCCTGTATCGTCGGGTTTTTTATTTTCAGCTGCCTTCGCGGTGTCGTCCGTGGGTATATACGCGAGAAAACCGTGTCGTCCCTGATCGGCGGAAAAAATCACGATCTCTAAACCGCTGAAGATCGCCTTGTCCAAGACTTCTAGAGAGATCTTGTGCAGAAGCAAGGCTTTAACTTTGCCAGCATCTTTTTGCGTAACTTTCTCGATCGTTAATTTGAGAAACCGAAGAAGGTCGAGGTTCAACTTCTCATTGCCCGTATCGAATCCTGCAAATCCCACACCGATTCTGAAGTTAGTGCGTTCAAATCCCAGGAGGATTTGCAGTGTAAGCCTGTCTATGTTCTTCCAGGCCAGCAGTGGCAACTTCATTAAGTCGACTTTGAATCCAAAGCGAACGGAGGGAAAAGTAAGCGCTCCGGGTTGAAAGGAAAGGAAGTTACTCCAAGGATCTTGGTTTTGGGTCCAGTCCACGGCCAAGGAGTCTAGGTTCAGTTCAAAACTCAAGAACTTAAGAACCGGGATCGCAAAAGGAAAGCGAAAGGATGGATACGCAATATTGAGCCAACTGCCAGCCGCATCGAGTGCATGGTCGAAAAAAATGCGCAGGTTCTTATATTCGAGCGGCCTGCCCGTCTCCGCGAAGACGCTGGCCCCGTTCCACTTTCCAAGGAGAATTGACCCATCAAGCGAAAAAGATGTTTTACCATCTACGGATTCTATCGTCGCAGCCTTGATGTCAACGGATTGAACGGGACCGAATGGCTTAATCGCTCCGTTTCCGACGATTTGGATTGGATGATCGAATGCACCGGTGAAACGGATAGTTCGAGTCGCCTCATCGTAATTACCTTGAATGGATAATTCCTTTGCACCTTCTCGTTGCCCAAACAAGCCTTCGAAGTGCAGCTCAGTTGTGGAGTGAAAGTTGGTCAATGAGCTGTCAAACCAGGCAACGTCCAAGTCCTTCAGGAAGCACCGAACTTCATCTTGGCGATTCCCGGTCCACGGTTTCGCATCTGTGGCGGGATTTTCCCATTTGATTCGGGCACAGACCGAAAAACGGTTCTGAGCCTCTTTTTTTGTGGGTGTGATGGCAATGTAACTGAGTGGCACGCCAGTCGTTGGAATAATGTCCTTGAGTACTGGCGTGTTGGCCGCCTCTTGGCAGTTCACAGACAATTTGAAGAATATAATTCCCGTCCAGGAAGCATCGCGGAGCGAAGGATGAAGAACCTCGCTCAAGTCCGGGACTTGGCCTTGCTTCTGGTTTTTCCGTTCTGCTTCCAGAATCTCCTGAAGTGCCAACTCGCGGCTGAGTTTTAGAATGCCGACAACGTCTTCGGCGGAGCCCGAAGAGGGTAAAATCGTAAAATCCCCGAGGCACTTTGCGAATGTAGTAGTTTGCTTCAACACATCGCTACGCTTGATGGTTACGTACTTTCGCGGGTCAGGTGCGTTCGGATCGCCGCCCAGCTCCGCGCGAATTTTTGCGAGACCAAAGTCTACGGAGCTAGGAAAAGCTGAGATTTGTGGACGTGACTTCAATGTTCCACTGGCGGGGTCCCGGTAAAAAAGTCCGGTTAATTGCGTCTGCTGCTTAGCATCTAGTGGTGCCTCATGGAAATGGGTCTCATGGACCGTCGGCTTTGGCTGATAGGATTCATGCTTGACCTCCTCATTGAGCACTTCAACTAAGGTGGCCTGACATTCTTTTGAACTCGAACTCATCCAATCTAGGGGCAAGATTGGGAATGCTAGATGCGGTCCCTCAAAACGTAGTGTCTCAATTGAGTGTCCGCCATCCTCGGGGCAGTAAGCTACGCCAGGTTTGGTGTAACGGAATTGAGGCGAAGCGTTGGGTGTTTTTTCGAAGCGAAGCCATGGGAGAGTCAAATCGCTGATCACCGTCCTCGCTATCGCGGCGTCATTGCGATTCCAGTTGCCCGCATCGGCTGCTGGCTGCTTGCAGATGTCTTCCAACTCACAAATCAAAGTTCCAGTGACCCCGGAGACATAGAACTCTCCGTTTTCGACTGGACCGTGGACGGGCTTGATGCCTTCTTGTATTGCGCTGATTTCATGACCATTATCCATGGTTGCTCTTTGCGAAGGCGCAGGATGTACCGGTGCAAACACGAGTGCGGTAGGTCTTGCACCTGTGCGCAGGCAACAGTTGAGGTCAACGAACTTGCCCTTGACTCGCCAAGTGGCAGGCTCGTTCCCAGCATCGGAGATTGCGTAGGTAGTAAGGCGCAGACCAGCGTCAGAGGGGTCGAGCCATATTCGGGATATTTGGTTGTCGACGCCTTGTTTGCTCGCCATCGCAATGTGAAGTCGGCAAGTATCGACGCTCATCGCCATAGCAAAACTCTCGTCGGCCACGCGGTCGCAGTATAGAGGCAGGGGATTTTTCGGCTCGATCTCGAAATCTATGTCGAACTGAGTAGTCGATGAGGCATCCAGCAGATAAACTCGCTTTCCCCGAGAACTGTACGCGCGCTGAAACAGGTCCGTCCGTGCAGACGATCTTGAGCGGGTTGTAAGACGGAAGGAGCCTGACGCAAAATAAATGTATGGATTGTCTGGATCGCTCAGGTCAATCCCAACTATGCCCCCGACAGCTAGCTCGATTGGATAAAGCTGAAAATCCTGAAAAAAGCTGTCACTTTCTAGCCGGAATCCAGTCAGTCCACCTTTGGCCTGCGTCGTAATGGGACCCGACGCATTCAGCTTCAACCCTGCGGTCTCTACTATTAGCGGGATGCCCATGCCTGCTAGCTCTTTGGGCAACCGATGGTCCGACATGCGGAACTTGTCAACATCGAGGTATGTGTAGGGTGGTTTTGCCCTAAAGAACAGCGAAACTTGGGACCCTATACGAAGCATGAAAGGCCTTCGGTCCCCTTCGGGTTTGCCAGTCACAAGAGTGTAGTTCTTGTATATGTAGGGAGATGATTCGAGAGCAGCCGAGTCAATCTTCCAGCCAAAGATGTCGATTTGAGACATTAGTGATGCCCTGGGTCAGCGACGGTCCTCGCACCAGTTGCAACGAGCAAAACATCGCCGGGAGCGAGGAGCAGTCTCCTCTTCGCATCGAGGATTAAAGCGGCGTCCTTTTTGGCATCTTTGGCCAGTACAACGTAACCATGCGCTCTCCAGTTGCTTGCCGACCTCGTTTCTTTCCATGAAGGCTTCTCTAACCATAAAGTGAAATAGGTCTGGGGCACACGCGAACGCGGGGCCTCACGGTCCGTCGTACAGGACATCGAAGTTCCTCCAGCGGCGCTTGTGAGTTCTGGCCGTTGCGCTGCAGGCACCAGGTAGCGAAAGAAAGTGTCGGTGAGATAGCAAGTCTTCCGCCGGATGCCGACTATGGACAAACCAAACGCTTTCTCCGCATCCTCAACCGACCAGTACATTGGTACGTACCTGAGGCTCTGGCCGTTGTTCAGCTCAACCGGAATTTCTATCTCTGCGAGAACATGCCCCGCATATATCCTGTAACCGTCGCGGTAGAGATAGGATTTGCCGTGGATTTTATTATTTTCGTCAATCGGATTCGATGCAAACCAGGTGTCGTCCCACTGGTCGAACATTTTCATGGTTTCGTGATTGAGACTCAGACCCAAAAACTGGGTGCTATGAGCCGGTGAATAGGATGCAGGATTCAGTATTTCTCTAACCCATGCTGCCGACGCGTCGGGAGTTGGATTCTGAGCTCCAATCCCATAAAAGACTTTCAGGCTTTCAAGCGCTGCGCGAGCATCACATCCGGGCGGAGCGCAGCCGGTAAAAATGGAGTCGGGATTGTCGGGAAAACTCGCGTCTGCAAGATAGGTAAGAAAGAAGTAGTCAGCGCGAGTGAGGGGATCTTCCAGGTTAGGCTTTATCCATTCAAACTGCGTCACGATTGGTACCTGCGAGATATGCAAATCCTGGAGCGGTTCAGGTGGACTGATTAACCGCTCTTCTGCGACCTGCTCTCCGGCGAGGGTGAACTGGGTGAGGCGCAGTTTCATCCCTGGTTCAAGAAAGATCGCAGCTTCGGTTGCGTGAGCTTCTCCGCACTCTCCGCTGAGTTGATCAAAAGGGATGTAACCGAGGCCTGCATTAAAGAGTCTGTAGGCTTTACAGTCTGGCGACGTTGGAGCAGAACTCGGCGGCGCTGGAGTCGCTGTGGGAACGCTAACCACATATCGCTTTGCACAGCCGGACAAAAAAACACCTTCGGAAATCAGCAACAGGATGGCGGTCCACTTCTTTGAGAAACTCAACGTTTCCTCCTCAGACTTCGAAAAAGCCTTCCCTGCGCTTTTGCCGGCAGTGTGGCGGGTAAATTCCACCAACCAGCGGGTGCGCCGATCCGATTAGCTAATTTTGAGTCTTGGACTTCCCGAGGCCCGTAAAAACGCGAGCAGTATAGCAGCACCAGCTATGATGTAAGTTAAAAACTTATTAACGACCGGTCTGTCACATTGCTCCCTCGCGAGAACTTGGCGTTCCTGTCGTTTGACTGACGAGGTATACTCCGCTATTCATTCGAACCTAGGGCCCAAATTCCGAATCCGGGAGGGGACACTCAATGCGAAAAAAACTCAGGCATGGAAGCTCAATGAAATCGATTAAATCGCAATCTGTCGCTCTTTTTGTTCTTGTCTTCGGTTGGACGCTCTCATTTGCTCCTTCAAGCGCCGCACAAGACAAATGGTATGAAAAGGCAAAGTGGGTGAGCCAAGACCCCTACTCGTTCGCGGTTACCTATAACCATTATTTATTCCCCGACACTGGCGTCCACGTAGGTGGTAGCGGGGATTTTTTGTACGCAATTTTGGGCCGCAAGACTAGAGACGATATCTGGTCCCAACCAAACCATGCGAAGATCATTGACAGTCACACCCTCACGCCCGGTGACGTGAAGACCTTTCATGACTTTTTTTTAACGAAGAGTGACACAGTGCAGATGCCTTATTGGGCAGGGGGCATGGGATTGATTCCTTTGAAGGTAACTAGCATGGTTGGAGCTGCATCGACCCTGATTGATGTTTTGCTACACTTGGCAGACAACAGCGCTGGCCGTACGAAAGCCAGTGAACTCGCCGGTACGATGGCGGTCGGAGGAACATTCGATCGGTTCTATTTGATTTCAGTCGATCAGGACAAGCATGAATACCTGAGCAGCAACATCGTTTATAGCGTGAAAGTTGGAAATGAGACGCGTAGCAGCATCATCAGCTCGGCCACGTATGCGCTCAAGACTGAGTAATCCGCCATACACATCCCGACACACAATAAAGTCGCCTATGATGTACTTCCAATAACTCGCAGTACCGTCCGTGCTCTCCCATCTCGTTGAAAGTACTGATAGTTCGGTAACTGTCACGGCACGGCCGTCGCGTGAGCACGGGCTTGCCAAGGATAAATCCGACTTCAATGACCATTGCGGCTGCAGGCCCCTGCAACCATTCCAGTTTGTTCCGGTCTGCGAGTGTGGCACGCGGGCACTATCTCGATTGTGCCAACTTTTGTGCCCACCCAAGAGACAGATAGGCACATTTGCGCACAGTCAGCCACATGCTACGATCATGGCTAAGTTGTTTTGTTTCAGCGGGAACGTTGAAAACAGGACGGTTGTTTTTGGTAGTCCTCCTGCCTTGGGCGCAGGAGGCCCCCGGTTCAAATCCGGGCGCCCCGACCACTAACTTACTGAACTAACTGACTTTCCTTTTCCGCGACATTTCCGCAACTCTTCAATTTGGGAACATTTGGGAACAATTGCTCTTCGAGCAAGTTCACAGCGTCTCTTTGTGCACTCCCACTGGCGTGTGTATAGATGTCCAAAGTTGTCGCCATATGCGAATGCCCAAGCTGAGCCTGAGCAACCTTCAATGGAGTTCCTTGTGAGTGCAACAACGTGCCGTGAGTGTGCCGGAGAGTATGCCAATCGATTCGTTGCAGACCGGCTCTCTTGCACGCGGTTCGTAGTGCCTTTTTTCTGAGATTATCCGCCGCGAGCGGAACGCCTTGGTTTTTAGCAAATACCAATGCGTCTGGAGAGTGTTCTGCTGAACACGAATAGAGGTTCTTCAGTTCACGGACAACCGCTGAGGCCAATGGAACTTCACGTCGGCTTGCTCGTGTTTTCGGCGAACCGAAGTGCCCTTTGTAGCAGGTCTCAGCTACACGCAATGTCCCGCGAAGCAGGTCAATTCGTCCCCATCGCAACGCGAGAATTTCACCGATCCGCAATCCGGTCATTGTCGCGAGGATAATGATCGTGCGGAGGGATTCCTTACTCGCCGCTATGAGTTGCCGAACTTCTTCTGCCGTAAGAAACCTATGCGGACGTTTCAGCGTCCTTTCTGGCATCTTCACGCCGCGCACAGGATTATTCAGGACGTAATCCCAATTGACAGCTGTTCCCATCACTTTGCTTAGGAGGTGCCGCAGGTGGTTGGTGGTTTCCCATGCGAATCCTTGTTTGAGTTTCTCCAGGAGGTACTGCTGAACTTCTACCCTGGAGATATCACACAGGCGATGTCCACCAAACTGTGGGGTCAAGTGTTTGCGCAGCAGGAGTGAATAAATCTCGCGCGTTGCATACTTGAGTGTCGGCAGTACTCCGGGCCCGAAGCAATCCGCGATGAATTGCAAAAACAGCATCGTGCCTTCTGGACGGTACTGCCCTTGGTTAATGGGGTTGAGGTAAGTGTCTAGTAGTCTGCGGGCTTCACGACGGCCTGCGATTTCGCTGACGGGTCCTAGCACAACCGACCGCATTACCCGGTCAGCAGAACCATCAGCGAGAATCACGTCTTCCCTCCATCGTGCAACCCACACTTTCCGACGCTTGCCACGAATAAACAAACAACCGTTCTGATATTGGCTACGAGCCATTCTTTTCCTCTCCAATCTGAGGTTGGCTCGTCCGCCTTTTCCTATGTCACCTCTGAGTGTAGCTTGCATGTCAAGGGGCATGCGAGCCCCCGCGGTGACACTCGACCCATGCCAAGATTTCGTCCTCACGAAAGCGCCAGTATTTCCCAAGACGGTATCCGGGTAATCGCTCCGAGGATCGCTGACGCATCCGTCCATAGACCCAGGACATAGGCACTCTCAACAATTCAGCTACTTCGCGAACAGTCAGAAGGTGATTCCGCTCCGTTCTCTCCCTTGCTGTGGCTCCATGCTCGGTTCCGCCAAGCAGAGAATTTTCCAATCTAGGAACCTGATACTGTTCTTGCGATGAAGAGTCTTGCGGCTTCGGCCCGTCGTCATTGCAAGTAGAGTTCGAGAAATTTTCGACTGCGCGGCGCGAGACTGGCCGCCCTGGGGCCGCTGGGTTCTCTCTTATGCCGAGTTTTGTGTGACCTGTTCGCATTTTTCTTTGTTCGTCGCTCGAGAACGATTCACCAAATTCCAATGCGTTTACTTGAAGAGCTCATTGCCATTTGCCTTGGAGGTGGATGATGTGAATGTAGTTGTGCGCCCGTCTTTCTTTGTTGGGACGGAAGCCGGTTCAGCCGATGGTTCGTTGCCATTCGCTTCGTTACGCTCCAACCACGCTTTGAACTCGATATCTTTGTTGAATACTAGCCTTAGCGCTTCAGAAACGACGTAGGACTCCGTCGAATCGAGAAACTCGGAATACTTCTCCAACTTGATTTTGAGTTCTTGATCAACACGAAGTTGCAGAGCAGCATTCTTGGGCTGTCTCGGCGGTGCTTTCAGAATTGACATGTGGTTTCTCCTTTTTTTGCATGCGTGCCTTTGTGAGGTTCACATGCAAGTCTGTCTGGTCCGACTCCTGGACGCGGGCAAAACACTGTCACGCGACGAGCGTGCTGGGCTGGAGCGACCCCTGTGTCTTTTGGCCAAAAGTGGGGTCGCTCCAGCCCAGTCCGGTGTTTTGCCCGCGTCCGAAGCCGTCTTCGTGCTGTGCACAATCTATGTGTTTCCTTTGGCTTAGGGTCGCTTTCAGGGTGAACGGATCGGTGAACGATACGGTGAACCGCGCTTTCCGCGCACCGTTCACCCTGGCCGCAGTTGAGCACGTGTGGAAGGCTCTTGAAGGACTCGAGGATGTCATTAAACTTCTCCTGCTCTCTGCTTGTTTGTTGATGTGGGCGCAACTGTGGGTTTGCGCAGACGGAGTGCGTGTCACCTTTCCTCTCAGGTTTGGTCGACAGGAGCGAAGCTGTCCCCTCAGCGTGACGCAGGAAGGCTGCGTCGGCTGAACCGCGCTCCCGTCGTCGGCGGCAAAGGGAGTTAGGTGGTGAGTACTAGAGCGGATTTGTGTCTCTGGATAGCGAGCCATTTAACCCTCTATCTACCTATTCAGTGCAGGAAAAGGAATTTGTGTCGCGAGAAGGCCGATTTAATTCTTATAGGTGCTCCACAGCGTGGGAAATAGGGCTGAATCACAGACTAAGGCGGGGCCACAGGGGAAGGAAGGTAGCCCTGCAGCTTTCCCTGGGACGAGGAGATCGAGAGTGCCAGGAAGCAGTTGCGCTTGGTCAGTGACTAGCCCTCCTAAGAGTCAGGAGACTAGCGCAATCACTCCTAGGCGGCCAAGGAGAGAAAAAACGGCCGTCCGCGACCTCAATGTGCGACGAGGGCCCCAGGTATGTTGCCCGGAGCAAAACTCCACTCTTCCTGTAGCACACTTCTAGATTACAGGTTACTCTCTAGCGGAATATCGTTCGTCAAATACCGAAAAAAAGGGCGCGAATAGAGTTTGATTGTCGTCTCCTGCGGAGAATCCGGCATGGAACCAAAGAGCGATGTGGACTTCCAGGTGGTAGATAAGCGGCGAACGCAGCATGCGGAGGGGCCAGGGCCTCGGCGTCCGATTCCTTCTTGTAGCCGGGCGCACTCGGTTTTGCTCGCGTATTGCAGCGAAGATCTGGCGCGCAGTTTTCTTGAGAGCAAGGGAACCCCGCCCGAGCTTCTGGATCAAATGATGAAAGAGCGGGAGCGTGCAAAAGCACGCTTGCAAACTTTGCCTCCACTCGACGATTCGCCTGCGGCGCGGCCGTTGAAGGGCAGCGCAGTCCTCGCCGAAATCGATCGCGTGATGCGCCAGCCGGAATGCCAAGCCGCTTATCCTGAAGGAAGTTGGAGTGCCGGGCTGGTGGAAATTTCGAAGATCGTCCCCTTGCAACCGAACCTGGACGTTGCCTATGCCGAAGGCCTGGGCGGCCCTGATCTGGATGTTCGCAACCTGCTCTCCGCGGTAAAACTTTGCTTTGCGGAGAAGCACCCCAAGGAGTTCCAGGTACAGGCCCACGAATCGCAAAAGGCGATCAGCGTGAGTGGAATCAATCCGTCCCTTGAGGTGGTCGGCCTTAGTTACAAACAGCAAGAAGCTAATGGACCACTGATGGTGAGCTTTTTTATCAGCGCTACGCCTCATATCGCAGCGGTCTTCCGATATGCCGGACGGCATTTTCTATTAAACGGCTTGCACCGCGTTTACAAACTCATGAATGCCGGCTTCACCCACCTGCCCTGTGTCATAAGGGAGGCGAAGACCCTGGAGCAGGCCGCGCGGTCCGGCCGTGCTTTTTTCCCAGAATCCGTGCTGACGGCGCCGCGGCCTCCGCTGGTTCCCGATTTCGCCGATCCGGTCCTGGGACTGATTGTCCCTTTTCAGGCGGTGCACCGCGTGGTCCGCATTCGCCCGGATGAGTATTTTGTTCCGGAATAGCGGATCCAGTCCGTGGAAGAGCGCTGAGGTTCTCACGTCTTCCCAGATTGCTTCTTGTTCTAGAATTGAACCCCACACATGAGAATCCTTACCTCTGCTGAAGTGCGCCAGTCCGAACTCGAAGCGATAAGCCGGGCTGGAATGTCTGCGTTGGTGCTCATGCAGCGAGCCGGTTACGCGGTGGCTCAATTCTGCCTGTCACACTTCAAGTTCAGCTCGGTCTGCGTGGTCTGCGGCCGAGACAATGCTGGTGGAGACGGCATGGCCGCGGCGGAGTCCCTGCGCGACATTGCCGCAGAAGTGTCCGTCGTCATCCTCGCCAGGGAAGCAGGCGAGCTGAGTGACGAGGCTGCAGCCATGTGCTCCCGGTTGACCCACACACCAATTTGGGTTTCAGACGAAGCGGGATTGGAAGGCGATGCGGTCCGGGGCGCGCTGCGCGCCGACCTGATCGTGGACGCCATCGCCGGCGCCAATTCCAAACTTCCGCTCGAAGCTTTGGCAACGAAAGCGATAGAAGCCATCAATGACGCCTTCGGAACAATCGTCTCCGTGGATGTGCCGTCCGGGATTGACGCTGACAGCTTTACCCCGGCGCACGAAAACGCCGATGACTTGGTTTTTGCGCACGGCATCATCACCTTTATTGCGCCGAAACCGGCTCATGTCTTCGGAGAGCTTACCACCGGCCCCATTGCGGTCAGCGAGATCGGCGCGCAACCCGCTCTCGTTTCCAATAGTACCGGCTTGGGGGTCATCACCGGCCAGGAAGTTGGAATTACTTTTCCTCCCCAATTGCCTGACGCTTATGAGGGCCAATTCGGCCATGTACTGGTAATCGCCGGGTCGTTGGGCAAGGCCGGAGCCGCGGGCCTCGCGGGAATGGCGGCGCTACGCACGGGAGCGGGCCTAGTGACAGTTGCGTGCCCCAAGTCAGTTCAGGCCACGGTAGCGGGCTTTGCTCCCGAGCTGATGACCGAAGGTCTCAAAGAAACAGATGAAGGTACGATTGCGATGGAGGCCAGCGATCATCTGGAGTCTCTGATGGCGGGAAAGGATGCGATCGTCCTTGGGCCCGGACTTTCCCGCAACCCTGAGACGACAAGATTTGTGCGGCAGTTGGTAATGCGCTGCCGGCAGCCCCTGGTGATGGACGATGACGGCTTATATGCATTCGAGGGCCACTACGATGACCTCAAGCGGCAGGGCGACGCAGCCCCGTTCCGCGTCCTTACTCTTCATCCCGGACAAGTGGCGCGGCTGACCGGCGGTTCGACCAGCTCCTTGCAGGCGGACAGGCGGGAAGTCGCACGGCGTCTCTCCAGTGAAACCGGCTCCTGCGTGGTACTGAAGGGATGGAGAACGGTGGTGGCAGGCGTATCCGGCGAAACGTGGCTCAATATGACTGGGAATTCCGCGCTGGCCAAGGCCGGCTCGGGAGACTTGCTTTCCGGCATGATTGGCGCGGCACTGGCCAGACACACAGAAAGTCGGCGGCTTGCGGGAGAGCGGCGTATTGCATCCGAATGGGATACGCAAGCCAAGGGCGCCGAGGAACAGCACCTTCAAGGGGACTCCGGAAAGACATCTGCATTCCTCAGAGACCTAAACGTGGCAGCGGCCGTACATCTCCATGGGCTGGCGGCGGACATTGTCCGCGACACACTCCATGAAAACAGCGTGCTGGCGAGCGATCTGCTGGCGGACCTTACGGAGGCGTTTCGCGGATGCGATCTTCAAGTGGACCGAGGTCTGTTTTATCTGCACAAATGAAACAGACTAATTCACTGTCAGACTGAGCTTTGCAGGAGCGGAGTGAGTTACCGATCCGTTTGAGCCCCGTACGATGATGTTTCCGTAGGTTCCAGCCGGCGTGTTGGCCGAACTGCGGATCTTTAACACAGCGGAGGCCGAGCGTTTCGACGGCACGAAGATGGAGGGCTCGGACCACCAAGCCGTTGCTCCACGGATGTGGGACCAGTGCAGCGCCGACAGAACCACCTGTCCTTCGAAGCCAGCCACGCTAGTGAATGTCACAGTAAAGTTCACTGTCTGCCCCTTGGCCGCTTTCTGGCTGGCGGGGTTGACGGCCACGGTGAAGTCTCCCAGCCCGGCATACGCGATGCTGGTGGAAGCACCTGTGGCGCGGTCTTGCAAAACATCATGAAAGGTACCGAGTTGCTGCAGCACGAACGGTCCGTCCATATATTGAGCATTGCCGTCGGCCTTCACAGAGAAGGTGTGGACCGTCCCATCGGGAAAGGTCGAGGTGTCGGTCACCGTCGCTCCGGCGCTCGCTGTCCCTTTAATGCTGACGGTCGTTACGCCCGTTATAGGATTTGCGGGAGAAATCGCCGCAGTCACACCAGCGCTTTTTGCAGTCTGATCGACCCGCACCGCCGGTGGTAGCATCAATCCCAATACAAGGAACAAAGTCCAGACACTATTCAAAATCATTCGCCTCACTACTCCAGAAATCAGCTTCCAGCTGGAAAATACCAAATACTACCTTCATGCCTCTAGCTCTCAAGGCTTTGCCGCCCGGAGAAACCTATGATTGAGGCCGGCACGAGGCGCGCACTCCTCCTCCTCTTGCGAACTGGCGTCAACGTTTCCTTGTCCACGCTGCGATTCAATTTCATTTTAATAAAGTTATTGATGCCCTGGAGTTCGATGACCATCCCTTCTATGCCGAAAGCCACGAATGGCGTCAGATCGAAAGGGAGAGGTTGCTGCCAGCAGGAGTGAAGAAGGCGATGGTATTTTATGCCGTTGTCGTAGAAATAATTGGAAAGCGCGTAAAAACCGTGCCCATTGTACCCGCGCTGAAAGAGAATTCCCGCTGCAACCAACCGCGATACTCGTCCGTTCCCGTCTTCCAGAGGATGTATGGTGGTAAAGAAGAAGTGGGCCACCAGCGCGTGGATGACTGCTGGCAACCCGGCCAAGTTCTTGCCGTTGACGAATTGAATGTACTGGTCCATGAGCTGTGGCAGCCGGCCTTCCGGCGCTCCAAAATGAATCCCACCAACTTCCGGTCTGCCAACGCTCACACGAAAACCGGAATGTCTCAGGGTACCCGGAGTGTTGTAGCGAACGCCGGACTCCTCCGCGACGATGCTGTGGATCGACAGTATATCGGCCAGCGCAAAAGGCGCACTGCCGGGAACGAACCGTTGTTTTACCCAAGCGCGGGCTCGGTCTGAGTTCCTGATCCGCAGCTGTTCTTTGCGGAGGTATATTTGCCTTGGGCTAGGTTCCTGGTCGGCAGGTAGCTCGGCCCGAGGATCCGCTTCATCCGTGGGAAATTCCCCCTCACTCGACGGAGACTGTTCCCGCCATTGTGGCGGACGCACCCGGTTTGAAGCAGCCGCTTGATATGCCTCAAGGGCCGCCACGTGAGGCAGCAGCCTGGGCACTTCCAAACGGTAACGGAAGTCAAACGCGGGCCAATACAACATCGGCGTGGCGGCCTCTATCGCTGGTTACGAACTTTTGGGTTCTTCATCGCGCGGTCAGTTGCCCGCGCTGCGGCACGACAGTCACCTAAAATATGCTTGCCAGTGTGGATGCCATGCTCCAGGCATCCAGGCCCCGATTATTGCTTTGGTTGCGTATTGCTCCCGCCGGGATTTGTTGCCGCCGCCTTTGCGTCTCCGGAAGCTTCTTTATCGTGGGCTGTTGTTCGCTCCTCGATATAGGCGATCAGGTAACCCAACTCCTCATTCGTGACCGCCACATTGGGCATTTGCACGTTGTTGTACTTCTTCAAGAGAGCAATCGCAATCGGGTCTTTTTCGTTGAGCAACTGGTTGGGCGTCCGGATCATGCGGGCAATCCAATCGCGGTCGCGCAAGCGGGTCACCCCCAGCAGGTCCGGACCGATCCCGTCGCCGTGGCCTATGGTGTGGCAGGCGATGCAATCTCGGCCGAAGATATACTGGCCCTGATTTAGGTGGAACGCACCCGAATCGACGGAACTGTTCTGTTCTACGGGCTTCAGGTGCTTGTAGTTGTCCAGAAAATCGCCAATCATCCTCGCTTGAAAACTGGGATTGTCCACGGCGGAGTTGCGCAGCCATTGCCCGGTTTCCTCATTCCCGATCAGCAGGTAAGCAACGTGCCCGTCTTTGTTCACGGAGGGGTTGTAATACAGCCCGAGACGCTTGCTCAGGTAAGTGATCTCCTCCTTCTTGCCGGTCAGGAAGGTCCAGCCCGGACCCACGTGGAATTTCTCCATGTACTCTTTCAGAACTTCGGGCGTGTCATGTTCGGGATCAATGCTGATGGAGTAAAAGAAGATGTCCTTGCCCACGCGGTCCCCGAGAATTTTCTGCACCTGGGCCATGCGCGCGGTTTCCAGAGGACAGGCATACTGGCAGGAGGTGTACATCAAGTCGATGGCGACAATTCTGCCCTTGATGAGATCATCGTAGAAATGAACTGTCTTGCCGTCCTGGGTGATGAGTTCGGTATTGGGGAACATCTTTGAGCCATCGGCGGCCACGTGAGACGGCAAGAAGACAACCAGGATCCCGATTAAAAGTGCTGAACCTCCAATAAGTCTTACCCAAATCTTCGGCAACATTATGGACACCCTTTGTTCCCTCGCCCCTGGATTGGAAACCAGAAGCGGCAGAGCCCTGGCGGCACGCATCATAGCTCAAAAGTGCCGCCGGGGCCTGCCGGGTTTTTCGATTGACTGCTTACGCTTTAGTTTTCTAGGGAGTTGGATTACGCGTTCGGGAGAATCTCGTTCGGTGGTATGAACGTTACTCCCTGCGGGCTCGGAATCGGCGTGGGCAGCGGGCTCAAGAACGGCGCTGCGCCGGTATCGAGGTCCCACCGCAACAACATGGCATTGTCCTCATGCATGGTGTTGTGGCAGTGCTCCATGAAGGTGCCGCCCCAGTCCCGGAATTGCAACGCGACGGTGACGCTCCCTCCGGGACGCAGGCGATACACATCCTTGCGGCCCTTCTCCCACGCGGGAACGCTGCTCGCGCTTCCGTTCCGGGCAAGGATCTGGCCTTCTTCAAAGTGGATGTGGATGGGGTGGTCCCAATCATTGCCTGCGTTAACCAGTGTCCAGACCTCCGACTTGCCGTAGGCCGGCTGCGATGAGACCCGTCCGAAGTCCGCGCTGAGAGCCGATCCTCCCCGACGCCGGCTGCTGCCGCCGGTGTTCTCGGTCGCGATACCCCAGCGTCCGGTGCCTTGGTAGGCGGTGATTGGGTTGGTGTCATCTTGCGAGGCGCCCTTATCAAACACGAACGTACGCGACCGAACAGAGGCGGGCAAGGTTGGATTCGGGATCAGCGGAATGCCCTTGTTGTTGAGCCCGGAAGGATCAACGCTCTGGTCCTGCTGCGGTGGTGGGCCAATGATGTTGAACTGCAGGCAGGCTCCCACGCAAGGATCGCAGTTGCCGCTGCTGAGCGCTTGGGCCACGGTGAGGATCTGACCGGGCTCTTCTCCGTTCTGGTGCGATTGCAGGTTTACCAGCTGCACGGTCTGCCCGCTGCTGTAGCGCGAGAAATCAATAACGATGTCGTAGCGCTCGGCGATTCCCAGTTGGTCCGTCTGGTTCAGAACCACGGTTTGCGGGAGCAGATTGCCGTCATTGGCAATCTGGGTAAAAGGCGAGCTATCGCTCAGCGCGAACACAAAGAACCGTGACACCGCGGCGTTCAGCATGCGGAAGCGGTACCGGCGCGCGTACACATTGAAGAACGGCCGGTAAGCCAGGTTCACTGTCATTACGTCGCCCAGGAAGCCATCGAAGGCCAGGATGTTTTCCGTAAGCTGGCCGTTGGCGTCGAAGGCCTTGTCGGCAAACATCAGATTGACGTCAAAATCCAGGTTGCCATAGTCGTTCGTGGTGCCGCTGGGCATGCGGAGGTTTACGCCATCATTCAGTTCCTCATTCCCACGGTCCAGGGAGCTGTAGATGTTGTTCATCGCGGCCACGCCCTTGTAGACGTTCTGCGCGGTGAAGCTGAACATGTGATCGTGGAACCAGTGCGTGCTCATGGTCTCATGCCAGTCGCCTGGCACGTTGGTGATGCCGCCGTTTCCATTCGGAGCGCCGGCCCGGGGATCGGTTGCGCCAGTGTTGATGCTCCTGAATCCTGCCAGCACCCACGGATAGTAGTAGTCGTAGAACTGTCCGGGCCAGTAATAGGCCCCGGTGAAGCCGTCGTTCTCCGCTCCATGGTGGGCATTGTGTTCGTGGGTGGTCAGGGTATAACGCCCGAAACCATTGTTGGCTGTCGGGCTGGGCGCAAGGTTATTGTACTGGCGGACAAGGACTGGCTCACCGTAACGCACCTGCATCAGCTTGGGCGGAAGCGACCCCTGGTATGTCCATAGCGCGTTTGGCGATTGGACCGGCATGTTGGGATGCAACTTCGCCGCGAATGTCGCCGCCGCATTGATGCCGGAATTCTCCACCGAAGGAACAGTGGGGTTGTAACTATTATTAGGACCCACTCCTGCGACGGGGTTCGAATATGCCACCGTCGGTGGGAAAGTGTTAAACGGTGCGACCTGGTGAGCCCAGCCCGCTCCCGGTGGCCGGCCTTCGACCGGCCCAAACAGACCTGTTTGTCCGTTCACTATGCCCGGATTCAGAGGCTGCTGTGTCGTGTTGGCCTGCAGCGTTGGCGCGGGACCCGGCAACTGCGCGAGCGTTAACCGCTTCAGGACATCAAAGCGCGGCATGGGCTGAGTGAAGGGCAACGCGCCGAATAACGGGCTCGGCGGCAGCCCCGTGGGGATGCCGTTATTGTTGGTCCCGCCGCCGCCGTCGCCAAAACTACTGTAGCTGCAGCCGCCGCCACCGCCAAACTGGCTACTAGCAGTGCCCTGCGCCCTCACGAAGGGACTCAAGCCGCCAATGGCGGCAATGGTGCCAGCGGTTGTGAACAGACCCCATTTCACCAGCTCACGCCTTGAGATCTGGCCCTGCGACAACGCTTTAGCGATCTCTGCCCGGTTCCTGCGCGCGTTTTCTGCGTCCCTCAGTCGCCGTTTATCAGCATTTGGAGTTAACCAAATGCCATCTTGTCCATCATTCTTATAAGCCACTTTGTTTCTCCTCTCGTTTCATTGAAGCGCACTGTTTCGCTGCGGTCGTGAAAAAACACATCGAACGGAATCGCCGTTTCGTAACGGTTTTAATGCTTAGTTTTTTTTAGTTCGTTATTTAGTGTTCTCAAAATGCAGTAGACATCGCAGCAAGAAGTCTTCTCATCTTTGGCGTGCCAGAACGTGTCTTCACCCGCCCCCGCGCAGGGCCATCTACACTAAGACTGGTTGACTGCGGGCCAATAAGGTTTGTAGGTTTGGAGGATATCAGCGAGTGCTGGGTCCAAGTATCTGAAATAATCTCGGCGTCAACCGGACATTGCGCCGATGCATACAGATCCTGGTCGGGTCGGTACGATGGAAAGACAGGGAGGAGACTGCACTTGGGCATGTGCGGGCCTCCGCCTGCGCTTTGTTAAGCCACTGCTAAAGCCGCTTCACACCTTTGAGTGAACGCTGACCAATTGCGACCCGCAAGGTAGCGCTGAACACGTAAAGAAAAAATGCCCCACGCGAAGTTTCTTGGTACAGGATTTCTTGCCCTTCCTTTACACCAGGAAGTACAGCGAAGAAACAGTGAATCTCCTATGGAATTCGGCGTACTACGCCAGGCGTTTTGAGGCCTCAACGTTGGCCATGACGGGCTGAACCGTTGGCACAACAAGCATCTTTGTGGGTCGGAAAGTACAACCCTCCTCAATGAATTTGGCCGGCGAAGCCAGCCTCTTATCTTGACTTGAAGAAAAGTGATTGGCGGAATTTTTTCTCATCCGTACTTTGAAAAAGATGCTGATACCGCAAGCTACGATGATTTACGGGCATCGAACTTGTAGCTTTTCCTCCGAGTTTTTACTGTAAGAAAAGGAGATTTTGGCAGAGGTGGTGGGGATCGAAATTACGTCGAAACAATCTGAGCAATCTAAGGCTTAGTCGGTCGAGGAAGCGAAGCGCGAGAAGGTAGAAGGTCTCTGGGAAACTCTGACGAGCTTTTGTCATCTCGGCCGACACGATCGCGGCGCGCCCGTGCAGCTTACACATGCGGACGGCACACTTGCTGTGGTCTCGACCACAGTGCTCCTGAGCTATCTGTCCGCACCTTAGTACTGGAAATGAGCTTCTTCCTCCTCTCGGAAAACTTGGGAACAACTTGGGAACAAACATTGACGAATACCGTGCAAAACCGTGATGCATGACATAGGAAAATGCTAGACGAACCAACTACTTAGCGTTTCTGCGCCTGCCTTGGGCGCAGGAGGCCCCCGGTTCAAATCCGGGCGCCCCGACCATTTCTCTTCAGGCCTCCGTCTCTTGCTGGTGCAGATGCGCGACGACCAGCCTTATTTCCCCGTATGAAATCTCCGGTGGCAGCGCTTCTTTCAGGGGCTTCAGCAAATTGGAGCCGAGGCGTGCGCAGGCCGCTGCGATCAGCTCGTGCTTCTCGGTGCCCACCCAATCCGGCTGGAACTTGAGGTCACCGCGTTCCACGAGCTCGGCGACGAAACTCATCACCGAGGTAAGCTGGCGGCCGCGAATCTGCGCGATTTCTTCAAACGTCTTCCCTTCGGCAATTAATTGCAGCGTTTCCTCGGTAGGCTTGGGCTTTTTTTCAACGATTGCGGCGCAGCGAGCGCCGGCGCGGAACCGCGCCAAGGCCTCAAGGATTTGCTTTCCATACAGTTCGGTCTTGCGTTCGCCAAATCCAGGGACGCGCCGGATTTCCAGAAGCGTTTTGGGTTGCATCCGACAAATTTCGTCAAGCGAGGTGTCGTGCAATACGACGAATGCCGCAATGTTCTGCTCCTTCGCAATGGTGCGCCGCCATTCGCGCAAATATTCACGCAGTTCGAAGTTGGGGTCCGAAGGCGTCATTCTTTCCGCGGGTTCGGCAGCGCATGGCGTGCCAGGAAGGGCAGTCTTCGACGCGCCGGGCGCTCCCATCGCGCCGAGTTCTTCGGCTATGTTCACGCTGACCGCTGGCGATCTATCTTGATATTGGTTCGAGGGCTTTGGGCGCTTTGCTCGCTTTGCCCCGGTGGGCAAAACAAGCCAGGGCAGTTCGCCGCTGCAAACATCGCACGCGCCGCAAGACTTGAATTTTGGAGTCTCGCCAAAGTGCGCGCAAATCTGATGATGGCGGCAACTCTGCGATTCCACGAAACGCCGGATAATGTGATAACGGTTCCACGCGCGAGCTTTCTCCGCGGGATCTTCCATTTGCTGCACGAAGTAGGTCAGCAGCCCGACGTCGCGCTTCTGCCACAGCAGGATGCAATCCGCCGGCTCGCCATCGCGCCCGGCGCGGCCCGCCTCCTGGTAATACTGCTCGATGGATTTCGGCAGCGAGAGATGAATCACGGCGCGCACGGCGGCTTTGTTGATGCCCAGACCGAAAGCGATGGTGCCGACGAGCACGCGCACCTCGTCGGACATCCAGCGCTCCTGGTTTTTCCTCCGCGTGTCGTTTTCCATCTTGCCGTGATAGGCGATCGCGGGAATTCCCTGCTCTTCGAGAAAATCCACGGTCTCTTCTACTCGAGCGATGGTCGGCGCGTAGACGATGAGGTTGCTGTCCGCATATTTCCTCAGCACCGAAAGCAGCAACGCGGATTGCGAGCGAGAATCGCATTCTTTCACGATGTAGCGCAGGTTAGGCCGGTGAAAACTGGCGATGTATTTATCCGGTTCGCGGAGTTTAAGCTGATCGATGATGTCGTGGCGCACTTGGCGCGTGGCGCTGGCCGTAAACGCCGCGATGGGCCGGTCGGGAAAATGCTGCCGCAGGCTGCTCAACTGGCGGTATTCCGGGCGAAACTCGTGGCCCCACTCGGAAATGCAGTGCGCTTCGTCAATCGCAAAAAACGAAATGGGGATGCGCCGCAGCCACTCCAGCGTATCCGGACGCGCAATCCTCTCCGGCGACACATACAAAAGCCGGTAAGCGCCTTCCTGCGCTTTTCGCAATACCCACGATTGCATATCGTTTTTAAGCGAGCTGTTAACGAGCGCCGCCGGAATTCCCATCTGAGTG
>Ga0210410_10000614_pt1 | contig 37687 bp, 34 predicted proteins | sample IncBWC4MmetaG_FD_161058 | JGI IMG/M metagenome (GOLD analysis project Ga0210410, IMG submission 161058) | Forest soil microbial communities from Barre Woods Harvard Forest LTER site, Petersham, Massachusetts, United States - Inc-BW-C-4-M | ecosystem: Environmental > Terrestrial > Soil >...
TGGTGGAGGCGGGGGGAGTCGAACCCCCGTCCGAAAAGCGCTACGCCACGGAGCCTACATGCTTATCTCAGTTCCGTTTGTTTCGCCCTCCGCGCTTAGAACGAGCAAGAAACGCAGCTGGCTAGTCCGATGGTTCTCGCCCAAGCCTTACGGACCGAAAGGCTCGGGCCAGCTCACTGTTTGACGCTTCTTGCCGGGCCCATGAGCAAAGCCCGGGGAAGCGTGCGCTTAATTAATTAAGCAGCAAGTGCCAAGTTGTTGTTGGCAGTTCTAGTTTCCAGCCGATTACGGGTGGTTGGCCCCCGGCATGCCTCCGGGACGCGACAGCTTCCGTCGAAACCGGGTCGCCCCCTGAGTCTCTATTTTACCACGCAAGTCCACATTGGGCTTTTTGGCCTATACAGTAATCTTTGCCCGTCCCGGAGCCTGGCCGGGCAAACCATGCCGGGTATTCTTCGCTCAACGATTCCAGCCCGAATTTGTTCTTTCTAACTGACATTCAACTAAGAACTTACGGCATTTCCGATCCAGGCCATCTTTGGCTTCTACCTTGCCCTTACTCCTCCAGGCGGCTACGGATCGAGTGGTTGTTGATGCGATTACAGATGCTTCCAGGCCACCCGAAAAAGAGGATGCTTGTATGTCTATTTTTGGAATTGCCAGTAGCATTCTCGGCCAGATTGGTTCTGCCACCACGCAAAATGCAAACAAACAGCAATACAAACAGGGCTTTCCGTTGTTGGGCCAGGATTTGCAATCGGGAAACTTGTCCCAGGCGCAAAGCGATTTCGCATCACTTCAGCAGTTACTTCCCAGCCGACAACAAAGCTCTCTGCTCGCGCCTGCCTCTAGCACGCAGAGCAGCAATCCGCTCGCAACCGCCGTTTCGCAACTGGCGCAGGATCTGAAATCGGGAAACCTCACGGCAGCCCGATCGGACTTCGCCACCGTCCAGCAGGATTTGCAGCAGGCCGGCCCGCAACTTGGCGCCGGTCATGCTCGCACCATCCTCACCACAGCGACGCCGGCTCCAGCCAATCGTCCAGCCAGCCGAACTCCATCTCCACGCTCTTCTGCCAATTGGGACAGGATCTCCAGGGCGGAAATTTGTCTGCCGCCCAGCAGGCATACTCGTCTCTCCAGCAGGACTTCCAACAATTCCCAGTCAATAATTCCTCCTCGTCCTGCTGGGCACCATCCGCCGCATTGGGCGCAAACTTCAGCGTCTCCGCCTTGAAGGCCCGCGCAAGAGTCCAAGCTTCAAACACTGTCATTCCTCATCCTGTTCGCCTTTTGACCAGGGTGAGGAACTCCTCGCCATCGCGCGCTCTTCGCGAGATGAATCTGCTTTTGCGGCCGTAGTATGATTCTCATAGCCAATTTCATTTTCCTTGGAAAGGCGACTCCGCATTTCATGCCCATCTCGATTGCAAGTGCCTCTTCCACAGATATCGAATCCTTGCTTCCGATGATGCGCCGCATGCAGGAAGATGATCCCTGGTCGCAGCCATTCCACGAGCCCACGGTCCGCGCGAATCTTGCCGAGTTAGTGACGAATTCTGTTTACGGCGTGGTCTACCTCGCTAACGAACAACTTACGCCGGTCGGCTATCTGGTGATCTGTTTCGACTACAGCCTCGAATACCGTGGGAAGGGCGCGTGGATTGACGAACTCTTCGTCGAGGCTGCCCATCGCGGAAAGGGAATCGGCACGCAGCTTCTTGATCTCGCCGAAACCGCCGCTCGCGAGCACAAAGCCAAATTTCTCCACCTCGAAGTCAACCACGGCAACCCCGCCATCGAACTCTACCGCCGCCGCGGCTTCGTCGATCATGCGCGTTACCTGATGTCCAAGCCCCTCGACCAATAGCGGCATCCTCCCAAACATCCCCCCGCCACTTCTTGCCTCCGGCTATATATGATCGCTGTTATCTGCTTGCCATTCAGCAATTTCAGCAGCCGAATACCGCCTCCCACGGACCTGTCACCGTCTGCCCTGCCTCACCCCCAATTCCTCATCATCCTTTTAGTCACACCCCCTCCCCCTTCCCGTTGACGCTCCCCCGCCCGCACCCCACAATGGCAAAAGGGAGAACATCGGGCAAAACGCCCCTAATCATGGGTATGGCACCGGAACCCAACGCCGTCGAACAAGCCGTCGCTCGCGCTCTCCGCGACAACCTCGAGCGCATTCAGCGCACCAGCGAGGAGCTTCAGCAGTCCATCAACGATATTGTAGCGGCTTGCTCCAGTAGCAAGCCCACCAATGCGCTTCCCCCCATGCTTCGCGCCCAGACCGCCGCCGCGTCGCTCACCGCCGCTCTTGAAGTTCTCACACGTTTCACGGCCATGGCCCTCCAGCCCGGCCCGAGAAGCCCTCTAGAAGAGAAAATCAGCGAAGCCATCGGCCGCGTCGCTCCCGAACCGCCAACGTCCCCGGCACCAGCACGCCCGGCTCCCAGCCATCCGGAACCAAAGGCCGCCGCTCCGGCTCCCCCTCCTCGCAGCCAGCCGGTTCCCGAACCCCACGTTGAAACCGAGCTCCACGTCACCGAAGTCAGCCACGTGTCGGAAACCGAATTCGACATCAACCAGTTGACTCCTGAGGAACAAGAGCTACATCGCCGCGCAAATCGCGTTGCAAAAGTATCCATGCAGGATATTAAAATGTTAAGACCGGAACAGGTTAGACTGGGCCGCGAAAACAGGGATATCTGCATCCGACTGAAAGACGACATTGAGAAAGCTCATCGAGAATACGATCGTAGATTCAAACCAATCATGGACCACCCGGTGGATTACTTTTATCGCTGGATGGTGGAAATACTTGCCGACGGGGATTCCAACGCGCTCGGCGAATATCCTTACGCCACCGCCGGAAAATCGCGGTAATTCCATCCGCCGCGCGGCTCTCGCCCGCCGCCTTGCGGCTCAGGCCTTCAGGCCTGAACTTTTTCACGGCCGCGCCACAAAACTCTCCGTCGCGCCGCGATCCTGGTCTGCAGTTCTTTCCGTTCTCATTCTCTGCCTCTTGCTTGTCTGCGCCGGCGATCTCTCCGCCCAGACCAAAAAGAAAAAGAAGAAACCCACTCATCCGAAATCTCCTGCCTGCGCGAGCGGCTGCAAACCAGACACCACCGCTCCGGCGCTTGACTCTTCGACTCCCGAAGACGCCGCCGCACAAAAAGAACTTGCCCTGCTCGCGCGCGACCTCCATCGCGGCACGCCCGGCGCTTACGAAAAGCTCGCTGCCTTTGCGAACAAGAATATCTCCAGCGTTTGGGGCCAGCGCGCCGCGCTCGCCCTCGGCTACGACGACTATTCCAAAAGCCATGCGCAACAGGCACTCAACTGGCTGCAAAAGGCCAAGCCCGACACGCTGCTCTATGAGTACACGCTCTTCTGGACCGCACAAACCGAACGTGCACTGGGCAAGAACGCTGCCGCCGCGCAGGACTTCACGCTAATTCTGAAGGACTACGCGGGCGCGGCATTCAAGGAACAGGTTCTCGAAGCCTACGTTCCCGCCGCCATCGCCATTGGCCGGCCGCAGGACGCTCTCGACGTGCTCGCCACATATCCCGCTACGGGTTCAAAACCCACTCTCCTGCTCGCCCGGGCCCGCGCCGAGGAAGCCGCGCACAAATTTGTCCCCGCGGCGAAGGATTACCAAGCGCTCTTCTACAAATATCCGCTGGCTGATGAATCGAAGGACGCAGCTGTCGCGTTGCCTCGCCTGAACAAACAACTACACGGCGAATTTCCCTATGCGACCGGCGAAATGCAGGATCAGCGCGCGCAGATTTTCTACGACGCGCACAAGTGGCACGAAGCCCGAGTAGAATACGAAAAGCTCGCGACGATTCTAAAAGACACGGAAAATCCCATCCGCCAGCGCGCCGTCGTCCGCGCCGCCGAATGCCGCCAGCATCCCAAGGCCGCGCCGGGCCTCTTCGTGAAACTCACCGTCACCGATCCCGAAGCCGATGCCGAGCGCCTCTACGATCTCTCGCAAGCCTGGCGCTCCGATAAAAGAGAAACCGAGATGCTCTCGGCGATCGAAAAAAATGCCGAGAAATATCCCCAGAGCCGCTGGACCGAAGATTCACTGATGGCCGCCGGCAACTATTACTGGGTGGAACTCGATCGCGCAAAGGCAGGGAACTACTACCAGCGCGTGCTCGATGGCTTTCCGGGCGGAAGGCACGCCCAGAACGCCGAATGGCGCCTTGCGTGGGTCGCTTACATTCAGCGCCAGCCGTTTGCCGACGAAAAGATGATCAATTTTCTGCGCAAGTACCCCTCCACCGGCAGTGCGGTCAACGCGCTCTATTGGCTCGGCCGCAATGCCGAACGCAGCGGAAATCCTGCCCGCGCCCGCGCATTCTACGAAAAGGCCACGGACCGTTTCCCGTCCACGTATTTTGCTCACGCGGCGGATCAACGCCTGGCAAAGCTCGCTCCCGGCGATTCCGATCCCGCCGACGCTCTCGCGGAAGTTCCTGCGCCGCCGCCGCTGCGTCCTTTCGACGAGCCCATCGCGCCCCTCGTCGCCGACCGCTGGAATCGCGCGCAGGCTCTCCGCACCATCGCTTTCGACGCTTCCGCCGAACTCGAGCTGAAAGCCGCTTACGCCGCGACCGCTTCACCGCGCTACATTGTCGAAGCCGCGCAAGCCGCCTTCGATCAAGGCCATTTCGCTACCGGCATGGCTTACGGCCGCCTCGCCGTTCCGAATTTTGACTCTCGCAAACTTTCCGAAGTTCCCTCGAACGTCTGGAAAGTCTTGTTTCCGTTTCCCTACGAAGCCGTCATCCGCCGCGAAGCCGAGCGCAACAATTTTGATCCCATGTTCGCCGCCGGCCTGATCCGCCAGGAATCCACTTTCCAGGCGGACGCCGTTTCCCACGCCGACGCCATCGGCTTGATGCAGATTCTTCCGAAGACGGGGCGATTGCTCGCGAAAGAACGCAAGATTCGCTACACCAAAAATTCACTCTTCGATCCCAATATCAACATCGAACTCGGCATGCTCTACATCTCCAACCTCACCCGCGCTACCGGTGGCCCCGAATACGCCGCCGCTGCCTATAACGCCGGCGAAGACCGCATCGCCCTCTGGAAATCCGAGCGTAACTACGATGAAGTCCCCGAACTCGTCGAATCCATTCCGTTCACCGAAACTCGTGAGTACGTTCAAATTGTCCTGCGCAACACCGACATGTACCGCGCCCTCTACGGCGAAACTCCGAAGTCCACCGTCTCGGCCGCCACGCCAAGACCGTCAGCCTACCTAGCGGCACAATCTCGCTAGCCCGCAAACTCTTGTAGTGGCAGATCGTTAGAAGATCGGCCGCATTTGTTTGCCCTATCGAGGAAAGATCGGCGTCTGCTCCCTTCGTAGTGCCACATCGATTCCTCCCTGCCCTGAGCGAAGCCGAAGAGGCCGTGCCCTTCTCTCCTTTCGCTCAACGTTTTGTCTATCCTCTGGATTACCAAGTGACAAAAATGAGACAAATCCTTGACAGGAAATGGACGTTTTCTCCAGCTTTTTTTGCTTAAAGTAATGCTCGTTCAGCGTGTGGCTGCGCACTCTCTCGGCCCCGCCTTGCCACTGGTTCCATCGAGTCGCCCGTCATTCCGCGCTGAATTGCCGACACCCCGTTCGGCCGGTCCGTGCCCTTGACCCTGAGGAGGAATTCCATGAGTCACTTCCCCGAAAGTCGCAATAGCTGGGTGGTTTCTGCTTTGTTTGTCGCACTCAGCGTCCTACTGCTCGCAACCAATGCCACGGGACAACACCTTTCCAGCAGGTTTAATCATCCCGGCAACACCCTCATTGCCGACCAATTCAATAATCGTGTGATTGAAGTCGACCCCAACGGCAACATCGTGTGGCATTTTGGCCTGGGTCCTGCGGACTTCTCGCCCGCGTCCATCATCGGCACCAACGATGCGCAGCGCGTCGGCGAACTGACACTGATGGCGGGCACCGGCACGCCCGCCGGTCAGCCGGAAGCTCCCAACTGCAGTGATCCTGCGGGCTGCCCCGACAATCGCGTGCTCCTCGTGGACCGCGCAGGCCATATCGTTTGGCAATATGGGCAGTTCGGCCCCGGCGGCTCCAACCCCGGTCAATTGAATACGCCGGTGCAAACTACATGGCTTCCGCGCGGTGACCGCCAAGATCGCGATGACGAGGACTTCGCTGCAGATCGCAGAATTCCGCGCGGCCATGTCCTCATCACCGACCAGGCCAACGAGCGCATCCTTGAGGTCAATCTTGCCATGCAGCCTGTCTGGCAGTACGGCACCACCGGCGTCGCCGGCAACGGCCCCGGGCTGCTCAACAATCCGAACTGCGCTGAGCTTCTCGAGAACGGTCACATCCTCATTTGCGACGAAAACAACAACCAGGCGCTTGAGGTCACGCACACCACCCCGAGCACGATTATCCATACCTACACGATCGCCGGGGGAATGCTGTTCAACGGTGTGGCTTTTGCCAGCCGCCTTCCCAACGGACATACTCTCATAACCGATTCCGGCAACGCCCGGATTGTGGAAACCGATGAAAACGGCAACGTGTTCTGGCAATACTTCACCAACACTGATCCAAACAGCAATCCCCGGTGCAGCGGTGGCACATGCACTGGCCCGCTTCCGACACGCGCTCTTCGACTGAAAAATGGCCACACGCTCATCAGCGATCAATACAACCACCGCGTCATCGAAGTGAACCACGACATGGAAATCGTACGCACCTTCGGCAAGATCAACTCGCTCGGCTACGATACCCACAGCGTCGCCGACGGGGGGCTCAACTCGCCCTACGACGCCAAGCGAATTGGAGATTACACCGGCATTACGCCGCCCTTCGACGACGACAAAGATCACGACGACTGATCTCTCCCTGCAACCCTTGTTCGATAGGGTGGCTGCCTACCCAAGCGGCCACTCTCCTCTTTGTGGCACAGCGATTCCTCCCTAACTGAGCAAAGCCGAAGGAGCTGTGCTCTTCCTCTCTCCGGCGTACTCCGCGTCCTCTGCGTTAATTCTTCTTACCCAACCTAACCCCACCCGCCGCTAAACAATTTCCCCGCCTTTGCTACAATCTCTGAATGTCTTCTCCTGAAACCAACATGACCCAGATCGCGCGCCGCATGATCTCCGCCAAGGCGGAACAATTCACCGAATCCGTCATCCGCGAAATGACCCGCCTGGCCATGAAGCACAACGCCGTCAATCTCTCCCAGGGATTTCCCGATTTCGCTGCGCCCGAGGAAATAAAAGAAGCCGCGCGCCAGGCCATCTCCGACGACATCAATCAATACGCCATCACCTGGGGCGCCAAGCCGCTGCGCGACGCCGTCATCGAAAAATTCGCCCGCACTCAGCACGTCACTTACGATCCCGAGCGCGAAATCACCATCTGCTGCGGCTCCACCGAAGCCATGATGTCCGCCATGATGGCCATCATCAATCCCGGCGACGAAATCGTCGTCTTCGAACCCTTCTACGAAAATTACGGCCCCGACGCGATCCTTTCCGGCGCCACGCCACGCTTCGTCAAAATGCGGCCGCCCGTCAACGAAAATTCCAACTGGACTTTCGATGAAAGGGAATTGGCCGCCGCATTCGGCCCGCACACCAAGGCCATCATCCTCAACACACCCAATAATCCCACCGGAAAAGTTTTCACCCGTCAGGAACTCGAATTCATTCGCGATCTCTGCGTCCGCTGGAACGCCTTCTGCATTACCGACGAGATTTACGAGCACATTCTTTATGACTCCACCGAGCACATCTCGATGGCCCGCGTTGACGGCATGCGTGACCGCACCATCGTCATCAACGGCATGTCCAAGACCTACAGCGTCACGGGTTGGCGCGTCGGCTGGGCCCTCGCTCCTCCTGAAACCACCCAGGCCATCCGCAAGGTCCACGACTTTCTCACCGTTGGCGCTGCGGCTCCATTGCAGCAAGCCGGCGCGCTCGCTTTGAAGTCGCCGCAGTCCTACTACGACAAATTAGCCGCCACTTATACGACCAAGCGCGAGCGTCTGCTGAAAATCCTCACCGCCTCCGGCTTCACCGTCTACAAACCCCGCGGCGCCTACTACATCATGACCGACATCTCCCGCTTCCATTTTGACGAAGCCAAATATCCCGCCGAATCCCGCGACGTCTCCTTCGCCAAATACCTCGTCGAAAAAATCGGCGTCGCCTGTGTCCCCGGCTCCAGTTTCTACAACGACGCCCAGGACGGCGCGTCCCAGGTCCGCTTCACCTTCTGCAAAAAAGAAGAAACCCTCGCCGCCGCCGAAGCCAGGCTTACAAAACTGCACGCCTGATCTTGTGCCCAACTGAATTCGCCTTTGTAGCGGCCACCTGCGCAATTTGGCGAAATTCACTGAGATGTTATTCTAATTCTTACGCACACCCTTCCGCGCGGTGGCATCAATGTGCGCTGTCGCGAAAGGAACCCCGCATGAAATTTCGGAAAACTGTTCTTCTACTGGTAGCTGCGGCACTTGTAATCGCTGGCTATTTCGGCGTGCGCATCCTGTTGCACGGCTTCACAACGGCAGCTGAACCTTCGCATCTGGAAACAATCGTCGCCCGCGCCGCGCGTAATTTCGCCATCCCGCGTAATGCGCGCCTTGAACCTAACCCGTGGAAGCCCACTCCCGACGTTCTGAAAGACGCCCGCGAAAGCTATTTCGCACGCTGCGCTGTTTGCCATGCCCCGGACGGCTCCGGCCAAACCAATGTCGGAGGCAATCTTTACCCGAGAGTCCCGGACCTGCGCCTGCCGCAAACACAAAATCTCACCGACGGCCAGCTCCGCTACATTATCCGCAGCGGCGTGCCGCTCACAGGAATGCCCGGCTGGGCCAAGCCTCACGACGAGCAGTCCGACGATAGCTGGAAACTGGTCCTCTACATCCGCAATCTGCGCAACCTAACCAACGAAGAGCGCACCCAGCAAGCCGCGGGGATCAGCTCGGCTCACTACACCGGTTCGGCCTCCTGCCAGAAGTGCCACGCGCAAATCTACGAGCACTGGCGCAAAACGCCTATGGCCAACGTGGTCCGCGATCCGCGCGAATCTCCAAACGTCATCATCCCCGACCTCTCAACAAACAAAATCGCCAAGTTCACTAAGGACGATATTGCGCTAGTTTACGGCAGCCTCTGGAAGCAGCGTTACTTCACTAAAATTGGCGATGATTATTACCCCGAACCCGCGCAATGGGACGTCACCAACAAAGTCTGGCGCCCCTATTTCGTTCCCAACGGCGCCGACTGGTGGGTGCCCTTCTATCCTCCAGACAACATGCAGCGCCCCACAGGCCCCACCTGCGACGGCTGCCACTCCGTCGGTTACGACATCCACACCAAAAAAGTAGCCGAGTGGAACGTCGGCTGTGAACGTTGCCACGGCCCCGGCAGCGACCACGTCGCGCATCCAACGCGCGCCAATATTCTGAATCCCGCGCACATGGATTACGTCCAGGCCAGCGACACCTGCATCCAGTGCCATTCCCAGGGACGCCCGCTCACCGTTCCCATCGAAGGAAAATATTACGACTGGCCCGTAGGCTACCAACCTGGTTCAAATCTCAGCGATTACTGGAAGCTCGAAGAACACAAACTCGGCGAAGCCACCTTCACGCATTTCCCCGATGGCACCGCCCACAAAAACCGCATGCAAGGAAATGACTTCGTGCAAAGCGTGATGTACCGCCGCGGCGTCACCTGCTTCAGCTGTCACGACGTCCACGGCACCGAGAATTACGCGCAACTCCGCAAGCCCGGCGACCAAATCTGCCTCGACTGCCACAGCCCGCTCTCTCTCAACGGCCCGCGCACCGCCACGATCGAAGAGCACACCCACCACAAAAAAGGTTCCACCGGCAGCAGCTGCATCGCCTGCCACATGCCCAAAATCGCCACCACCATCGCCGATGTGAAAGTCCGCGCCCACACCTTCACCTTCATCACGCCCGACATGACCGACAAATACAAGATCCCCAATCCCTGCACCGACTGTCACAAGGACAAAACCACCGCCTGGGCCACCGAAGCAATGCGCCACTGGCCAGAGCGCTCTCCCTGGCGTCTGCAGTAACACCCATGTCCAACCCTTTCCGTGCCATGTGTTACACTCGCGCTGAATCAGGAATGGAACTCCACCGTGCCCCTCGAATTCGCTCTTATCCCCGCCGACACCCAGCTCGAATCGAGCGGCGACGGCGCGCCGCTCGACATTTCCGAAAGCGCTTCCCGCACCTTCTTCTGCACGCTCACTGTCACAGAACAGATCGAGCAGGAATCCCTCGAAGTCTCCATCTGGGGCTCCACCGACGGCCAGGGGTTCGGCAAACGCCCGCTCCTGAAGCTCCCCCAACAGTTCTATCGTGGCACTACCAGGATGGTCCTCGACATCTCCCTGCGCCCGGAGGTCAAATTCCTTCGGGCCCGTTGGGAACTCAACCGCTGGGGACGCGTTGCGCCCACGCCCATGTTCATTGCAGGGCTGCAACTGGAAGAGATTCCGCCAATGTCGCGAGACACCCCAACCAAGCGCACGGCACTCACCGCGCAGTCCAGTTGATCCCTATTAAACCCTTTTAAATGTGTTTTTTGCGGAGGAAAGGGGTAAGAGACTGTTGGTCAGGAAGTCTCGCGCATCATCGTCTGAATCGAATTCTTTGGCCCCGGACCGCTCAACCGGAGTTCTCTAGCACGCGGGGTGCTACTAGATGTGCATAATGATTCACTATTTATCGCGCCCCACGGTCAGGGCGGGTCCTGGGCGGTAGAGGCAATCCGGCATCCAGGCACGCGATCATAATCCGTGGCCATCTAATTTCCCGGTCCAAGCGTGGAAGCTTTTGTCTAATGGACATCGCCGGACATTAGCGGGGCTGGGTGACACGATGGTTAAGACTGGGAGAATTCTGGACTCGCCCTTTTCGATCAGGACATATAGTCCCCTACTAGATTTACGATTGTCCAAATTTGACTGGGTTATTCAGTTGAGCGCCTGTGAGAGCTATACTCCAAGGGCATTCTCTGTGACGCATGGTGCTTCCTTGGTTTGTCATATCTGTGAACGACCTGCTAGCGCTCAGTGTCGAAGCTGTAAACGATACATGTGCACTGAGCACACAGCGCCAAATTTGAGGCGGTGTAGTGAGTGTAAAGAGGAAGAGGAGAGCAGGCGTGAGCGGCTCAGAGAAAGCGTGGAATATCTAGCTCTTGAAAGAAAGTGCATAGTGTGTGGCGATGTCGAAGATAACAACGGTTCAGAGGTTTATAAGACGCATTATCAGTGTGCAATTTGTAAGAGGTATGTTTGTCGGAAACACGGGGACGTTTACGAGCTTCAAAGCTCTATAAGCGACGAAGATGGTACCAAGTACTACATCTGGGAAAGATGCAAAGAGCACCCAATTCAACCGAGAAAAAGCTTTTCGCGCTCTATTGCTCGCATAGTGTGTGCTGAATCGCCAGCCGATTGGGTAGACCCTCCCGACCGTGAACAGTACCGCTGACTGAAGTACGTGAATTCGCCCACCTACAACTTTACTATCCACACTGAGTGTGTATACTCTACCCTGTGAAGAAGATTCGAGTCAATGTGATGCTCGGCAAAGATCAACTGGCTGCTTTGAAGAAGAAAGTCGCCGCGAACGATACGACGGTTAGTCAAGTTTTGCGGCGATTGATCGACGGATATTTAAAAAAGAAGTAGGCGCATCATGACCGCAACCAGCATTCGACAAAGGTTGGTAGCGTATATGGCCCGATACGGGTTCACCCCTGCTATGTGCGAAAACAAAACTGCCGATCAATTGCTCCACATTGCAGCGATGCTCGTCCAACATCGGCGGTACCTGGGTTCACTGGAGCCGGATGAGATCATTCGGCTTGATGAAATGGAGAAGCTTGTGGCTCAAATCCGAGGTTTGAACTAAGAAGGGAGCAGATTTTGATGTAAACAAGTAAGCGCGCCGAACCAAGGTGTGCGGACCACAGGGACCGAAAATGACGTGGGGGCAGCGAGCAGCGAGCCAAGGCGGGAGTTGACCCAAAGCACTTCCAAGAGGCGCCCAAGGCGAAAGGCGGTCCTAATTGTCAGAACAACGCTGAGGCCTTCGGTCGCAAACGGGCTGAGGGCCTTAACTATCAATTGTGTGTCGGCCGCAGCTCTCGCCGCCGTCACGATCCCCGACCATGGTTCCAGGGGTTCACCCGTTGCCACTTTGCCACTCAGTATTCGGGCTTCACTCGCCGCAGTGATTTGTCGAATCACCAGTGTTTCACTGCTTTGCCAGCATAAACGTTCCACCGCCTGAGGTGAATACCAAATCATTATTGCCAGACCACGTGCCACTTATTGATGTCGCGGAGATTGCTGTGGGAACTAGTACAAACCCTCCCATGTCCTCGCAGCCAAGCTGGCGGTCGCTAGCGGATCGACAAATAGGTATGAAGTCCTGAGACTGTCCCGGAGCCTCTGTGACCTGGATTTGAGGTCCCCCTGGCTGGGTCCCAGGGATCGTTAAGATGTTCACTTGGACATTGGACGCGCTGCTCGAAACTAGCTGACAACCGGGCTCTTGAGGGTTAACTGGTTGCGTTACAACCGTAATCGCACCCGAAGAGCTCCCGTTCCCCGACACGCTGCCCGACTGAATACCTGACACCAAGCTTCCAGAGGCAACCACGGTAATTTGGTAGCTTATGCTCCAGCTTCCGTTTGTTGTAGCGCCAGTACAGAATTGGTCTTCCAACGTTCCAGTTATTGTGCCAGTCCAGGTCTCAGAATTTGGCGATGTGACCTGCAAAGTCACTGGAACATTTACAGGACTGGTTGACGCGGCGGCCGGCGTGAAGATGACGTTCCCTGTGTACGGCCCAGCTAGAAGTCCCGTAATATCGACCGAGACTTGGATTGCCGTAGGTGTAGCCCCAGCGGACACCGATATGCGAAGCCACAAGGCATCTGTTTGGGCGGTCCAGTTCGTGCCTCCTGAAAGAGAACTCTCGACATTCAGGGCTTTTGCGGAAGGATTGGTCCCGCCTTGCGTGGCTGTGAACGAAAGCGAGTTAGGGTCAGTGAAAAGCGCAGCCTGGTTGAGAATAACCGGATAACTGATGCCCGGTTTTGTCAGATCAATCTGGAGCTGTGATGATTGAAATCCGGATTTGTTTACTACGCAAGTCAAAATGGTCGGCACGTTTAACGTCGTGGAATTTGGAGGCACGGCTGAACTGAACGAGTCATCACCGAGCGTAACAGCGAAACCGTTGGCCCAAAAAGAGAAGTTGGAACACGTCACAAGTGCGCCCGAAATGGGTTGGTTCAGATTGGACGTCACTGTCCCTTTCACGAAGAATGCTGCTGGCTGGAGCCCTTGAGCAGGAAGCTGAGCGTCGAGGCTTGCCATGGCGGGGAGGATGCCGAAGATCAGCCCTGCCAACGGGTCGGCCTCGCCCAGAGCAACGCCAAGCACGTCTACAGCAGCTTTAGCAATGCCTGGTTGTTGGGCCTGAAGTGCTAATACGTCAGCGTTGGCTAGCCTCTGCTGAACTGCTTGGTTGCCGCCCGGCGCGGCCAGTAGGATCGTGTCATGAACGTAGGCGCCAACTCCGGGGAAAGTAATTCGTATAGCGCTGGTGAGGCTCACCAACGATGAAACGTCACCCACCGACTTGGATGCAGCACTAGCAAGTGCTGTGACCACTTGGAGGAAAGCATCCATGCCGTCGCCAAAGCTGGTACCGGCAGGCTGCAACACGGGAGGTCTGGCCGGTGTGATGTACGCCTGATCAGGGCAGCTCTGAGAGAAACTACAGACGGCAGGTGCTCCAGCGATGGACACGCTGGCCTGAGACACCGAGCGCATTCTCAGGGCTGCAGAAGCGGTCTGACCAGTCTGAATCACGCTGTCCAATCGGGCAAGCCAAGCGAACAAGATTCTTTCTGTCAGTACAGTGGAATTCTGATCCACAATCAACTGCGAGCCATTGGCAAGCGGGAAGGTATTAGCCGGATTGCTGAACAGCGCCCGGAACTGAGTCTTCAATTGAGCAGCTTGCGCGATGACGGCTTCCAGCGTGGAGCGTAGCTGAGTTGTGCTTGCTTGCCCGCCTGACGCGAGCTCATCGTAAGCGAGTTGAACTTCCAAATCCTTGCTAACCAGAACCAAACCGTCAATCAGACCAGTGATGGTTGTCCCCGGGGGCAAATTGCTTACGGGTAGGTCAACAACCTGAAGGCCAGAGAAAGTATTCGAGGTCGTAGTCGCCGAGGCTGATGTTTGCATGACCTGGAGCGGTACTTGTCCGGCGCTGGTTGTACTGTTGCTGAGGTCTATAAGGGGTGGCACACCTACAACGATTTGCGTCGCGGTCGTATATAGTGCCGGTACATCAACCTGGCTTCCTCCACCAATGGTAAATCTAACCACCACTGGTTGAGAGGGATCCCAGCCCGAACCATTAACTGTCAATAGAGAGAAGGGCGCGGCCTGCATGGTGCTGAGATAATTGATGGTGAACTGGTTTGACACGGCCGCTATTACGGTCACGGGTGCGTTGCCAGAAACGGTCGGATCACTGACGCTCGTAGCGGAGATTGTGACCGGATTTTGACTTGGCACACTAGCTGGGGCGAGATAGAGCCCCGCTGCAGAGATAGTTCCTAGAGTTGAGCTCCCGCCCAAGACGCTGTTGACCGCCCAGTTTACGTTCGTGTTCGTTGTTCCGGTGACGGCGGAAGTAAACTGGAGCGTTGCGCCTGTCCGAACTGTCACTGGACTCGGCATCACTGTAACTTGGACCGCCGACTTGATCGTAAGAGAGAGGCTTGCGAATGTCCTTGAGTCAGCAACGCTAGTCGCCGTAATAGTGGCCGGATTGGGATTGGGCAGGCTACCTGGGGCGGTGTAGGTGGCGGTGTCGGCGCCTGTAACAGCAATTGTTCCTACCGTCGAGTTTCCATTCGCAACCCCGTTGGCGGACCAATTGACCTTGACGTCAGGATGACCAGCGCTCGCGACTGTAGCAATAAGCTGGACAGTACCCCCAGGAGTAACTGTTGATGTATTTGCAGGATTGGTAGCGACAGCGACGGTGATGTCACTGGTTATTATGACTGCCGTGCTCCCGCTCGCTGAAGCGTCTGCCTGGCTCGTGGCCTGAATGTTGACATTTGTTGGGTTCGGCAGATCCACCGGCGCAGTGTAGAGGCCAGCGTTCGTGATCGTGCCCACGGTCGAATTGCCCCCCGCAACGCTGTTGACGCTCCATGTGACTGCCGTGTTTGATGTACCCGTTACGGTGGCCGTGAATTGCAGCGTATTGCCGAGCAACACGCTAGAGACTGAAGACGACACGGAGACTGTCACCGACTGCGGCGGTGGTGGAGTAGCTAAGGACTTGTTCGACGAGCAACCCACCATGAACACAAAAAGGGTAACCGAGCAAGCCAATGCCAGGAATGCAATGGCATGTGCGCAGAGAGACAAAAAGCGTTGAGACTTACAGGTGGAATTCATGATGTACCTCGAAGGGGGATTGAGTATTCGGCAATGTGCGGAGGGCGACGCCGAGAGGGGCCGTTGAGATGTTCGCTGGGCGGAACATCTGGGAACCCTTTATGTTGCGATGTGCCGCCCGACTGGGCGGGCCTGGGGTATAGCCAGATACTCTGCTCTTCGGTTAATTAGAATGTCAAGCTATTCCTGGCGATACGGGGTTTGCATCCTCGCCAAGAATATTGAATGATTTAATCCCGAGCGTGAGCGCAAAACTACAGATTTCCGCCCATCAAAACAGCCTCCTCTAAGTACCTTATATAGAGCGGTTCGCTTGCACATTTCGCGCGGGGTTTTTAGCTCACCCTTTTAGGCGTCGGGCACGTACCGTCCCGTCGAGATTCTTCCTTCCGCAACCTCCCTAATGTACTTTCCCCGCTCCAGGAACTGCGTAAGCGTCCGGTCTTAACTTCGACTGACGCTTACGGAACTGCATCACCCTCACTCCGTCTCTCGGATCTTTGCCCAGCGTGATTTCGTCTGAGGGTTCTGTTCGGGATGTCGCAGGTCTACCATCGAATTGAAAGTCGATGTATGGTTCCGCTGGCTAATTGAATACTAAACCCAGAAGATACAGGATTGGTGGATTGGAGTGTGGGGACGGCTGGAGGCCGAGCGGCAGTGCGGTTGGTAAAGGGAGTGGTAAACACCAGAGACCCCCCAGAGTAAAAGGTATCAAAAATGTCCATAATCACATTCTGATTTGTTGGAAATTAGTATGCGTCTGGCTGTCGACTTGTTCATTCTCAGAACGACCATCCGTCACGGTAGCAACAATGGACCAGGAGTGGGAGTGGGAGTGGGAGTTGCGTCGGGCAAGGGGACAGGTAGTGGCTGGGGGACAGGAGCGCCCGGGGCAGGTGTAGGACTCGGAGACGGTCCGGGAGTGTAGTTCCAGGAAGGACCCGGCGCATTTTGGAAACACGGATAGATGCTGCAGATATCCTGTCCAGGTAATAAGGGTGGAGTGCCGGGTGGATTTATGAGGCATTGTTGACCCGGAGATTGGCTGGGATGGGCGTGCTCAAGGTTGAAGTAGTACTGTTCATACAGTTCCCCGAGATAGCCGTTTAGAGCATTGCTTTCTTCATCAGAGAGCCAATCAAAAAGAGGGTTGCCTGCTGGTTCGTACCCCGGTTCCCAGCCCGGCTCTCCGGCTACTTGTGCGCCATTTCGATCGACCAGATTCACGGGACTATCTTTCACATAAGCATAGAGGTTCAAACTGCCTCCCAGGAAGCCCAGGGGGTCGTTGCTGATGAAACGGCTTGTTCTCGGATCATATGCGCGGTATTGCGTCAGATAGAGCCCGCTGTTCTTTTCGTAAAACATTCTCGCGTACCTAAAGTCGGGTGAGACGTGCCCATCTGTTCGAGTCGGATTCCCATATGGGTCGTAGTCGAAGGAAGCCGTAGTGTGGCCCGTCACACCAGTTAAGACGTCACGTACTGACCCAAGTTGATCTTGAGCATAGTACAAAGTAGTCTTGGAGGATTCCTCGTCTTCGGAGTCGTCACGCCGAACAACCAATTCACCTTCGGGGAAGTACCGCCGAGAGACTACATCATTCGAGTCTCTTGCTTGACAAAGTACAACTCCGCACCAAAGGTATCGTTTTTCCTTTGAATCTGCCGCGTCGGAATTCAGAATCGCTATACGTCGACCGTATCCGTCGTAGCGAAATGTGGTGCTCTTTGCGAGCTCATTCTTGTTACTGATGTTTAGCAACCGATTCTCTGCATCCCATTCGTAGGTACGTACGCCGTCATCAATGACGTTGCCGTTAGCGTCGTAAGTAAACGACTCGTCGTTGAAGCTTAAGACTTGATTGACATTATTGTAGTTTCCATTTTTGGTACCTGCCGGCCCCTCGATAGAAACGATGTTATCGGCAGGATCATAAGCGTAGGCATATTCTGTTTCATTGGATGACGCCTGAATCAACCGGCCAGCAGCATCGTAGACGTAGCTCCAAGAGTGCGGTCGTTCGGCACCCGTTTCATCAATGTGGGTGATGAGTTTTTCCGGCGTCGTCGTGAGGTGATAGTTTCGTGCCTCCCCACCATTTTTGATGCGCAGAAGATGACGATCTTGCTTATTGCTGTCATATGTCCACTCGGTGCGCACCGGCCCGCTCTTGAAATCGCTATCATGCGTACTACCTTCGTGGGTCCACTCGGTAGATAAAGACTCGGAAAGGCGTCGGCTGGTGGGTTGCGCAGTTTGGCCCAGATAGTCCAGAGCGAAAGTACCTAGTGGGCTGGCATGTAGAGTGAGCCGCCCGAGCTTGTCATATCCGAAGTTCTCTGTGCTGGTGGTATCGACCTCACGCCCGATCATTCGTCCTGTGGCGTCGTACTGATAGGCGATAGCACTGTTCTTGTAAGGGCCAACCTCCTTCAGCAGATGAAGCGCTCCGAGAGCACCGACCACCTGGTACTCATACTGGGTGGTGCCGGAGCCGTCGGTCATCGACACGAGCCGACGGAAGTAGGTGTCGTAGGCAAAGTTCACGTTGGGGGTTGGATTATGTGCGTTCAAGTAGTTAATGCTCGTCATCTGATCATCTAGTGCGTATCCATACTGCTTCGTCTGGCCAAGAGGATCACTCACGGATTTGAGTCGGCTGGTGCTAGCTTCATACGTATTCGTGAACTGCTTGCCATCTGCATATACCTTAGCCGTGACCCTGTCTTGCACATCAATATTCCACGTCGTAACATTGCCATTAGGATCGGTCAGAGTCTTGAGTTTGCCGTTTTCGTAATAGCCGAATTTCGTTTTGCGACCCAAGGGATCGGTTACAGCGATTAAATCACGCACTGCATCGTAGCTATATTGCGTCGTTCTGCCCTGCCGGTCTTTGACTGAAGATAGATCCAGCCGATTCCAAGTGTATTGACGGGTGGTTCCGTCAGGGTATGTCTCAATCGTCAATCGGTCGGCAGCATCATAAGCGAAACTAACCGTATAGCCTTCCGAGTCAGTGTGAGTGGCGACTCGACCGGAGGCGTCATAGGTGAAGCTCGCCGCCGTCTTCCCATTGGGGTTAATGACTCGAGTCAGATATCCTAACCCGTCATAAACATACTCTGTTGTCTCGTTCAGCGGGTTTGCGACCTGGCTAAGCTGGCCTGCGCTGTTGTAGCTGTATGTCGTCGTCTGGCCCGCCGCGTCGGTATATGTCACTGGGAGACGCTGACTGTTGTAAGTAAAGCGAGCGATATTTGAAAGGACTGTAGGTGAGGTCTGCTGCCTTATGCTCAATAGGTCAACCCCGTTGCTAGGGTCGTAGTCGTAAAAGGTCGCCCGCCCGACAGGATCAGTAACGCTTGCCAATTTGCCAAAGAAGTTGTAGCTGAGCTGCGTCAGTTGCGTCGTACCATCATCGAGCACTCGTGCGATGACGCTGGGCTTATCTAAATTACCCGTGACCCCGCCGCCGTAGGGGTCCGGGCCTTGACCTGGGTAGTTGAACCAAATCCGACGCTCAAGAGGATATTTAACGCTTTCGATTACTGAAGAAGTTTGTACACTGGCCGACAACCCATCGTGCAACCAGTGCCTAATTCGTGCCTTCGTATAATCCCCGCGTGCAAGTAACAGGGCGTGCTTGTCCCAATAAAAAGTATTGCGCCCATCCATGAACATGGAGCTGTTATCCGGTGCACAACAATGAAAAACCTTAATCCCATTCGGTATTGGACTCTCTTGACTGGAGATGCCAGGTGCGCCCTGTAAGTATTCCACGCGTTCGTGATTGCCAAGAGGGTCCGTGATCTCGACGAAACGAGATGGTCCATAACCCACCCCAGTTCCGAAGGCGAACGTGGTGGTCCCATAAGGTGTCGTCATCGAATTGACGAGAGAGCTGGAATCGTATGTGAAGCGCGATGTGAGACCAATTACGTCAGTGATCTGGGCCAGACGGCCGTTGGCGTCATAAGCAATTTGAGCACTATGATCGAACGGATCGGTAATCCGTGTCACGAGCAACGGATTAGTTGTCAATTCATAACTCAATGTCGTGTTTCGTCCGGTCGCATCAGTGATCGAAACTAGCCGCTGCTGGTTATCATAATTTAGCTTCACGACGTTACCAGCAGGGTCACTGATTTGACTGAGGAAAACGCGTCGCGGAAATGTGGTAGCGCCGTCCGATTGCGAATAGATCTCAACTGATCCGTCGGGCAGATAGCGCGAGTAACTAATGGGACTGTTCGACGTGAGCTGCAGAAATGCATCTACCTTAGTTGTGGTTTCGCGAAAGAAAAATCTCGATGAGCTATCGTATCCTAGGTAGTTAACGTAGCCTCCTCCGGCGACATATCGAAGAACATTGGCTCCGGCCAACGTGGGATCGTCCTGAATGTAGCTGAGCCAGTTCAGAGTCCATTTAGCGCTGACGTTAAAGAAGCTGAAATTTGCGGGTTGACTGGCCTCGCGCTGGTTATAGATAACACTCATATACACGGGAGGGCCTTTTGGAGGTGCATAACCAACCGGTGTGTCCTTGAGGTTCAGGCTCACGACCATTTCACTAACGTTATATCCGCACATCCCGCAATTAGAACTTTGAGGCATTGCTGTGTCGGAACTCGGGCTCGTCGCGCTAGGGTCGTTTGAGCCAGTGAAGCCCATTCCTCGAATGTTGCTCGCTTCTTGGAAACCAACCTCGCGGAGCCCGGTCCCAAGTTTCTCAGACGGAATCAGGAAGTAGCCACTGGATTCGGATTCGAGCGCCCCACGGGTTACCCAGAGGTCTGTTCCAAAAGTCGGGTCCTTGATATGAAAGCGGCCGTTTGTTTCCCCAATCACTACGGCAAAGTGGCTTACCTTCCAATGCACGATTGCGGGAACCGGAATCGGTTGATTCTTCTCTCTGTACGCGAGCTTATAGGGAAGCTTGGCCTGCTCCGCCAAGCGTCCGACCTCGGCCAGCGTAACGCCCTGGGGGCTGGAACGATACTCATCCAGAAATCGCACACGTTCGGCACTGGCATTTTCTGACAACAGAAGATTCTTGAGCGCCATGGGACCGCATAGGTATGCCACCCCGGGATCGTTCCGCATCGTCCAAAGGCCTTCAGTTGCCCCAGTTAGGGATTCGGTTGCAGGACCCGATACAGGTCGGTCGCCAATTTCTTGAAATAGGGCTGCGAGGCGGTCAGCGTGGCCAAGTCTGGCATGCATTCTTGCAAGTTCGCCCACAGCTCGATCAACAAGTGCTTTGGCCTCGGCTGAGGTTGCTCCTCTTCCCTCCTTCCAAGCTTCCTCCCACGAGTCTATGGCTTTGGAAAAATATCCGTAGTGGTAGTACGCAAGGCCGAGGTTTGTGAGCAGCGCAACGCGCCAATTCGACTGTGGGTATTCAGCAAGAAAGCGATCGAAAACGGTGAAATCGTCGGGAACCGTCTGAGTCTTGTAGGTCGCGGTCGCCTCGGCCAGTGCCAAATCCTCACTAGATAACGTTATGCCCGTTGCTACGAGCGGTTCTTCAAAAACTCCGGCGGTGCGAAGAGCGAGATTGACTGGGCCTTTAGCTTCCTCGGCCTTCGCGGCGAAGCCATCAATCGTGCTAGCCAGAAGGAAGAGTGCTGACGCAGCGACAGTGAAAACGAACTGACGACCGATCGTATTCGCCAGAGAACGGAATCGCGCCATACAGTCCTCCATAGGGAAACGACTAGCTTTGACCAGTTTTTAAAAGGATACCGACCGATTTTACAGTTCGAGGATACCTTCACGGAACAACATGAAGGCGGACTATAGAGATCTGATGAGAGCAAGTCAAGTTAAATTTTAGTAGACTTATTCCGTTGTCAGTAGATTTCGAGCTTCAGGCGGCGATTGCACTACACGGTTTCTGACTGGCTCTTCTGTAGGAGTGTGGTAGGGGGAATCGAAATAGATCGACTCCCTCGATTCGAGAATGAGGTCTTCTGTTGCCGGGTTATACCAGTTTGACTGCCTACTAGAATTAGGTCTTCGGAAACTTTTTGTCGATACGTTCGAGCACGAACGCCGCCTCATCAATCGCCTTATCCACAAAATACTGCTTCGCGAAATTCGGCTTATCCGAGTCCATCGTTTCAATTAATTTACGGGCACAGAGCAGGGTTGTAGCAAATAAGGATTGCGTACTTCCGGTCTTCGGTCATTGGTTTCTCGAAAATTGAATTAGTGGGAGGAAGGGAATGCCAGGGTACACTTCTTTGGCGTGGCGTTCAAACTGGTCCTTACCCTAGTGCGACCCCGGTCGGTTCTTACAGACTCCACATTTCCCGCCTTCCTTCGCGCAATGCTTACAGTATTTGCAGTTCTTGCAGGCGTGGCAGGGATCGGAACCAGTACACGTGGATGAGAAGGACGCTAATGGAAATAACGCCGCCCCCAAGAGCAGAACTGAAAGAAAGGCAAAAACCTGGATCGAAGAATTCTTCATTGTATTCATCGTGATTTCTCCGTGGTAGAAGCGTTGAGCATTTGAGGGTCGTACGAATAGTGACTAGGATGGCCTAGGTAAGCCAGCAAGTAAAATAAACATCGGTGCAAACGCCAAATTTGCTCCGCCTTACTTCTTTGCCTTCCTCATCACTTCGCACGCATCCTTTACCGCATTCCCGAGTTCTCTGGTCGAGTTGCTGAATATGTCGTCGCCTTCTCTATTGAAGACCGCGATCTTATTACGATGGGCCAGTAATCCCTTACCGCCTTCGTGGTCGAGCGTGAGTACAAAATCAGCTTTCCCCAAATTGCTTGTTACGGTTAATTCAGGACACCGTTGATTTATAGTTTTGATGATTTCTGCCGTTTGCGGACGAGCACCGCCCGAGAACGAACTAGCTCCACCCCAACCATTCTTGTTTCCTCCTCCGCCACCGCTTCCCCGCGTCTCCCATGATTGGCTATCCGTGACGAAAACGCGGACCTTTCCATCGCTCGGCTCCGGGGTTGGTACTGGGGCGGTAGACGCGGCAGCAACTGAAACTGTGTCCAGCATGGCTGCTACAACTTTTGAGGAAACGCCCGCCTTCTTCAAATCCAGCAAATCATTGTCTGATAATTGGAAATCGCAAGTGCCATGTTTGATTCGAGCAATGATGATGTCTTCGTCCAGACCTAGCTTTGTCATCTCAACGACACGTGAATTTGTGATTTTTGTTGATGATGGCGCTGACTGTGTTGTTGCCGGAGTAGAAGCGGTCGCCGCGACTGGCTGCGTAGTCACCTGAGCGTGGAGCATCGAGCTGAATGCGAGAAGCGTGAACAGAGAGATGCAAGTGATACGGAACGAGGACATGGGTTCTCCTTTGGGATACTTGCAACGATGGTACCGCATCTTACGGGATTGCAGGGTGGACTGTAGCGAATAAGCTATCGCTTGATTCGAATCACACCAATCGCAACTCCCCACCGTTCCCGCTCCGGGAGCTTTGATCGCGCCTTCTCCGCTTGATCTTTCGTCTTGAACGGCTTGGACAACGGCGTGAACTCACCGTGGACATACGTGAACAGCAGCCACCGCTCAATAATTGTGGGCATGTGAAATTTATAGCACGACAAATGCAAGGACGTATGCGGCTCCGGTAACGTTTATCACGACCTACCTCAGACTTGGAACACAATAAGGCCATGAATGCTCTCATTGATTCTTGCTTGCTATAGCATCGGAAGAGAGACTCTGGGCCAGCTTCTTGAAGTGACTGCCGGAGCAAGAGGAGTTGAAGTGGGAACATGGGTTGAGTGGTCGCATGTCCTGATGCGGGGAGTCTTCTTCGGAGCTTGGATGTTCTTTGTCCCCAGATGGATTAGCTCCCACGTACCTTTGTTCGAGCCTTGGAAGGATTTGCGACTTGCTTTGCCTTTGGCTGTCTTTGGTGGAATTTTCTTCGGAGTTGTTGCGACGTTTGAGCTTCGGTTATTCCATTGGCCACTTTCACTCGTGAGTGCGATGCTGATGCTTTGTCTCATTGCACTTCGCTTATTCTCGCGAAGGACTTGACTGTTTAGCTTAGGGCACATCGCATCGGATACAACTTTGTCCACGGTAAAATTTCAACTGGCCATGGAAATTATCCGCTGTGTGATTTTGATTGCGTTTGCCGCCATTAGCGCTGCATCTCCGCCCGGCCAGAGGGGAGATGTAAAGTTCGACTACGAGCTACTGCTGAATAAGTGCAAGGGAAAATCCTGCCGCACCGAAACTGCGGCACGGGGAGAGGCGGTCGTCTCCCTTGGGGAGGAGGACCCAACTTTCTACACAGGGTACACTCCAATTGAGGTACACGCCGGAAACCTCGCATACCAACTGCGATTCGACGTATCTCAAGTCACTGGGAGAAACAAAATTGAGAGGAAATTGCAGATTGGTTTCTCTGGCCGCGTCGGCACCCTCACTGGGAAGCAGCTCACTTGGAGTGAAAAGGGATTCAGCGGCAAAGATTGGAGCGACTTCAAGATGAAGTCCATTTCCGGAACTCCCTATTCAGAAGGCGGCGAAACGGTCACCCCAACGCTTACGGTTCTCGAAGTTCAGGCTTCCGAATAGGCCGATTTGTAATTATCAACAATGCGGATAGCGCGCTAACTCCTTCCGCTAGCCGGAAATGTGGGTACTCGGAATCAGGTTCTCTGGTAACCGTGCTTAGGCATCAATTCTTGCGACATGGCAACCTAGATGGTCAGGTGCGGGCACATCTCTAAAAGAGGGTCCGCGCCGAAGTGGCTTGAACGGTACGCGGTGAATTATTCCGTGGTGAATCTCAGTCACTGTCGCGGTCACTTGAGGCGTGGAAAGCATAGGTTCCAGTTTTCTGCGAAGTAAATCAGCTGCAGCCTGAACCGACAAGCCCGCGACCTTCAACGCATCGAGTGGCGGTAGAGTAATATTCCCATCCTGATTGACCACGACTGTCCTCGACAATTCTGGATGTTGATAGACCGAGATCTGAAGAACATCACTGCTACCGATGCGAAACTCCTCATTTGATGGTGAGTTTGATATGGACTTCTCTTGCCCGCTCAGGACCTCGCTACACAGAATTGCACACACCAAGATTGCGGCTCCGAACACAAGTCGAAATGTCTTCGCTTCAGGCATTTTGGGATTTCCTCAATACGAGGTGCGGCGATAATACACCCAAGTACCTCGTCAGGTCCCGGTAAGCTCTGACTGCGTCTTCGACGCGTCGCTAGTGCCAGGAACTTGTCTGCGACGATTTCTTGATTTGAAAGGACTTATCAACAAGTTCCTGGAGAGTCGTTCACCAGGCACTTGCGAGATTTGCGCTAGAATCCAGTGCGAGAGCTTATGAGCTTTGACCTCTATTTCTGTTGGCGTAAACCCGAGAGAATGAACTTCGAGGAAGTCAGTGCTTGGGCTAAAGGGATTGAATACTTCGCGAGAAAGGATGCTCAGCTTTGGTACTTGAATCCCAAGACTGGCGTCTATTTCAGTTTTGATTTCGCGGCAGAGGCTCCAGACTCACCAGAGGATGGTCCTGATATACCGAATGGCTATTTTGATTCCGGTTTGTCGTTCAATTTGAACTACAACCGTCCCAGCTACTTTGCCTTTGAGGCTATGCCTATCGTGGAGAAGCTGGCTACTAGATTTGGCCTCGGTGTGGTCAACCCGCAGGGAGAAGCGGAGGGGCCCGAATCGGTAGCGGCTGCGAATATCGAAGGGCTGACCCAGTCGTGGGTCCATCATAACCAACGGGCAATTCTCGTGATGATTGAACAGCCCAATTTTTCGAGACCGTTGACCATGCCAGCTGCGGCATCTCTTTATCTCTGGCGATATGGAAAAGCCAAGGAGGATTTGGAGCGGACCTGCGGAGAAGGTGTCTTCGTGCCTAGTTTGGTTCCTGTTCAGAGGAAAGGCGACATGAAGGCTGGCCGGGCCACCGTTTATACGGAAGGTCTTCCGACGATTATTCCTGAATGCGAATGGGTCTTTATAGTCAGACGAAAGAAGGCGTTCTTTCGCTCAAAGAAGGATGTCGCTGCCATAAGTGGCCAAACTTTCCGTGAAGTGCTTACAGGTCACATCAAGTCTTTTCACTGGCAAGACCCTAACGTGCAGATAATCGACACAGAATCTGCCGAAAAAGCTGGCAAAATGATAAGTGCAATCGACCACACTTTACCTCGGTCGGAATTTGAAGTTATCGGAACGGATTCCTACGTTGATATAGAGCTTCCCTAGTGCCTGGTTAGCACGGCTTACCGGACATCTCTAACAATGTCGTCCCTGTCAAATCGTTTTTGAGCAGACTTTGCCGTTCACTCCCCGGAGTGGTCTTGTTTGCTTTTGTTGGCTCTGCATTGACAACCACGGCTCGCTTCTAATCCAGGGGGCGGCTTCAGTCCGACCCATACATCTATCAGGCATGTGACATCCGAGAAGCCCGTTTTCTCCGTACCTTTGAACAGAAGAGGCAGGGCTGCCGCCGTCTCCCACACGCCCTGATCTCCTTCTGAATTTCGCGCATAGCCCAATTTGCCTCTTTGCTGACAGACCAAAAACCTTTTACTATCCTATGGTCTTTTTCAGCGAGCTTCTTTAAAGGAACGAGCGCGTCTTCGTCAGCCATCTGGGAAAGAGAGAAAGCGCACCAGAAGCGAACTTCCTTGGATGGGTCGTTGAGATTAACCCGCAGAATATGGTGTGACTTTGCTCGGTGGTTGTGGGCTAGTGATTCAGCGGCCTGCCCTCTGACCTTGGGATGTTCTCGCTTGTTTCCAACGGACCTCTCTAGCGCCGGAATCGCGGCTTTGCCGTGCGTAAGATTCAACGCGTAGGCCGCTGCGGCTCTGTTCAATACCCTCTGACCTTGGAGCAAGACGTCTATGACCGACCGCACGGTGCCCCGGTTGTCCTTTTGCCCAATTTCCTTCGCTCCCTCGTATGCCTCTATGGAGGACCTGCTATTGAGCCGTTCCAAAGGAGATGGAATGAGTATTTTTCGCAGACGGCGCTTCCCTCGGCCATAAAGGTTCTTCTCCGGAGACAAGTACTCCACGTCGAAGTATTTCAGCAGGAATTTTCGGTTCGTAGTCTGCTCGTATACCCCATTTTCGTTTACTAGCCAGATGCAATCCAATCCATCCTTGCGGCTGTAATACCCCACTCGAAATTGGCGACCGATGTCTTTCTTCCAAGAGGGTGTCCGACTATCAGCTCTGATTAAGCGGACCCGCGAACGGGGAGGAATTGTTTTAGTAATTGTTTTGATGAGCATTTGAACGAGGGGGCCTCGGGTTCTTCCGTACCAGGACTTCACTTTTCCGGTTACCGCGTTTCGCAGAGTCTCGCTCATTTAGCAAAGCTCATCGAAACATGGAAGTAGTGGGGAGCGACTGGCGGGTGTGGAAATTCGTCTTTTTGTAGCGTCTGCCGCACACAGGCAAATATGTTGGTTTCGTGATCTATGTAAAGCCGCAAAACGCGACCATCTTTTCCGATTGCTGCAACGAATGAGAACGGCGATGTGTCGGGGTGATCAGTCGACGCTAGACAGGACTGAAAGACAGGCGAGTATGTTTTCTCGTAGTATGGCGTCAGATCAAGATGAATATATGCCTGTGCGGCGCGTTCCTTTCCTTGTCCATCTGCTAGGGCGGCAGCTTGTTTGAATGAACTAGCGAGGTCGTCCGCTCTGCCTGCAGTCGTTAGGAAAGAAATGAGAACGATTGCATAAAGTTTCTTCATAGGGTGCGGCTCCTAGCCACGCTTAGCCAGCCTAGCATTTCAGGTTTCAGCGGATAACTGTTCTGCAGTTCAGTTGACTTGTCTTAGTCAACTCCTGCGGCCACCGCCTTTCAATTTGGCCCAAAATAAACGCCTCCTCCTCTATCGCGTCCCGAGCAACTTCCTCAATTTCTCTTTCTTTGTTTGCTGTCCCGGACGGCTCGTATCTTGCTTAACCCAATTCAATAGCTTCGGGACATCGACAATATGCATGGTCGGTTCCTGTGCCCGATAAGCCGCGTTTAATCAGGCGCTAGGTCGAGTTGGGAGCCTTCTGTATCATCCCCAATAGCTTCAACGATCTTTCGCCCCGCCACACGTCCGGCATGGCGGAACGCCTGGTATGACGAATCAACTTCGTGATACCAAACTTTTTCCAAGACGACGCAAACCTTGTACAGCGGACCCAATTCAGTGAACATCAACACATCGAGCAATCCAAAGACGGCACAGTCTGGCCATTCCACTCCTAATTTCTCAAGCTCACTCCTTTCGGCAACGCGATCTATAACTTCAAATGACTCTGAAGGGTGGACCGTCAACTGGACTTTTGCAAATTCGCATCTCGGACCGAGCTGCTTTATCCGTTCGCCGAGAACAGTGATCGGTGCAGACAACAGTCGAGATTGTTGATTCGGCAACCCTTCACCCCAGAGTCTCAAATAATCCTTCATGTTTCGTTTCCCTTGTTTCCTAAGGCGACCTGTCCGGGCCGCATTTATCAGGTACTTGGCAGGCGAGCATAAATTATGGCTTTAGTTGACCAACTTCTGGCCACTTCTTAAGAAGTGTTTCGAGGCGAGCATCTTTCAAGAAGTTGTCGCCTTCCATGAGTGCCTTGTAGCATCGGGCCGCATATTCCCTCGCCAGTTCAAGCTCGCCTTCCTCTCTTGCGACATCGGCTAAGCCGGACAATGCGCGAGGATTCTCCGGATTGAACGCCAGAGATTGTTGGTAGTAGTGCTTCACTCGTGACAGGTTTCCAAGGAAGTTCGAGATGACCGCAGCATGGTGGCTGAGAGTGAGGACCCATTGTCTATCGTTCTCTTTTGATGCCATTGTGATCGCGCTGTCTAGCAATCGCAAAGCCTCGTCGGTATCACCTTGTTGCGATAGTTTCGCGCTCGAACTCATGGCGTCTCTGTAATGGTGCCAAGATTGATCTTGCTCCGTGTTCATCTGCCGAGCCTAAACGAACGATAGAATTAACGTCAATGGAACCAGGTCGGGCTGCAAGCCAAGTCCTGGTAGGCGCGTTGGCGGCATCGAGACAAGAAGAAGCGAAGTTACAGAAGCAGGCGGATATGGTGCGGCAACAGTTGGACACTGTGCGTGCAGCGACACAACAAGGGCACGGCCAGTTAGCGCCGTTTTCCTGCAACCAGGACGTGCCCTTCTCCGTATTCAAATAGTTCTACGTCTCAATTTCCTAACATCTGTGTCAAGGCTGGAAGGAACGGAGCAATGATGGTCATGTGGCTGGCCACTGTATTAATAAATTCCTGGTATTTCGATAAGAAGTCTCGTGAATGCACCGATTTTTCGAGCGAGTCCAGCTTTTCCAGAATTATCTCCCTTTCGTTGACTTCTGGGATGCCTTGACTGACTGCTCGCCGGATACCTGAGAAGACCTGTTGCTCGGTAATAGAAGACACATTCACTGACTTGTCTTCCGATTGAATATTTACGCGGGAATGAGCACCGTGCAAATTATAAATGTTCACCGTGCCAGGTTTCTCGTTGCTACCCTTAGATTCCAACGGAATCTCTTCATCCGGGTTCATTAATTCTAGTCTTCCTAACATCTGCTGAAGCTGCGGTAGGACGGCTTCAATTGAAGGTCCTTTGCGAACCGAAACATCATTGCTTACCGCGCAATCATAGGCATCCCATCGCTGCCCCATGACCGTCATCACACTAGACGCCGTGAATCTTTTTATGTATGGCCGTAGCGTCCCAAGCTGCCGCGCCAAACTGGTAGTTTGTTCCCGCAGCTTTTCTATGTTCCTTACTGGATAGTCAGGTATTGGCTGTTGAAGAGACTGCAACCACAAATCAAAATGCGTCTCCAAATCGTCATGAAAGTTTTGAACCCGTAAAGCTAATTCACGTACTTTCAAATTCGCTCTCCCCATGTCATGAGACCGACTCGCCTTCTCGGCTAGTTCTTGGAAACGAACCCTACCAGCAGGAAGCACTTTAATGCGGAACGGGTCGCCGTAGAAGAACTCTTTCCACTTTGTCGTTGGGCGCACAGTCTCGAAACTAACCGGGAGGTACTTTTCGCCAAACGGAAAGAACTTATTTAACTCGGCGTGCTCTCGGTCCAAATTGAATAACGCATCCAGTATTTCGTCCATGCTGCAATTAGGGCACTTCGCCTTCGCGGCAAGCTGAAGTTGAGGCAACGCCACGGGACGACCACGCCCTTCGTCGGGAATTTCGAGACCGTAACCTAGAATGAAGTGTTCGAGCACTTCGTTGCGAATCATCACAACTCTCCGCGAGAGTTTTGCTTGTTGGGCACGCCGAGATTCTACATCAGCCGTTTTCGATTTGCCGCTATCCGCAAACGAAGGTCAACCCGGAAAATCCGCGAGTATCCGAAGCTTCTCTTCTGTCATGCTACGACAATGCCCATGCAGAATCCGCCCGTAGGGTGACGCGCAACTTACCCTATGGAAGTTCGGGTTCAGATGGTGCCCCATCAACCCTCGAAAGTAGACTCCACGAGCAATGAATTCAAATCCGAGGCAATTGTAGACGACATCGGTTGACGGACCTGTCCAGAACTGGCGTGTGAAATCATCCGTGCACACGATAATCATGACTGCCGTATCTGGCGGGAATCCGGATTCACCAACCAAGAATGTTCGCATTTGTTCCCCGAACGCTCCGAGAGGCCATTGTGGGAGCGGTGTCCCGTCAACATTCATCCACTCGTGAATTGACCTTCGCCAGGCAACGCTCAACGTGAAGTAGGTAAACCTCTCGGTGTCTATACCAACATCGGCACCCTTGTAGACTGAGAATGTCGAAATCTCACCGCATGGCAGCGCGACCCGCAATCGGTCGTGCAGTGGAAACTGCTTTGCTTTGGGAGCCAGCCATCGGAGAACTTCTGATTCTCCGAGTCGGCCGAACCGTTGTTCGCAATCAAAGCAAAGTAGATGTGCCTTCATTTGTTTTGGATTCTGGCCGGACTGCGACCTGGTTGCGAACTGGATTCCCTTTTTGCCGGGCGCGTACAACGCCTTTGGCATCAAATGGCTTTCATGAAGCTGCTTCTGTTGCAGACACAGCTTGCACTGCCCTATGACGGGCTCAGGCTTTGCCTTCATGTTGGTCCGCTATCGCTTCCAGCAGTTTGACAATTGCGCCCTTGATTTGCCTCTCGTTTCCAAGTTTCAGCAATTCATCAATCCAAGGAAAGCAGTACGCTTGAATAGCCCACTGGAGCAATTCGACAGTCGGCGGTGCGTTAGGACCCACGGCTGGCCGCACGAGTTGCGGGAACTTTATTTGCTTCAAATGTTCAGCGGTCAACCGCAACATCGAGATAGAAAGACTGTGGTCCTCTTCCGGTAGTGGTATGGTCATAATCTTTACGTGTGGGTAGGGTCACAAGGATTTTATCGGTCTTCTTCCCGGAAAATTCTCATCACTTCATCTGCGTATCCCTGTTGTCCCGGCGTGATATCCCCAACAGGTTCGTTCATGTCCACCTTCTCCAGTTTCAAGTGGACGGTCCGCCCATCCAGCCGCATCCTCACAGTACGTGTTCTCAGATATTTTTCCATCACGCTTCGAACCAGGGTGATTACGCTGACGTTTTGTAGCTTTGCTTCGATTTGAACGTCCGTGAGCACGGATGGTGGAAAGATTAGTCGGAGCAAAAATAATCGGATGGAATCGATGAGCTTTGCCATACAAACTCCTCGGTCAGCAGATTATATACCCGTCGAGTTAACAAGAAAGGCTTATTGAGTAAGTGGCACCCCAACACTTGGTTGAGATATGCTCGATGCAGGTTCAAAATCCTCGCAGTCTGCAACCCGGATGTTCCACATGTGCTGTGACGGCATTGGCTACACGAAGGCGACCGAGTTCTAAGTTAGTCTTTCCCCTGCGTACGTGAATCGAATTTACGACTTCGGTCATGATGGAGCCTCTTACATGAATGCAAATTTCAAAAAGAACCTTGCCCTATTGGTGAGCGGTGCGCTTCTGGGAATTTGTTGTGCTCTAGTCTCGAACGCCGCGCAGGAATATCGGCCCAGAACTGGCTATTCACTTTGGAGCAAGGCAGATGCCAATGCGAAATACGCCTATCTCCTCGGTTACGCGGATGCGGAGCAATCTTTCAGGCTTGTGCTTGACAAGGCAGAAAAATCGCTCTGCACGGACAGTGAAAAGGATTGGTTTGAAGACTTCAATCGAAAAATCCCTATCCCCAACATTACCTTTCAACAAGCAACCGAAGGGATAGACGATTTCTACAAGGACTGGAGAAATCAAAGCGTTGCTCTCTTCAACGCTCAAAACATCGTAAGGTTACAGATTGCAGGTAGACCGCAGGCCGAGATAGATGAAGCAATTAGAAGAGCGCGGGAAACAGCTTCGAAAAAGTAAATCAATTGCTTGTCCTAAGTTCTACGGACAACTACGGACAATTAAGGAAGGATTTTGAAGGCGTTCCGGCAAGGTGTGGTTTCTGAACCGTGTTAGAATGCAAATTCCGTGCCGGGCTGGCGGAACTGGCAGACGCGTCAAACTCAACGAGAAAAGCTGGAGGTAGCGGCGGGACTCGAACCCGCTAAGATCGGTTTTGCAGACCGACGCCTCGACCACATCGGCATCGCCACCTTTTGTAAGCGAGAGCAGGGAACTGAATTGGGGCTGAACGCGTGATAGAATCCGGTCGTGGGCTTGTGGCGGAACTGGCAGACGCAGCAGTCCAATCCAACAGATTAGGAAAATGGAGAAGGGAAGCTTGCCCTAGTTTTGCCCTAATTTGCCCAAACAGGCCAGCACAGCACGCCACGTTCCAGCAAGTTAAGTCCTTATAAACCCAATAGATGAGGAAAGGGGCAGAGGACTGTTGGTCGGTTGCCCTGTGGTGGTCAGTCCCCTACCCCGCGAGTGGTCTTGCTCGTATAGACGAGGGTTCCCCTATAAATGTTTCTAAGTTCCCGAAAGAATTTGTGTCACTTTTTTGTCTCATGAATCTCAGCCAATTTGGCCCGATAAATTCTGTAGCTCAGGCCCTTCAGGCTTGAGGGTTTCCGCAGCCCTACCCGGGCCTCACCGAAAACGGGTGAGGCACAGGCTCGGTAGCTCTCATCCGATCTCTACGCTATCGAGATACCGCGCCACCGCCGCCTTCCATTTGAACTTCTCCGTAATCGCCTGCTGCAACGCCTGCGCCGCCGCCGGCTCACCGTGCGTCAAGTACACCTGCTTCGGCGTCGCCTGCAATCCGCCGAGCCAGCGCAACAACTCGCTCTTTCCCGCGTGCGCGGAAAACTGCCCCATCTCCACAATCTCGGCCCGCACCGGCACCGCCTGTCCGTACAAATTCAGCGTTTTCGCTCCATCCTGCAGCGCCCGCCCCCGCGTTCCCTCGGCCTGAAAGCCTCCCAGGATCACGCAGTTGCGCGCGTCCCCAAGACGCTGCGCCAGATGGTGCAGCACGCGCCCGCCCGTCACCATGCCGCTCGCCGAAATAATGATGCACGGCGTCTTCACGTCATTGATGGCCTTCGATTCCGCCACGCTGCGCGTCAGGTGGAAGGTGTGCACGTCCAGCGGATCGCCTCCACCCTGCTCGTCCCGCGCAAACTGCACGTCGTGATCTTCCTTGTACTTCAGATATAGGTCCGTCGCGCTCAGCGCCATCGGGCTGTCCACGTACACCGGCACCTTTGGGATTTTCTGCAAGTCCTCCAGCTGCCGCAGGTAGAACATAAACGTCTGCGTCCGCCCGATCGCAAACGCCGGAATCACAATCGAGCCGCCACGCTTCACCACCCGGTTCACGATATCCGCCAGGAGTTGCAAAGGATCACCCGCTTCGTGTTCCCGGTCGCCGTAAGTCGATTCGCATAGCAACGTGTCAATTTGTTTTGTCGCCGGCGAAGTCGGATCGTTCAGAATCGGCTGGTCGTAGCGGCCCACATCTCCCGAGAACACCACCACTAACTTTTTCCCGTTCTCTGTGATCGTCAATTCCAGGCTCGACGACCCTAGAATGTGCCCCGCATCATACGACTCGAAATGAAACTCCGGCGACAGATCAAAACCGCCCTTCCGCGGCATCGGCTTCAACTGCGTCAGCACCGGATTCACGTCATCCGCCGTGTACAGCGCCCGCGGATCCGGGTGTTTGCTCCATTTGTTCTTGATCGCGTTCTGCGTCTCTTCTTCCTGCAGGTGGCCCGAATCCTTCAGCAGCAGACCCGTCAATTCAATCGTCGCCGGATTCGCATAGATCGGTTTCTTGTAGCCGTCCCGCACCAGCACCGGCAGCCATCCCGTGTGGTCCAGGTGCGCGTGCGTCAGCACCAGGTAATCGATCGTCTTCGGATCCACCGGCAGCGGATTCCAGTTCCGCTGCTTCAAGTCGTCTGTCCCCTGAAACAACCCGCAATCGAGCAGCAACTTCTTGCCCGCCGCCTCCACCAGATATTTCGACCCCGTAACGCATCCCGCCGCACCCAAAAATGTAAGTTTTGCCATGGCCCATGCATTCTACTCGAACTCGACCAACATTCTGCAATGGGACTCGCGGTTGGCCACTTCCAATGAATCTGGTTGGCGGCAAACTACTTTGTGATTATATTTATGAACATGTACGGCCGCCGAATGTTCCCACGATTCGGCACTCTGGCGCTCATTGCAAGCCAGGTCCTCCTCGTACGGTCATCGGCCCAGTCAAGTACATGCCCTGACGGCCTGCCATCTCAACAGAAACCTGAGATAAGGGTCATCGTCGACGCGGTCGAATTCCATGGTGAGAACTCCGTCTCCGAAGCAGAGCGTGCCGTTCTGGCTGAAGGCATTAAGAATACTGATTTTGTCACGTCGAGCGCGACCCACGATGACTGGGCCAACGAAGCTGCAGAAGTCGCTATAAGGGGCGCGTTGCAGGACAAGGGCTTCTTTAAGGTTTTTGCACAAAGCACACCCTATCTCGTTCGTGCGGAAGAACACGAACTCCATTACGTCCTGAGGGTGGACATCGAAAGCGGCCCTCAATATCGGCTCGGCGATGTCCTCTATGTAAATAAGGACGACAGTTCTTTGGCTTTTAGTGAGACGCTCCTTCGACAGCAACTCGAGTTGAGGCGGGGCGACCTGTTCGACGTCTCGAAGGTCCGAGGGGCACTGGAAAACCTCACGCGGCTCTACAGCGCAAAGGGCTATGTCGATATGGTGGCCGAACCGGAGACTCGCATTGACAACGCAGACTCACGCATCGATTTAGTTCTGAAAATCGATGAAGGAAAATCTTATCGCATTTCCGAGATTGAGCTTCCGGCGTTAAGGACGGAGGCGAACAAGCAGTTCCAACTCCCGCAATCGATCGGCGATACTTTCGTCCCGGCCCTCTGGCATGGATTTTTCAAGGACACCCAGTCACGTCTTCCCCTAGGGGCTTCCGTCGCTACGAACATGACAGTCCACAGGAATACTCGCGAGTCAACAGTGCAAATTATGTTGGATCTCTCTTCTTGCCATGAACCTACACCGCCACAATTACCTCGGCCAGTTCTGAGAACGAAAAACGGCACCTAGTTGCCATTCCCACGAGAATCATTACCGACCGAGAGCAAAGCGGGGCGAGCCTCAAAGATCGCCCCCACATTTTGCTTCCTGCTATCTGCTATCTGATCGCTGTTATCAGCCGTGGCCGATTCAGTCTGCTGCCGCAGTCGACTTCTTACTGACAATCGCCTGTACATCCAGCCCCAGCCCTTTCGCCACGCCGCCGCCGTATCCGGGGTCGGCCTTGTAGAAGTGCTGGATCTGCAGCTCCTGAATATGTTGCGGAATTCCCTTCATCGTACCGACAATGTTTGAAATCAGCCGCTCCTTCGCGTCTGCCGGCATTAACCGGAACAAATTCCCCGGCTGCGTGAAGTAGTCACTGTCCGACCGGTGATCGTGCCGCGCCACCGTGCCACTCACCATCGTCGGCCGCTCCAGGTACTTCTTGTCCTGTGTCGGCCCGCCAAAGCTGTTTGGCTCGTAGTTCACCGCCGGCCCGCCATTGCCGTCGAACCGCATCGCCCCATCCTTGTTGTAGGTGTGATACGGGCACTGCGGCTTGTTCACCGGCAGGGAATCGTAATTCACGCCCAACCGGTAGCGATGCGCGTCCGGATACGAAATCAGCCGTGCCTGCAGCATCTTGTCGGGAGAGTAGCCCATCCCCGGCACAACGTTGCGCGGTTCGAACGCCGCCTGCTCCACTTCCGCGAAATAATTCTCCGGGTTGCGGTTCAATTCCAGTTCGCCAACTTCGTGCAGCGGATAATCCTTGTGCGGCCACACTTTCGTCAGGTCAAACGGATTGATGTGATAGGTCGCCGCGTCCTTCTCCGGCATGATCTGCACACACACCCGCCATTTCGGGAAGTCGCCCTTCGCGATCGCATTGAACAGGTCGCGCTGCGAATAGTCCGGATCGATCCCGCGCATCTCGCTAGCCCGCTCGCCGAAGAAATTCTTGATCCCTTGCTTGGTCTTGAAGTGCCACTTCACGTAAAACAGCTCGCTCTTCTCGTTGATCAGGCTGAACGTGTGGCTGCTGTAGCCGTTCATGTGCCGGTAGCCGTCCGGAGTCCCGCGGTCGCTGAAGAGAATCGTCACCTGGTGCAACGATTCCGGCGAAAGCGACCAGAAATCCCACATCATCGTCGCCGACTTCAGGTTCGTCTGCGGGTCGCGCTTCTGCGTGTGAATGAAATCCCCGAACTTCAACGGGTCGCGGATGAAGAACACCGGCGTGTTGTTGCCGGTCATGTCCCAGTTGCCTTCTTCGGTGTAAAACTTCAGCGCAAACCCGCGCGGGTCGCGCTCCGTGTCTGCCGAACCCTTTTCTCCTCCCACAGTCGAGAAACGGAGGAACGTCGGCGTCTTCTTGCCCACCTGCGAGAACAGCTTTGCGGTCGTGTACTTAGTGATCTCGCTGCTCGTGCACACAAAGTGCCCGTAAGCGCCCGAGCCCTTGGCATGCACCACGCGCTCCGGAATTCTCTCCCGGTTGAAGTGCGCCATCTTTTCAAACAACAGAAAATCTTCGTATACCACCGGACCGCGCGGCCCAACCGTCAGCGAATTCTGGTTGTCGCCGACCGGGCGTCCCGCGTCCGTGGTCATGATCTGTTTTTTCTCTTCCGTCATCGCTTCCTCCTCAGATTTCCTTCCGCCGGCGCTGAGCGTACCCGGCCTTTCGTTGCGCGGCACAGCCCAAACCGTCGGCCGCGCCCCACATCGCAAACTTACACGCCGCCCCACCTATAATTCCAATATCTACTTCGGATACAATGGATAGGCACAGCCTATGGCAGAAAATGAAGCCGACAGCCTTCAGCCGTCCGCTTCCGGCCAAAGCTAATGGCTAACGGCTGTTGGCTGTAAGCTCTCTTATGGAACTACACCAACTCCGCTACTTCTGTGCCGTCGCCGACGCCCGCTCTTTCTCCCGGGCCGCGGAAAAATGCCACGTCTCGCAGCCTTCGCTCTCGCAGCAAATCCAGAAGCTCGAATCCGAACTTGGTGGCCGCCTATTCGATCGCCTCGGTCGCTCCATTCGTCTCACTGATCTGGGCGAAGCTTTCCTGCCGCGTGCCCGTTCCGTCCTCCACGAACTCTCCAGCGCCAAAGACGAACTCACTGAACGCCTGCAATCCGAAGCCGGTCCAGTCGTCATCGGCGCCATTCCCACCATCGCCCCCTATTGGCTCGCTTCGCGTCTCGCAACCTTCTCGCGCAAATTTCCCAAGGTTCATATCACCATCGCAGAGGAAATCACGCCGGTTCTTCTCGATCGCCTCCGCGCTGGCTCCGTGGACCTCGCCGTCCTAGCCCTCCCGATCCGCGGTCACGAATTCGACTCCCACCCGCTCTTCACCGAGCGCCTCTTCGCTGCGCTGCCCAAAACGCACAAGCTCGGCCGCCGCCCCGCGTTGCAACTCGCAGATCTCCGCCGTGATTCGTTTCTTTTTCTCCGCGACGGTCACTGCTTCCGCGACACCGCCGTCGCCGCCTGCGACCGCGCCCGCCTCGATCCCCGCGTCGTCTTCGAAAG
>Ga0210410_10000615_pt1 | contig 37671 bp, 33 predicted proteins | sample IncBWC4MmetaG_FD_161058 | JGI IMG/M metagenome (GOLD analysis project Ga0210410, IMG submission 161058) | Forest soil microbial communities from Barre Woods Harvard Forest LTER site, Petersham, Massachusetts, United States - Inc-BW-C-4-M | ecosystem: Environmental > Terrestrial > Soil >...
CTGGTGAATACGGCCTCACTGATGGGCGCGGGACAGCTTCCGAAATTCGCGGCGGACCTGTTCAAGTTGCAGGACACCGATTTCTGGCTAACACCGACTTCGGAAGTAGAGCTGCACAACCTCTATCGCGATGCGACTCTGACGGAAGAACAGTTGCCCATTCACCTTACGGCGTGGACCGCCTGCTTCCGCTCGGAAGCAGGAGCGGCCGGAAAAGATACGCGGGGCATCCTGCGGCAACACCAGTTTCAAAAAGTGGAGATGTTCAAGTTCACGCATCCAGAGAAGAGTTACGAGGAGCACGAAGCGCTGGTGCGGAACGCCGAAACTATTTTGGAGAAGCTGGGCCTGCATTACCGCACCGTACTGCTCTCCACGGGAGACATGGGATTCGCCTCGGCGAAAACGTACGACCTGGAAGTGTGGCTGCCATCGAGCAACGAGTTCCGTGAAATTTCGTCCTGTTCCAATTGCGAAGCGTTTCAGGCGCGTCGCGCTGGCATACGGTTTAAGCCCAAGACCGGCGGAAAAAGTGAGTTCGTGCACACGCTGAATGGTTCAGGCTTGGCCGTTGGGCGCACTTGGATAGCGGTGGTGGAGAATTATCAGCAGGCGGATGGTTCCATCATCCTACCGGAAGTTCTAAGGCCCTATATGGGAATCGATCGAATTCCAGCGGCAAAATAGGGATTCTGCCTCTTTAGCGGTCGGTCGATTGCAACTTATTGAATCCGCAACACTTACGATAATCTCTCTTACTTAATTGACGTGGTTCGCCCTCTCTTCGTGCCACGCAACTTCTTGAATCCACAGCTTTTTGTTTGACTCCCTGTAAGGGCCTGCATACACTCGGCTCAACGCTGCGAAAGGCAAAATTGGGTGAATGCCTCGGGCAGCGTCAGCAAAGCCAATGACCTTTATTGCGCGAATTCTACGGTTTCTTTTTTGGGTCGTGATTGTCTCGTGGAGCGTTTCCCTGCTGCGAAGACTGGTGAACAACATGGGCGCTGGCGCCACCGACAGGCAGCAACCCATTGATGTGCCCAGCGACGCAGCGTCCCGAAAACTGGTACGCGATCCGGTCTGCGGCATGCATTTGGCCGAAGGCCTGGCGATAGTGGAGCACAGCGGCGGAGAAACTGTTTTCTTCTGCTCCGAGGAATGTCGTAACAAGTTTATGGACGAGCCGAGGAAGTTCGCGGCCAACGGCTGAGTTTCTTTGAACCAAAAGCAGTGCAGCACGGCAGCACGCAGGCGATTTCAGACCCAAGCAGAGGAAAGGACCGAAGCTGATGGCCACGGTCGCAAAACCCCCCGTTCCAACCCGGCCCACGGGCGCTCCACCGATGGTGCCGCGAATTGCCCCACGCGAGGAGTTGAATCCTTTCCGCATCGCGCAAATCCAGTTTGATATCGCGGCGGAGGTGCTGAAGCTGGATCCCGGCCTGCGTCAGGTACTTCGCACGCCGAAGCGCATTCTGGAAGTGTCCCTGCCCACCAAGATGGACAACGGGCAGGTGAAGGTGATGACGGGGTTCCGCGTACAGCACAACGTTTCGCGCGGCCCGGGCAAGGGCGGCATCCGCTACCATCCTGGCGTCACGCTGGACGAAGTGAAGGCGCTGGCCGCCTGGATGACCTGGAAAACGGCGGTGGTGAATGTGCCATTCGGGGGCGCTAAAGGCGGCATCATTTGCGACCCGAAGCGTATGTCGAAGAGCGAACTGGAACGGATGACGCGACGGTTCGCCAGCGAGATACTCCCTATCATCGGCCCGGACCAGGACATTCCCGCGCCGGACGTGTACACGGATTCGCAGACCATGGCCTGGATCATGGACACGTATTCCATGATGGTGGGGCACACAGTTCCCGGCGTGGTGACGGGGAAGCCAATTTCGATTGGCGGGTCATTGGGACGCGCGGAAGCAACGGCGCAGGGCCTGGTATACGTAGTCGAGGAAGCCTGCAAGGTAAAGAAGATTTCGCTGCGCGGCGCGACCGTGGCGATTCAGGGCTTTGGCAACGCCGGGGCGACGGCGGCGCGCCTGCTGGCGGACAAGAAGGCGAAAATTATCGCTCTAAGTGACACCCGCGGCGGAGTCACAAATTCGCGCGGGATCGATCCGATCAAGGCAATCCGTTACAAGGAGCGTTCCGGTACCGTCGTCGGGATGCCGGGAGCTTCCCGCGTTTCGAACGACGATTTGCTGACCATGAAGTGCGACATCCTGGTCCCGGCGGCGCTCGAAAACGTGATCACCCTGCAAAACGCCGAAGCTGTGAAGGCGCGGATCGTGGCGGAAGCGGCGAACGGGCCGACCACGCCTCATGCGGACGAAATTCTGGCACGCCGCGGCATCACCGTTTTGCCGGATATCCTTGCCAACGCGGGCGGCGTCACGGTCAGTTACTTCGAATGGGTGCAGAACCAGGAAGGCCTGCTCTGGGATTCCGACGAAGTCAACGTGCGCCTGCAGAAGATCATGGCCCGCGCATTCCACGACATGCTTGAAGCAATGCGCAAGCACCATGTGCCTCCCCGCGCCGCCGCAATGAGCGTGGCGGTCGGCCGCGTGGCCGAGGCAACGCTGGTGCGCGGCTTATTCCCGTGATTTAGCGTCCGGCCTCCCGGGTGGCTTCGCATAACTGCCTCCTCTAATTTGCCGAGTTTCAGACTTGAACCTCTGAAACTCGGTTTTGTTTTGCAAAATTACCTTGCAGAGAAAATTCAGTGCGCGTACATTCGCAGATGCCGGGCGTTTCCTGGCGCGAGATTCCAAAACCTCGCCGCCAGGGAGACGTGACCGGCTATTTTCTTCACTGAACGAGGCGAAAGACAGACCATCATGAGCCATCTCCATGGGCAAGGAATCGCAGCCGCTCCGGTATTGCTGACGATTGCGGGATTTGATCCGAGCTGCGGCGCAGGTGTCGGCGCGGATCTGAAGACTTTTGCAGCCCATGGCTGCTATGGGATGGCCGCGATTACTTCGCTGACGGTGCAGAGCACGCACGGCGTGGAGGCAGTGCACAACACGCCGAGCGCGGAATTGCGCGAGCAGTTGGACATCCTTGCGAGGGACTGCGACATCGTGGCAGTGAAGATCGGCATGCTGGGGAACCGCGGAAATGCCGCGGTGGTGGCGGAATTTCTGGATGCGCACAAGTTTGCCCACGTGGTGCATGACCCGGTGATGAAGTCGTCGAGCGGGGCGGAGTTGCTGGACTCGGCTGGAATCAAGTTTGTAGCCGCGGAATTGCTGAAGCGCTCGAGCGTAATCACACCGAATATCGCGGAAGCCGAAATCTTGACCGGCCTGACGATCAAGGACGTGGCGGACATGGAGGCGGCGGCGCGAAAGCTGGCGGAGATGGGGGCGCAGGCCGTGATTGTGAAGGGTGGGCACATGGAAAAGGCCGTCGACGTGCTCTTCGACGGGAAGGAGACGCACCATCTGGGCGGCGACCGGGTCAAGGTGGAAAACACGCATGGCACCGGCTGCACGTTTGCCTCGGCGATTACGGCGCAACTTGCGGCAGGAAGACCGCTGCTGGAAGCCACGACGCTCGCGAAGGCGTATGTGATGAAGGCGATCGAGAAGGCTTATCCGGTCGGCAAAGGCCTGTTGCCGCTCGACCACTTCTATCGCATGAAGATTGAGCCGCTGGCACGGGGAACCCATGAGGTGCCGCAGCACGGATTGCACCCGGCGGCAGAACCAGCGGCGCACTGAGGCGAAATTTCGAAGCAGTCATCCTCTCACGGGCCAAATGGGGCAAGGAGGGTATATGCAGAAGATCTTTCGGTGCACGGGATGTCAGCGATCCATGCGGATTGTGGGATCCACCGGATTGGGCAAACACGTCGGACGCACTGCAATCTGCCCCTACTGCAATCGGAAAAACAAAGTGACCTGGCCGCGCGGCGATCAGTTCAACATCCAACGCGTCGGGTCAAGATAAGCGCGATCCCGGCAGAAGTAGTTACCTCACCAGCCACCGCCGCCACCCCCTCCTCCGCCTCCTCCAGAACCGTCACTCCCCCCACCGCCTCCGGATCCCGGCGCTGACGCAGAAGAAGCGATCGCGCTCGTGAGCGAACTCCCGAAGGACGACGCGAAGCCCGCTCCGCTGAAACTGCCCCAGGAAGATCCGGAATAGAATGACGGCGTGTAGGCGGCGCCGGAACTCCCCGGTGCGGTTCCCGCGGCCGAAAGGATCCCTGAAAACTTGTCGGCCCAATCCTGTTCGACGTCCAGGGCCAGGGCGTAGGGCAGGAATTTTTCGAATACCTGCGGCGTTTGTTGCGGGGGCGCGGCGCGGTTCAGGCGGTCGCCATCCACGGAGCTAAGAAACATTTTGAAACCTTCCACCTGATCCATCAGCCGGCGCCCGGCGAAGGTGGGTGCTTTCATCAGATGAACGAAAACGCCGTGGAGAATTCCGCTGACCAGAAGAAAGATAGCGAATGCGAGAGAGGTAACTTTGGTGAGAAAGACCAGGCCCATGATTTCGCCACCGAGAAATGGGATAGCAAAAAGGGTGTAAAAAAGCGCCTTGCCGGCGCCGATCAGTGAAGCACTTCCGTGACGCGCGACGTCGTGCCACGCCGCGAAGACGGTGAGCAGCAGCGCGGATACGCCGATGGTCCAGAACGTCAGCCAGAAGCTGACGAAAACTCCGCCGATGCGTTGCGGAACACCGAGGGTGACGAAGTACGCCAGCATTATAAGAACGGAAAGCGCTATTGCGGGAATGAGGTAGCGGGAATTGGTAAAAAAGTAGGTTTTTTCTTCGGCGCTTTTGAGCCACTTCTGGGTGGCGAACATGGCGCTCTTGATCAACGCGTGGTTCTCCTGTTTAAGCAGAACGTCGTTCCGCCCCTCAAAGAGTTCAGCGGCAATCTGTTTCTCGTCGGCAGTAAGAACACGATCATCTTTGCCGCTTAGCGTAAGCCTGTACGAGCCGGAGTCTTCGGCGATTTTCAAATAGCCGCGCACGGCCATATCGAGAATAGCCGCGGCGAAAGTTTTGTTGTCGTAGCCCATGCGCATCAGGAAGCGCGTTGCGGCCGGCGAAAGATTGGCCGGCGGCTCGTAGAACGCCATAATCACGCCGCGAGCAGGATCCCGGCCGACGGCCGACCAGGCGATGAGGTAGTAAAGCAAGGTAACGAGAAAGCCGGAGCCAAGCAGCAGCGCCCCGCGGTTGTCGCGAAAAAAGAATTCCAGGTTCTGCGAAAACGTGGGAGGAGCGATGTAACCCTTGGGCCACATGAGTAGCACACTGAGGCCTTCGCGGCGAGACAGGGGACGCTGAGCGGTGAACTGGAAAGCGTCGCCATCTCTGGCTGAAACAAGTTGTGAGTCGCGCGAGCCCTGCAGGCCCGTGAATCCGGAGAGAGTGACTTTGTCCGTGGGAATGTTTGCGGGAAGGTGGACCGTGGCGCTGGCGGCGTCAATGGGGAAATCCCAGCCATTGCCCGTCACGTTCCAAAAAAGTTCATCGTGATCCTTGTAAAAGCCTAGTTGCCGGTTGGTGGTGTAGGTGATTGCGTAGACATGCCTGCCCGGGCTGACAAGCGCATTCGGATTGCCGAGGTAGATGCGCTTGCCGTTAAAGTGGTCCTCAACCCGAAAATTTTCCGAAGCAGAATCGCGGGTAGCGGAGAGCATTTCAAAGCCGACGACGTAGCGGTTGTTGTAAGGGTCGGTGTAAGCGGTCGGAAATTCGCGAAAAATGCCGTGGCGAATCTGACGGCCGGCGCCCATGACCGCAATCGTCTCCGTTACCTGCAGGGAGCCATCGTCCTCGAGCGTGATGTCGCTGTGGTAGTCAAGGATGCGCTCGGTCTGACCCCGCACCGAGATGGCCGCGAGCAGCCCGAAGCACGCGAGGAATAGAAAACGAATTGTTGCGGGGACGCGCATGGAGTCAGATACATCTAGTGTAGGGGGATGGGCAACAATTCAGTTAGTGGCTGCCGCTCAGCGGTACATGGCAGTTAGATGACAGACGATGTGGCGGATAATCCCGAGCAGCGACAATCAGAGTTATGGTTTGATTCTTATTCAGCGAAAGCCGGGAGGTTTCTTGGATTCCAGAAAACTGGGCGGAATTCTGTTGGGGGGACTAGCAATCTCTCTGTTTGTTATCGCGGCCTTCATACCGCGATTTCCCCAACCTGCTACCTATCACAGCTTCGCGGACCGGCGTGGATGGCTGGGCATTCCAAACTTCGGCGATGTCGTATCGAACGCCGGGTTTGTAATTGTCGGCATCTTGGGGCTGTACGCAACGCTCCGCCGGCCGGTCAGGATTCATTTTGTGGATCAGAATGAAAAGTGGCCATACCTCATCATTTTCTTTGGGCTTTTGCTAACGGCCGCGGGCTCTTCGTATTATCACCTGGCGCCGGATAACGCCCGGCTGGTATGGGATCGTCTGCCAATGACGATTGTCTTCATGAGCCTTGTCGCTGCGCTGATTGCAGAACGAATTAACGTTTGCGCTGGTTTAACGCTGCTGCCCTTCCTGCTGGCGATTGGGGTTGCAAGTATCTTGCAATGGCGCTGGACCGAAACCCAGGGTCGAGGAGATTTGCGTTTTTACGCGGCCGTGCAATTGTACGCGATGCTGGCCGTGATTTTGGCGCTGTTTCTGAAACCCAAGTACACGCGGGGGAGTGATTTGGCGGTCCTCGCGGGGTTCTACCTGTTCGCAAAGCTCACGGAGACTTTCGACAAGCAGATTTTTTCGCGTGGACATCTGGTAAGCGGGCATACGATCAAACACGTTGCCGCTGCCGCGGGCAGCTATTGGATCCTGCGGATGTTGGAACGGAGAGAACCCATCATCGAGTAGAACGTTGGAGGATTATGGGCGGTGAACGAACTTCCCGGCGACAATGGTCGCCGCAGGACCGCCCTTGAATGTGCGGCCGTCGAAGGGCGAATTGCGCGATTTGCTGGGGCTTTCCTTCACGTGGTATGTCCAGGGACGATCCAGGGAAAAAATCGTGACGTCGGCAGGTTCGCCGGGGGCGAGTTTGCGCTCCTTGCCCAGAACGCGGGCGGGGCCGGTGGTGAAGAGCTCAACCATGCGCATAAGAGGAATGCGATTAGTGTGTACAAGCTGTTCGAGGGAGAGGCCGACGGCGGTTTCGAATCCGAGGATGCCGAAGGGGGCTTTGTCAAACTCCACATCTTTAATTGCCGGTTCGTGAGGAGCGTGATCTGTGGCGATCGCGTCGACGGTGCCGTCGGCGAGGCCGGTCAGCAAAGCGTCGCGATCCTCCCGCGCGGCGAGCGGAGGATTCATTTTGAAGCGTGAGTCGTAGGTGACGTCCTCGTCGACCAACGTGAAATGGTGCGGAGTAACCTCGCAGGTAACGTACAAGCCTTGTTTTTTGGCGAAACGGACTTGCTCGAGCGACGCTTTCGCCGAGAGGTGCGCGATGTGCAGGCGCGCGCCGGTAAGCTCCGCGATCTGAACGTCGCGGGCCACGCAGACCGATTCAGCGGCCGCCGGCATGCCGGAAAGCCCCAGTCGCGTGGAGGCGATGCCCTCGCGCATGACTGCGCCGGCAGCGAGAGAAACGTCTTCCGCGTGCTCGATAACGGGGAGATCGAGGCTGCGGCAGTAGTCCATGATCTGGCGCGCGAGTTTTGCCGTGGCGATGGGTTTTCCGTCGTCGGAGACGGCGACGATGCCGGCATCGCGCATAGCTGCAATTTCGGAAATGTCTTCGCCCTTGCTGCCGATACTGGCAGCGCCGATGGGCCAGACGCGGACGTGGCCATGAACTTTGGCGCGATCGACGATGAAGCGGGTGATGGAGGCGTTGTCGTTGACAGGCCTGGTATTGGGCATGCAACAGACGGCGGTAAATCCGCCGCGCGCAGCCGCCTTGGTGCCGGTTTCGATGGTCTCGGAATTTTCCTGCCCCGGTTCGCGAAGGTGGACGTGCATGTCAATAAAGCCGGGAGCGACGATCAGGCCGGTGGCATCGAAGGTTTCTGCGCCGTTCGCCCTCGAGATTTTTCCGGGAGCGGCGATTTCGGCGATGGTTTCTCCGTCGATCAGGATGTCGCGGACCGCGTCGGCTTTAGAAGCGGGGTCGAGGACGCGGCCGTTCTTAATCAGAAGCATGCGCAGATTCCTTGGATTTGGCGTCGGGTTTCACTTCAAGAGCGGGATGCGTGCCTTCCGAAGCGCCGACCATCAGCAGGTACAGAATGGCCATGCGGGTGGCGACGCCATTGGTGACTTGTTCGAGAACGGCAGATTGCGGACCGTCGGCAACTTCGGGAGTGATTTCCGTGCCGCGGTTGATCGGCCCCGGATGAAGAATTAAGGCGTCGGGTTTGGCGAGTTTCATGCGCTCGGCATTAAGCTGATACAGCAGGATGTAATCGCTTTGTGAAAGAGAAGGTTCGTGCAGGCGCTCCGTCTGCACGCGAAGCACGATGATGACGTCGGTATCCTCGAGAGCCTCTTCCACTCGATAGACGCAGCGGATGGGCGTCCCCGGCGGGCCGATTTTTTCGAGTTCGCGTGGAACCCACATGGCTGGGCCGCAGAGAGTGAAGCGACACCCGAACTTTCCGAGGAGATGGATGTTGGAGCGGGCGACGCGGGAATGGGCGATGTCGCCGAGGATGGTGACGTTGAGATTGTTCAGGTGGCCGACGCGATCGCGAATCGTGAGCGCGTCGAGCAGACCCTGTGAAGGATGCTCGTGGGTGCCGTCACCCGCGTTCACGACCGGGATTTCGAGATGTCGGGCTACGAAATCGGCCGCTCCGGAGGACGCGTGGCGCATCACGAAACAGTCCGGGCGCATGGCATTGAGATTGTTGGCGGTGTCGAGGAGCGTTTCACCTTTTTTCAAGCTGGAGGCTTCGGCCTGGAGGTTCATGGTGTCCGCGCCGAGGCGTGAAGCGGCGGTGGCGAAGCTGAGGCGGGTGCGAGTCGAGTTTTCGAAAAAGGCCAGCGCGACCGTCTTGCCGCGCAGAGTGGCCAGTTTTTTGAGAGGGTGGCGCTGAATTTCCTGGAAAGGTTTTGCTTGATCGAGAATGAAGGTGAGTTCGTCCGCGGAGAGCGGTTCAAGAGCCAGCAGATCGCGAAACCGATAGGTCAAATTTGCACTCGATCGCACGCGAGGAGGAGCGCGCCTCGTCTGAAGAGATAGTTTACGCGATGAGCTCGGAGACGCAAAGACATAGATAGCGGATAACAGCGATCAGGAAGCAAAGAGAAAAGCAGATCCCTCACCCGCAGAAGTCGCGGGTTCGGGATGACAGCTTAGCTAGGGGTCGACGGGGATTAATCGATGCGGTCGACGAGGACCACGCGCTCTTCCTTGTCGATTTCGATGAGGCGGACCTCAATGATTTCCGTATCGCTGGTTTGGACGGTGCGGCCAACGTACTGGGCTTCGATCGGCATTTCGCGGTGGCCGCGATCGATCAGCACACAAAGCGAGACGCGCTTGGGCCGGCCGAGGTCGAAGAGGCCGTTCATGGCCGCGCGGATGGTGCGACCGGTGTAGAGGACGTCGTCCACCAGGACGAGGTCCATACTGTCCACACCGAAGGAGATGTCCGAGGACTGCAGGACGGCTTGTGGGGCGACCTTGGAAAGATCGTCGCGGTAAAGAGTGATGTCGAGCGTGCCGACGGGAACGTCGACACCGTCAATGCCGCGCATGGCTCGGGCGATACGCTGGGCCAACGGCACGCCGCGCCGACGGATGCCGATGAGGGCCAAGCTCTTGGTGCCACCGCTTTTTTCGACAATCTGGTGGGCCAGGCGCTGCAGGGTGCGGTCGATTTCGGCCGCGGACATCAATTGCGATTTTTCCACGATACGCATGTTCGCGTAATGCTAGCACAAGTCGGGAATGCGAAGTGTGCGGGTGAATCTGAAAGGAGATTTACGTCGGCGAATTGGCGGCGTGCTAGACTTTCGCGGAATTCGATGAGGAGAGTTCAATGGGGTTGAAGAAACAATCATGTTTGGAGATTTGTAGGGTATTGGCCCTGACGGCGTTGGGGATAGCGATTCTGACGGGTGGAGGGGAGGCCCAAGAGCCCAAAACGCCGGCGGTTAGGAAAGTTGAGAAGCCTACACGGCCGAAACTGGTGGTGCTGTTGGTGGTGGACCAGATGCGCGGCGATTACGTGGACAAGTTTCGCGGACAATGGAGCGGGGGCCTGAAGAGGTTGCTGACCGAGGGCGCCTGGTTCCGCTCCGCGGCCTACCCGTATGCGGCAACGGAGACGTGCCCGGGGCATTCGACAATTTCCACGGGAACGTTTCCCGCCAGCCACGGGATTGTGGCGAATGCATGGTGGGACCGCGAGCAGCAGAAGATGACCACCTGCACGAATGATCCCAGCGCGAAGAACTCAGCGTACGTCGGAGGCAGCGCAAAAGGCGGGGATTCGGCGTGGAGGATGCAAATGCCCGCGTTTGCCGAAGAGTTGAAGTTTCAAACCGGCGGTGAGACCCGGGTGGTGACGCTTTCGGTGAAAGCGCGCGCGGCAATCACCATGGCCGGCCACAAGGGAGATGCCGTCACGTGGATTGATCCACCAGGCACCCTGGTGACGTCCTCGGTGTACGGCACGACGCCGTTTGTAGAGGAATTCGCGAAGCAGCATCCCGTGAGCCAGGATTATGGGAAGACGTGGTCGTTGTCGCTGCCGCAGACCGCGTATCTCTACGACGAGACGGCCACTGGAGCGCGCGCGCTGGACGGGTGGACGACGACCTTTCCCCATGCCCTGCGTGGAAAGGACGGTAGTGCGGCGCCGGATACCGTGTTTTACGAACAATGGGCCACCAGCCCGTTTGCCGATACCTACCTTACTAAGCTGGCGGAAGCAGCGATCGATTCGTTGGGCCTCGGAAAGGGCAAGGCGACGGACTTTTTGGGTGTCAGCTATTCGACCGTGGATTATGTTGGCCACACCTTTGGGCCAAGGAGTTGGGAGATTCAGGACATTTTGGTTCGCCTGGACAAGGATTTGGGCGAGTTGCTTGCCTATCTGGATAAGAAAGTAGGCCCCGGAAACTATGTCGTGGCGTTAACGGCCGACCACGGCGTGGCGCCAATCCCCGTGGACATGGAGAAGACAGGCGTAGAGGTCGGCGTGCTCAGCTTGCCGGAACTGCAAGCCCGGATTGAAAAGGCGTTGGAGCCGCTGAATTACACCAAGCCGATCGTGACTCGCATGGCAGGCAATGAAGTTTATTTATCAGAGGGAGTCTATGGGCGGCTGAAAGCGGATCCCGCGGCCATGAAAGCAGTCCTCGATGCAATTTCGACCATGCCAGGAGTGGCGGCTGTTTATCGGGCAGAGGAGTTGGGTAATGGCACAACGCCGATTGCCCAGACGCGGAAGGCGGCGGTGCTGAGCTATTTTGCGGGGCGCAGCGGCGACCTTTTTGTTCTGCAAAAACCGTACTGGCTGATGGACAACTCGCCCGAGGCTAGCAAGCGCGCCACCGGGACAGGGCACGGGACACCGTACAACTATGATCAGCATGTGCCCATCTTCTTTATGGGGTTCGGCATCCAGCCGGGAGAGTACTTTGAACCAGTAACCCCGGCAGATATCGCTCCGACTTTCGGGGCACTGACCGGAGTAACGTTGGCTACTCGCGACGGCCGGGTGCTGGCGGAAGCGCTGAAGAAGCAGGCCAAAAAGGAGTAGATTCATCGGGGACGGTGTAGCTCGCCCTTCACGAGTGAGGCTTTCCCTTCCCTGGGCTAGACCGCGCCATCGCCACGAAAATCCTCAGGCCTGAAGGCCGTAGCTACAGGACCGGAGTCGGGCGCTTCCGGTTCGTGCTATCCTCCCGGGAAGTGAATCCTACCGACCGCGTTGACCTCAGCGTTCAGGTTGGCGCTCTGCGCCTCGCTAATCCCATCATTGCCGCCAGCGGGACCTTCGGCTACGGGCTGGAGTTTGCCCACCTGATGGACTTGAACCGTCTCGGTGGTTTTGTCACCAAGGGGATTTCGCTTCGACCTATCGAAGGAGCCCCCGCACCCAGGCTCTGTGACACTCCGTCTGGAATGTTGAACGCCGTCGGTCTGCAGAACGTGGGCGTCGAAGCTTTCGTCAAAACCAAACTGCCACCGTTGCGAAAATACAACACTCGCGTGATCGTTAATGTTTTTGGGGTCTGCCAGGAAGATTATGTCGAGGTCATCCGTCAGCTTGAAGACGCCGAAGGAATCTCGGCTTACGAGCTCAATATCTCTTGTCCGAACGTCAAGAAAGGTGGGATGCAGTTCGGCAGCGACCCTGCTCTTGTAGAGGAAGTAGTCGCGGCGGCAAGGAAGGCAGCGCAAAAGCGGCCGCTTTGGGTAAAGCTGATGCCTCTTGTTACAGACATTGGACTTATTGCCAAAACTGCCGAACGGGCAGGGGCCGACGCCCTCACCGTAGCCAACACTTTTCCGGCAATGGCGATCGACTTTAGGACCCAAAAGTCCCTCTTAGGGAACCTGACGGGTGGTCTCTCCGGACCCGCCATCAAACCGATTACCCTCCGGCTCGTCTGGGAAGTAAGTAAGGCGGTGAGCATTCCCACCCTTGGTTTGGGAGGGGTGGAAACCGTCGCCGACGTCCTTGATTACGTCAGTGTGGGCGCGTCGGCGGTACAGGTCGGGACGGCCAGCTTCTCTGACCCCAAGACCAGTGAGGCAATTGTGAAGGGTTTAGGTAAGGGTCTAAATGAACTTAAAATGTCTACTTTCAGTGATTTAAGGGGTAAATTTTCCAAAGAAAATGGTTGACATAATGCGGTTTTTTTGATACACTTTTTTAGTATTTGTAGCGGATTAAACACACTATGAGACGACCACTCTTTGTAGCATGGGCCGCGATTCGTTGGGTGCCGCTGATGTTCTTAATTGCACCCGCGATGGAAGCACCCTTGGTGGCTTTGAAGAGCGAGCCGGTAAAGCCGATCAAGGTATGGGTTGGCAACGCCAGTTGGTATGGCCCCAACTTTGACGGCAAGAAGACCGCGAACGGCGAGCGATTCAACGCCGAGAGCTTGACGGCCGCCCACCCGAACCTTCCGTTTGGATCCTGGGTTCGCATCGTAAACGTCCGCAACGGCAAATTTGAAGTTGTTCGTATTAATGACCGGGGTCCCTATCAAGAAGGACGCGAAATTGATGTATCCTATCGCGTAGCCCGGAAGATTGGCCTGATCAACTCGGGAGTCAGCCAGGTGCGGCTGGAACTGATGCAGCTGCCGCCAAAGCGAACTCGAGACGAAGCAAGCCAGAATTGATAAACTTCGGGCGCGTCCCGAACCTTGACCACTTTTGACGCCCATCCACGAAGCAGCCTGATTGTAGCGCTGGATTTCGATTCCCTGTCCACGGCACTTAGATTTGCGGGCCAGGTTTCCGACCTGGTCGGCATGTTCAAGATCGGCAGCCAGCTCTTTACCACTGCCGGGCCGGAAGCAGTCCGGCAGGTCGCTAAGCTCGGTGCAGAGATTTTCCTCGACCTGAAATTCCACGACATTCCGAATACCGTTGCAGGCGCCGTGCTGGCAACCGCGGCCTTGCCAGGACTGAAACTTGTGAATGTGCATGCCCTGGGCGGCACCGCCATGATGCACGCTGCTGCACAGGCTGTGAGCGCGGGAGTACCGATGGGAGCGGACCGGCCGCGACTCCTGGCCGTAACTCTCCTTACCAGCATGGATTCGAAAACGGTGCGGGAGGTTGGGATTGCGGGACCGCCCAATTCGCGTGTGGTGAAGCTGGCGAAGCTCGCCCAAAAAGCGGGCGTGGATGGCGTAGTGGCTTCGGTGCAGGAAGCAAAAGCGATTCGCAAGGCTTGCGGCCGGGATTTTCTGATTGTGACGCCGGGTGTGCGCCCCAAAGGCAAGGACGCGGAATCGAACAAGGACGATCAGGCGCGCACTGCGACGCCGCGGGAGGCAATCCGCGCCGGTGCAGATTTCATCGTCGTCGGCCGCCCGATTCTGGCGGCAGCCGACCCACGCGCCGCCGCCCAGGAAATTGTGGACGAAATCGCTTCTGCGAAATAAGAGAAGTTCCACAACCTGAAAATCTCAAAAATAATTAATTCGTCGCCACGCCTGATTTGGGGTGAATGGACCCGTCAGCGCGACTTCCCTGCAGCCCACGAATCGCCAAATCCGTTTCCTTTACCAATCTGGCTACCAGTTCGGCGGCAGACTGGCGACGTGCCAGGCGAACTCCTTGCCCTGCCCATAGTGAGAGAAATTCGGCGCGCCCGCTTCTTGCAGCGGCGGTGCGAAGTGGACGCGTAAGCGCGTTTTGGAGCGGGAACGGCAGGATGGATGCCCCGCCATCGCCTGCTTCCACCTCGGTCATGAAGCGATTCACGATTCCGCGCGCCGGACGGCCCGAAAATGCCCGCGTGATGCGCGTCTGGTCTTCCATCGCGTGGAGAATTGCTTCGCGGTAAGCATCGGGAACGCCCGACTCATTGCAGGTGAGAAACGCGGTGCCCAGTTGAACTGCGCTTGCTCCCAGTGCCAGCGCGGCGGCAATCCCACGGCCATCCATGATTCCGCCCGACGCAATCACAGGAACCCGCACGGCATCCACGATTTGTGGAACAAGCGAAATCGTGCCGATCATCGCGGCGCCGAAGTCGCCGAGGAATGTCCCACGATGACCGCCGGCTTCGCTGCCCTGAGTCACGACCGCGTCCACTCCCGCCTTCTCCAGTTCGATTGCCTCATTGACAGTTGTGGCCGTTCCCATGATGAAAAATTTCTTTTGCTTAAGGGCTTGCAAGGCTTCGGGGGGAAGAACCCCAAACGTGAAGCTGAAGACCGAGGCACCTGATTCCATGGCCGCGGCGAGTTGATCAGCGAGAGTGAAGGACGTGCCCGCAGGCAAAGAGGGAGCAGGCAGCCCCAACTCCGAAAAATAAGGGGCCACGCGATGAATCGCCACAGCCGGAGAAATGGAAGGAGAGGCGGACGCTGTCGGAGCGAAGAGATTGATGCCGAACGGCCGGGTGGTTTTTGCTTTTACGTCGTTTGCTGCTTGCGTGATTTGTTCCGGCGAAAGATAGGCCGCGCCAATAAACCCAAGGCCGCCGGCGTTCGAAACGGCCGCCACCAGTGCGGGCGTATCGCCACCACCTGCGAGCGGCGCTTGAATGATGGGATGTTGCAGTTTCAGGATTTGGAGGAAATCTGCAGTTGCTGACATCGGGGCCAACTCCTTTCCGATTGGATGCGGCACGTCAAAAACGGTTCCAAGCCTGGTGATGATGGTGAATCCTTTCTGGGAGGAAACTTTGTCCCGGTCTGCAATCCGGCCAAAGCCCAATTTGACCGCTTCTTTGCGTGTCCCGTAACATCAAATTTACTTCTTCACATCCCAATGACCATGAATTTCAAGAGCATCATCGTCGGGACCGCAGGGCATATCGATCACGGAAAGTCCACCTTGATCGAGGCGCTGACCGGGACACACCCCGACCGCTTGGAAGAAGAGAAGCGTCGCGGAATCACCATCGACCTGGGATTTGCGTTCTTGGAAGACGAAGGCGTGCGTTACGGGTTTGTTGACGTGCCGGGGCACGAGCGGTTCGTGAAAAACATGCTGGCGGGCGCATCGGGAATTGACCTGGTGCTGCTGGTGATTGCCACCGACGAACTAATCAAACCGCAGACGCGCGAGCATTTTGATATTTGCAGGTTGCTGGGAGTACAGCGTGGCGTAATCGCTCTCACAAAGAGCGATCTGGCGGATAGCGACACTCGCGAACTGGCCCGGATGGAGATGGAAGAGTTTGTGAAGGGAACTTTTCTGGCGAACGCACCCATTGTTGAAGTCAGCGCCAAAACTCAAAAGGGGCTTGCGGATTTAAAGACGGCGCTACGAGAAGTGGCGCGAGAGATCAACGCCAAGGATACGGGGCGGTATTTCCGCCTCCCGATTGACCGTTCGTTCGCGGTGAAGGGATTTGGAAGCGTTGTGACCGGCACGCTCTTTTCGGGCCACGTCGCCGTGGGCGACGAAGTGGAGCTTTTGCCCGGCGGGAAATTGTTGCGCGTGCGCGGGCTGCAGAGCGGCGGCAAAAGCGTGGAGCGAGCGGAAGCGGGCCAGCGCACGGCAGTGAATCTTGCCGGGATAGAGCACACGGCAATTCAGCGAGGAATGGTGCTTACGTCGCGTGGCCGTCTGCGAACAACTCGCCGTGCGGACCTGCGCTTGGAACTTCTTCCCGGCGCGCCGGCGCTCAAGCACCGTGCCCAGGTGCACTTCCACGCCGGGACTCTGGAAACGATCGGCGAAGTGTACCTCTTGGGCTCGCGGGAACTGGCTCCCGGAGAAAGCGCGCTGGGGCAGATCCGCCTGCAGGATGAGGCGGTGCTGGTGCGCGGCGATCGGTTCATCGTCCGCCAGTTTTCGCCCGTAGTGACGATCGGTGGCGGCGTGGTGCTTGATCCCCTGGCGCGGCGCTTTTCGGCCAAAGATACCGGTCGCGCTCAATTTCTGGCAGTGCTGGAAAAAGGCACCCGGGAAGATATTCTCCGGGCGATGGCGGAGCGAAACATTCTCGGAATCACGGCCGCGGAAGTGATTGTTCGAACAGGTTGGCTTGAGGCGGAAATCCAGTCCGCGGCGAAAGCCCTTGCGGACAAGAAGCTGATACGAATCGTTTCGAATGGGCCGCTCATTCTGATCACCGAGGCATTATTCGCGGAAATCGGCAAAAAGCTGCTCGCCAGGGTGGAGCGCTTTCACAAGGAGAATCCACTTCTCCAGGGAATCACGCGCGAGGAATTGAAGGCCAGCCTCGGACGGCGAGTGCGTTCGGAGACGTTCGCGTCCGCGCTCGAGACATTGCTCGAACAAAAGAAAATCGCTCTGCAGGGAGAGTTCGTTAAAAAAGCGGGAACGGAAATAACCCTGGCCCCTGAGGAATTGCGGGCGCAAGAGCAAATCACGCAAGCGTTTGCCAAAGCGGGACTCGCGGTGCCATCCGTGAAAGAAGTTCTAGCCCAACTCAAGATTGAAACCGCGCGAGCCGAAAAGTTACTGCAGATGCTGCTCAGGGAAAAAGTGTTGGTGCGCGTTTCGGCTGACCTGATTTTTCACCGCGACGCGCTCGACGCCCTGACCGGTCTTCTGGCTCAATACAAGAAATCGAAAGGCGACCGGATCGGCGTCCCCGCTTTCAAGGAACTGACCGGCATCACCCGAAAATACGCCATCCCGTTGCTGGAGTACCTGGACCGCCAGCGGCAAACGCGCCGCGCCGGGGACGAGCGTGTTATCCTATAGGGGCAAAGTGGGGCCTAAGCTTGCTGAGTGCAGGCGATTGCGCTAGGTTGAAGAGGCGCGAAGTTCAAGGCCGCGGAGGCAGTCCATGGGTGAATTCAGTATTTTCCACTGGTTAATTGTGCTTGCCATTGTGCTGATTTTTTTTGGCGGGCGCCGAATCCCGGAAGTGATGAAGGGCCTGGGCGAAGGCATTCGAAGTTTTAAAGACGGAATGAGCGGCACGTCAACGACGCCTCAGCCGCCACCGCAGGCCCAGCCACAGCCGCCGGCCGAGAAACCCTCCGAAGAGAAGAAGTAAGCGACCGCCACAACGATCGCAAAGAGTTGCGAAAGGCTCCCGCAAAAACGGGAGCTTCTTGCTTTTTATGGAACGCCGTGGTTTTGGCCGGGGTGTTTTTGTTTGAGGAAAAGAGAAAGGCTTTAACACAGAGTTCGCAGAGAAGGTGCGCAGAGATGGCTGGGCGGAGCGGCCCGCCCTACAGGGAAGTTTCAGGCCAGCCGAGAAATTTTAATTCGGTGAGGACGCGAGAGAGCGGCAGCCCAACCACATTGAAATAGCAACCTTCTATGCGGGGAATGTAGCGCCCGGCCTGGCCTTGAATGGCGTACGCACCCGCTTTGTCGAGTGGCTCCTCTGTTGCGAGATACGCAGAAATCTCCTCCTCGGTGACCGGCCGGAAGTGAACCAGCGTGGACTCGATGAATTGGCGCCGTTCACCATCGGGAAGCCGGATCAGGGATACGCCGGTCAGGACGGAGTGCGTGCGGCCGGAGAGTTGCCGGAGCATGTGCCGCGCCTCTTCAAGGGAAGCAGGCTTGCCAAGAATCCGGTCGTCCAGCACTACGATTGTGTCGGCAGCAAGGACAATCGCCGGACCAACGGCGCGGGCCGTAACGAGATCCGCCTTGGCATTTGCCAACCGCTGGACGAGCGCCGCGGGCGATTCGCCCGGATAAGGCGACTCGTCCACCGCGGAAGAAAGAACGGAAAAGGGCAATCCGGCATTGGCGAGAATTTCGGCGCGGCGCGGGGATGAGGAGGCGAGAATCAGCTTCATGAGTGGCTCGCGGAAAGCATACTACAGCGGACACGGCGGGTAAGCTGTGCTTCGGGGCAGGCTAGAGAACCCTGCGAAGTTTCCGTCACACTCGCGTTTGTAGGGGCGGAGCTTGCTCCGCCCGGCCTAGCGATGGCGAAGAGTTAGAGTGGGGGCTGCAATCGAGGACGGGCCGGGCGAGCCCGGCCCCTACAAGGGATCGATCTCGGAAGCCAGAAAAGGAGAAAGGCATCAGATAACGACCGATTCCTGGTATTCGCCGTAAACGCGGCGGAGGGCGTCGGAGATTTCGCCGACCGTGGCGTAGGCTTCGACGGAGGCAAGAATCGCGGGGAGCAGATTTTCCGTGGTGCGGGCGCGGTGATCGAGTTCAGCGAGAGCCGCTCTGGTTTTCGCGGAGTCGCGTTTGGCGCGGAGGGCTTGCAGGCGCTGGACCTGGTTGCGCTCGATTTCGGCGTCAATCCGCAAAGTAGGGATACCGCGTTCTTCGCTGGCCACGAAATCGTTCACGCCCACAACGATTTGCTCCCTGGTTTCGACGGCGCGCTGGAAATCGTATGCAGCGCGCTGAATTTCTGATTGCACGAAACCCGACTCAATCGCCTTGATCATGCCGCCCATAGCATCGATCTTCGTAAGATATTCCTGCGCGCGCTCTTCCATTTGATTGGTCAGCGCCTCGATGGCGTAGGAACCGGCAACGGGATCGATGGCGTTCGCGACGCCGGTTTCATTGGCGATAATCTGCTGCGTGCGAAGGGCAATCAGCGCGGATTCCTCGGTGGGCAAAGCGAGAGCTTCGTCCATGGAATTGGTATGCAGCGACTGGCAGCCGCCAAGCACCGCGGCAAGCGCCTGGATGGCCACACGCACAATGTTGTTCTCCGGCTGCTGTGCGGTCAGTGATGACCCGGCGGTCTGCGCGTGGAAACGCAGTAGCAGCGAGCGCTGATCCTTTGCGTGAAAACGATCACGCACAATTTTGGCCCACAAGCGGCGCGCGGCTCGAAATTTGGCGACCTCCTCGAGCAGATCGTTATGCGCGTTAAAGAAAAAGGAAAGCTGCGACGCGAATTCATCAATAACCAGGCCCGCGCGCAGAGCCGCTTCAACATAGGCGATGCCGTCGGCGAGAGTGAAGGCAACTTCCTGCACAGCGGTCGAACCCGCCTCTCGGATGTGATACCCGGAAATCGAAATCGTATTCCACTTGGGAAGCGAGTCGCGGCACCACCCGAAAATATCGGTAACGATGCGCATGGCGTGCTGCACCGGATAAATATACGTTCCGCGCGCGATGTATTCCTTCAGGATGTCATTTTGCGTGGTGCCGGAAAGTTTATTAAGGTCAGCACCCTGTTTCTTGGCGACCGCGACGTAGAGGCACAGCAAAATTGCCGCCGTCGAGTTGATGGTCATCGAAGTTGAAACCTTTTCCAGCGGTATCTGATCGAAGAGCAGTTCCATGTCCTCCAGCGAATCGATGGCCACGCCGACCTTGCCGACTTCGCCGAGCGCTAAGGAATGGTCGGAGTCCATGCCGATTTGCGTGGGCAGGTCGAACGCAACCGAAAGCCCCATCTGTCCCTTGCTGAGCAAATAGCGATAGCGCTTGTTGGATTCGGCGGCGCTGCCGAATCCGGCGTACTGTCGCATGGTCCAGAACCGGCCGCGATACATCGTGGGATAAATGCCGCGCGTGTAAGGAAATTCGCCGGGATACCCAAGCGCTTCGTCGGGGTTCCAGTGAGGAAGCGATTCTTCGGAATACAGGCGTTCGACCGGAAGGCCGGAAAGTGTGGTGAATCGCGGTTTGCGTTCGGCAGTGGCGCTCGATTTGGGCTTGTGATCAGACATGTGAAACCCTGTTCCGGAGCGACGAGAAATGTTACCAGCCAGAAGCATGGCCTCTAAGAACTATAACTGGCGCGAGCGGCGAAAGGAACTGACGGCGAACAGAACGAAGATCCCGGCCACGGCGACAGCCAGTGCGATGAGCCAGTGGGCAACGTCGCGGGTCCACGCGCGAAACGCAGAGTTCAGCCAGCCAAAAGCCAGTACCGCAAACATCGCGCCGACCACTTCGTGAAATATCTGTTTCACCGTTCGCCAAAGCCGGTGAAAGCCGCGTGGCTCGTTCGGGACCAATGCTGCTGGCGACGGCGTGGGCATCAACGCATTTTAACCCAAGACCCGCTGATACCCCCTCCTGGAACCCGGCCTCAAGGACAGGTTCACAGCTATGGACAGATTGAAGACAATGCCGAGAAGCCAACTTGTATCGCTCTGCGTGTAGGCCTAGAATCGGGGTTGAAGTACTGGGGAGCCAGCCTTGCAACTCGACGATCATCTCAAGAATCTTTTGCGCGAACTTGGGCATGCGATCAACGACACTGTGTCCGAATCCGACAGGATCACAGGGGCGATTGCAGGAGTGCGCGCGCATGGTTACGACATTGTGCTGAAGCTCGATGCCACGATCGGATTGGCGAAGCGTGACGGCCAGGCCGAAGATGGCCCGCGCATCACCACCCAGGATCGTCGTTTTCTCGAATCGCTCCGTATCCAGGTGGACCAGGAATCAATGGACCAGGATGCGGACAAGAAAGCCGTGGCAAGACTCACCATGACGCCGCAGGATGTGCGGTTTTTGAAATCCCTGCGGATTGCCACCGACGATATCGAATGAACCGCCTGCTCCAAATCGCGAGTGCTGGCGCCCTGCTTCTGGGCACGATGGGAGTTTCGCGCGTCTCGGCGCAGGATCCGATCGTATCGGGCCCGATTATCGCGAGCGAGGTGGCCCCGATCATTGTCAGTGCGGTGAAGCCGAAACCCAAAGCGACCGGCTTGTCAAAGTTTGAAGGCACCGTATTGAACGCTAACAGCGTGCAAATTACGCTGAAGGCGATGGGAAACGACCTGGCCATACAGACTTTTCCGCTCAGTGAGGCAGCCTCCTTAAAAATGCAGCAGATCATTGACAAGGGCGGCTACCAATACGGCGACAAGGTCAAGCTGGAGTATGAACCGACGTCGCTTAAGGTTGTAAAGTTCAAAGGCAAACCGTCGAAGCCCCTCTGATCCCGGAGGGTAAAATGTTGCGCCTGCCTGCCGTTGCCGGACAGTTTTATCCCGCCGACGCCCGTGAGTTGACCCGCCTGATTCGAAAATTCTCCGTCGAAGATCCCTCAATCAAAAAGACTCGAGCCCGCGCTTGCCTGGTGCCGCATGCCGGATACATTTACTCCGGCGGCGTCGCGGGAGCTGTCTTCGCGCGCATCCATCTTCCGAGACGCCTGATTGTCCTGGGTGTGCGTCATTCTCCGATAGGCGAAGATCTTGCCATTCTTTCCGAAGGGGCATGGCGGACGCCGCTCGGAGACGCGCCGGTGGATGAAACTCTGGCCCAGCAGATCAAGGCGGCTTGCCCGGCTTTGCGGGAAGACGGCGTCGCCCACAGCCGCGAGCACTCCCTTGAGGTGGAGATCCCTTTCCTGCAAATCCTCGATCCGGAATTTTCGTTCGTTCCGGTGGCAGTGGGGACGTCGCGCTTTGAGGAGTTGCACGAGTTGGGAATGGGACTGGCGAAAGTGCTCCGCGAAAATCAGGAAGAGATCCTGATCGTCACTTCGTCGGATATGAATCATTACGAGCCGGACGACGCCACACGCATCAAAGATGCGAAAGCGATCGACCGCATGAAGGCCGTGGACGCCAGGGGATTATTCGAGGTGTGCCGCGGGGAGAAAATTTCCATGTGCGGACTGGGGCCGGCGGTAGCCATGCTCACGGCGATGAAGGAACTTGGGGTGCCGACCGGTGAAGTGGTTCGTTATGCCACTTCCGGTGATGTGAACGGCGACCGGGACGCGGTAGTAGGTTACGCAGGGATAATTTTTGCATAAGCCGTCGTTTGCGGAGGAAATGCAAGAAGCTGGCTTAAAAGCCAGCGGTACATTGAAGAATTAAGAGAAAAACCAAACGGACAATTACTACGCGTCAGTGTGGGTGGCCGCCGCCACCGCCACCTGAGGACGATGGGTGTCCCGACGAGCCAGCAGATGAACCTGCTGAACCGCCACCGCTCCGGCTGCCGCCTCCCCATGAGGCACCGCCAGAATGGAAATTGGTTCCCGATCCGGATGAGAAACCACCGCTGCGTGCGGGGGCAGGAACAGCTGGAGCCCGTGGTGCACCTCCTACACGTGCAGAAGCCGTCGAAGGCGCTTGTGGAACCGCGGGCGAGCCTGGCACGCCCGGTCTCCCCGGCATACGCGTCGAAGTGCCTCCTTGAACCACGGCGCCATTGGTGACAGGCTGCGTACCGTTGGCGTGCGTTGCCCCGATGCGAACTTCGTTTGCGCTCGTTGTGGTAACCGAACTTGGCGAAGCATTTCCGCCGTTGACGTAGCGATGCTCATGCGGATCGTAGGAAATCGAAGAATTGCGGCCCAGCGTGACCACGCGGCTCCCCGAACTGCCAGTGACAATCGTGCGCGACACCCTGGAAGGCGCAGCGCTGGCGGTGACATTCGAGGAAATCGCTTCCATCGGCCCCTTCTTCAGAACCGACCATTTTTCCGTGCCGGCCGCAATCGTGGAATGCGCGACCTGTGAATTCTGAACGGGGAGAATTCCCTGGTTCAGGTTTTGCGCTGTCTTGCCGGGCTTGTCTCCCGGATGCAGAGGAACAATGCCGAGCGTACTGCCGTTACGAACCCACACCGCCGTTACCGGGCGATAGTACACAGGGCCTCCAAAACCAAACCCGGTGGGCGCCCACACCCAGCCGTAAACCGGCGAGAAAATCCATCCGCCATAGTGGTACGGTAGCCAGCCCCATGGCGCTGAACCGATAAAGGTATTGCCGAAGAACGGATCCTGATACCAGCCGCCGTAACTGAACGGCGACCACCCAAAGCTCATTCCAAACGGCCGCCAGCAGTAGCCGTATCCTCCCATCGGAAACCACGAGCCGTAGGTGTATAGGTCGCCAAAGCCCGCCGAATAATTCGGCGAATTTACGTATTGCGAAGAATAGTTCGTCGCAGTCACCACGCTGTCCACGCGTCCGGAAACCCAGCGGTCGAAATCGTCTGTATCCGCGGCGCGTCCGATCACTTCCTGGGTGGAATCGCCCGCGTGCACGGAAAGGGATTGACCTTTGTCGAGAGGGGTGGATTTCTTGTCGCGCAGGACATTCACGCGACCTCGTTCGATGTTGACCGTGCTGCCATCATCGAAATTATCAAGACGAAACGTCGCGCGCCCGGCGGCTTCAACCGTGAAGTCGCCGCCGGTAAGGCTGAAGTAGTCTCCGTTTGAAGGATTCACATAGACCGTGGAAGTGCCTTGCCGCAGCACCAGGCGCGTAATGCGGTCGCCGTCCCGCAGGGAGAGATCGTAGAACTCGACAACGGTATTCGCGCCGAGAAACATCATGGCGCCGTTTTCGAATTCGGTTTCGGCACGGCCATTGTCCGTCGCAACCACGTAACCCTGGCGAACGGGCAGGTTAAGGGGAGCCGCTTGCCAGCCGGCATTGGCGTCGGTCAGGGGATCGTCGCGAAAGCTCGGGGCGAACCGCACATCTCCCTGAACGAGGCTCAAGCGAACGATGCGGGCGTGGCTGTTGTCGGCAAGTGTGCTGGAGGAGAACCCCAGAGTAAAAACGGATAGCGCGCAAATAAGAAGAAAAAGTCGGTGGGTCATGGCAAACCTCTCTCGGACGCGCGGGTCTTAGTAATTAAGACGGTAAGTCAGTCTGCCACGTTGCGTTACTAAAGAGAACAGGCAAAGAAAGGGCGGGGGGTGGCGGGGTGTTGGGGAATCGGACTGTCAGCGCAACCCGCCAGCATAAGATTCCCGAATGGCGCTTATAAATAACTATGATTGCCAACTTCTTGACAGCACGACGGTTATGCAACTAACTTGGCTACCGCAGAAAACTCCACGTGTGTCGCTAGTTCAACAAGGCGAGTTTCTTCCTCGCAGCCTCTGTGTGGCTGCGCTTGCGGGCACGACGCTGGAAAATTCATAAATAAGTTCGAAGCGGTGATTTTGAGGCAGTCCTGGGGGTGGGAGATGTTGAAGATCATACGGGTACTTATACTATTTCCTTTGATTCTTGGGCTTTTCTGCGGAAGGCCGGCTTATGGCCAAGGCGGGGCCACCGGAGCCATCAGTGGAACCGTAGTGGATGTGAACGGCGGGGAAATTTCCGGCGCAGACGTTCAGATCATCAGCAGCGCAACCGACAACCTGGTGCGGCGACTGACCACCGGTGCGGATGGCTCGTTTGAAGCCACCTTGCTTCCGCCGGCGAAATACTACGTTGTGGTGAACAAGTCGGGCTTCGCCGAAGCGAAGGCCAGCGACATCGAAGTGCGCGTAACGGAAACCACGAGGCTTAGCATTCCGCTCAAGCCGGGCACGGTCACCGAAAAAATCGAGATTTCGGCGCAGATTACGTCCATTGAGACGACCAACGCGACGACCGGACAAACCATCGGGACGGAAACGGTGCGGGATCTGCCGCTGGCCACGCAGAACTACCAGCAGCTTCTTTCGTTGAGCACCGGTGTGCAAAGTGAATTGAACCAGTCCACCCAGCTGGGGCGCGGCACAACCAAGCTCTATGTCAACGGCCAGCGTGAGGACAACAATAATTACCTGATCGAAGGCATCAGCGCGACCGACTATAACGTGGCGCAGAACTATTATGTTCCGCTCCCCAACCCGGACGTGATCCAGGAGTTCAAAGTGCAGACGTCGCTTTACGATGCCAGCCAGGGACGCAACGGCGGCGGCAACGTGAATGCGATCCTGAAAAGTGGGACGCGTGAATTCCACGGCGACGCCTATGAATTTTTTCGAAACGACGCGCTGAATGCCAATGAGTATTTTCACAACGCCACGGGCCAGCCGCGCCCTCCCGTAAAGCAAAACCTGTTCGGCGTCAGCGCCGGAGGGCCGGTGGTCAAGGAAAAGCTCGGCTACTTCTTCGTGAACTATCAGGGCACGCGGCAAAGCAGCGCGCTCTCCCCGGGAACAGCGGTTAACAATCCGGGTTTCCCGGTAATTCCACAAGACCGCTCGGCGGCCTCCATTTCCCAGGCTTTTTTTGGGAACACCACGACCCCGATCGATCCCCTGGTGCTGAAGCTCTTGAATTTCAAAGGCCCGAACAGCCTGTTCAACGATCCCAATGGATACCTGATTCCTTCGATTACGGGCACGCCCGGCTCAACGGGGCAACTCCTGGTGAGCAAGCCGGGAAAGTACACCGACGACCAGTTCACCACGAACTGGGATAGGGAGTTCAATGGCAGCAGGGACAAGATTGGGGCACGCTTTTTCTTCTCCAACTCGGAGACGGCGCTGCCCTTCGGCGCCGGGGGATTGCAGGCATCCCTTGGAGGCACTCTGCAGAGCAGCATCAGCGCCACGGACCTGGATTTCCCCTTCGATATCCCGGTGGCAGCGCGTTTTCTATCCGTAAACGAAACGCACCTGTTCTCCCCGTCCCTAGTGAACGATTTCCGATTCGGTTATATACGGATGAACTACAGCCTTCTGAACTCTCCTCCCGTGACCGCAAGCGATCTGGGGATCGACCGGCCCTCGAACAACATCACGCAATCGATTTATAAATTTACGTTCAACACGTCCGGCTTCCAGATCGGGCCGACGCCCCCCGCGGATCAATTTCAGGTCCAGAACAACTTCAATTTTGTCGACACCGTCAGCTGGGTCAAGGGTCCGCATGACTTCCGGTTTGGCGCTGAATACACCCGCGTGAATCTCGACAAGAAATTCCCGCAGACGTTTAACGGCCAGATTTTCTTCAACAATGGCAGCGGCTTCACGGATTGGCAAAACTTCCTGCAAGGCATCGCCTCGTTCAGTTTCGGCGGCGGCGGGGTTTACAACCACAACTATCACACCAACGTTTACGGATTTTTCGCGCAGGATGACTGGAAGGTGACGCGGAATTTGACCTTGAACCTGGGCGCCCGCGTGGACATCAATGGAGCTTTCACCGACAGCGCCTGCCATATCGGCAACATTGATGAGAATCTTGCCGCGCAAAATAAATATCCGATGGTCTATGGAGGCTGTGCGAACGGGCTGAATGTGCCCGGACTGACTGGCAGCGGCAACGACAGCACATTCCATAACGCCTACGCGACAGGAGTTGCGCCGCGCGTTGGACTGGCCTATGACCTCGGCGGACATCACACCACCACGATTCGCGCCGGCTACGGCATCTATTATGTTCGCGAAGACGTGGGCACGGCCGACCAGTTGTCGTTCCAAGCCCCTTACCTGCCGATCGTGTTCGGTGCTCTGCCACCGGGATGTTTGTCGGTCTATTTTTCCAATTCGTCCAACTTCCCTGCGAACTGCCTGTTGCCGGGAAACACCACGAATTTCAACGCGCTTCCAACCGCAGGGACGCTCGATCCGAATTTCATTCCCTGCAAAGCGGCGTTCACGGGATTTCCGGGTGGAGACACCACGCAAGCGGGTCAATTCACTTGCGCTGCGGGAAGTCCTGGCTCCATACCGACGCCGTTCCTGTTCACGCTGGCGGTGCCGCGGCGGTTTGTTACGCCGAGCACGCAACAGTGGAACCTGACCGCGCAGCGAGACCTCGGCAAGAATTGGGTCCTCGAAGTCGGATATGTGGGGACGCATTCGATTCACTTGCGGGAGACGCGCACGAACCTTCCCGCAAGGCTCGCCAGCCCCACGAACCCAATCACGGTTACCGACGTAAACGGGAACCAGTACCAGATCACAGAGAACACGGTTGCCAACGGACCGATGCGCAGCCCAATCCCGGCGATTAACGGTTACGGCGGCTTCCAGATCTTCGACAACTCCGCTTACGCCCATTACCACTCGCTGCAGACGACGGTGTCGAGGCGCTGGAGCCATGGCTACTTCCAGGCCGCGTACACATGGTCGCGGTCAACGGATGTCAACTCTAGTGGCAACACGGCGCTCAACACCGCGTATAACAACGAAGCTGACCTCAGAGCGGGGTATGGCCCTTCAGACTTTGATCGGACTCACCGGTTCGTGGTGAGTTACCGCTACGACCTGCCGCTCTTCACCAGTGCGACCGGCTGGAAGAAAACTGCGTTCGCCGATTGGTCAATCAGCGGAATCACAGTGATTCAGTCCGGGACGCCATTCAGCGTGACCGATTCTGGCGCAGGAACGGCGTTTTTGGGGCCGGGCTATACGCCAACGCTGACCGGGAATCTTGCGGGCGGAGGTTCCGTCTTCAAGGGCTACACCGGCGGTGGCATCGGCAATGAGCTTGCCAACGGATACCTGAACCCCGCTAACTTCTCACCCGCGCCGCTGATCAGTGCTGCGAATGGGGGAGACGGTGTCGTTACGAATTTCGGCAACCTGGGGCGCAACACCTACCGCGGGCCGTACCAGCAGAGCTGGGATTTCTCCCTATTGAAGACTTTTCGACTGACCGAGCGGTTCAACCTGCGGTTCACCACGGACTTTTTCAACATCTGGAACCACGCGAACTTCGCGAATCCGGCGATCAACGACGTGGAAACGATTGCGCCATGCACCGTTGGAACTGCGGGTTGCCGCGCCAATGGTTTCAGCGGCCCGTTCGGGCAAATCTTCTCGACGGTCGGAACCCCGCGGTTGATTCAGTTCTCGCTGCGTTTGGCGTTCTAACTCTGTTAGTAGCGATTAAATAGGAACGGGACGCCGCGGTGTGCGTCCCGTTCTGCTTCGGCAGGCTTCCAAATTCAGCAAGGTGATATCATTTTCCTGTTATGGCTAAAATTGCATCGCGTATAGCTCAATTAACCGGCGAAGGCGCCCTGGCGGTCTTCACCCGTGCTAAAGAACTCGAAAAGGCGGGTCGCTCCATTATTCATCTAGAGCTTGGCGAGCCGGATTTCCATCCGGCGGCGCCCGTGGTGGATGCTTTGCGAGCGGCCGTTGCGGAGGGGCGCGACCGCTACGTGGCCACGCGCGGGATTCCCCCACTGCGTTCTGCCATTGCGGATTATCTGAAGCGCACGCGCAGGCTCGACGTTGCGGCGGAGCAGGTGCTTGTTGCCCCGGGCTGCAAAATGGCTCTGGCCCTCGCGATGATGGCCCTGATCGAGCCGGGCGACGAAGTGCTCTATCCCGATCCGAGCTTTCCGATTTATCCGTCGTTCACGCGCGGCCTGGGGGCCAAAGCGGTGCCGTACGCCCTGCGGGAGGAAAACAAATTTCAGCCGGACCTGGCGGAAATCGCGGCGAAAATCACCTCCAAAACGCGGACGCTGATTTTCAATTCTCCGAATAATCCTACTGGCACCGTTTTCAGTGATGGGGTGATTGCGCAGATCGCCGAACTCGCGAAGAAACACGACCTTTGGGTGATTGCGGATGAGATTTACGCGCGCATCCTGTTCGGTGGCGAATACAAATCCATCTGGGCGCTGCCGGGAATGGCGGAGCGCACCGTCATCATCGACGGATTTTCCAAATCATTTGCGATGACCGGCTGGCGGCTGGGATATGCGGTTGCGCAGAAGCACGTGATCGACGCCCTGGATATGCTGGTGCTCAACACATTTACCTGTACGGCCGAATTTTCGCAGGTGGCGGCCATCGAAGCGCTGAGTGATTCTACGAACGCCGTGCCGGCGATGGTGGAAGAGTACCGGAAGCGCCGTGACCTTTTTGTCGAAAAGCTCAACCGGATTCCCGGTTTCCGCTGCCAGTCGCCTGACGGTGCGTTCTACGCCTGGGTGAATATCGAAGAGACGGGCATGCCCGCCGCGGAAGTGCAACGCGTGCTACTGGAAGAGGCTGGAGTGGCGGGAATCGCCGGCGCGGCGTTCGGAGTCGAAGGGAAGAACTATCTGCGATTTTCGTTGGTGAGTGCGACGCACCAGCTCGAAGACGCGCTCGAGCGCATCCAGCGGGTATCGTCCCGGTGGCGCGCCGCGGTAGCGCGGTAATGAAAATAAATATCCGGGTGGCTGGGAATTTGAACTTACCCCATCCCTGATTTGTGGAGACGCGGAATGTTGAAAACTGCAGTGCGCCTTTCAGTTGGAATTTTGTTCGCCGCCGGAATTGCCGGCTCCGCGTTTGGCCAGGCGAAGCCCTATCCATCCGCCGACGTACAAAAATCGTACGAACGTCTGCTGAAAGAAATCGACAAGATCCCGATGTACGACAACCACGCGCATCCGGGCTACGCCGACGATAGCGATGTGGACGCGATGGCCTCGCCGCCCGATGAAAGCGCGACGCTTCGCCTGCGCGACGACAATCCGGAATTTGTGGCAGGTGCAAAGGCCCTCTTCGGCTACCCCTATGACGATTTCAAGCCCGAACACGCCAAGTGGCTGGCGGAAAAGAAGACCGCGGCGGAAAAAGCCGGCGGCACGGCGTACTTCGACGGCCTCCTCGACAAACTGAACGTGGATATCTGCCTGGCGAATCGCGCGATGATGCCGGCGTATCTCGACACCAAGCGTTTTCACTGGGTGTTTTTTGGCGACGCCTTCTTCTATCCCTTCGATAATCGCGACCAGGCGGCAAGTACGCCGGATATGGGCGTCTACGTGCCGCTGCAGGAGAAGATGCTGTCGCGTTGGAAGAAGCAGGAAGGCGTCAACGCCCTGCCCGCGGATCTCGCCGGATACGTCGCTTTCGTCCAGAAGACGATGGAGGACAACCAGAAGCGCGGCGGCGTGGCCATCAAGTTCGAAGCGGCCTATTTCCGCAGCCTGCATTTCACGGATCCCCCGGCCGAAAAGGCTGAAGCGATTTACAACAAATACCGCGCGGGCGGTGTGCCAACCGCCGAGGAGTACCGGCTCTTCCAGGATTACATTTTCCGGAGAATCACGGATCAGGCGGGCAGGCTGCATTTGCCGATGCATTTTCACACAGCCGTGGGAATTGGCGATTACTTCAGCCTGCGAAATGGCAACGTGCTGAACCTGGAAAATGTGGTGCGTGATGCGCGCTACAAGAATGTGACCTTCGTTCTGGTGCATGGCGGCTGGCCTTACGAGCGCGAAGCGGCCCTGCTGACGGCGGTGAAGAACGTGTACCTCGACACTTCGTTTCAATCGGAGATGCTTTACCCCTCGCAGTTCAAGCAGGTGCTGAAGCAGTTGCTGACGCTGTATCCGGACAAGATGATGTATGGCTCCGATGCGTTCCCCTTCAACGACGCGCTGGGCGCCGAAGAGAGCATGTGGCTGGCGGCGCGCACCACCCGCACCGGGCTTGCGGCCGCCCTTGCGGAACTCGTGAACGAGGGCGCATTCAATGAAACAAAGGCTTTGGAATTGGCGCGTAACTATCTGCATGACAATGCTGCGCGCCTTTATGGAGACTTGAAACGATGAGCGAAAAAACCGAATGCAAATACATCCCCTGGAAAGACGTCGAGCGCGAAAAACTGAACGACCTGATCGACCGTGAAATGGTCGTTGGCAACAAACTGATGCTGGCGCGCGTGTTCCTGAAAAAAGGCGCCCACGTCCCCAAACACCAGCACCATAATGAGCAGGTAACCTACATTTTGGATGGCGCGCTGAAATTCGCCATCGACGGCAAGGAAATCGTGGTACGCGCGGGGGAAGTGCTTTGCATCCCCTCCAATATGCCGCACGAAGCCTGGGCCCTCGAAGACACGCTGGACCTGGACGTGTTCGATCCCCCGCGCGAGGACTGGCTGAACAAGACGGACGCTTATCTGCGCCATGGGCGCTGACTCAGCGGTTCCGCTGAACGAAGGAATCCATAAATGAAATGAGCGAATCCGACTCGGATTCGCTCATTTTTGTTTTTACGATTTGCTCGGTTACCAGATCTTGCAGGACTTTTCGCGCACCATCGGGTCGCCCTTCTTGCAACCGAACGCCTTTGCAAATACTTCCAGGTTGGAGATCGGCCCATTGCCGCGAAAACGCGCCAATGGATGCGGGTCGGTGTTGGTTTGCAAGCGAGCCGCTTCCGCGCGCTGATTCGTGCCCCATACCTGGGCCCAGCCGAGGAAAAATCGCTGTTCCGGTGTGAAGCCGTCAATATCCTTCGGCCGCTTGCCCTCGATGGATTTTTCGTACGCCGCGTAAGCGATGCTCAGGCCGCCCAGGTCTCCGATACTCTCCCCAAGAACCAGCTTCCCGTTCTGATGCAACCCGGGCTCCACTTCGTAGCTGTTGAACTGGTCCACGATGCACTGTCCGCGCTCGTCGAAATTCTTCCGGTCGTCGGCTGTCCACCAGTTGCGCAGATTGCCCTGGCCATCGAATTGGGAACCCCGGTCGTCGAAGCCGTGGCTGATTTCGTGGCCGATCACGGCGCCCATGCCTCCGTAGTTCACGGCGTCGTCGGCCTTGGGGTCGTAAAACGGCGGCTGAAGAATACCGGCCGGGAAAACAATTTCGTTGAACGTCGCATTGTAATAGGCGTTGACGGTCGGCGGCGTCATCCCCCATTCGGAACGATCTACTGGTTTGCCGATCTTGGCAAGGTCGCGATTTTCTTCAAATTCGTCGCTGCGGCGCACGTTGGCGAGATACGAACCGCGATCGACGGTGAGTTTCGAATAGTCGCGCCACTTGTCGGGGTAACCGATCTTCACGTTGAACGCTTGTAGCTTGTCCAGCGCCTGCTTCTTCGTCTCCGGCCCCATCCATGAGAGCGTGGGAATGTCCGAGCGGAGCGCCGCAATGAGATTGTTCACCATCTCTTTCGCGCGAGCCTTGGCCTCTGGCGGGAAATATTTCTGTACGTACACTTCGCCGAGTGCCTCGCCCAAATTCTGATTGGCGGACTGCGCGCAGCGTTTCCACCGCGGCTGCAGCTCTGTGGTGCCGGAAAGCTGCTTGCCATAGAAATTGAAATTTTCCTGCACAAACGCCTCCGAAAGGGCCGGAGCGGCGTTGTGGATCACGTGCCAGCGCAAATAAACTTTCCAGTCAGACAGCGGTGTCGCGCTCAACTGGTGGTCGAGCTCCTTGAAAAAATCGGGCTGCCCGATGTTGATTTCGGCGACCGCGGGCGAGCCAACAGCCTGCATGTAGCCCTCCCAGGACCAGTCCGGCGTCAGCTTCTTCAGCTCCGCGAGTGTCATCTTGTTATAGTTCTTTTCCGGATCGCGAAGTTCCACGCGCGTGCGGGAAGCCTTCGCAAACGAAGTTTCCAGCGCCATCACCGTCCTGGCTTCCCCAGCGGCTTTGTCCGCAGCCTCGCCCGCAAGTTCGAACATTTTCGCCACGTGTTTTACGTAGCCTTCCCGCAGCTGTTTGGACTTTTCGTCGTCGCGTAGATAGTAGTCGCGGTCCGGCATGCCCAGCCCGCCCTGGTGTGCGATGGCAATCTCCTGCGAACTGTTCTTGAAATCCGGCGTGGCGCCAAAACCAAAGGCGACGTTGTTCGCCTGGCGATGGAGCCGGGCGATTTCAGAATCGAGTCCTTTGCGGTCCTGAATCGCGTCGATGGCGGCGAGGTCGGCTGCCAGCGGCTTGCTCCCGGCGGCATCAATCGCTGGCGCATCCATGCAGCTGGCATAAAAATCACCGATCTTTTGCTCGTTCGAACCGGCTACGGCTTTCGAATTCGCGGCGCTCTCCAGAATCGTCCGCATGCCGGCAAGATTTTTGTCGCGCAATTCCGTGAATGTTCCCCAGGTGGGGTACTCGGCCGGGATGGGATTCGCCTTCATCCAGCCGCCCATGGCGAACTGATAAAAATCTTCACAGGGCTTGCAGGAGCGGTCCAGATTCGACAGCGAAAATCCCCACGATGCATCGCCGGCGCCCCTTGTCGCTGCACCGGCAGAAATACTCAGAACTGCACAAAAGCCTAAGATCGAAAAAATCAGAAGCATTCCTGCGGAACGGCCCAGTTTCATGATTGACCCCTAATGGAGTTGGTTGGACGAGCGTCATTCAGTTGCGGAGGCTGATTTTATCAGAACGTGTCCGGCGCCGCACTCGAAGCGCTTACGCCCCGGCGGCGCAGTCAACCGGCTGCGCGTTCAGCAAGTCGGTGAGCGCCTTCGGAGAAATCTGAACCAGGAAGCCCCGGTGTCCGCCATTTATATAGATCGAGGGAAGATCGAGGATGCTGCGCTCGACGTAGACCGGCAAAGGCTTGCGTATGCCAAACGGAGAAGTTCCCCCGACCTGGTAGCCGGTATGGCGTTGCGCCACGTCCGGCTTGCACGGCTCCACTTTCTTCGCTCCAATCTGTCTGGCGAAATTCTTCAGGCTCACCTGGCGATCCCCGTTCATCATGATGATCAGCGGCTTCGCATCCTGGTCCTGCATCACAAGCGTCTTGACCACGGCATGTTCGTCCACGCCCAACTGCTTCGCGGACTCGGCCGTGCCTCCGTGCTCAACGTAATGGTAGAGATGCTCCGTGAAATGTATGCCGTGCTGGTGAAGAAATGAGGTCGCCGGAGTTTCCGGCGCATGTTCCTTGCGTGCCATGAAAAGAAGAACAGGGCTCCGTTGTTACTTCGCGAGAGTCGCGAGCGGCGGCAGGTAGTTTTTCGTGTATTTCGTGGTGTCCACCTTCTGCCATTCGCCGTGGATGATGCCTTCGCGGATTTGCGCGGGCGTCCTTCCCTTGCGGGTCTGCTCGTAAGAGTAGAAATTTTCCTTCTGGCAGATATCGCACCCGGAGCCGTGGCGGCTGACAAAACAATCGAGCAGGCTGCCGTGCCCCTGGCTGCGGTCGCAATGGCAATAGCAGGGCTGTTGATACAGAACTTTTTTCGTGCGCCCGGCAATTACGTAAGCGTTGAACGTCTGAATGTCGGTGAAGATGGAGGCTTCCATGGTGGGCGGCAAGGCATCTTTCGGCGCCTCCGCGTGAAACGCCGGCGTCGGCTCGTCCACGGGCGAAGCGGCGAACTGCGGCAGCACCAGCATCCCAGTCGCGGCCGCCAAAAGAAAGCCCGCGTTCAGCATTTTATGAATCGTCTTCATGGAACCTCTTTCCACTGCCGCCAGGATCTTATTCCACTTTACGGCGGTTCATTTCGTATTTCCAGCGGAGTGCTTCAAAGCGTAAGCACGGACAGCCCGGATGCCGCTCGGCTGTATGAATACGCATCCTGTTGGACGGATCGAGGAGATGCTCGGCTCAGGCGGAAGCGTTTCTGGAACTTGGTGTCGAGTTCCACGCACTAAGTATTTTTGGGTCAACGCTTCCCAGATGGGCGTCCGTCCCCGTTTTTTCCGGCTCGGTCCAACGCCACACCGCCGCGCCTAGCAGTCCGGCATCGCGGCAGTCCGACAGCGAGCGTTTCAGCGAATAATGGGAAGCTTCATCATCCGCGGCGGGTAGTTCTCCCAACCACAAAGGTTTGTCCAACAGGGGCAGACATGCAAATTGCTTCGCAAGGCCGGATTTGCCAGATGGGTCCTGCAACGGATAGTAGTGCGCCTGGTAAAAATCAAGGCCAAGCTCGCTCCATGCCCGAACCCATGCAAGACTCGCGGAACCCAGGGTAACGGGAACACCCGCGAACTCGTGAACTGCCTGCACGATCTCCTCCGCAAACGCGCGGAAGTCCGCGTAGTGCATTTTCGAGGAGGGCTGCCGGTGAAATTCGCGGATGGCCCATTCCGGCTCGTTGGCGATTTCCCAGGCAAATAGCGCAGGATGTTCGCAAAATTCGCGGAACATCGGAATCAAAACTCGCTGCAGAAACGCCTCCCGGCCCGCGGCGAATTGCAAAATCTGTTCGTTGGCGTGCCCGGCTGGCTTCCCGGTCCGGTCCTGCAACCACAGGTAGTCCATCAGGGAGAAGCAAAGCTTTAGCTCACACTGTTTCGCAAGGTCGAGCGCGGCACCCACGTCTGCGAACAGGAATTCATCCGGGCGCAGGGGAATGCCCTTCTGGGATACGAATCCGCCGCGCCCGTCTCCAAACAGGAACCAGCGAACCACGCTCGCCCCGCACTCGCGAATGCGGGCGAACTCTTCCCCAATTCTCGCAAGATTTTCCGGTAGCGAAAATCCCCTGTGCCCGGTGGAACTCACACCAAAGTCTTCTGCATAATTTGCCCAGGGATAGTTGACGCCAAGGAGAAACGTTTGGTTCGTCATGGCGGCTCAGCAATACGGCAAGAATCTATCGAATCGAAATCGTCCTGGCGAACTGCGCGCGCTCTGCGGCGGCGGCGCGCTCGGTCAGATGCTTTTCGCGCAGGTGGCGGTGGACGCGGCGGCCCCACGTGCGGATGAACGTATAATTCAGTGCTCCGCCAATGGCGGAACTCGCCAGCGGCACCATCCGCCCCACCCACTTTTCCGCGCTCTCTTCCCCAATGCGCACGGCCAGGCGTCCTGCGATTCGCGGCGCCAAACGCTCGGCAATCTGCTTCTCGGCAATATCCTTGCCAAGATCAATTCCCGCGGCTCCGGCGGCTGCCAGCCACATTTGAATGCGGCGTTCCGATTCGCGTTCCTCGAATCCATAAAGAAGGCAGAGCCGCTGGATCAGTCGCAAAGCAATAATTGTGAGCAGGCTGGCGTCCGGAAGAATTGTGATCATTCCGCCCAGGCCGAAACCCGCGCCCTGCGCCAACGCAACTCTTTGTGCGTTGTGAATCAGGCGCTCAGCAATCGCATCGAGTTGTTCAATCGGGACATCCCGCATGCGTCCAAAGTGCGGGATCCAGAGATTGTGCTTATCGGCAAGATATTGACGAAAATCCTCGGGGTCGATTTCCACCGAGCGCAGGCCGCGCAACATCCCAAAGCGCAGGAATCGCCCAACAGTCCGACTCGCAAGCGACTTGGGTAACTTCCCCATGGCCTTAAGCATCCTATGCCGATTGGATGCGGTCAAGCGGTTCGGGGTCGAGGCCGGCCCGGCCAGGGATGTTGACCAGCCGGAGGCACCGGGACCCGAGTTCTACTTGACGCGGAAACGATTTTCGGTAAACTGCGTTTTTCCTATGGCGACGATGACCACGTACCTGCCGACCGAAGTCACTGTGGATCTGGAGTACCCGCAGCGGGAAGCGGCGTTTTTCTACGGCTTGTTCCTCCGGGGGCATTCTGCGGAGAAACTGCGGCAGGACATCGAGGTTCCGCCAGCGGTCCTCGCCAAGTGGCACCGCGAAGCCGAGCGCGAGCCCCAACTTCGTGACGTTTTCTCTCGCATGCTCGAATACCGCCGGCATGTCCTCGCCATCTTTGACACTCTTGTAGGTTCCGAAGTGCAAAACCATCGCGTGCAATAGGGCGAAATCTTTCCTCCCAATCGCCTCCCTCCAGGCAACGCCGCCGCCGCCTATTCACGTCTAACGAGCATCGAGGGATAAATGTCGTTGAATGAACAAGATTCCCAATTTGACGTCACAGGCGCACGGGTTTAGAATTCAGTGTCCCTAAAGGTGTCTCTATGGATATGATGTTTCGCAAGGTTACCGCCGGCCTGACTGCATACGTATTGTTGCTGCTCCCCGTGGCTGGACAACAGGCTCAAGCTCCCGATCCCAACCCTCCAGCAATTCCCCAGAACCAAAAGCTCACTAAAGACCAGAAGCAGAAAATGAAGAAAACGCTGAAGGAACTCGATAATTCCTTCAAGACCTGGTTGAACGAGGACGTGGTCTACATTATTTCCCCGGAAGAGCGCAGCGCTTTCTTGCAACTGGAAACAAACGAAGAGCGTGAGCAGTTTATCGAACAGTTCTGGCTGCGCCGCAGCAGCAATCCGGATATGCCGGACAACGATTTTAAGGAAGAGCACTACCGCCGGATCGCCTACGCCAACGAGCACTATGCCTCGGGCATTCCGGGCTGGAAAACGGACCGTGGCCGCATTTACATCATCTGGGGCGCTCCCGATGAGATCGAATCTCACCCGACCGGCGGCACCTACGATCGCCCGATGGAAGAGGGCGGCGGTTCAACGACCACTTATCCTTGGGAACGTTGGCGGTATCGGTATCTCGAAGGCATTCAGGAAAACGTGGAACTCGAGTTCGTCGATCCCAGCGGGTCAGGTGAATATCACCTGACGATGGACCCTTCGGAAAAAGATGCGCTGCTTTATGTGCCCGGTGCCGGCCTAAGCTTGATGGAATCCATGGGCCTTGCGTCCAAGACGGATCGCTTTACGCGCTCCGACGGCACCCACCTGCCAACCTCGCTTGGCGGGACGCCAGCCAGCATGAATGAGTTCACGCGGCTCGAACTGTACGCCAAAGTACAGCGGCCCCCTGAAGTGAA
>Ga0210410_10000616_pt1 | contig 37561 bp, 32 predicted proteins | sample IncBWC4MmetaG_FD_161058 | JGI IMG/M metagenome (GOLD analysis project Ga0210410, IMG submission 161058) | Forest soil microbial communities from Barre Woods Harvard Forest LTER site, Petersham, Massachusetts, United States - Inc-BW-C-4-M | ecosystem: Environmental > Terrestrial > Soil >...
CGCGACGTTTTTCTTCCTCGTAGATGGCCATGACGAGGAGCATGCAGACGAATGCCACGGGGATGGCGGAGACGGTGAGGATCGAATCTCCGATGAGCTTTTGCGCGGACTGCAGCAGGAAGAACAACAGGAAAACGACGCCCCAGGAAGAAAAAGCCAGGCCAAGGAGGCGATCCGCAAGGGTTTCGTGATGGCGGCTTTCGTTCCAGAAAAGATAGCCGACGACGACGTAGATGCATGCGGCGGGAATGAAAGAGGAGACCGGGAAGATCTCGAAAGCGTTGGCCATGGACCAGAGAGCGAGGAAAATGGCGGAGCCGATCGCGGGCTTAAGCCAAAGCTTGTGGTGGGTGTAGAGCTGCGCGCCCAGGAAGAAACAGATGGCGGCAAAACCGAAGAGGGCGTGATTCAGGGAGCTGAGAACGATGCTGGTGCCGATCCAGGGGGAAAGAGCGGGGCAAAGATAGTGCAGGGCATAGAGGGCCCAGCCGACGGTCCAATAAAGGAGATAGTTCTGGCGCTTAAGGGAATAAATGTAGGAGAAGAACACTCCGACAAGGAGCGTTCCGAGAAGCAAGCCGAGCGCGATGACACTCTGTGACATTAGGGCCTAGTCAGGTCGTTCCACAGGGCGCAAGAATTCCGAAGGCGACTGGAAGAAGGAGTGGGCGGGGCACTCGTGAATTTTAAAGATGTCCTGGAACGGAGTGACACACCCGACTTTTTCTACCTAGGACCCCCCAAACCCCGTGGAAAACGAATCACTAAGGATTATGAGGCAGGGAAAAAACGTGGGGCAAGAGTACGGGAGTATTGGTAGCCAAAGAGGTAGTAGGGGCGTGGACACGGGGGCAAGGAGGGAGGCAGAGCCGGTGGGACAGTTTCCGAATATGTTAGAAATCGGGACGCGGTCCGACAGTCAATGCGCGGCTCTGCCTCAAGTAGTCTGAGCAGAACGCGGCGCGTTTTGTTGACGCGCATAAGATCATCGATCAGCGGCAACCCGGCCCAGGCTGGTATTCTGAGACGTGACTGCAATGCCGGACACGGACACCCAGACTCCGCCGCAGACCCCGGCCAAGCCTCGGACGAGCTTTCTCCGATCCTTTATTCGATGGTTTCTCATCGGGGTGGCGTTTCTCTGGTCGTTTGCCGCGCTGATCCTGGTGGCCGCCCGGTGGATCGACCCGCCGACAACCGCGGTGCACATCCAGCGCCGCTTGCAGGCCTGGATTCACCAGAAGCCGTATCACGAACGCTACAATTTTATTCCGCTTAGCCAAATCTCACCCGATCTTCAGCACGCGGTCATCGCCGCGGAGGACTCGCACTTCTATCAGCACCATGGATTCGATTGGCACGAGATGGAAATCGCCGCCGAGGATGATTTCGAAGGCGAGCGCACTCGCGGAGCTTCCACTATTACGCAGCAACTGGTGAAAAACCTGTTTTTCGGAACGGGCCGCTCGATCATTCGCAAGGGGGCGGAGGCCTCACTGGTGCCGGTGGCCGAATTCGTCCTCGGCAAACGGCGCATTCTGGAGATATACCTCAACGTGGTCGAATGGGGCCCTGGTATCTATGGAGCGGAGCCGGCGTGCCGTTACTACGACGAAACCGCGGCCCGGAATATTGGCCGGCAACAGGCGGCGCGGCTGGCTGCAATTCTGCCGGCTCCCCTAAAGCGGAGGCCCGAGCGCATGAATCGGTACAGCGGAATAATCCTTAGGCGGATGGCCCAGATGGGTTGGTAATTGTGGCTGAACTTTTATCAGGGGAGGTCGGCGGCTCCGAAGAGCGGAGACAACTGGCGTGCGATGCCGCGGGGCCACGATAGAAATCCGCCGCCGCAAGCAGCGAAGATTCAGAAGCAACCGGAACCGAAGAGCCAGACGAATGCGGCGTACATTGCGTCCACGGCCGCAGCTTGTTCCTCCTGGTGCCCTTTTCCGCCGGATATTTCTTCGGATACTCCAGGAGCGACCGAGGATTCGTTCCCGCTCTTGCGCACCGTGGGCATCTCGTTCTCAACCAGATTTCGTTGGACTGACTGCATAATTTTTCTCCTTCCGCATTCGACAGGGAGCGGATCCGCTTGGGACTATTAGAGCCGGGAGGACGCAGGCATGTCCTTTGCCGGGCCTGAATTTTTCCTGCTATTTTTCTGAATGGATTTTCGGAAACCGCGGAGGGCGCTGAAGGACTGCGCCGAAAATCTAAATGCGCCTGATTGAATTAGTTGGCGGAGCTAGAGTTCGTCTTCCGTCGAAATTAGCCGGGCCCACGAATGGAGTTTGGATGGGTTGGGCTGGGAGAGGTTTCGCTTGACCGGAGGATTCGGGGAGGGATGTGGGTGGGCAGGGCCGGCGTTGGTCGCCAATTGGATTTTGCACCTTGGTCGGCAGTCAAGCCAAACTACGGAGGCGCCTCATCAATGCTGCCAGGTTCGGGCGGTCCTTTTCACTCACGGCTTCGAACTTCAACCCCAGTCCGCCGCCAGGCTTTATATGCCGCACCACGCCATCGGCTCGAATTTGTCCCTCTGGGACAAGAAAATGAACCTTGGTGATCGCGCCTACGCGCTCCTTCTTGGGGGTCTCAATGAACAACCCTCCCACGCTCAGATTCGCTACGCGGGACACATCGCGATCTTTGTCACACTCCCAGTAGACCCACACACTCTTCCCTGACTCGACCCGTGAGTTGAGCCTTCTGGTGCCGGGAGGTAATTGCTGGACCATCCCTTCACTCACATTTATTTGCACGAACGATTCGGGTGGGCTGGGAGCGCAGGCCGAAAGGCGGAGGTCGAGAATATATCGAATTGGGAGGGTTGGGACAAGTCGAATCGATGACTCGGCGATTTCTCTAATTCCATCTGGCAGGCTGTTCGCACCCCTTGCTCTACGCATCCCCAGCGCCGTCGCCTGGCACGCTAGCTGGCTGAGCGAAGGCCAGTTTGTTTTGTAAGGCCCCGATTCACACTTTCCGGTGTCTGGCCCACCAGGCGGGCGGAGTGCGGTTGGACGGGTTGCGGGGGGTTCCGGTAAACTGGACGTTTCTGGGAAGAGAGCGAGAGCTTACATATCATGACTGACGCGGGGAAAACACAGGGGGGAAGCGCGCGGGTGCGGTTTGCACCGTCGCCGACGGGGTATTTGCATGTGGGCGGGGCGCGGACGGCGCTGTTTAACTGGTTGTTTGCGCGCAGAGAGCGCGGGGTGATGATCCTGCGCATCGAGGATACGGACGCGGAGCGGAACAAGCCGGAGTTGCTGACTGGAATTATCGACGGGCTGAAGTGGCTGGGCGTGGATTGGGATGAAGGGCCGTACTATCAGTCGCAGCGGACGGAGTTTTACCGCGAGATGGGGAAGAAGGTGCTGGCGAACGGCAGCGCGTTTTTGTGCTATTGCCCGCCGGAGAAATATGTGGGCGGGGACCACGCGGAAGAGGGAGCCGAGGGCACGAAGGTTCGGCGGATTACTCGCTGCACGTGCCGCGACGGAAAACCTTCGACGCCGGGGACGAAACCGGCGGTGCGCTTCAAGGTGCCGGTGGGCGGCACGACGAAATTTTTCGACGCGGTGTTTGGCGAGCGGGAATTTTCGAACGACGAGATCGAGGATTTCGTGCTGCTGCGCTCCGGGAAAGAGGGCGAGGAGTTCGGGCAGGCGATGTACCAGATGAGCGTGGTGGCGGACGACATTGATATGCGGATCACGCACGTGATACGTGGCGCGGACCACATTTCGAATACGCCGAAGCAGGTGCTGCTCTATCGCGCGCTGGGAGCGGAGCCGCCGATTTTCGCGCATGTGCCGCTGATTCTGGGAGCGGACAAGTCCCGGCTTTCGAAGCGGCATGGGGCGACGGATGTGAACATGTACCGGAGCGAGGGATTTTTGCCGGAGGCGTTCCGGAATTTCCTGGCGCTGCTGGGCTGGTCGCCGGGCGGGGATGAGGAGTATTTGCGGACGTCGCAATTACTGGAAAAGTTTTCACTGGAGGGCGTGAGCCGTACGAACGGCGTGTTCGACCGGGCGAAGTTGGAGTGGTTCAACACGCAGTATCTGCAGAAGTTGCCGATCGAGGATTTGCTGCCGGAAGTGGAAGCGCAGTTGAAGCAGGACGGATTGTGGAAGGAAGAGTGGGCGGCGGACGCGGGGCACGAGTGGTTTGCGAAGACGGTGGATTTGCTGCGGCCGCGGATTCGGTTGCTGCCGGATTTTTCGAGCTGGTCGCGAGCATTTTTCAGCGACGAGTTTCCGATCGATGCGGCGGCGAAAGCGAAATTCTGGAAAGACGAGAAGGTGCCGGGACTGCTGGCGAAGCTGGCGGATGCGCTGGCGGCGCTGCCGGAGTGGAATCACGATGCGTGCGATAGCGCGTCGCGCAAGGTGGCGGAAGAGGGCGGCGTGAAAGCGGGATTGCTGATCAACGCGACGCGTGTGGCGATTGTGGGGCAAGCGGTGGCGCCTCCGCTGTTCGACACGATGGTGGCACTGGGGCAGGAGCGCGTGGTGTGGCGGCTGCGGGGGGCATTGGGAGAGTGGAAGTAGCTGGGGAAGCCAACAGCTAACGGCGTAAGAACACGGGCCGGACTAATCTGGCCTTTTTTTGTGCGCTTCAGCCTCGGTGGTTGAGATTGTGACTCGTTTCCGGAAAGATTCCAAAAATATTGGCAGGCGGCACTTGTCCGCTAACGGCGTTGATCGCGAGGTAAGCGGAACACTCCTCAATCCGATCAGGCCCGGTGTAGACCCCAAACTCGCCCGCCCTGGCGCAATTCCAAGCCAACCTTGCGTGATATGATACGCCGAGATTTCCCGCCGCAACTTTCGCCGGCTACGGCAACACGAGCAACGCTAAAAGCACGGAGGGGATCACGATCTCTATGACTTCAAAAGTAGCTGTCGTGCAAGCTTCACCCGTTGTTTTCGATCGCGAGCGTACCATCGAGAAACTTTCCGCGCTGACGCATGAAGCCGCGCAGCAAGGTGCGAAACTCGTCCTGTTCCCGGAAGCTTTCATCTCCGCTTACCCCCGCGGCCTCGACTTCGGTGCGGTTGTCGGGTCGCGCACAGATGCGGGCCGTGAAGATTATCGTCGTTACTGGGAGAGCAGCGTCGACGTTCCCGGCCCTGCCTTCGATCGCCTCTCGCGAACTGCTCGCTCCAACAACGTTTATCTCGTCGTTGGCGTCATGGAACGCGACGCGGGCACTCTTTACTGTACCGTCCTTTTTTTCGCGCCGGACGGCACTTTCCTCGGCAAGCACCGCAAGCTGATGCCGACCGCTTCCGAGCGCCTCGTCTGGGGCTACGGCGACGGCTCCACGCTGCCCGTATTTGCGACGCCACTCGGCAAACTTGGGGCAGTTATCTGCTGGGAAAACTATATGCCCCTCCTTCGCACCACCATGTATTCCAAGGGCATCGAACTTTATTGCGCGCCGACCGCTGACTCGCGCGATTCCTGGCTCGCCACTGTCCGCCACATCGCCGTCGAAGGGCGCTGCTTCGTGCTCTCCTGCAATCAGTTCCAGCGTCGCTGCGACTATCCGAGCGATTACCACACGCACTTCGGCGATGACCCGGATACCGTAATGTGCCGCGGTGGCAGTTGCATCGTCGATCCCTTTGGCAATTTCCTTGCCGGCCCCAACACGGAGGGCGAAGCAATCCTCATCGCGGAAATCGATCTCGCGCAGGTCATCCGCGGCAAGTACGACTTCGATGTAGTGGGCCACTATTCCCGTCCCGACATTTTTCAATTGCACGTAGATGAGCGAGCCAAGCACCCAGTCAGCATTATCAACGACCTATCCGCCGCCGCGCTTGACTGAATTACCAGTTGCGTCGGCCTGCCGGTCAAGTTCCTCTTCCTATTGTTCTCTGTTTGCCGGGCAATCGCGTTGGTTAGGCACAAAGGTCGAATGCTCCCGTGTTGCTGCGATTCGAAGCGGGTACTCCATTCCCCGGATAACCAACGCTTCGTCGCCCTCGATGGACTGTGCGCTTGGGCTCAGTATTTACAAATACAAGATTGACATTCGTAACAGAGGGACTATGCTTAGGCTCCCCGCGCGGTGATGGTTGGTGTGCAGTAAGCGGAGTGGTCCGCCCAAGTTACAAAACGAAATTTAGAGGAGGAAGAATACGATGCATTCTCGCCTTGTGGTGGTGTGTTTGGCTTTAGCAGTGATGTTGTTACCGGTTGGAGCAGCGGCGCAGACTCAGACGACGCGGCAGATTCCGCTGACGCGTAGCGGGCCATTGCCGGCGAATCCTCCGATCAGTGCGAATGCGGAGCAGGGGCCGGAGTTGGATTCCGCGATGGCCGGCGATGATACCGACGGTTCCGATGGCAGCGGGCCCGGCATCTCCGTGAACCGGGGAATTGCGAAGGGACCGGGCACTGGAATGCAGCATGCCGGCTCCGCGAAAGCGAAGTCCAACCCCGAATTGATCTTGTCGGTGGATGCAATCAATCACTTCGAACAGCGCTTTGTTGCGGCGGGCGGAAATCAATTTTCGATCGAACCTCCCGACCAGGGGCTGTGCGTGGGAAATGGTTTTGTGCTGGAAACAGTGAACGACACGCTGCAGATTTTTGACACCGCGGGCAATCCGGTGAGCGCGCCAACGGGGCTGAATAGCTTTTACGGGTACGCTCCCGCGATCAGCCGCACGAAATCGCCGTTGCAATTCGGACCAGAGCTTACGGATCCTAGCTGCCTGTTCGATGTGCCGACCCAGCGGTGGTTCCATGTGGTATTGACATTGGATCGCACAGCGGATCCCACATCGCAGGCTCTGAGCGGCAACAACCACCTTGATATCGCGGTGAGCGCCACGGCGGACCCGACCGGAGCGTGGAATGTTTACAGCATTCCCGTGCAGGACGACGGAACCCAGGGAACACCGGACCACCACTGCGTGCAGACGCAGGGGAAAATTCTGGTGCATGGGCCGTGCCTGGGAGACTATCCGCACATCGGGGCGGACGCGAACGGTTTCTATATCACGACGAACGAGTACTCTTTGTTTGGGCCCGGATTTGTTGGGGCGCAGATTTATGCGTTTTCCAAACGGCAGTTGGCCGCGGGCGCACCGATGGTAAACATGGTGCAGTTCGATACTTCCGACCCAACCCTAGGTGTGCAACTGGACGGCACGCCGGGATTTACGGTGTGGCCGGCGTCCTCGACTGGAAATCAGTATGAAGGCAGCCACGGCGGAACGGAATATTTTCTGAGCTCCGAGGCCGTGTTTCAGGACAGCGGGGTGGACAGCAGGCTGCGGCTCTGGTCAGTGAGCAATACGAGCTCGATTGACACCGCGCCGGCGCTGGGCATCAGCGCAAACGTGGTGAATACGATTCCCTACGCCGTGCCCGGGCGAGCGAATCAAAAGGCGGGCGACTATCCGCAGGGCCAGTGCCTGTCGGATTCGAGTATCCAGGTCAGCGCGACACTGTTCGGATGCTGGCGCTTGCTGGTTGGCTCTCGCGGGCCGTTCATCAATCCGGAAAAGCTCGTTGACAGCAACGATTCGCGGATGCAGCAGGTGGTGCTGGCGAACGGAAAGCTGTGGGCCGCGCTGGACACGGGGCTGATTATTGACGGCGATAGCGCGCCGCGAGCGGGCATCGCGTATTTTGTGATCAACCCAAATGCGGGTAAGGCCGAGCAGCAAGGCTATGCGGGAATTTCGGGGAACAATCTGACGTATCCCGCGATTGCCGTAACGCAAAGCGGACGGGGCGTGATGGCGTTCACCGTTTTGGGAGATGACCACTATCCGAGCGCCGGGTATGCGGGTATCGACTCGATCATCGGCGTAGGCGACATTCACATCGCGGCGGAAGGACTGGGACCCGACGACGGCTTCACGGGTTACAAGCCGACTGCCTCCAACGGAACCCGCCCGCGGTGGGGAGACTACGGGGCGGCCGCGAGCGACGGCAATTCCATCTGGATCGCGTCGGAATACGTGAACCAGACCTGCACACTGACGGGCTGGCTGACGAGCAACTTCCGCTGCGGCAACACGCGCACGCAGCTGGCGAATTGGGGGACGAGAATCTCGAAAGTTGTTCCCTAGCATTTATGGAATGGCCAAGAGAGCCGCTCTTCGGAGCGGCTCTTTTTTTTGCGCGCGCATTTGACGGTGGAGGCGGAGCAGCGGACACAAGGGCCTTTTTTCGGGGGACACGCGCTACAATGCGGGCACTGAGCGGCAGGCTCGAAGGGCTTCCGCGGCGGTGTGAAGCTGGCGATTCGCGGAGTGTCGCTGCCGAACCGAGGTGGTCGAGCATGAACGATCCAAAAGAGAAAGCGGCGGGAGTTCGGGAACAAGGGTTAGTGCGATTCGGATTGGGATTGGCGAACTGGAGCGAGCGGTGGTTTCCGGATCCGCTGATCTTCGCGCTGATGGGAATTGTGGTGGTGTTTGTGGCCGGGCTGCTGCTGCGGGAGAGTCCGGCAAAACTGGCGATTCAGGGCGGGAAGAATTTCTGGACGCTGGTGCCGTTCACCATGCAGATGGTGATGATCATTATCGGCGGGTATGTGGTGGCGTCTACACCGATTGTGTCGCGCGCGATTCAGGCGTTGGCGGGAATTCCGAAGACGCCCCGGAGCGCGGTGGCGATGGTGGCGCTTTTTTCGATGCTGACGTCGCTGGTTTCGTGGGGCCTGAGCCTGATTTTCAGCGGGCTGTTTGTGAGGGAACTGGCGCATCGCGTGAAGGGGATGGATTACCGGGCGGCGGGCGCGGCGGGATATCTGGGTCTTGGGGCAGTGTGGGCGATGGGGCTGTCGTCATCGGCGGCGATGCTGATGGCGACGAAGAGCGCGATGCCGGCGACGTTGTTCAATATCAGCGGGCTGATTCCCCTGACGCAGACGCTTTTTTTGTGGCAGAGCATTGCGACGACGGTGATTCTGATCATGGTGTCCGTGCTGATCGCTTACTTGTCGACGCCTTCGCCGCAAAATGCGCGGACGGCGGAATCGTACGGCATTGCTTACGAGCCGATTCGCGCGAGCCTGGAGGTTAGGAGCAAGCCGGGCGAGTGGCTGGAGTACAGCCCCGTGCTGACGATTCTGGTTGCGGCGCTGTTGTGCTGGTATCTGGCGGATGTGTTCCGCACTTCGCCGCAGGGGGCGCTGGCGGCGCTGGACCTGAACACGTACAACCTGATGTTCATCACCCTGGGGCTTTTGCTGCACTGGCGGCCGAAGCGATTCATGCGCGCGGTGGCGGATTGCGTGCCGGCGACGGGCGGGGTGCTGATCCAGTTTCCGTTTTACGCAGTGATTTTCGGGATGATTGTGGGGACGGGCGTGGCGGAGGCGCTGGCGAAACTGTTCGCTTCGATCAGCACGCACAACACGTACCCGCTGCTGGTGGCGACGTATTCGGCGGTGCTCGGCGTGTTCATTCCGTCGGGCGGAAGCAAGTGGATTGTGGAAGCGCCTTACGTGCTGCAGGCGGCGAACCTGAACCAGGTGCACCTCGGATGGGTGGTGCAGATTTACAATGCGTCAGAGGCGCTGCCGAATCTGGTGAACCCGTTCTGGATGCTGCCGCTGCTGGGGATTTTGAAATTGAAGGCGCGGGATATCGTGGGGTACGGAATGCTTCAATTGGCCGTGCACGTCCCGGTAGTGTTTTTTTTGTGCTGGTTGTTTGCGCGGACGATTCCCTATGTGCCGCCGGTGAAATAGGAGGGGCAGATCACTGGCTGGGGGGGAGATTTTCCGTCGCGACGAACGGCCCGCCCCGGATGGCGGCAATTACAAAAAAGGCGGAGCAAGCTCCGCCGCTACAAAGGCGGGAGAAGAACGGGAAGGCGGCCTAAAGCCGACCCTACAACCGCAAGCGGGGCCACCTGAAGGTGGCCGCTACGCGGATTTTATTTGGAGGAGAAGATTTCGGGGTGGGCGGGTTTGGCGGCGGAGGTTGCGGCCACGATGTTCAAGGTAGCATCGACATCTTTGGTTACGGGTGGGAGGCAGATTTCGGTGCTGCAGGCCTGGTAGCGGAGTTTCATGGGGATGTGTTGGGGGCCGAGCGGGGCGCTGGCGAGTGCCGTGAGGGGCAAGAGGATGGTGACGTTGCCGGAGTAAACGTTTAGTTTTTTGTTTTTCGAGAAGGTGAAGGTCTGAAGAGTGCCTTTTGGATAGGAAATTGCGCCGAGTTTGAAGCCGGCGGGAACTTCGGCGCGGAGGTCGGTGGGGATCAGGTAATCTTCGGTGACTTCGCGGGCGTTCACGTGGAAGCCGTTGCGGATTTTGAGGACGACGGCGACCTGGAAGGACATGCCGCGCGCGACGGGGTCGTGCGAGGCGTAGGATTCGGGGGCGACGACGTCTTTGCCGGAGGGAGTTTGCGAGCCGGCGGGAGAAGAGAGAAGCAGCGCGGCGGCGAGAAGCGCAACGGCAAATCTGGAGATGAGGTGGTTCACACTGTCACCTGCGCGCCTAATTGCTGGGAGACGACGCGGCTCATGACGGCGCGAAGGTCTTCGCCGGTTTTTTCGAGGACGAAGGCGTTGCGCGATTCGGACCAGCCGAGCTTGAAACTGGTGGAGAGAGCGGAGATCCAGATTTCGCGGATGGGCGTGTTGGGCGAGATTACGAATTTGGCGGGCTCGGGCTCTTCGAATATGACTTCCAGCTTGCCGCTTTCGCCTTCGACGTCAAAGCCGTGCTCATCGCCAAGATTCAGCAGGCGCTTTTTCAAGTCTTCGAAGGCGATGTCGGCCTTTTTTTGAAAGTCGTGTTCGGAGAGCATGCGCGGGCGCCTTTTTAGAGTTGCGACTCGATGGCCTTGGTGAGTTCGTCTTCACTCTTAAGGCCCTGGAATTTGGTGACGATTTTTCCGTCGCGGGAAATCAGGAAGCTGCTGGGATAACCGAGGATGCCGCCGAATTTGTCGGCTGCTTCATCGGTGCCGAGAAGAATCGGATAGTTCATCGGCAACTTTTGCCCGTCAACGTCGAAGCGCTCCTTGTCCAGGAAGGGCGCGACGGCGGACTTGCCCTCTTCATCCATGGCGATGCCGACGACGGTGAAACCTTTCGGGCCGTATTTATTCTGCATGGCGATCAGCCAGGGAATCTCCACACGGCAGGGGTCGCACCAGGTGGCCCAGAAATTCACGAAGACAACTTTGCCTTTGTAGTCGGCGAGCGAGACGTCCTTGCCGTCGACCGTTTTCAGCTTGAGATCGGGCTCGGGTTTTCCGGAGACCTTGGAATCCATGCGAACGGCGCCGGCGCTGGAGACGCGCGTGGCCTTGTCCGCGTAGATGGTGACGCCGATAAGGACGGCGACAGTGAGAACGATGAGTGTGACTTTTTTCATAACGGTTTATCCCACCAATTTACATCGAAAAACGGTTCAAGAAGGTTAGTTTACCCGAGAGCCAGGCCAGCTTGTTGAAGAAGACGAGGCCCCCGACAAAGAGAAGCAACGCGCCGCTGAAAAGTTCCACGGCATGCAGGTATTTCCGGAAATTTTTGTAGAAGCGAAGGAATGCGCCGAGGCCGACGGCGGTGAGAAGAAAGGGCACGGCGAGTCCGGCGGAATAAACCGCGAGGAGAAGTACGCCGCGGGAAACGGTTTCGCTGGCGGCGGCGAGAGTGAGGACGGTGGCGAGGATCGGGCCGATGCAGGGCGTCCAGCCAAAGGCGAATGCGAAACCGAGGAGAAAGCCGCTGAAGATACCGGGCTTGGTGTCCTGGCTGCGGAGATGGACGTCGCGGTTGAGCCAGCGGGCGAGCTGCGGGCCGAAGAAGCCGATCAGAGAAAGCGAGAAGAAGTGGCTGGCGCCGAGTCCGGCGAAGAGCGGGCCGTGGCGCAAGAGTGAAACGACGCCAAGAGCCACAAGCACCACACCGAGAACCAGGCCGGCGCGTAGATTCATGCGCATCAGTCCACCGAGCAGGTGAAGCCCGAAAAGAATGATTAGCGCGCCAGCAACGGGCGCGAGCAGGGCGCGATTCTGGCGAAGGAATCCGCCGACGGCGCTGGCGGACGCGCCGAAGCCGATGAACACGACGGAAAATCCCATCACGAAAGAAAGAGCCGAGGAGAAGAGGCCGGATTTCGGCTGCTCGCCCTGGCGAAGTTGTTCGACTCCGATGCCGGAAAGCATGGAGATGTAGCCCGGGACGAGCGGAAGGACGCACGGGGAGAGAAAGGAGATGAGCCCGGCGAGGAAGGCTCCGGCGAGTGAGACGTCGGTCATGGTTTAGAGGCTCGTGTCGGTGACATTCGAAAGTTAGCCGTGCGCGGTGCGGCGTGCCGTAAGTTGCGTGCCTCTCTATTCTCGCACAAAAGGGAGAACGGGATGAGTGAGAGCCGGTTGCTTACAGAAGAGTTAGACGCAGCAATGGGAGTAAAGGAGATGGCGGGGGTTACAGGGACAAGTGGTGGATTTGGATGGCGGGTGGAGCCGGGATCGCGCGATGGCGGGTTTGCAGGGTGTTGAAAAAGAGGGGGTTGTGCGGCACCTGAATGGTGCGGCCTTTGCTATGTAAAGGTTGCGAGATTGATCCCGGCAGGTGCGCATGATTTGGACGCCGAACAAGGTGACGCTGTTGCGAGTGGTGGTGGGCTTTCTGGCGGTGAGCTCATTTGGGCATGGGGCCTGGATGAACCTGCTGGGCGTTGCGCTGACGGTGGCGGCGATCGCTCTGGATGCGCTGGACGGACACATCGCGCGGCGGAAGAAAATGGCGACTCCCGTGGGAGCGCAACTGGACATCCTGGGCGACCGGGTGATCGAGAACATGTTTTTTACATACTTTGCGGTGGTCGGGATGGTGTCGGTGTGGCTGCCGATGCTGTTTTTTGCGCGCGGAGCGGCGACGGATTTTCTGCGCGGGCTGGCGATGAAGGCGGGGCATTCGGGATGGGGCGCGAACGCGATGCTGCGGAGCGGTTGGGCCAAGGCGCTGGTGGCTTCGCGCTGGAGCCGGGGATTTTATGCGGCGATGAAGTGCGCGTGTTTTTGCTATTTGGGCTTGGAGTTGGCGCTGACGCGCGGGCCGGTGGCGCTGCTGGGTCCGGTGTCGCTGGACGTGCACGCGGCGATTCGCGCGGGTGCGCAAACGCTAGCGTGGATGACAGGTGCGTTTTGCGTGTTACGAGGACTGCCGGTGCTGGTGGAGGGCTGGCGATTTCTGGCGAGCAATTTGGCGCAAGGGAACGGCGGAGAAGAAGCGCGGGGAGACGCGGGATGAGTGGCGCGGGGGAACAGGAGCGGCGCGTGGCGGCGTTTTTCGACATTGACGGGACGCTGGTGCCGGAGCCGTCGCTGGAGCGGAGATTGTTTCGGGAGCTGATGCGGGCAGGCGCGATTCCGTGGACGAATTATGCGCGTTGGGGAATAGAGGCGATACAGCTTTTGCCGCGGGGGCTGACGGCGATTGCGCAAGCGAATAAGAAGTACCTGCGCGGATTGCGGGAGGAGCAGATTCTGGAGGCGGCCAGGCCGATTACGTTTTTTGAAGAAGGAGTGGCGCGCGTGGAATGGCATGCGCGGCGCGGGCACAAGATTGTGCTGGTGAGCGGGATGGTGAAGCCGCTGGCGAGGATGGTGGCGATGGCACTCGAATGCGAGTTGGAAGCGCGCGGGGTGGAGCGCGACATATTGGTAAGCGCAACGCGGCTGGAGGAGCGCGCGGGCGTGTTTACGGGCCGTGTGTTGGGTGAAGCGAATTACGGCGAGGCGAAAAAAAGAGCGATAGAGGTGCTGGCGCGGGCGATGCAAATCAATTTGAGGGAGTCGCACGCTTACGGGAATACGCTGCTGGACCGGCCGATGCTGGACGCGGTGGGGCATGGGCATGCGGTAAATCCAGGAATAGAACTGGCGGACACGGCAATGTGGCGCGATTGGGCGATCTGGCACTGGCGCCAGGAGAAAAAATTTGGTTCGGAAAGTTCGCTTAAGGATAAAGTGAAACTCCAGACGATTAGGACACATCTATGAACGGCAAGAAGACGCGGGCATCGGAAACGCGGGGTGTCACGCAGGCATTGGCGGTTTCAGACGCGTATCAGGGAGAGGCGGCCTGTTTGGGAGCGACGCAGGGAATTAGCGAGCGAGCGCCAGGATTGCTGCGGAGAGAAGTGGCGGCGGCCTGGGCCGCGTGCGGGGCGTTTGAACGGGCGGCGTTCGCGTATTTTGGCGTGTCGAGCGTGCTGATCGCGCTGTTTGCGGAGCATTTGCGGCACCCGGTGCGGTTGCTGGGCGTCCGGGCGATTGTGGTTTGCGTGGTGCTGCTGCTTTGCCGGATTCAGGCGCGGTCGGCGGAGCGCGCCCGCGTTGAAGGGGAATCGATTGCCGGGCAGTGGTGGCATTTCTGGCGGCACTGGTATCCCCATCTGTTTTTCCTGTTTTGTTTTGAAGAGCTGGCTCAGTTGATGACGCTGGTGACGCCGGACTGGCAGGACGCGAAGCTGATTGCGTTCGATCACTGGATGACGGGCGTGCACCCTTCCGTCTGGATGGAGCAGTTTGCAACGCCAGGGCGAAATGAATTCATGCAGCTCGCGTACCTGACGTATTTTGTGTACTTGCTGGTGCTGGGCGGGATTTTGTATTTCCGGCGGGAGTGGAAAGCGTACTGGTCGGTGATGACGTACTCGATGGTGGGCTATTCGATCGGGTACATCGTCGCGATGTTTTTTCCGATTGAGAGCCCCTGGTTTTCGATGGCGGGAATGTGGAAGGCGCCGCTCAGTGGCGGGCCGATTTCGGCGACGATTAATTTTATCGAGCATTATGGACGAGTGCGGGGCGCGGCGTTTCCGTCGGAGCACGTCGCGGGATCGGTGGCGGTGCTTTGGGGAGCGTGGAGGTTCAGGCGGTGGCTCTTCTGGGTGATGGCGCCGCTGGTGTTTCTGATGTGCGTGTCCACGATCTGGGGAAGGTATCACTACATCGCGGATATTTTTGGAGGGATGGTTACCGGGACGATTGGATATGTGATTGGGAGTTGGGTGATGGAGAGGAAGAGGGCGGTGACGACGGATAGCGCGGGGATGATGAGTTTTTGAGAGAGACTTGAAATCAGGGCAGGAAACTGCGCCCGCCGCGGACGGCGGCCGCTACAACGGCGGGAGTAACCCAAGAGGGCGGAGCAAGCTCCGCCCCTACAAAGCCGGAAATTACCTACGCTGGCGGGGCCACCTGAAGGTGGCCGCTACGGGGTTATTCGAGGGCGCTTAGGTCGGGGTGGGCGTTTAGGGGATGGGCTTGTTCGAAGCGGGCGGCGATTTCGAGGAGGAGAGATTCGCCGCGGACGCCGGTTAGGAATTGCAGGCCGGCGGGAAGTCCGGACGGCGTCAGGCCGCACGGAACGGAAATGGCGGGAATGCCGCCGAGGTTGGCGGGGCGGTTCAGGCGGAGGAGCAGAGCGCGCGTGGAGTGGTCTTTGCCGGCGATGGAAATGTTTTCCTGGCCGATTAAGGGAGCGGCGATCGGCGTAGTCGGCGTAACGAGGGCAGCCACTTCGTTTTCGAGAAGCGCGAGGTGGAACCCGGCGATGAATTTTTCACGCAGATCGAGGGCGCGGAGATATTCGAGCGCGGAAACCTTCTCACCCATTTCGAGGCGCGAGCGAACGTCTTCTCCATAATCAGCCGCGTGGACCGGATACCAGCCGGCTTGCTGGTGATAGTGCGTTGCTTCCGCCCAGGCAATCTGATTTCCTGCGTGCTCGGTCTCTTTCAGGTAAGGCAAGGATATTTCCTTCAGTTTTGCTCCCAATTTTTTCAATGTAACCAGAGACGATTCGAACGCCTGCTGAATTTCCGGGCTGACGATATCGAGAAAGAAGTGTTTCGGAATGCCGATCCGAAGATGGCGTCCGCGAGGGGAGGATTGGCGGGTCGCGCGCGAAGGGCGTTTCCTGTTTTCTCGATTGGCGATGGCATCGAAAAGCAGCGTGACGTCGCCAACGGTGCGGGCCATTGGGCCGACGAAATCGAGCGTGGTGGAGAGGGGAATCGCGCCTTCCACGCTTACGCGGTCAAGGCCGGGTTTTAATCCGACTACGCCACAAAGGGAAGCGGGAATGCGGATGGAGCCGCCCGTGTCGGTGCCAATGCTGCCGTAACAAAGGCCGCCTGCCAGCGCGGCCGCGGAGCCGCCGCTGGAGCCGCCGGGGATGCGGTCGAGGTCCCAGGGATTACGAACCGGGCCGAAGTGGGGATTGTTGCTGGTGACGCCATAAGCGAATTCGTGGAGATTGGTTTTACCGACGAGAATGGCGCCGGAATTTTTCAGCGAAGTGACGACGGCGGCGTCTTGCAGCGGAAGAAAGTCGCGAAGAAATCCGGAGCCGCCGGTGGTGCGAAGGCCTGCGGTGTAGAGATTGTCTTTCAGCGAGATCGGAATGCCGTGGAGCGGACCAAGATCGCGGCTGGATTTGCGGCGAGCCTTGCTGCAAAGGGCGGACTCGGCAGAGGCTGCGTCCCGAAGAGCAACTTCGGAATTGAGGGTGAGATAAGCGTTGAGGCGCGGGTTCAGCCGGCCAATGCGGTCGAGAAGAAATTGCGTAAGTTCGAGGGGAGAAAGTTTGCGGCTGCGGTAGAGTTTTCCAATTTCGGAGATGGAGGCGTAGGCGAGAGACGCATCGGGGGCCATCAGTAGATCCGTTCCTGACGGCGCAGATTCCCGAATGTGCCGAGATTCGCCAGGATCAAGGAGACGCGAAACTGATTTTCATTGCGCACGGTGCCGAGATTGATGCGGCGGTATTCGACGGCAAGCCCGCAGCAGCTGCCATTGTATCCGAGTTGGACGAACTGGCTTTGCAATGTGCCAGCGTTGATGTCGTAGCTGAGACCGGTGGAGACGTTGAGGCCCTTTCCGGTGAGATTGCCGTAACCCATCATGGCGCGAATCTGCTGGGTCACCGGCTGGACGATGGGATCGCCCTGAAGACGGAAATGCGCGACGGTGAAAAAGTATTCGCGGTAAGGCTTGAGCTTGAGTAGCGTTCCGATTGTGGTGAGCTTGTGGAGTTGCGTATCGTATTCGAGGATTTGCTCGGCATCATAAGGCCCGCCGGGCGTGAGTTTTACGTCGCTGACGATAGGCGACCAGTTGCGCGGCGTGAAGGCAAATGCGAACCCGGTGATGGAATCGAGGGCTTCGAAGACGTTGCGCTGGCCGGGGATGATCGCGCCGCCGAAAGTGGGATCGAAATAGTGTTTTTGCACCAGGCGCCAGGAGAGGAAATCGACGGGCTGGCTTTCGCCGGATTTTACGAAAAGATGCTGGACGATGCCGTACTCAATCTCGTTTGTGTTGGTGAGGGTGGCGTCGCTGTCGAAACGGATAAAGTCGGAGAAATTGTGCACGCCGGTGACGTAGCGATAGGTGGCGAGGGGTTCGATGGTGTGTTTGTAGCGGTGGCGAGTGAGCGGGCGGTCGAAAAAGCGTTCAAGGGTGGCTGGGCGGAATTCCAGGGCAAATTCACCGGTATTGCGGGTGATGGATTCGCCGGACAGGACGGATTGGGCATTGAGCGAGTCGCCGTAGTAAGTGGTGCGAAATGCGGCGGAGGCGGTGAGGCCGAACAGATCGCGGAAATGGAAGGGAATCGTCACCTTGGGGGAAAATTCGGTGCGCGCCACAAAATTCGGCGTGTCCAGGAACTGGTCCTGGCGATGAACCGCGCCTGCGAACGAGTCGAGGGAAAAATAGACGGGCAGCTTTTGCCAGGGAGCCTGTTCGACGGAGCCGAAACGCCCTTCCGGGATGCTGCGAAGGTAAACGCTGTTGGGCGGACTGAGTTCCAGATAGCTGCGATCGCTTAAGCTGGCAACGTTGAAGCTGAAGCCGCGAAAATTATTGGTCAGGAAGACGGCGCTGCGAATTTCCGAATTGATGGCGTCGCTGTAAGTGTCGCCAAAGGCGAGCTGAAAAGTGAGCGAGGAGAGCTGGTTGACATCGGCGACAAAGCGCCAGCCGTGATGCCAGAGAGATTGCACTTCCAGGGTTTGCTGATGGCCCCCCTGCTTGATCGGCGGGCCGCTGGCTTGCGGAAGGCCGCGGTCGATCACGCCGAAATAGTCATAGCGAATGGAGGTGCCCTCAAAGGGCCGGGCGCGAATCTGGCCGCGCTGGGCAGTGCCGCGCCTGCTGAAGTATTCGAAACCCAGCGTGGTGTCGAACCAGGTGCGCGGAGCCCAGTATAAGGCGTCGCCGAATACGAATCCTTTCTGAGTGCTGTTGCCGATGATTGGCAGGAGGAATCCGGATTGGCGGAGATGCTCGCCGGCGGGCGCGGTCGCGTATGGCAGCCAGATCAGCGGAATGCGATAGAGGCGGAAATTGGAGTTGAGCATCGCGACGTGCTGCTGGACGGTGAGCTTGGCCTTCGGGGCGTAAAACTGCCAGGTGGGCTGCTCCGGGTTGCAGATGGTGAGCCAGGAATGCTTGAAGACGTAGACCTGTTCGGAGAGGCGGTCGACTTCCTCGGCTTCGAAGTAGAGAGGATTGCGGGAGACGAGGAGGCGGGGATTGGGGCGACGCTCGAGCTTCAGGAATCCGCGGACTTTCAGGAATGTGCCGCGGCCGGTGGCGACGTTGTAGTTGGCATCGTCGGCTTCGAGATGCTGCGATTCAAAGTCGAAGATGATGTGGCCGTGGGCGATGACCTGGGATGTCGAGTCGTTGTACTCGACGTGATCGGCGCGAAGCCGCATGCCGCCGTAGGTGACGTCCACATCGTCATCGGCGATGTACATGCTGCCGACGCGTCGTTGCGCCCCCTTCGCGGTAATCTCGGCGACGCTGCCGGGGGGCGGTTGGGCGGGGACCTGCTGAGATAACGCCGGGAGAGCGAAAAGATAGGAAACGAAAAGGAGCCAGCCGGGTCGGAAAAGTTGTCCCGAAGCGGGGATGGAAAGGAAAAGGTTCACGCGGCGAATCAGTCCAAGAAAATGAAATGCTAGCCTAGCACGGGGTTAGCCGGAATTGTAGAAGAGAAGACGGAAATAAAGCGGTACGAGAAGCGAGTGCGGCTAGCCCGCTGCGCCTTTTGCGGTGTGGTGAGCCTGATACCAGGCGAAGGTGCGTTCGAGGCCTTCTTCGAAAAGGACGGTAGGCTCGTAGGAGAGAAATTCCTTGGCGAGGCGGATGTCCGCGAGAGAATCGCGGATGTCGCCTTCGCGAGCCGGCTCGTATTTTGTCTCCAGTTTTTTGCCTGCGATTCTCTGAAGCATCTGGAGAACCTGGTTGAGAGAAACGGCCTGACCTGTGCCGACGTTAAAGGTTCGTCCGGAGGCGCTTGGCGCTTCGCAAGCGAGAATGTTGGCCTGCACGGCATTTTCCACGTAAGTGAAGTCGCGGGTTTGTTCGCCGTCGCCGAAGACGACCGGGGGAGTGGAATCGAGAAAGGCAGTCGAGAATCGGGAAAGCACGCCGGAGTACGGAGAGTCTGGATCCTGGCGCGGTCCAAAGATATTGAAGTAGCGCAGGCAGACATTTTCGAGGCCGTAACAGCGGCCGAAAGTCTGTGCGTAGAGTTCGCCGACATATTTCGAAACGCCATAGGGAGAAATGGGCACCGGCTGCATGTCTTCGGATTTTGGAAGGGTGGGAGTGTCGCCGTAGGCGGAGGAAGAGGCGGCGAAGACGACGCGTTTCACTTTGTTGTCGCGGGCGGCGACCAGGACATTCAGAGTGCCGTCAACGTTGATGCGATTGGTGTCAACGGGATCCTTGACGGAGCGAGGGACGGAAGTGCGGGCGGCGAGATGAATGACGTAATCGGCCTGGAGCATGGCCTTCTGCACAACCTCGATGTCCGTGATCGAGCCCTTCATGAAGGTGATTTTGCTGCGCACTTCGGCGAGGTTGTCTTCCTTGCCGGAAGACAGATCATCCAGGACGACGACGCCATGTCCGCGGCGCACCAGTTCGTCCACTGTATTCGAGCCGATAAAACCGGCGCCGCCCGTAACCAGGTAGCGCATTCGATCCGCCTCCCACCGTAAAAGACATCTTATTGTACGATGGGAGCGGCAGACGGAAACGCGGAAAATCAGGGGTGTGGCACAAACGGTATGAGCAAGCGACTTGGAGTGGGATTGCTGATTGTGGCCGGACTGAGTGTCGCCGGCGTTTGGACATTTCGCCGGTACGAAGCGACCAAGCCGCCGGCATTATTTCCGGGAGAAGCCACGAACGTGGTTGCTCCGCGCGAGACGGAACCCATTGGCAGAGCTCCGGGTAGCAGCCCGGAGGGCGCTTCGCCAGCAACGGTGAAGGGGACGAGCAACGCGGCGGTAGGATTTCAGCCGCGGACCGGGGAAACGCTGGACTTTATTGCGAATGTGCCGAAGCTGAACAGTGCGGTGGCGAATCTGCGGGTGAAAGTGGGCGAGCGGCGAAATTTTGCCGGCCAGGATGCCTGGCACTTGCAGGCGTTTGCGCACACGGAGAATCCCTACCGGATGGTGTTCGAGTTGGATGACGAGTTCGATTCGTACAGCGAGAACTCGAATCTGGTTAGCCTGAAATACGAAATGCACCTGAACGAGCGAGGACAGAAGGTGGATACGGTGGAGCGGATGACGACATCGAGCAAGGAGCCCGCGCCGGCGAATGAGGTTGCGGCACGCGTGCTGCCGGGGACGCGCGACCCGATCGGAATGCTGATGTACCTGCGAAGCGTGGACTGGAGCAACACGCGGGAAGTGAAGTCACCCGTGTTCGACGGGCATAAGCTGTACGACGTGCGCGCAGTGCTGGCGGGGAAGTCCCAGAGCGTGAGCGTGGCGGCGGGGAAATATACGACCACGAAGATTGAGATTCACGTGACGGATAACGGGACGGAAATGAAGGACGCGCATTTCTTGCTGTACCTGGCGGATGGGGCGGAGCGATTGCCGGTATTGCTGGAAGCGGTGTTGCCGGTGGCGACGGCGCGAGTGGAGCTGGTGAAGGCGCGGTAGGGCTGGTTAGCACCATTTATGGTGAGTGTTTGGCTCCGCCATTGATATGGCGGTTGGGCGGCAACAGTAAAAGCAGAAGCTTCGCTTCCGCACTCAAAGGGGGGCCACCTGAAGGTGGCCGCTACATGTCTTAACAGAGAACGATTTTGGCGCGGTGACGAATCACGCGGCGGGTGGCGTTGCGCGTGTCGATGACGAGCTTGGCGGCGTCCACAATGGTGACGTAGTCGTAGCTGGAATGGTCGGTGGCGATCAGCACGGCGTCATACTTGCCGAGCGTTTCCGCGCTCAGGGGCACGGATTTCATATCGGAGTAGTCGTAGTGGCGCATTTTGTGAAGCTGCGGGAAAAAGGGATCGTTGTAGTCGAAATTCGCGCCGCGCTTTTTAAGAATCTCCATGATTTTCAGCGTTGGTGACTCGCGCAGATCGTCGACGTCTTTCTTGTAGGCGACACCGAGGATGAGGATCCTGGAGCCGCTGAGGCTTTTCTTGTGGACGTTCAGCGCTTCGGAGACGGAATCGACGACGTGATACGGCATGGAGGTGTTAATTTCACCGGCGAGCTCGATGAAACGCGTGGAGAAATCATATTCGCGCGCTTTCCAGGAAAGATAGAAAGGGTCCACCGGGATGCAGTGGCCGCCGAGGCCAGGGCCCGGATAAAACGGCATGAAGCCGAAGGGCTTGGTGGATGCGGCTTCGATCACTTCCCACACGTCCACGCCCATGCGGAGGCAGAGGAGTTTCAGTTCGTTAACCAGCGCGATGTTTACGCAGCGGAAGATGTTTTCGAGCAACTTGGTCATTTCCGCGGCGCGGGTGGAACTGACGGGGATGACGCGGGCAACGACTTGGCCATAAAGCGATACGGCGGCGCGGATGCTGGGAGGATTGACGCCGCCGACGACCTTGGGAATTTGCGCGAGGCCATATTGCTTGTTGCCGGGGTCTTCCCGCTCGGGCGAAAAGGCTACGAAGAAATCAAGCAGCATGTTTTCGTTTTCAGGGCCCGCAGCGATGGGGCAGCGGAGGCCGCTCTTTTCCAGAATCGGCAGGACGAGTTCCTCGGTGGTGCCGGGATAGGTGGTGGATTCGAGAACCACCAGTTGGCCGCGAACGAGATTCGGCTGGATGGATTTCACGGTGTTTTCCACGTAGCTCAGGTCAGGCTCGCGATATTCGTTCAGCGGCGTGGGGACGCAGATGATGATGGCGTCCGCTTCCGCGAGCTTGGAGAAATCCGTTACGGCATTGAAATGGCGGCTATTGACGAACTGCTGGATTTTCGTCTGCGGGATGTGCTCGATGTAGGACCGGCCGGCATTCAACATCCGAACTTTTTCGGGATCGGTGTCAAAGCCAGTGACGCGGTGGCCCGCTTCGGCGAAGCGGAGGGCGAGTGGGAGACCGACGTAACCACATCCAATGATGGCGACTTTCAGTTGGCCGCCTTTGAAGAATTCGGGTCGTCTATCCGTAGCCATGAAGAGAAAAAAGCTCCTAATCTCTAATAAGGTGATGACGGCCCGAAGCACAAAGGGCCAGAATGCTCTTTTAATATAGCAGCTTCCCTCGCATCCCCCGAACGAGACTGGAAATTTTGCGATAAATTCACGGATTGGCAGCCGCGCAGAGAGGCGAAGTGGTTTGCAACTCGAGATGAGGAGCAGGCAGGAAGGCTGGTCCATCCTCTGCTTGACTGGCCAGTTGAGTTATCCTGAATGGCCAACCAAATAAACGATGACAACTGTGTTGATCATTGCGGTGAGCCTGACGGTCGGAATCCTGGTGGGGCTGCTCGGCATCGGCGGCGGCGTAGTGCTGGTACCGGCGCTGGTGTACTTGTTGCACTACGACCAGCACCTGGCGCAGGGAACTTCTTTGCTGATACTTTTGCCGCCGATCGGACTGGGCGCTGTACGGGAGTATTGGAAAAACGGGCAGGTGGATCGGCGGGCGGGGTTTTATTGCGCCCTGGGATTTCTGATTGGCGGATATGGGGGCGGAAAGATTGCCGTGCCGATGCCGTCGAATGTGTTGAAGGCGATTTTTGGCTGCTTCCTGATGATGTCGGCGGTGTTGCTGTGGCGAAAGACGCGCGCGATGCATGTTCCCGATCCAAGAAATGCGAGCCCACCTGAGCAAGGCCCGCTGCGCGCGCTTGGTATTTTCTGCGCAGCCGGATTTTGCGGCGTTGCGGCAGGGATGGTGGGAATTGGCGGCGGCGTGTTGCTGGTGCCGCTGCTAAGCCTGCTCTTCGGCTTCAGCCAGCACCGGGCGCAGGGGACAAGCTTGATCGCGCTGATCCCGCCGACGGGACTTCTGGCTTTCCTGGCTTATTGGAAGGCGGGCTACGTGGAGGTGCATACGGGCTTGTTGCTGATTCCCGGCGTATTCATTGGCGGAATTCTTGGCGGAAGAATGGCGCGGCAGCTAAACGCGCGTCGAATGGCGGAGGTGTTCGCCTTGTTGATGTTGCTCTTGGGAGGCTGGCAAGTCTTTTCCGCGTGGCGCGGATGACGCATACTACGTACTCATGGTTGATCTACATTGCCACCTCCTGCCGGGAATCGACGACGGGGCCCAGACAATCGAAGCTTCATTGGCGATGGCGGAGGACGCTATCCGCGACGGAATCACGTGTGTGGTGGCAACTCCGCACGCAAACACCGAATATCACTTTGATTATGCGAAGGTGCGCGCCGCGCAGGAGGAATTGCAAACCCGCCTGGGGCAACGCCTGACGATCGCGACGGGTTGCGATTTTCATTTGAACCCGGAAAATCTGCTGGCGCTGAAGAATGACGCTGCGCCTTTTTGCATCAACCAGAAAGACTACCTGCTGGTGGAGTTCAACGAATTTTCAATTCCGCGAGCGATGGATCAGACGCTGCACGAATTGCAGCTGATGGGTTTGCGGCCCATCATTACGCATCCGGAGCGCAACGGGATCCTGAGGTCACAGCCGGAGCGGTTGCGGGGCTGGGTACAGCTGGGATGCTATGCGCAGGTGACCGCGGGTTCGCTTTCCGGAGTGTTCGGGGCCGGAGCACAGCAGGATGCGTGGACGTGGATTGACCAGGGCCTGGTTCATTTCGTGGCCAGCGACGGACACAACACGGAGCGGCGGCCGGTGAAGCTGAAGCTTGCGTATGAGGCTATTGCCAAGGCTCGCGGCAAGGAACTGGCCGAAGCGCTGCTGGTGGAGAATCCGAAGGCAGTAATTGGCGGCGCGGCCCTGCCGTACGCGCCGGAAATTGCCGGGAATGTGGAACGTCGGAAAAAAAAGCGATTTTTCTTTTTCTGAAAATTGCCGGTTTCAGGATTTGGCAGGTTGCAAGGGAAGCCCCGCCCAGGCGTTCAGCAATCCGAGAAATTCGCGAACCACATCAAGGGCGTCGCCCGTGGTGCGCCACCAGTGAGCGGGGTCGTACCCATCACCGGAAGCGCCACGAACGATAGCCTCGCCGTCTTTCGCGGAGAGTTGTTTCCACAATACCGCCGCGCGCCGGGTATGAGCCTTTGAAGTGACGATGATGATGCGGTGCAGGTTTTCCTTGCGGAGAGACTGGCCGAACGTGTGCATTTCATCGGCGGTGTTTACGATGGGCGGCGCAAGAATGTGGATGGCGCTATCCGGAACTCCCTGATGGAGCAGAATCAGGCGGTCGTAAAATTCCTCGCCGGCATAGGGCACGGATAATTTTTCGAGCGAGGCTCCGGGTTCAACGGAATAGGAGAGCCAGACCTGCGGCGCGAGGCCCTGGTTGTAAAGCCGCGCGGCTTCGAGCGCGCGAGAAGGCATCCGGCCGCTAAGCACGGCAATGGCAGCGGCCTTCTGAGGAGGATCTTCCTGGTCGAGCCAGCGGCCGAAACTCAGGAAGGCGAGTAAAAGCAAGAAGAGGATCGAGCCGAAAATCGAAAGCCAGACGCGTGGCTTGCGGGACAGCGCATTGGGGACGATGGTCGCCGAGATCATTTGGATAAGAAGATTATACGCAGCAAAGCGAGAGTTCGCGCGCAAAGCAGAAAGCTCAAGGAAATCGAGAAACGCGAACGACAGAATTGGATTGGCCAAAGTTGGCAGCGGCAAGCTAAACTAACGGCTTTTGAAGCATCACGGAGGCGGAATGAGAGCGGTGGTCACGGGCGGAGCGGGATTTCTGGGGTCGCATTTGTGCGACCGGTTGCTGGCAGAGGGCTGGGAGGTACTGGCGCTGGATAACCTGATTACCGGAAGCGAGGCGAACATCTCGCACCTGGGAGGAAATGCGAAATTCCGGTACGAGAAAAAGGACGTGAGCGAGCCGCTGCGTGTGGCAGGGGAAGTGAATTATGTTTTTCATTTTGCGTCGCCCGCCAGCCCGCCGGACTACCTGAAATTTCCCATCGAGACGCTGAAGGTGGGCTCGATCGGCACGATGCACTCCCTGGATCTGGCGCTGGAGAAGCAGGCCAAGTACCTGCTGGCGTCGACAAGCGAGTGCTACGGGGACCCTGAAGTTTCGCCACAAACCGAATCCTACTGGGGCCGCGTGAATCCGGTGGGGCCGCGGAGCGTGTACGACGAAGCGAAGCGTTTCGCGGAAGCGACGACCATGGCTTACCACCGGCATCATCACGCGGACACGCACATCGTGCGGATTTTCAACACATACGGGCCACGGATGCGGCTGAATGACGGCCGGGCGCTGCCGAACTTCGTATACCAGGCGCTGAGCGGGCAACCCATCACGGTGTATGGGGAGGGGAAGCAGACGCGGAGTTTCTGTTATGTTTCGGATTTGATTGATGGAATCTACCGGCTGAGCCAGTCGAACGAACATTTTCCGACCAACATTGGGAATCCCGTCGAGCTGACCATCCTCGAGTTCGCGGAGCGAATTCGCGCGGAGTTTTCCGGAGCACCGAAGATCATTTATGAGCCGTTGCCGGAGGACGATCCCAGACAGAGGCGCCCGGATATTTCAAAGGCGAAGAGGTTGCTGGGTTGGGAGCCGAAGGTCAGCCTGGAAGAAGGGTTGCGGCACACGCTGAAGTATTTCAAAGAACAGTACGCAAAGATGACGCAAGGGCGTTAGGGAATTTTGCCCTGCCGCAAAAGCTTGCAAGGGGTTTCAGTTGAGGTCCTTCGGGGCGCATAGGACGCGCCCCTCAGGATGACAATTTTTTGCTTTTCGTTGTGGGGTGAGCAAAAAGATCAGGCGCGGCCGAAGGAATAGTAGTCGAAGCCGAGCGATTGCATTTTCTTGCTGTTGTACAGGTTTCGACCGTCGATGACCAGACGGCGGCTCATCAGGTGGCCTGCTTTTTCCCAATCGAGGTTCCGGAAAACGGGCCACTCCGTGCAGACCAGCGCGGCGTCAACCCCTTTTAGGGCTTCGTACGGGTCGTCGAAATAGGAAACGTTCGGATAAAAGTGTTTTGTCCTGGCGATGGCCTGCGGATCGGAGGCTTGCACAACGGCGCCTTCCTCGAGCAGGCGGCGAATCACTTCCACGGCCGGTGCGAAACGGATGTCGTCGGTATTGGCTTTGAAGGCCAGCCCGAGAACCGCAACCCGCTTCCCGCGAATCACCCACAGAGCCTTGTGAACTTTGTCGAAAAAGCGGTCGATGCGCTGCTTGTTGACGCGCTCGGCGGCTTTCAGCATGTCGAACTCGATGCCTATCGCGGCGGACAGATGAATGAACGCCTGAATATCCTTTGGGAAGCAGAAACCGCCGAAGCCGAGCCCGGCCTTCAGGAATTGCGCGCCGATGCGGGGGTCGAGACCCATGGCGTGGGTGACTTCTTCGACGTCGGCGCCGATGCGTTCGCAAAGGTCGGCGATGACGTTGGCGTAACTGATTTTCAGGGCGAGGAAAGAGTTTGAGGCGTGCTTGATGAGTTCGGCGCTGCTGATCGTGGTGACCAAGAACTCGCCGGCGGTTTCGCCAGTGCACTTGCCGGCATGGATCGGGCAATGAAATTTCTTTTCGAGGATGGGCCGGTAGATCTCGCGCAGGGTTGCAGCGCTTTTTTCATCCTCGACACCGACGACGATGCGATCCGGATGGAAGAAATCCTCCACGGCGGTGCCTTCGCGCAGGAATTCGGGATTGGACGCGACCTGAAACTTGATACCGGCTGTGGGGGAATAGGCGGCAAGCGCCTTTTGCAGCTGGAGGCCGGTGAGCGCCGGGACGGTGCTTTTTTCCACCACAAGTTTCGGGCTGCGCGCCTCGATTGCGATTTGCCGCGCGACGTGGTCGATGGCGGAGAGATCGGCCGCGCCGGAGTCCTTCGGCGGCGTGCCTACACAGATGAAAATAACCTCACCGGCGCGAATGGCTTCACCGGCATCGGAAGTGTAGACGATTTTCTTTTCCCGTGCGGCGCGCTGAAGGACTTCGTCGAGATGTTCTTCGTAAATTGGAACTTTGCCGGCTTTCAGCTGGTCAATGCGATTCTCGTCGATGTCCGTGCAGAAAACCTCGTGGCCGGCGGCCGCAAGGCATGCTCCCGTTACCAGTCCCACGTAGCCACACCCGATTACCGTCAGTCGCACTTGCGTGTCTCCTTATCTCAGTTGCCGGGCGGTTGAGCCGCGGATTGCCCCGAATTGGATAACTCCAGTATGCCGAAATTCCGGGGCGAAGCAGCACAGAAGAAAAGGCTTGTGCCCATTATCGCTTTCCCAGAAGAAGCCCGCGGAGGCCGAGGAGAGCAAGTTTCGGCTGGCGGCGGATGACGTGCCAGAGCAGCCGGGTGGATTCGTCGCGGTTGATTTCGCCAAGCGATTCGCGAGTCGAGACATTAAGCATGTCCACGAGCCGGGAGTAATCCGACTGCTTGAAATGATGCAGGCTGCGGCGGATCAGCCAGTGCGTGCCGAGTTCACGGCGAAGAGTGCGCAGTTCGGATGTTCCTTTTTGCAGGATGGCGTCGGCCACGCCGCGGGCGCCGCGAAATCCGGTGACAATTCCGCCGACGGTGGAAACTTTCACCTGAGCCGCGGCATCGCCCACCAGATAAACTTCACCGTTGCCGACGTTGCGCTTCACGGGCACCCACCGGTTGTAGACGGGGATGCGGGCTCCCTGCCACTCCAGCGGTTCGAAGCCCCTCTTTTCGAGAAATCGGTCGAAGAAAAGTTTGGTGGCGCGGCCCTGCTCGCCGATAACGCCAACGGCTGCGCGTTCCGGCGATTCGGGAATCATCCAGTAAAAATAAGGCGTATCGTCGGGCACGAACCAGACACGCGTGGTGTCCGGCGGGCAATCTTTGGGAAGCTTCACGACGGCCTGAACGAGAGGAACGGTTTCGACCGGCGGCCAACCCGCGACTCGGGCGACGCGGCTTGCGGCGCCGTCCGCACCTACGACGCTGGCAGCGTGCAATTCTTCGCGCTTTCCGTTCTGATCCACCCGGACGTGCAGGCCCCTGGCGTTAGGCGAGAGGTCCAGAAATCGCGTGTCGTAGCGAAATTTCGCGCCGGCCTGCGCGGCTTCCTCCGCCAGCGAGCGAATCAGCCGCGAACGTTCAATGATCAGGTCGGGCTCTTTCAGAATTATTTGCGCGGAGCGGCCGTCCGTGAAGAGTTCGAAACGCCGGATTTCGTTCAAGATACTGGAGCGAGCGGCGGCGCTGATCTGGTGCTTGAAATAGTCGGTGACGATCAAGGTACGCGGCGCGGGATCGGGAGTCGCTTTCGATTCCAGCACGCTGACGCGGCGGCCACCACGAGCAACGCGAGCGGCGGTGTATAGTCCGGCCGCCGAGCTTCCAACGACAACTACATCTTCGGTGTCCCCTTTATGGGAGGACGTGAACTTTTTCTTTTCCACCAACTCGGTTAACCCTGCTAAAGGAGAGTTTCGCGTTCGCGCCACCAGGCTAAAACCCTTGCGTCACCAGCCAGGTGGGCACGGTTAGGCATGCAAACAAACAGCGAACAAGATTATAACGAATCCCCCAGAACACACCAAACAGGGGCTAGAAAAGAAAAGCTCCAGCGAAAGAAATTGATGAGAAAACTTTAAGCTTTGCTTTTGGGTTCTTGTTTTTCGTATGGAGCGCCTTCCAGCCAGGCGACGGCCAGGAGCATGGCGAGAACTATAGCCAGGCCAACGAGCGCCGTGGCCCGGTTGGAAAGATAGGTCACAAGGATGGCCGCGGCACCACTTACGGCACCGACCAGGTAGATGACCAGCACGGCGCCACGCTGGCCGAGCCCCAGATTTGCCAGGCGATGCGCGGAATGATCCTTTCCAGGGGTGGCGAAGGGAATCAAACCGCGCCGAGAGCGCGAGATGGTTACGAGCGTGGTGTCGAAGATTGTGGCGCCCAGGATAAGCACGGGTGCGAGCCAGGTGGCGAGCGAAGAGGTGTGGTCCAGCCGAAGCTTCAGGGCCAGCGTGGCCATCAGGAAACCCAGAAACATCGCGCCGCCATCGCCCATGAAAATTTTCGCGGGTTTGAAATTCCAGCGCAGGAAACCGGCCGAGGCGCCAAGGACCGAAGCGGCCAGCGTGGTCACCAGGGTTTGGCCGTGGAGGTAAGCGATCATGGCAAAGAAAACCGAGGCCATGGCCGCGACCCCGGCGCAGAGCCCGTCCATGTGATCGAGGATGCTGAAGGAAGCGGTGATTCCGACCACCCAGACGATGGTGAGCGCGGCGTCCAGGCAATAACCAAGGCTGCCGCGAATGACCAGGCTGAAGACCTGCGCATGAATTCCGCTGACGAGTAGAATCACAGCGGCAAGCGGCATGCCCGCAAAAAGCTTGATCTGGTGATGCAGCCAGCCGCGGTCGTCGAGGAAACCGACGACGGTAACCAGCGTGGCGCCGCCGACGATGCCGAAGACCTGGGCGCGCGCGGGGCCATCGAAAACAATCAGAATGGCCAGCATCACGCCGCCATAAATTGCCAGGCCGCCGAGGAGAGGAATTGGTTTCAAGTGAACTTTACGCGGTCCGGGCAAATCCACCATGCCGACGCGAATGGCCAGCGCCCGGACGGGTACAGTAAGAAGGAGAGATGCTGACGAAGCGATTAAGAAAGCCAGCAGGCCCGCACTCATTCATCCTCATTGCTCGTTCTGAGGAAACTGGCTTCGGGCAGGTGCGCCAGTAATTCACAGAGACGTTGCCGGTTTGGGTTCCGGCTCCCAAGTGACGTCCATAATTGGCGGTTTAGAGAGAACCGCCGGTGCTGCCCCACGCAGCATAATTAAGTTAGCGCGAAAGATTGTGAACCGCCAGCCGAAAATTGAGCCCCGTGAGTTGTGATAACCAGTTTGTGAACAGAGTCGTAACCACAATATAAACAGGCCAGGATCGGCAAAAAAGTCATATTTGGCGCGGGCCTGTTGTTACCGCTTCCTCCAGAATGTTCAGCAGCTTTCGGAGTTCAGCAGAGCGCTCGTAATCCGGAGTGGCGGCAAAGGCGGCCTTGGACATCTCTTCGAGCTTCGCGGGATTTTGAGAGAGTTGACGCACGAGTTGCGCGAATCCCCCGGGATCCTCAGGTTCGGCAAAAATTGAAAAGCCTTTTTCTTCGCCGATGGAAACGACGTCGCATTCACGGGGTGCCACGGCAACGATTGGTTTTCCGGCGGCGAGGATGCCGTACATTTTGCTGGGGACGACCACGCCTTCGAGGCCACGCTTCACGGTGATGATGTGAGCATCGGCTGCGGCGAGAACGGAAAAGATTTGATTGGCGGGAAAGAAGGGCAGGAAGCGAACATTGGGAATACCCGCGGCGGCGGTTTCGAGTCGCTGGCGTTGCGCGCCGTCGCCCACGAAGACGAGGCCGACGCTCTCGGCGGCGAGAGAAGCGGCGCCTGATAGCAAGGTGTCCCAAGCGCCATAGAAGCCGAGATTGCCGGCGTGCAAGAGGACGAACCGGAAATCGCCGCGAATCGCGCGGACTACTTCGGAGTCGAGCCGCGGAGCAGGCCCGCCAGCCGGCGTGATTTCCGCGCCGTCGCGGACAACGACGACTCTGGACGGATCGACATCTTTGGACAGGATGCGATTCCGCATGTCGTCGCCGAGCACCACTACGCGGGTGGCGCGGCGCAACGCCCAGCGATGCAACTTTTCCCAGACGCGCGCGAGCAGGCCAGGCTTGACGATGGAGCCGCCGACGGCCATGTCCGGATAGAGGTCGCGGATGTTGTAAACGTACGGCTTGCCTTTCAGGAGAGCGACGAATGCGCCGACGATTCCTTCGAACGGAGGATCGGTCATGGCGAGGATGACGTCACAAGGAAGAAATAGCGCGCGGGGCACGGCCAGAAAAACGTAGCTGAGGTAATTGAAAACGCGTTTTTTCATTTGCGTGCGCGGATAATCCGACGAGCCGACGCGGAGAATTCGCACGCGGCTTAATTGCTCGGATTGATAGGGCCGCCAGGGACGCCGCTCGGTGGGGTCGTACGAGGGACGCCCGCAGAGCACGGTGACGTCGTGCTTTTCCGCGAGGGCCGCGACAACGGTTTGCGCCATTTTCGCCGTGGCAGAGGTGTCCGGCGGATAGTAAAGATTCAGCAGCAGAACTCGCACCGAAAGATTGTACAGGGGAAAGCGAAGCCGCAGAAACGCGCAAGTGTTCCGGATTGCGCGCGCTACATTCGATTGTTGGAGGCCGCTCGGAGAGTTTCAGGCGCGGCCTCCTCTTCAGTCGTGGCGAAACTCGCCACTGGCGCGGCGAATTTTTTAGTAGATGCCGCCGGTGACGCGGATGGTTTCGCCGGTGAGGTACTTGGAGTCTGATGAAGCCAGATAGACCGCGGTGGGCGCGATGTCGTCCGACTGGCCGATGCGGCCGAGTGGGGATTGCGATTCAACCCACTTCCGAAAATCGCTTTCGGCGAATCCGGCAGCGTGGACCCCTTCCGTCTCGATCATGCCCGGGTTAATGGAATTTACGCGAATCTTCCGAGGGCCGAGTTCCTTGGCGAGCACGCCGGTTATGGAGTCGACGGCGGCTTTGGTGGCCGTGTATACGGAACTGTTGGGCGGGTTGATGGTGCTGACGCCGGAGCCGATATTGATGATGCTTCCGCCCTCGGGGCCGATGAGCTTCACGGCTTCCTGGGTGGCGAGCAGCAGGCCGAGGACGTTGAGGTTGAAATGGTCGTGGAAGAGTTTTTCGGTGACGCCTTCGAGCGGCGCGAACTGGTAGATGCCGGCGTTATTCACCAGGATGTTCACTTTGCCGTAAGCTTTTTTGGTTTCGGCGAAAAGGCGCGTGACGTCGGCGTGCTTCGACACGTCGGCCTGCACGGCGATGGCTTTGCCGCCCTTGGAGGTGATTTCTTTCACGACGCGGTCGGCGCCCTCCTTGCTGGAGGCGTAATTGACCACGACGGAAGCGCCCTCAGCGGCAAGCGCGATGGAAATTGCGGCGCCGATACCCTTGGAGGCGCCGGTGACAACGGCAACCTGATTCGTAAGCTTTCCCATGATGTTCCTCGATTCCTCAGCTTTGGATCGCCGGGATAGTTAGACAACCGTCTAAGTAGATGAAAATGGGTTGGAATGGTTACTTTTAATACAGCCGCTGGGTTTGGCGGCGGAGCACGATTCAAGAGGCACTATCCCTTTGGGGATGCATGAAGTTAGAGGAGATGGGTTTCGATGGCTGGAACTGGGCTATATTGAGCGAGGGACCAAGTGGACACTTTCAAAGGAGGCGCTGCACCGTGCGAATAACTATTAGCCAGGTTCGAGTTGTTTCGTTGCTCGCAATCGCGGGGATATTGTTTTCGATTTCCGCCCAGGCACAACAAGTGCCGCCGCAAATTCAGGCGCCGGCCAACGAAAAACTGCTGCTGCAGGTTCACGCCAAGGGCGACCAGGTGTACATCTGCCAGGAAGGGGTTACGCAATTTGCGTGGACACTGAAGGCTCCGGACGCGCAGCTTTTCGACAAGGATGGCAAGCCGTTTGGCAAGCATTTCGCCGGGCCCTCGTGGGAAGCGAATGACGGCAGCCGAGTGAAAGGCAATGCCGTTGCCAACGCGCCATCGCCGGATGCCGATTCCATTCCATGGTTGCTTGTGAACGTCGTCGGCCACGAGGGCAGCGGCGTGCTCTCGCGCGCAACCACCATTCAGCGGATTAATACCAAGGGCGGCAAGGCGCCGGCGTCTGGGTGCGATGGCGGGCATGCGGGGCAGGAACTCCGCGTGCCGTACTCGGCTGACTATCTTTTCTACGCCCCCAAATAATTCTGCTTAGAAAATGGAAATTGGAAAATAGAAGATGGCCGGCTTCCAGTAATGCGGGTCAAGTGACGCGGGTCATTGGCGGCTGCGCTGCGTTCTGTTATACGTTAATTGAAGTACCCTCCGCGGCAGATTTCGGAGAAGCGATTGCCGTGACGCCGCGACTCGCTCCGGGATGGAGACCCCCATGGAAGTTACCGTTGAGCATTTGGGCTCCGTGCAATTTGAAATCTGCGCGCGAAATCACAGCGTCATCAGCGATCAATCGGTCAGCGACGGCGGGTTCGACGAAGGCATGACACCGCCGGAGTTGCTGCTGGCTTCGCTGGGATCATGCGCGGGATATTACGCGGCGCAGTATCTTCGCAAGAATAAATTGGCCACCGAGGGCACACGGGTGCGGGTGACCTGCGAAAAAGTGAAGGACCCGCTGGCGCGCATGACGAATTTCGTGATCGAAGTGGACGCGCCGGTGGAGTTGAGCGACGCACAGCGCAAAGGCGTGGAAGACGCTGTCGAGCACTGCCTGGTGCACAACACGCTGCTGCATTCGCCGAAGATTGAGTTGAAGGTCGCCGGAGCAATTGCGGCGAAGAAGTAGCCGCGGTCCGATTCGTCAGCCGCGCGGACGCTGAGTCTTACTGGATTCTGAAGCCTGGGGCATTGGACAATACCGGGATACACGGTAGCGGTTGCGGTTAAACCAGCGATAGCCGCCCCAAAAAATCCGGTTAAAACCCGGCAGGCGGAAAATTGCGTAGAACGGCCACGCCCACCAAATGCGCTGGGCAACGAACAAATAAGCATCGGCACCGACCTTTAATTCTCCAGAAACTGTCAAAACTCTGATGTCATCAAGGAGTTGTTCTTTTGGGATTTTGAGTAATCCTTCTGCCAGCGCGGTCTGCAGGTCTCTCAGAGCGAGCCCTCGTTTTTCAACGACCTTTTCCCAAAGGTGCACCCAGCGATAGCAAAAGCCGCACCCGCCGTCATAGAGTATCCAGCCGACGCGAGGTTTGGACTCAGGTGTTTCTGGGGTGGACATTTCAATCCAGCCTTTTTCCCATGAACACTGACACGGGCGACCCGTCCGCGATGAATGCCGAGGCGGGCGCTTCCGTCAGCACATGAGAAAGTTCGTCTCCATAGAGGGCGCGTGTGTCGCCGGTAAATTCGGCGTCGGCGTTCCAGACTTTCCATGGGACGTGTGAGACGTGATATTCCACGGTGCCGCCGTGTGGTTGGCGCGAATATCCCCAGTAATGTTCGGTGATGAATTGTTCGAGGTCACCTGCGGTGGGCAACGAAGCTGCCCCAGTCGCTTCCGCCTTTAGGTTTCCCCACTCGTTTCCTGATCTCCAGGAATATTCCGCTTGCATTTTTGATACATCGGAATAAATCCGGTGGGCCATGGACCGGCGGACGTAATTCTCGCCGTAGAACCATCTCGCTGTGTAAGCGATGGCACGTTTGGGGACGATTTCGGCAATGAAGACGGCTCCGCGGCGAATTTCGTTGCCCTCGCGACGCCTGACATAGAAACGGAGATTGATTTCTTCGAACTCCGTCTGGAAGGGAATCCAAATGCTGCCCAGGAACTTTGTTTGGCAGAATCGAAAGCCGACCAGGCTTACATATGTTTTTCCATCGAAAGAATCGAGCTCCGTGCCGGACGGGATATATTTTTGCAGGTAGGCGGGGTCCACTTCATAGTTGAGCATCAGCAGATCGCGCCATTCTGCGGAGAGGAAGATTTTTTCTGGGTGAGGCATCGCAGCTCCACTAGGCGGCGAGCATTTTGCCGATGAGCTCTTTGAGGATTTTGGCGGTGACGGTGGCGGTGAGGCCAGTGGAATCGCGCGCGGGGTTGAATTCGACGAGGTCGGCGCCGATGATCGGGCCGGGCAGCGCGTGAAGGTAGGCGATGGCCTCGCGCGTGGTGAGGCCGCCGGGTTCCCAGTGAGAGACGCCGGGGGCGAAAGCGGGATCGAGCGCGTCCATGTCGAAGGAAACGTAAACCGGGCCGGCGAGGTTGAGATGCGTCGGGTCGGGCAGGTCTTTTATTTCGAAAATTTTCACGCCGTATTTTTCCGCTTGCTGGTGTTGGTGTGCGTTCAGGGTGCGGACGCCGATCTGGATGAGGCGGTGGACGAGTTGCTCTTCCATGATTCGCGCGAATGGGCTGGCGTGCGAGTGCGGATTGCCTTCGTAATCGGCATAAAGATCGGGATGCGCGTCGATGTGGACGAGGGTGATGGCGGGGATGCGTTTGCCGATGGCGCGGAGAATCGGGTAGGTGATGGAGTGATCGCCGCCGAGGCTGACGGGGCGTTTACCGGCTTCCACAATTTTCGCAATTGACTCCTCGATGCGCGCGAAGGCGTCGGGCGGCTCCATGGTCGGCAGATCGCCTGCGTCTTCGAATATGCCCGGAGCGCCGAGGTTGACGTGGGTTTCGGTGGTTTGGTTCCAGTGGTCGGAGTGAAAGGCTTCGCGGATGAGCGGAGGAGCTTGGGCGGCACCGCGAAGAAAAGACGAGTTGTGGTCAAGAGGAATGCCGAGGAGGACGGGCGGGCCCCACGCTGCGAGTTTTGGAGTGAAGGGTTTCATGGGCGGGTGATCAAGATGTTGCCGAGAACGAGCGCGTCCATTTGGGTGCGCAGGAAGCAGTCTAACGCTTCTTCGGGGCGGCAGACGATGGGCTCGTTGTCGTTGAAGGAGGTGTTGAGGACGACGGGGACGCCGGTTTGGCGTTTGAATTCGCTGATTAGCGCGTAGTAGCGGGGGTTCGCTTCGCGAGCGACGGTTTGCAAGCGGCCGGTGCCGTCGACGTGGGTGGGCGCCGGAATTTTGTCGCGCTTTTCAGGGAGGACGGAATACGCGAGGTTCATGAACGGTGAGGGGTGGGATTTTTCAAACCACTCGCCGGTTTTTTCGGCGAGGATAGACGGCGCGAAAGGGCGGAAAATTTCGCGGTGCTTGATGCGGCGATTTAGAATCTCCTTCATTTCCGGGCGGCGCGGGTCGGCCACGATGCTGCGGTTGCCGAGCGCGCGCGGGCCCCATTCGGCGCGGCCCTGATACCAGCCGAGGATTTTCCCTTCAGCGATGATGGCGGCGGTGCGGCGCAGGAGTTCATCTTCTTGTAACTCGGCGATGGTGTAGCCGCCGTGCGAGACGCTGCTTGAGTGCACGGCGGCGCGAATTTCCGCAGGAGAATAGCCGGGGCCCCAGTAAGCATGATTCATCACAAAGGAACGAGGTTGGCCGAGAATCTGGTGCCAGACGTAGTAGGCGGCGCCAACGGCGAGGCCCGCATCGCCCGCCGCGGGATGCACGTAGACCTGTTCGAACGGCGTGGCATCGAAAATCTTCCCGTTGGCGACGCAGTTGAAGGCGACGCCGCCGGCGAGGCAGACGGCTTTTGCGCCGGTCTTCGCGGCGAGTTTTTGCAGCATGCCGAGGTAGACCTCTTCAAGGCGCGCCTGAAGAGTGGAGGCAAGGTCGCGATGGCGCTGCTCGAGCGGTTCATCGGGCTGGCGCGCCGGGGCGCCGAGAAGGCGCGGCATGGCTTCGGAAAACATTTTGCCGAGGATGGGGGTTTGATCGGATTCGGCCCAGGACATTTCCGGGCCGGTTTTGTGATGCGTGAAATAGTCGAGGCCGAGCTTGAAACCGAAATCGCCGCCGTTGCCGCTGAAGCGCAGGATGTCGCGAAAGGCTTCGAGATGGGCGGGCTGGCCGTAGGCGGCGAGGCCCATCACTTTGTATTCGTCGCCGAATTTCAGGAAGCCGAGATATTGCGTGACCGCGCTGTAATAGAGGCCGAGCGAGTGGGGGAAGGCGATCGCGCCGTCAATGCCCATGCGGTTGCCGCTGCCCATGCCCCACATGGAGCTGGCGAAATCCCCGAGGCCGTCGGCAGAAAGAAGAGCGGCGTTTTCGAACGGGGAAACGAAGAACGTGCTGGCGAGATGCGCCTGGTGATGCTCCACGCGATGAAATTTCGATTTGATTTTTGCGGGGTCGCTGTCGAAGGCTCCGGCGAGCGCGGTGGGAATCCCGGTGAATTTGGTGAGCACCTTGGCACGTTCGCGGGCGAACGACGGCATGCGCAGGGCGTAGAAAAGTTTCGTGCCGAGGCGCGCGTACGGATTGCGCGGCACGGCCACGTGGTCGAGATCGGCCAGGGTGATGCCGGCTTCCTTCAGGCAATAGCGGATCGCGGCGGCGGGAAAGCCCGCGGCATATTTCACGCGGTTGAAGCGCTCTTCTTCGACGGCGGCAACCAGCTTGCCGTCGCAAACGAGCGCCGCCGAAGCGTTGCCGTGATACGCATTG
>Ga0210410_10000617_pt1 | contig 37434 bp, 37 predicted proteins | sample IncBWC4MmetaG_FD_161058 | JGI IMG/M metagenome (GOLD analysis project Ga0210410, IMG submission 161058) | Forest soil microbial communities from Barre Woods Harvard Forest LTER site, Petersham, Massachusetts, United States - Inc-BW-C-4-M | ecosystem: Environmental > Terrestrial > Soil >...
TTGATCGGACGGATCAAAGGCTGCTTAGTTGTCGCATTTTCTTGGCTCATGCGCCGAGCATACCCAAGTTCTTTTTGTTTTCAAGAGATGATTGAAATTATTTTGAAGGGTTTTTTCACAGCTTCAATTTTTCAAAGGGTGGGGCTTTAGATTGTACGTGACCGGGAATGACGGGCGGAGCAAAAACCCCACCCTTGCAAAAACCGCAAGGATGGGGCACCCGGCGTCGGTGATCGAAGTGAGATTGTCCTCGCTGCAATGTGAAGAGCCCTCACCCTTCACAAAGAGCGTGAAGGATGCGCTACTCGAAAAATCGAACCCGTCCGAAGAGTGTGCCACCCGCCTCTATTTTGGATGATACCGGTAACTCAATATACTAAGGAGGTTTTCGTTCTCGGCGTTTGTGGTTTTTGTGTTGTTTGGATAATGGAAGTTCACGAAGAGCCAGCGGCCGCCTTTGAATTCTAGCTCGGCGGCGACCTGGGGCTCATTAGCGCGGGCGGGTACGGGCCTAGACCAGAATCCGTAGACCGTTGCCCAACAGTGGTTATTCTTAATTGTGACACTTCGGACGACGTAGTGGTCCGCAGGATCTTGAGAGTTCAGCATCGGATCAAAGTCCAGTACAGGGTCGCCGTCGGCTTTCGCTTCAGCGTCTGATGCGATTAAGGCTCGGGTTAGCCTGGGGTTGAACGGATTGCCGTCATGTTTCAACGCTGCGTGCCACGGCGCGCTCGGGTTGCTCGCCTTGAAATCGCTCGTAACCTTTTTGACGTACCAGTCGTAGAAGTCCTGCGCGAAACGCTGGCACGATTTTTCAGTGTCATGGGACGCCTCCTGTCCCGCGAGAGGGCATGCGCTCCAAAGAATCACAATGAAAATAAAAGCAATTGGTTTTTTCATGTCGTACCCTCAACCCATTTAGTTGACAGTCTTCGTCGGGATCTTTCCTCAATTGCATCGGTATATCTTATATGGCTGCTGAGCCGGGTGCGGCATGTTTCGTAGGTGCACAAAACTAGCGGGCGAGAGGTTTCTGCGGGTACCCCCTGGAAGGGCGCAAATACTGTCCCTGGGTGATATCATGTGTTGAGGTAAAGTCAGGGCGACATCATGACCAACGCAAGAGACAATGTGAAGAGCTACGAAAACCGCATCATTCGGGACATCCAAATCTGCGGTGGAGAACCTGTGTTCAAGGGAACACGGGTTACGCTGCGGACTGTGCTCGCCAGCCTTGCAGGAGGGGACTCTCTCGAAACAATCCTGACTGACTTCCCCACCTTGAAACCTGAAGACATCCGAGCGGCGATTGCTTTTGCTGCGGCGTCTGCCGAAGAGGACCTGCCGATCCCTGCTATTCCTCAGATTCGATGAAAATCAAAATTGACGAAAACCTTCCACTGCGAATTGCGCTTAGTCTGAAATCGTTAGGGGAAGATGTTCATACGGTGCAGGATGAACGGCTCAGCGGCTGTGTCGATCTCGTGATTTGGGAAGCGGCTCAACGTGACGAACGCTTTTTGATCACCCAAGATTTGGACTTTTCTGACGTGCGGCGGTTCGTTCCTGGGACACATCACGGAATTCTATTGATCCGCTTGCGTTCGCCAAGCAGGTTCACATTGATTGAGCGAATCGAAGAGCTTTTTAAAACCGAAAATGTCGCCGGATGGGCTGGTTGCTTCGTCGTTGCAACGGAACGAAAAGTTCGAGTGCGTCGTCCACAAAATTCATTGTGAAACCTTTGCGTGTTACCCTTCGTAGTATGAGTGTGCCCGAAAATGTAGCAAGCTCGAATGGTTTTGCGATCCGCGCGGACCGCGTGTCGCGCCACTACCAGATGGGCGAGGCGCTGATCCGCGCGGTGGACCAGATTTCGCTGGAAGTCCGCACCGGGGAATTTCTGGCCTTGTTGGGCGCAAGCGGATCGGGAAAATCCACGCTGTTGAATCTGATCGCGGGGCTTGACCGGCCATCTTCGGGGGCCATTCATGCGCAGGGACGCGACCTGGCAACGATGTCGAGCGAGGAACTGGCGAGCCACCGCAACCAAACCATCGGCATCGTCTTCCAATCCTTCCAGCTTTTGCCACGAATGACGCTTGAAGAAAATGTCGAGCTCCCTCTGCGCTTGGCGGAAGTGCCTCGGGGCGAGCGTGCGGGGCGCGTGCGCGAGGCGCTCGATCGTGTTGGCCTCGGAGGGCGCGTGAAGCATCGCCCTACCGAGCTTTCCGGCGGCGAACAGCAGCGTGCAGCGATTGCCCGCGCTCTCGTCAACCGGCCCTTGATCCTGCTGGCGGATGAGCCTACCGGGAACCTCGACAGCAAGACGGGCGAGGAAATCATGAACCTGATCGCCGAAATTCACCGCCCGCCTGCGGGCCCTGGGAGAACCGTCGTTATGGTGACGCACGAGCATGCGCTCGCCGAACGATATGCGGACCGGATCGTCACGCTTTCCGATGGCGCGATCTCCCGCGAGGAGCGGCTGCGATGAAAGTAAGGGACCTTACCGAACTTGCGGCTCGGAATCTGCGGGAAGCCGTCCTGCGAAATTCGCTCACCACGCTCGGCATTGCCGTCGGAGTCGCTTCGCTGGTGGCGTTACTGTCGCTGGGAGTGGGCCTGCAGCAACTTGTAAATCGCTCCGTCGCGCACGCAGGGTTGTTCGACACTGTGTCCGTGCGGCCGCGGCAGAATGTTCCCTTCGGCCAGCCGGGCGGCGGACGGCGCACGCCGCGCGATGCCTCGGATCTTCAGCCGCCGCGCGCTCTTGACGACGCGGCGCGCAAGGAAATCGCTGCGCTGCCCTATGTGGTGGAAGTAAATCCTGAAGTGCGATTCACGGCCGAGGCGCGCCTCGAACCGAACAGCCAACTCGTGCAGGTAGCCGGAATGGCGCCTTCCTCACAGTCCAGCGGAAGTCTCGACGGCATGACCGGAAATTTCTTTTCCGGTCCCGACGCGGAGGAAGCCATCGTCCAGGGTGACATGGCGAAACGTTTGCAGGAAGACGAGAAACCGCCCACCGCCCTGCTGGGTCAGGAAATCGTATTGCGATTTGCGCAACGGCAAGCGCTCCCGCCACCTTCGGAGCAAGCGTCCTCTGTCGCGCCAAATCAGGCTGTCGGCCCGGATGAAGAAGCCATGGGGTTTTCGATAGTTCCGAGCGAAAAGAAATTCCGCGTTGTGGGCGTGACTCCCGCGTCGGATTCCGGCGGCGGTCAAGTCGGCTTCAACAATGCGGGGTTATATCTGCCGCTGGCTGTTGCGGAAAAAATGCAAGTCGTGCAAGGAGCGGACCTGCGGGACGTGGCGCGCTCATCCTCGGGCGTGGGCACGCGTTACGCGGCGTTAAACGTGCGCGCGACCAGCCCGGCGGCGGTTGCTCAGATCGAAACCAGCATCGCGCACATGGGGTTCGCCGCGTTCTCGTTGATCGACGTGACGCGCAACCTGCGCACGTTCTTTTTTATCTTCGACCTCTTTCTTTGGATCTTCGGCAGCTTGGCCCTGGTGGTGGCGTCGCTCGGAATCATCAACACTCTGGTGATGGCCATCCTCGAGCGGCGTCGCGAGATCGGAGTCTTGAAAGCGCTAGGCGCCGCAAATCGCGATGTACAGCAGCTCTTTTTCGCGGAAGCAGGCGTAATGGGTCTGGTCGGAGGGGTATTCGGCGTGCTGCTCGGCTGGGGAATTGGCAGGGCAATTCACCTCGGGACAACGGTGTTCATGAAGAGCCAGGGCTTGACCTCACCGAACATCTGGTCCGTTCCATGGTGGCTCGTGATGGTCGCAATCGGATATGGAGTGCTGGTCAGCCTGGTGTCGGGAATTTATCCCGCGTCGCGCGCCGTGCGTCTCGATCCAGTCGAGGCGCTGAGGTACGAGTAGCGTGAATGGCGATGAGTGGCTAGTGACTAGTGAAAACCCATATTCGAACAATCGTGCAGAGATTTGAAGGCTGAACAGCCTTTGAAGCCTGAGCAGCGGATGCAGGGCGACAAGCAAACGACGCCACATTCGGGTGCTTTTGCGCTAGCCACTAGTCACCAGCCACTAGTCACTCGCGCGCAGGCTAAAGAATCAAGGTGGAAGCAGGCACAGCGTGACGGGCGAAAAGCCCTGAGCAAAAATCTAACCGGGGCGCTCAGCTGAGGGGCCGGAGCACCCCGGTCGTTCCTGTCCGCCTCCGCAGGTGGCAGACAAGGTCTGTGCTACGCGGCGTGTTCGTCGCCGCGCAGGAACTCGTATCGTTCGATTTGAGCTACCACTCCGATTCGTCCTGGTTCCTCGTTTTCGGCTCGTTTGATGCGGCCGAGACACCGGACCCTGACGGGCCCTGCCAACGTGATTTCGTGCGGTAGCGTCAGAAGAATCTCCACGGGAGAGCCGTTGGTGACCTCTTTCGGGAGGAAGAAGTAGACCCCGCGCGAGCTTACGTCGCGGGATTCTGTCGAAGCTTCACCGATCGCCGAACCACTCGTCCAGCGAACGATCATGGGTAGCCGAATCTGGAACCGCTGTGCCGCGCGTCTCTCTTCGGCTGTCAAAGTATTGCCCTCCCGTTTGGAACCGCTTAGTCTCACGTGTAAGAGATTACGTTCCGGGGCTGTTCGCCTCAATAGCGCGGTAGTCCCGATTAAGGCAGGTCGAATCTGGTACGCGCGTACTAGGAACACAACGTTACAAACACAGGGAAGCGTCTGCAAATAGGTGAAAATACGGGGGATTACACTAAAAAGAGGGCTATGCCTGGTCGATCAAGCGGTGGTGAATTGCGTACAGGGCAAGTTCAAGACGATCGGAAACGCCGAGTTTATCAAAAATGTTATGCAGGTGATTCTTGACTGTCTGCTCGCTGATAAAGAGCTTTTCGCCAATTTCCTTGTTGCGGTAGCCCTGGGCGACCAACTGGACGATTTCCTTTTCTCGATCGCTTAACAGTGGTTTCTCGCGCCGCGGCCCTCCATCCGACGACTTGGAGAAAGCCTTCATGACTTCCGCAGTCATGTGATTGTCGAGCCAGATCTCCCCGCCGTGGACTTTGTGGATGCTTCTGACCAGGAGGTCCGTAGCCGACTGCTTCAGGACCACTCCTCGCGCGCCCAGCCTCATGGCGCGGACAACGTCTCTATCGTCCTCAGCCGCGGTAAGCACGACGACACGGGTCGGGAGCTGATCGAAATTGACTTCCTCCAGAACGGCGAGGCCGTCTTTATCGGGCATACGCAAGTCGAGCAGGAGGATATCGGGTTTGAGCTTGGTCAGCATCTTAATGCAATCATTCCCGTTGGAAGCCTCGCCCACGATGGTGATTTCATCGTCACCGTCGAGCAGTTTGCGCAGACCTTCACGGAAGATGGCATGGTCATCAGCCATCAAGACACGAATCTGCTGTTTTGCGTTCTTGGCCATATCAGCCGAGAGGAACCTCAACGGTCAAACGTGAACCATGCCCAGGAGTCGATTCCACTGTCAACACACCGCCCACACTTCGCGCCCGTTCTTTGATCGAAATGGGCCCGAGCCTCAGACGGTCCAACTCGTCGCCCGTAAAGCGGCCTGCAAAGCTAAACCCTTCCCCGTTATCGTCTACCACCAGTACAACCTGACTCTCATTCTGCCACAGTTTTACCACTACGTGTGATGCATGTGCATGTTTTTTCACATTGTGCAACGATTCCCTATAGATCTGGAAAATGTCCCTGCAGACGCGGTCGGGGAGCTGCAGTTCCGCGGAATCGATCAGCAAATCAAGAGCTACGGTGGACTCATTGCGGAAGCGTTCTGCGAAGCCCCGCATCAGGTCCACCAGGTCTGCGCTCTGCACGCGCAGCGGGCGCATGTCCGTGACCATGCGGCGCAGTTCCTCGGTCTCGTTGCGGACCGTTTGTTGCAGAGAAGAGAGCCCCCCGGTGGCCTGTTCGGGCGCAATGGGAACCTTTCGCCTTAACACATCCAACTGGATGTCTACGCTCAGCAGCGTTTGAAGGATGCCGTCGTGGATTTCACGTGAAATGCGGCTGCGTTCCCCTTCAATGGCGCGCGCGCGGATATGCCGGAGCAAAAATAGGTTTTGTAGCGGCGGACCGAGGTGGCGGACAATCCTTTCGAACCATTGCAAGTCCTGGCGCAGCAGCCGCCGGTGCGCGTTGCCAAGCATGACGCGCCCGGCCGGGTGGCCGGCCAAATCAAGCGTCACGCCGAGAACCGATTTCCAGCCTAGTTCCTGCCGCATCGGTCCGGGAAGCCGCGGCAGATCTTTCAAGGGGCGGCCGTCTTGGCGGTTCCACCCAAAGCCCTCTCCGGACCCTTCCAACTGATTCCAGCAAACGCTGGCATTCGGATGATCGAGCAGGAAGCCATCGCTCCGCGTGACGGGAAGGTTTTCCGGAGAGAGGCGGGATTCGTCCCCGGCACGGAGCCTCCACACAAAGATTCGATCCAGTTCGGAATCACGAAAGGCCAGAATCGCTTCTTCGCAGTCGAAGGTACGCACAAGTTCGTTGAGAACCAAGCGCAAGGATTCGGCCATGCCGCGATCCACTTCACAAAGCAGTGCGAGTTGACCGAGAAACTCCTGTTCAGCCACATGCCGGCGTTGGCGGCTACCGAGGAACGACACGCCCACCCCTGCTCCAAACGTGCCCGTGGAAAGGGCGATCCAGGAAAGCACATTCTCCCATGCCAGTGGGCCGTGGAGGGCGGTTCGCACCAATAGGGCAAACGTCACCACACCGGCAAAAATCACCGAGCTCCGCATCCTCCAGCGAATTCCCACCGCCAGTGCCACAAAAAGGTACACGAACCAGAACGCCACAACCGAGTGCGTCAGCCACAGGAATGCGGCCAGGGCGGCCAGATCGAAAAGCAATGGCAAACGTATTTCGCCAACCCATTGCAAGTTCTGCATCGCGGCAAGAACCAAGGACACGCATAAATAGGCCGTGACAAACAGTACAGCATGCGAGCCACGTTCGCCGGGAGGCCGGTCCAGCAAGTCCACCAGCGCCAGGACCATGAGGATGGGCCGCGCATAGGTAATTTGCCGCTCCAGGTGGCGCCGCTCGGCAGCTAGGGGTTGCATGTGTGTGAGTGAGAGAACGGTCGAACGAGAGTTAGTCTAACAAGCCTGTCCTGCCGTGCAAGCCGCGAGTTCCTGACGTGCAACTCTTAACAGGGCCAGCGACAAGATAATGCGGGCAGGGCATGCCAATTGCGAAAACGTTGCCTCGAAATAGTCGTACGGGGACGATTCACAGTGAACGTTCTTCGTGAACGGCATGCCGTGCCCCAATAATCGAATGATGAATGCGAGCGTCCGCCGGTACTCTCCCAATTTGAGAGCTTTCGACCTTAGGAGGGCCGAGCTCGGCCATTCCGTTCGATGGTGACTTCGGCCTTCAGCCCCTGAATGTTCGGGGGTTAAGACCCCTAACCAGACACAGCTTTTCGTCGTGACTAAAGTCCCGACTTCCTATCGAATCGCGCGATGCCAACTTCTTTCAAACTAGGACAGTACCCAAAAGCCTTGTGCCTCAATTCGAAGTTTGTTTCGCCGGCGCCGGAAATGCCGGACTCGATTTGGCCGGATCGCTTTGTTCGCGGCCAGGAGCAAGAGGCACAGGCAAAGCAGCCGCGGCCGCGGATGGAACAGCGAACAGGCCGGACAGATCGAGATGCCCGGCGAGAGTTTCCACCTCTTGTCCATGGATCAGGATCTTCAATTGCCGGATCAGACTCACATTCGCACCGAGCGTCTGCACGATGGAATCTACGGTCAGTTGTTCACTCTGAATTCCGGAAGGAGTTTCCGCCGACAGGGCATCCGAAAAATCCGCTACGCCCGTGCCATCGGGCTGTAAGTAGAACGCCAGTAGAATCGCATCCGGCGGCAATGTGCGCTGCTTCGGCGTTGGAGCATCCGCAACCAATGCGATAAGAAGTTGCTTCGAACGCTCAACAGGATCCGCCGAAAGCGGAAGTTCGATCGTGGCCGCTTCCAGCGACACCGCCGAGGTCGTGGACAGCCAGTACATCTGAGCCTTCACCTTCACGTCGGTTGGCGTCGAGATCGGAATTTGCATCACTTCGCGGCGGGCTTGTTCTTCGGTGCGTTGGTTGCCGGAGACACGTTGTATCGCCTGGCGCAGGCTCGGCAGAGTAATCAAGCCGAACACCACCAATACGCAGAGAATCGCAATCGTGGTTTTGAGCCCTCGCGACACGGCCCTATTTCACTCCTGCCTCGTAGACTAGACGAAACGCCGCCACCGCCCGCGCCACGCCGTCGGCCAGGACTGGCGCCATCTTATCGAGCGGCGCGCGGTCCGGCAGGCTCACGCTGGAGACTTCGATTGCAACCGCCGGAGCCGCAACCGTTCGCAATTGCCGCACCGCAGCCGCCGTGGGTGTCTCCGCAGAGCCGCGAAAGCGCTGCGCCATCTGAATCTGGATGAGTTCTGCCAGCCTGCGGCTTAGATCGAGATACCTTTGCTGCGCGCTGTCCCAGCGAACCAGCAACGGACGCGGCGGGGTTGATACGCCGGTCACGGCCGGACCGCCATCCTGCGGCAGGGAATACACGCGAACCGTTCCAGCCGGACCCGTGGAGGAAACATGCAACGTAATAAAAATCGCTCCTCGCGCCGCATTCGCCGTTTTCGAGCGGTCATCGAATGTTGGATCTTCGTTTGCCTGGCGCGTTAAGAGCACGCGCAGGCCCTGCGCCTCCAGAGATATTCGCAGCAATCGTGCGAAACTTAGAACCACATCACTTTCAGCAATGCCCGATGATCCGCGCGCGCCTTGATCGACGCCTCCGTGCGCGGGGTCGAGTACGACCACTGCCAGTGTATTGCGCGGTGGCGTGGCTGGTTGTGCGGCTTGCTGCGCTGGTGGTGGTGCGGACTGTGCCGCACCGGGTTGCGAGGGCTGCGGCGGTGTCTGTGGTGGCGGCGCGCCTTGCGGCCCGGGAATCCCCTGCGGCCACGCTTGCAGAGTCCACGCGCCAACAAGAATCAAAACGAAAAGGAAGAAAGAGGTGCGGGGCACAGCCATGAGGATACCAGAATCAACCCTTGAGAGAGAGTTACACCCGAGAATTTCAGATTAATCATTTCACAGAGGCTATCCCTGGCTCGGCTAACTTTGGCGCTGCGTCGGCCCGAGCCTCTGGTAGTGGGCCAGTTTGCCGAAACTAGCCCACTACCCTCTTTTCTGTGGGGAGGCGCTCCGTTTAAAGCCTAGCACCACGGCTCGCAATCGGGTTTGGCATATAATGTCCGCATGCAGAACAGTGCGCTTGTTCTCGTTCAGGCGTTCGGATCGCAGGTAGAGGCAGACCTTGCGAAGAGCATGCTCGAATCGGCAGGCATCGATGCCATGATCCAGGCCGACAGAGCAGGCGGCATGCGCGACCATTTGGCATGGAGCGGTTTCGGGTTCAAGGTGCTGGTCCGCGAGGAAGACGCTGCTACTGCTCGCGAGGTGCTTCATCCTCCCCATAAAGCCCCCGAAGGTAAATTGGTAGTCGCTCAAGTCTGCGGAACGCAAGCAGATGCAAACATTGCGCAGGGCGCCCTCGAGTCCGCTGGCATCGCGGCGGCAATCGAAGCAGTCCCCGTCGGGGACAAAAACTCGTCCTTGTCATACAGGGATCCTCTGTTCCGCATCATGGTCCGCGAACAAGACGCTGCGACCGCTCGCGAGGTCCTTGAGCCATCAGACGAACCGCCGGCGTAGATAAAACGAGAAGAATACGGCGCTCTCAAACAGTCCCACTACTGAGCCGCTGAGTTTCCCTTGCATTGCATGGAATGTCTGCTTAACTACAGGGATGCTCTTTGTCCATTTTGCCGGACGCAGTGAATTTGACGCCCGTGGGGGGAGTGGATGACAAACCATCCAACATCGAATGTAAGGCAGCTTCTTGATCTCACCGGGCGCGTGGCAATAATTACGGGTGGCTCGATTGGGCTGGGACGCCAGATGGCGGAGGGCCTCGCGGAAATGGGCGCAAGTTTGGTGCTCTGCGCCCGCAAAAAAGAACGCTGCGAAGGCGCGGCTGAAGAATTGAAGGTGTTCGGCGTCGCGACCCTGGCGCTCGCCTGCGACGTCACGAATCCTGCGAGCATCCAGAATGTTGTACAAATAACCCTTTCTCAATTCAAGCGAATCGATATTTTGATCAACAACGCGGGCACTTCCTGGGGCGCTCCCGCGGAAGAAATGCGCCTGGAACAATGGAACAAAGTCCTGGAAACGAATCTGACGGGCACCTTCCTGTGTTCGCAGGCCGTGGGCAAGATCATGATTGGGCAGAAGCGCGGAAAGATCATCAACGTTGCCTCGATTGCCGGAATGGTTGGCTCGCCACCGGAACTCCAGGCAATCGGATACAGCGCCAGCAAGGGAGGAGTGATCACATTTACGCGTGACCTGGCGCGAAAGTGGGCTAGTCACAACATTCACGTGAACGCTATCGCGCCCGGCTGGTTTCCCACACACATGTCGGGCGGCGTCATTGAGCGAAATAGAGAAAATTTATTGAAGAGCATTCCGCTGGGCCGCTTTGGGAGCGAAGACGATCTGAAGGGCGCCGCGGTTTTTCTCGCATCGAGGGCCTCCGATTTCGTAACTGGTCATGTCCTGGTAGTGGACGGAGGCCAGATCGCGTAGCGTTCTGACTCGCAAACGCACGAAAGTGATTTGAACGGTATTCTCTGTGCTCTCTGTGAACACTGTGGTGAAAGATTTTCTAGACCATCCATCGGCGATAAGACCTGGGGAAGAGCTGCCCCTAGAAGCGCTAGAGAGATTCTTGCTGCGCCATTTTCCCGCCAGCGCAGGGCCGCTCTCGGCCCAACAATTCCCGAGCGGTCATTCCAACCTGACGTACCTGGTGCGTCTCGGTAATCGGGAAATTGTGCTGCGGCGCCCGCCTTTCGGAAGCAAGGTCAAGACCGCTCACGATATGGGCCGCGAGTATCGCGTGCTCTCGAAGCTGCATTCCGCTTACCCTGAAGCTCCGCGCGTGCTGCTTTTTTGCGATGACGAGTCCATATTGGGCTCGCCCTTTTACCTCACGGAACCAATCCGCGGAATCATTCTCCGCAAAGACCCCCCCGAGGGCTTGGCCTTTTCGCCTGATGTGGCGCGGCGACTGAGCGAATCGTTTGTGGACAACCTGGCTCGACTGCATGGTCTGGATTTCAAGGCGATCGGCCTGGGCGATCTCGGCAAACCACAAGGCTACTTGGAACGCCAGGTGCGCGGCTGGATCGATCGCTATTACGGTTCGCAAACTCATGACCTGCCTCAAGTCGAGCGCATCTCCGCCTGGCTGATCGAGCGCATGCCTCCAACGGGAGAAGCCACGCTTATCCATAACGACTACAAATATGACAACATGGTCCTCGATCCAGACGACGTCACGAAAATTGTCGGCGTGCTGGATTGGGAGATGTGCACGATCGGCGATCCGCTATCGGACTTGGGCACGGCTCTGGCCTACTGGGTCGACGCGGGGGATTCGAACGATCTGCAGCAAGTCCGCTGGTGCCCCTCGAATTATCCCGGGAGTCTGACTCGCGCGCAGCTCGTCGAAAAATACGCGCGAGCCACAGGCCGCGATGTTTCATCCATAGCATTTTATCTCGCCTTCGCGCGATTCAAAGTGGCTGTGATTCTTCAACAGATTTATTATCGTTATCACCTGGGTCTCACTCAAGATCAGCGATTCGCGTCGTTGCCGCGCAAGATCGAGACTCTGCTGCGCGCCTCTTCGCAAGCCGCAGAAACAGGCGCGATTTGAAGACTCCGTGCGGGATCCGGGCATCACTCTCAGTAGCGCCCGCCTTCAGGCGGGCAAGTGCCTAAACCAACTGTGCCGGCCTAAAGGCCGCCGCTACAAAAACTCACGCACTCGAAGGTCTGCCAACTGAATTAAGAATAATAACGAACGATCCATTCCGCCACGCAGCAAGGTTTCGCAGCAGCCTTCGCCTCCATGAAAACTTCAAAGACCGCTTGGACGCTGCCGGGAAGCTCCTTCAGAGATTGAAGTGTCAAGCGCGCGCGAATTTCCGTGCCTGCGCGAACGGGGGCGGGGAAGCGGACTCGATTCAATCCGTAATTAACACTCAAACGAACGTCGCGCGGTATTTGAATTGCCTGCTTGATGAAATAGCTCATTAAAGAAAGCGTGAGAAAACCGTGTGCGATCGTAGCGCCATACGGTGATTCCCGCTGCGCCCGTTCGGGATCGACATGAATCCACTGGCGGTCTTCGGTCGCTTCGGCAAATTGTCGAATGCGGTCCTGCGTGACGAGGAACCAATCCGTGGTGGCGATTTCGAGGCCCACGAAATCCTTCAATGATTGCAACGTTTCCAGCACGATGGGCGGCATGGCGCTCTCCGACGGACTTTCTTCGCCTGGCCTCATGCAGTTGTAGCTCACCTCTTTAGAGGTGAAGCTTTGCTGCATGTCGCGAGAAAACCCCCGCGTCTGAAGACGCGGGCTACAACAACCCAGATCATTACTGAGATTGTGCACCAGGCCGGCGAAACTCAACGCCGCGCTGGGTTCGTTGCCGACTTCGGAAATTTCCGGAGTTCGAGTTTGGCGACAGTTTCGAGATGCACTTCGTCCGGCCCGTCGGCGAGGCGGAGCGTACGCACATGCGCCCACGCTTCGGCGAGAAACGTGTCTTGCGAAACGCCGGCGCCGCCGTGCGCCTGAATCGCTCGATCGAGCACTTGCAGAGCGACGTTCGGCGCAACGACTTTGATCATTGAGATGTCGGTCCGCGCCGCCTTATTTCCAGAGGTGTCCATCTTATAGGCCGCCGCAAGCGTCAACAGCCGGGCCTGGTCGATCTCGATGCGCGATTTGGCGATGTCGGCGCGTATGGTACCATGCTCGGCGAGCGGTTTTCCAAATGCCACACGCGATTGGACACGTTCGCACATAGCTTCGAGTGCCCGCTCGGCCACGCCAATGCAGCGCATACAATGATGAATTCGCCCCGGCCCCAAACGCCCTTGTGCAATCTCGAATCCCCGCCCCTCGCCCAGCAAAAGATTCGACACTGGCACGCGAACATTTTCATACGTGACCTCTCCATGGCCATGCGGGGCGTGATCGTACCCGTATACCGTCAACAGCCGTACGATTTTGACTCCCGGTGCATCCATCGGCACCAGCACCATGGATTGCTGTTTGTGCGGCGCTGCCGAAGGATCTGTCTTCCCCATGAAGATCGCGATCTTGCAGCGCGGATCGCCCGCCCCCGACGACCACCACTTGCGGCCATTGATCACATACTCGTTGCCTTTTCGGATGATGCTGGCTTCGATGTTTGTCGCATCAGAGGACGCGACCGCGGGTTCAGTCATCGCGAAACACGATCGAATCTCTCCAGCGAGGAGCGGCTTCAGCCAGCGTTCTTTCTGTTCCGGCGTGCCGTACCGCGCCAGAACTTCCATATTGCCGGCGTCCGGCGCCGAGCAATTGAACACCTCCGGCGCCATCGCGCTGCGGCCCATGGTCTCGCACAAAGGCGCGTACTCCAGGTTCGTGAGCCCGGCGCCATGCTCGTCGTTCGGCAAAAAAAGATTCCACAGTCCCGCGGTCCGCGCTTTCGGTTTCAGTTCTTCCACTGTGCGCGTGGGAGACCATCGGTTGCGCTCGATTTCGTCGTGAACGCGCTGCTCGTTTGGATAGACGTGCTCCTCCATGAAGGCCTGTAGGCGCCCCTGGAGATCTTTCACTTTGCCGCTGAATTCAAAATCCATGTTTGGCACGGAGACGCGCCATTATATAGAATGCGAGTCGCGCGCGTCACTATTGCGCCGGAGCCACAACCAAATGAACGCAGAAATTCGCAGCTTCTTGAGACAGCTCGAGGGACACGCGCGGGCCCACGATGCCCGGGAGTCCGAACACGCGCGCAAACTGCTGAATCTCGAGCCGGAGACTGCGGAACTCGTAAGCATTCTCGCGCGCAGTTCGCGCGCCCGGCGAGTATTGGAAATTGGCACTTCCAATGGATACAGCACGATTTGGCTCGCAGCTTCGATAGGACCGGAGAGCGGACGCGTCATCAGTATCGATCGCAGCCCCGAGAAACACAAAATGGCGCAAGAAAACCTGCTGGCAACGGGGCTCTTGCAATATGTTGATTTAATGTTGGGAGACGCCACCGAAATTATCAAGACGCTTCCCGGACCATTTGACTTTGTATTTTTCGATGCCGATCGAATGAGTGCGCCCGGCCAATTGACTCTCCTCCTGCCGAAGCTCACACCGCTGGCGCTCATTTTGGCGGATAACGTGTTGTCGCATCCTGACGAAATCGCCGGCTACCTCGCGATGGTCAAAGGTCTGAAGCAGCTTCAGCACATCGTGGTTCCGGTGGGAAAAGGCTTGAGTGTGGCATTCGCCGATTCAAGATAAAGAATTTCCATCGCGAAACATCCGGCCCTGTTGGTTTCATTGATTAAACGCAAATCGCAAATTTTTGGAGGCGCTATGAAGCTGTCTTGCATGATTGCTTTGCTTTCCCTGCTAGCGATGCCTGCGTTCGCGCAACAGGACGTACCTGACCTTCCGTATGAATCCGTACCGTTCCTAAAAATCACTCCTGACAGGAACTTGGGAGAAGTCCTTGCAGTTGCGGTCAATTCCAAGGGACACGTCGTGGTATTGAATCACCCCGGGACATCCGCGACCGGCGGCCCGGTCTATGGCAACGCCACCACGAACATATTCGAGTACGACGAAAAGGGAAACTTCGTGCGCGAAATCGCTCATGGCGTTTATGGCCTGGCCTATGCGCACTCCGTCCGATTCGACAAATACGACAACCTGTGGATCGTCGACAAGGCCGCGATGTCGGTCATCAAGTTGAACCCGGAAGGAATTGTCATGATGAACCTCGGACGACGCGACGAAGGGCCGGACGAGCCTCGTTACCGGCACGCGAATCCTGCGCCCACCCCAGTGGACGCCATGTTCAACGGATCGACGGATGTCACGTGGGACGCCAACGACAACATCTATATCGGTGATGGGTACTTCAATTCGCGCATCGCCAAGTTCGACAAGCACGGCAACTGGATCAAGCAATGGGGAGGGCCCGGCGAGGGTGGAGCACACGCCAACGAAAATCCTGGGAAATTCCGCAATCCGCACAACGTGGGGTTCGATCGAGATGGGAATTTGTATGTGGCCGATCGCGGCAACCGCCGCATTCAGGTATTTGACACCGATGGCAATTTCAAGAAGTTCATTTTCCTCAACGCGTCCTATGACAAGACGCGCCACCCAGTTCTTGGGGATATGCCGGTCACCCGCCCCGATGAAACCGCGCCATGGACCATTTGCATTACCAATGGTCCGACGCAGTATCTCTATGCGACGGATGCGGAACCCGGCAGAATCTATAAGCTCTCACTGCCGGACGGCAAGATTCTCGGCAAGTTTGGTCTGTCTGGCCACGAGTTGGGGCAGTTCAACTGGGCTCATGGCCTCGCGTGCCCCGCGGAAGATGTGATTTACGTCGCCGACATGAATAATTGGCGCGTGCAAAAGCTGGTTGTGAAGGGAAAAAAATAAGTTGTGTCGCGAGGCTTTGCTGCTTTACGGAATTTAACACAGAGGACACCGAGAAATGCCACAGAGAACACTGAGGGCATACTAGAGTAAGGGTAAGGCGCAATTGACGGCACGAGAAAGTCTGATTTCTCTGTGAATCTCTGTGATTCTCTGTGTCCTCTGTGTTGAGCTTTTTGGATTTCAACACACGGAAAGCGCAAAAGTTTCAGCGGATACGCCCCACGAGTTCTTCTCCGTTGGGAAGCACAACCTTGCCGAGCCGGATACTCTTCGAGCCATCTTTGGTCGGATTGCCGGTAATGGTGATTTCTTCCTGCGGTTTCAATGAATCCTTGTTCCATCCCGTTTTTGAGAGCCTGTTCGGTCCCGGACATTCCGCCAACCATTTCTCGACGTTTCCCTTTTCGTCCTTCACATCGAAATGAATTTGCACGTGGGGATTGGACCAATCGAAATTCTCGACCGTCGCTTTCTTCGTAACGGTTTGCGACATGTCATAAATCGACATCGAGTGGTGCGCGAGGATCGGGCGTGATACCAGAAGAAGATAGAAAACTACAACGAAACACGCAGCCAATTTGGTTTTCATCGCAATGCCTCCAACGTGCGACTGGACAAGCCGCCCCAATTTTCAGCGTGCTACATCCGTTGAACTAAACCTTAACCCCGGTCTTATAGATGTTCCCTGCTGTAATTACGTTTCTTTCCGATGCTTTCAATTATTCCGATAGCCATGCCTCGCGATCTAAATTCCTCTCGCTATCAAATCACACCCTTCGATCGAAGTCCGGCAATTTCCTCCGGGCCGTGTCCTAATTCGCGCAACCAGCGATCTGTATCCTGAGACAGTTTCGGCGCCGGACTCTGTGGCCGGATCGAATCCCCCGGAAATTGAAATCCGCCACGCACAATGTTCTGCGTTCCATCCGGGTCCTGAAATGTCGTGACAAAATTTCGTTCTCGCAGATGAGGTTGCCCCAGAATTTCCGGAACACTTAAGACTCGCCCCGCCGGCACGCCTGCCGCGATCATCAGCGCTTCCCATTCCGCGGCCCCGCGGGCTGAGAGCGCTCGCTCCACTTCACGATTGATTGCGGCGCGATTTTCTCTGCGAAGCTCCCGATCGCAAAAACGCGGATCAGTCTTCAAGTCAGGACGCCCCAGAAGATCGCACAACTTTTCGTACTGAGCAACTTCGTTGGCGGCAATATTAAGGAGTCCGTCGGCCGTGCGAAACGTCCCTGATGGCGCGGCCGTAAAGTTTTCGTTCCCCATCGGTATGGGGACGATGCCTCCATTTAGAAAATTGGATACCACCCAGCCCATGGATGCAAGCGTGGCTTCGAGCATCGACACGTCAATCATGCGTCCGCGCCCGGTGGCACGCGCCTCGATCAGCGCGGCGCAAATTGCGAGCGCCGCCGTTATTCCTCCCAGCGTGTCGCAGATCGGGTATCCAACACGCAAGGGTGCGCTCTCCGCACTGCCCGTCACGTCCATGATCCCTGACATTCCCTGAATGATCTGATCGTAGGCCGGCCGCATGGCCAGCGGGCCATCCTGTCCAAAACCGGTCACCGCGCAGTAGACGATTGCGGGGTTCACGCGGGAAAGCACCGGATAGTCGAGCTCCAGCCGCTTCATCACGCCTGGGCGGAAATTTTCCAGCACCACATGCGAAATCCTGACAAATTCCTTGAATAACTTTTTCCCTTCCGAAGTTTTCAGATTGATGGTCACCGACTGTTTGCCAGCATTCACGGCGACAAAGGAAGTTCCCATCAACCTGGCGGAAGTGGCGGGATCTGCGCCCAGTTGGCGCGCCAAATCGCCCAACTTTGGATTTTCAATTTTGATGACTTCCGCGCCGAGCAGCGCCAATTGAAAGCCGCAAAAGGGCCCAGCAAGGACGTTGGTTACATCCAGAACGCGAATCCCACTCAACGGTAGTGACATGGATACCTTTTAGGGACGGGTCGTCAGATAGGTGCCGCGGTTCCGGTCGCGGGAGCGACTCCGCAAGCACCCGCGCGGAGCGCACGCAACAGATGTCCTTGGTACGGCCGCGATGAAAACTGGATGGCAAATTCAGCGGCGTCCAACAATTTTTCCATGTCGATTCCGGTTTCGAATCCCATGCCCTGAAGGAAGGCCACCAAATCCTCTGTCGCCAAATTGCCGCTCGCTCCCGGGCAATACGGGCATCCACCGAGTCCCGCAGTCGTCGCGTCGTATTCTCGAACTCGCGCCTTGAGCCCGGCAAGAGCATTGGACAGCCCTCTCCCATAGGTATCGTGGAAATGCAGAGCGATGTCTTCGGTAGGCAGCTTCAACTCTTCCCGCAAAACGGTCACCGCTTCCGTAACCTGGTCCGGGAACGCCATTCCGTCGGTATCCGCAATTCCGATTCGCCATCGGCAGCGCTCCCGAACAGCCTTGACCACGGCAAGGACGGCCCTGCTTGAGATCGTGCCCTCAAAAGGGCAGTGGAAACTGGTGGCGATACCCACGCGGATTTCCACGCCATCCTGTTCGGCACGGCGAGTCACTTCGTCGAGCAATTCAAGGGACTCCGCAATGCTGCGATTCAAGTTTTTGTGATTGAACGTATCACTCGCGGACATGACGAATTCGTGGTGCAGAATACCGGCAGCCACGGCGCGCTCATACCCCTTCAGGTTTGGCACCAGAGCTGAGAACCTGACGCCGGGGAATTTGCTCAGCCCCGCCGCGACGGCCTCGGCGTCGGCCATTTGCGGCACCCATCGAGGGTGGACAAAACTTGTGGCCTGAATTTCCTTGATTCCAGCGGCGACGAGTTTCTCGGCAAGCCGCAACTTATCCCGCGTCGAGACGGGCTTCGGTTCATTTTGAAATCCGTCGCGAAGGGTGACGTCAACCACAGTCACGTTTTGGCTCATGATCGGCCCGCCTTTCGTTCACGCTACAGTTGCTCTACATAAATAAGTCTACTCGAAGCCTCGTTAAACTAACAGATTCTGCTGCCCATCGCATGAGGCAAGAACAGCGGCAAAACTTCTGAAGTAGGTGTACTGTAGTCGCGCAGAATCTGGCTCTCAAGTTGTGAGGGAAGACTTTGAGTCTTAACACTGGGCAAGTGTTGCGCGCGAAGCTGGCCGAACGCCGCGGATTGCTCGTGCCTGGCGCGGCAAATGCGCTCTCCGCACGCATCATCGAGGACCTCGGCTTCGAAGCCGTATATCTCACCGGCGCGGGTGCAACAAATTCTTTTTGGGGGATGCCGGATCTTGGGTTCATCACTCTGACCGAAATTGCGCAGCATACGGCCACCATGCGCGAGGCCGTGAACATTCCGGTCCTTGTTGACGCGGAGACAGGTTTTGGAAATGCCCTGAACGTTCGCCACTGCGTGCGTGTCCTCGAACGTGCGGGAGCGGATGCGATCCAAATCGAAGATCAGACCATGCCGAAAAAGTGCGGACATTTTTCTAACAAGTCTGTTATTCCGGTGGATGAAATGGCCGGAAAAGTCAAGGCCGCCGTCGATGCCCGCAATAGCAGCGACTTGTTGATCATCGCGCGCACGGATGCCATCGCGGAGAACGGATTCGAGCCAGCCATTGAACGTGCTCAACGGTACATCGAGGCCGGCGCGGACGTGACTTTCGTGGAGGCCCCCGAACGCGCTGACGATATCCGGAAAATTCCCCAGCGGTTGTCTGTGCCGCAGGTCATCAACGTAGTTGTCGGCGGAAAGACGCCAGTTTTTGCCCAGCAAGAATTGGCAAAGATGGGTTTCGGATTGGTGCTGTATGCAAACGTTGCTCTCCAGGGGGCGATCGCAGGAATGCAGGCCGCATTGAAACAGCTGAAGACAAGTGGACGGATGGATGAGGCCAGCGCGCTGGTGGCGAGTTTTGCGGAACGCCAACGACTGGTCAAGAAACCTTTGTTTGACGAACTGGGTGACAAGTACGCTGGAGAAAAATAGTTTTTCGATAAGTCCTAAAATGCAAATCCATCCGGTAAGGGTGCATCCCTCGAAGGAGCAGCTTCCTCGCGAAGAACAGCTCGCTTGGAAAATTGCCAGCGTCGCCGCCGACGTCGTCCCAGTTCAGCCCGACGTAACTGAACTCATCCTCAACCGCATTATCGATAATGCTGCCGTGGCGATCGCTGCGATCAATCGCGGCCCAGTCGTTGCGGCTCGAGCGATGGCTCTTGGCCATCCGCGCAACGACGGCGCAACGGTATTCGGCGTAATATCCCAGCAACGGTTCAGTCCGGAGTGGGCGGCCTGGGCGAACGGAACGGCTGTGCGTGAACTAGACATGCATGACACGTTTCTAGCCGCGGACTATTCTCATCCCGCAGACAACATTCCGCCCATCCTTGCGGTAGCCCAAGCCATGAAGAGGAATGGAAAGGACCTCATTCGCGGAATCGCCGCCGGGTACGAAATACAAATCGATCTCGTCAAGGCCATCTGCCTTCATGGCCACAGAATCGACCACATCGCGCATCTGTGTCCGGCCCAAGCCGCGGGAATCGGTGCGTTGATTAATCTTCCAGTAATTGCGATCTATCAAGCCGTCCAGCAGGCCGTCCACATCAGTTTCACCACACGCCAGTCGCGCAAAGGCGAGATCAGCAGTTGGAAGGCATTCGCTCCAGCGCATTCCGGCAAATTGGCGATCGAAGCGGTAGACCGCGCGATGCGTGGCGAAAATTCCCCGAGCCCAATCTATGAAGGAGAAGACAGCGTCATTGCCTGGATGCTCGATGGGCCGGAAGCGCACTACGAAGTGCCGCTGCCTGGGCCGGGCGAACCCAAGCGCGCCATTCTGGAAAGCTTCACGAAGGAACATAGCGCCGAGTATCAAGCGCAAGCATTGATCGATCTGGCTTTTCGCATGAGGGGAAAAATTGCCGATATCTCGCAAGTCGAAAAAGTGATCATCCATACCAGCCACCACACACACAACGTGGTCGGCACCGGCGCGAACGATCCGCAAAAGTTCGATCCGAAGGCCAGCCGGGAAACCCTGGATCATTCCATCATGTATATCTTCGCCGTGGCTCTTCAAGATGGCCGTTGGCATCACATCGAGAGCTACACGCCGGAACGCGCCAGCCGACCGGATACTGTCCGCCTCTGGCGCAGCACCGAAACTCGGGAAGACGAAGAGTGGACTCGCCGCTATCATGCGACCGATCCCGCCCAAAAAGCCTTCGGCGGACGGGTCGAGATCATGCTCAAGGACGGCTCGCGAATCGAAGATCAGTTGGCTGTGGCAAACGCCCATCCTCTCGGCGCGAAACCATTCAAACGTGCCGACTACATCCGGAAATTTCAAACACTCACCGAGCGAATCATTTCACCCCAAGAATCCCAAAGATTTCTCGATGCCGCGCAAAGGCTCCCGGACCTGCAAGCCACAGACTTGCACCAACTGAATATTGAATTGCCAGGAGAGACGCTTGCAAAAGGCCGCCCGGGAATTTTCTAGCATCCAGACGCGCCAAGTAGCGACGGGAAACGCGCCGCCACGATGATGAGAATGAAACATGCCTCCAAATAACGCAGCGCAAATCACGGCTCGCATTGACCGGCTGCCCGCTTGCTGGGAGGTCTGGCGGCTGGTCATCCTGCTCTCTCTCGGCGCTGCCTTTGAAATGTACGATCTGTTTCAAACCGCCTATCTGAGCCCGGGCTTACTTTCCAGCGGGATTTTTCGAGCCGGGGAAAGGGGATTGTTCGGTCTCACCGACCAGGCTTCCTTTGCCGCCGCAACATTTGCCGGACTCTTTGTCGGGACGATCGCATTTGGCTCCGTGGCGGACCGCTTCGGACGGCGCGCCATATTCACGTTCTCGTTGCTCTGGTACACGGCGGCCAGCATCGCCATGGGATTGCAACGCACATACGTGGGGATCGACCTGTGGCGATTTATTTCCGGCCTCGGCATCGGTGTGGAACTGGTCACAATCGACGCCTATATTTCCGAACTTGTTCCAAAGAAAATTCGTGGGCGGGCATTCGCCTACAATCAGTCCGTCCAGTTTCTGGCCATCCCGTTTGTCGCTATGGTCTCTTGGATTTTGGTTCCCCGTGCACCGTTTGGCGTGGCAGGATGGCGCTGGGTGGTTTTTCTAGGTTCGCTCGGCGCCATCGCGGTTTGGTTTATCCGCCGGAGCATCCCGGAATCGCCGCGTTGGCTGGCTCAGCAAGGCAGGCTCGAGGAAGCCAGCAAAGCAATTTCCGAAATCGAAGCCCGAGTGGAAGCGGAGATCGGCCAGCCCCTGAGCGAGCCTGTTGCCGGGCCGTCGGAAGCGGGCGGTATGGGGAAATTCTCCGAGATATGGGTGGTGCCGTACGGCGGGCGAACTCTAATGCTGGTCGTTTTCAATTTCTTTCAAACGATCGGTTTCTACGGATTCGGAAATTGGGTGCCCGCACTGATGGCCTCCAAGGGCGCAAATGTTACCAACAGCTTACAATACTCAGCAATAATCGCAGTGATCTATCCGATTGGTCCATTGCTCTGCGCCCTGATCGCCGACAGATTCGAGCGCAAGTGGCAAATCGTCAGCGCAGCGATCGGTACGGCAACTTTCGGTCTCCTCTTCGCGCGGCAGACGAGCACCATGTTTCTGATCGTGTTCGGAATGTTCATCACCCTTTCCAACAATCTACTTTCCTACTCTCTTCACGCCTATCAGGCCGAGCTTTTCCCAACCCGGATCCGAGCGCGTGCGATCGGGTTCGTCTATTCCTGGAGCCGCCTCTCGACGATATTCACGAGTTTCATGATCGCCTTCTTTCTTGAGAACTTCGGCACCAAAGGCGTTTTCGCATTCATCGCGGCCAGCATGCTGATGGTCGTGCTCTCTATCGGTACTTTCGGACCACGCACCGGAGGTCTCGCACTCGAAGAAATCTCGCACTAATGGAGTAGCCGGATGTTGTAGCGCCCGCCTTCAGGCGGGCATGGCCTTAAATTTGCCATGCTGGCCGGAACGCCGACGTACAAAAGCCCGGCTCTACCGCCCAGGATCCAGATCTCTCATCACCACGTGAAGCACCTGCCCGGTACGTCGCGCATCACGCTCGGAAACACTCGATTCCGATTGGCCCTCGCCATTAGCATCTTTGAAATCTCGATACGTTCGAGCGATTGGGGGCAGTCGTGCGCATCCGCCGCGAATTAGCCCCACCTTCTGTGCGACGGCGAGCCGCGTTTCGAATGACCAATCGGCAATCTTCCCCGACGGCGAGTCCGGGGCGCCAAGTGCGTTGAGACCCTTGTGTTCCAGCGCGTCAGTGATGATGGCTTCCAGGATTCCGCAAGAAGTGCGCAGCGCAACTTCATACTGTTCATGTTCGAGGGCGCGCCTGCTATCGGCGTAAGCCTGTTCGACAATGGGCCGGAGCTCGGGGTTGTGAACGAAATCGAACCGGTGAGGATCTGGCGCTTGCGTTGATGCAGAGATGACTGGGCCATCGTCAGTCCCGGTCAGCGAAGCAACGGCTTGTTCGAGTACATCGAGCAATCGCTTGACGATTTCTTCTGGCGACGCGCCTTCGGCAGCATGCCCCGCTGCTGACCGCATCAGGAAAGCTTCGCTAAATGACCGCGCGAGCCAATGAGCCTTGCTGCCTCCGGACAATTGATTGATCGTTATCCCGCAATCTTCATGCCAGGCGCGAGTGGCTGCGATCGCCAATCTGTTGGAGGGATCATTCGCTAATGTGTCGCGAACCTGACGCCCACGGCGGATCAGGCCATCGAGGTGGGACAAGTAAGTCTCGATCTGCGCGCGCAGGCTTTCATCCATGGGTCGCGCCTCCCACTACTTGCCGTCGTCTTCGCGAAGCTCGCGAGCATGCGATTGCAAATCGGCGATCTGATCGATGTGATTGGACATGGCTCGCGCCGCGCCCTCAGCGTCCCGGCGGCGCAACGCCGCAACCACCGCCTCATGTCCGTCGATGGATTTCGCGGGACGGCCCTTCTGCTTTAACGACAGCTTGCGCGATTCCACGAGCAAATCGTTCAGTGTAGCCATGAGGCTCACGACCACGCGATTGCGCGTGGACCGCGCCAGCGCGGCGTGAAACGCCGTGTCCTCGACGATGGCCGATTGACCTTTTTTTAGTTTGCGCTGCTGAGCGTCGAGGATGCGTTGCAGATCGGCGAAATCCTCGTCGGTCGCACGTGTTGCCGCCGCGCGTGCGACGGCTGGCTCGAACATCCGGCGCACGTCCAGAAGTTCGTCCTGCAGATCGTGCTGAAACGTCATCATCGAGGCCAGAGGAGCGACCAAGCGGTCGACAGTCAGCTCGCGCGGAAACGTGCCTCGCCCGTGCTGCGTCTCGATCAGACCAATCGTTTCCAGCATGCGAAGCGCGTCGCGGATCGACCCGCGGCTTACTCCGATCCGCTCCGTCAGGACGCGTTCCGAGGGAAGCGGTTGGCCCTGGGGGAAAGTTCCGTCCAGAATTAGCGTGCGGATGCGATTGGCAACCTCCTCGGCAACGCGCGTCTTTTTAATCGGCTCGATGAGACCAGCCTGGCTCCCGCGAGGATGAGAAAAGCGCTTGACAGTCTGTAGCACGAGTGTTAAATTTCCTTTCCAAGTGGTCCAATGACTGGGCCAGTGTAACACAGGTTGGCGATGCAAGTAGAGATTATTGAGTTCACTACCGCCGGCTCCCCGCGCGATGTTTCCAGCGCGATCGAGCAGTATGCCACGGGACACGGGAGCCTGAATGCCATCGTCGTGCCTTGGGAGAGCGATCGCGTCACGTTGAGCATGGCGGTCACCTCCGTCAAGGGTGAAGGTTGGGCCATCGAGCATACCAATCTGGGGACTATCCGATTGACTGACCTGGGAAATGATATGACGCGCGTAGCCATCGCGCCTCACGAACCGGATCACGCGGAGAAGCAGAAGATGCTGGCGCTCTTCGACGGATTCGCGCGCCTGATCCAGAGCAGGTTGCAAACAACACCATGACAGCAATCTCCCCATCGTCTCTCGCGGAAACTCTCACGCTTCGCGTTGCGGAGGCGCGTGTCGAGGACATCGGTCATGCGATCGCACGACTTGCGCCTGCCGACCTCCAGCGCATGGGCGCCCGAGCGGGCGGCGTGCTGAAAATCACCGGCGGCACGATTGGCGTGGCGCGCGCCGAGCTTTCCGACGAAGGGTACGAAGGGATGATCCAGATTGACGGCACCTGCCGCAGCAATTGCAGCGCGGGGTTGCAGGAGCAGGTGAATGTTGCGCCAATCGAGCACGAGCAGGCCGTAGCGGTTCGCTTGTCGCCGTTGTGGGTGGGGGCCGCGCCTGCGACCATTGCGCCTGACCGGATGCTCGAAGATCTGGTGGGCGTTCCGGTCATCGCGGGCTGCGTGGTGCGTGTGCCCACGTTTGCCAAGGCCGTGAACTTCCAGGTCGTGCGCACAATTCCCTCCGGAACTGTCGTGATCGGTAAACGCACCGACCTCCGGGTCGTGGAAGGTGAACAGACAGCGGCGCGCGCTCCGGCCGTCTCCTATGAAGATATCGGCGGGCTGGAGCGCGAAGTGGCGCGGGTGCGGGAGATCGTCGAGCTACCGCTGAAGCACGCGCGCGTCTTCGAGCGGTTGGGAATTCTAGCGCCCAAGGGCGTGCTGTTGTACGGTCCCCCAGGCACCGGCAAGACTCTGCTGGCCCGCGCCGTGGCCGCCGAAAGCCGCGTGCACTTCATTCACCTTAACGGCCCCGAAATCATGCGAAAGTTTTACGGCGAAAGCGAAGCCAAGCTGCGCGAAGTTTTCGAGGAAGCGGCGCGCCACGCTCCGGCGATCCTCTTTATCGATGAAATTGACGCCGTGGCTCCTAAACGCGCCGAAGTGTCCGGCGACGTAGAGAAGCGCGTTGTGGCGCAACTGCTCAGTTTGATGGACGGCTTCGTGGCGCGCGGCCAGGTCATCGTCATCGGAGCAACCAATATCCCTGAAGTTCTTGACCCGGCGCTGCGGCGTCCCGGCCGCTTCGATCGCGAAATCGAAATCGGCGTTCCGAACACCCAGGCGCGGCTGCAAATCTTAAAGATTCACACTCGCGCCATGCCGCTTGCGCCTGACGTCAACCTCCAGGAGATCGCCGAGCATTCCCACGGCTTCGTCGGCGCCGATCTTGAGGCGCTGGGACAGGAAGTCGGCATGATAGCCTTGCGCAGATTCCTCTCGGTCGTGCCGATGGAGACTGACGAAGCCGCCTCCGCCGAACTTGGCGCGCTGCAAGTTACGCGCGACGACTTTCTCGCCGGCTTGAAAGAAGTCGAGCCCAGCGCGACTCGTGAGTTCTATATTGAGAAAAGTTTGTCGACGTTTGCAACCCTCGGTGGCCTCAACGAAGTGAAACGTTTGCTCGACGCCGTCGTCGAGCATTCTCACATGCACGACGAGATCTATGAGCAGGTCGGACTTGCCCCTCCGCGAGGCATTCTGCTGGTCGGACCATCGGGTACCGGAAAAACCGCCATGGCGCGGGCGCTCTCGGGTGAGAAGCAGGTTCCGCTCATCGCCATTGACGGCCCGCAACTATACTCGAAGTGGCTGGGCGAATCCGAGAGGGCGCTGCGTGAAGTGTTCAAAAAGGCCAGACGCGCCGCCCCGTGCATCCTCTTCTTCGACACAATTGATGCGGTCGCCCCGAAGTTCAGCTCGGATCAATTCGGCACGGACGTCCATCAGAGAATTATTAGCCAGCTTCTGCGTGAGATCGACAACTTGCGCGACGTCAAGGGCGTGATCTTGCTGGCGGCCACGAATCGTCCCGAGCGCGTCGATCCGGCTCTCTTGCGGAGCGGCCGCTTCGACTATATACTCCGCTTCGCAAAACCAGACATTGCCGATCGCGCCACCATACTGCGGCTTTGCTGCCGGCGTGTGCCGCTGGCGCCGGATGTCGATTTTGAGGAGTTCGCGCGCGCGATGGAAGGGCTCACGGGCGCGGACATCGAAAGCCTGTGCAAAAAAGCGACTCTACTGGCGATCGCGGAGTATCAGGACGGCACTCGCGTCGCGCCTTTCACCGTATTGCGCGGTGATTTCCTGGCGGTCCTTGAGTCCGATCGTGGTAGTCCCAAGCAAATAAACAAAGCAAATGCGCCGAGCAATGGCGCCGGGGAATTGTCCCCTGCGCATCTAGATGACGAGGGTGAATCATGAGTTATACAGAGCTCACGGTTTGGACGCGCGGCATCATCATGGACAAAGAGGGGCGCGACATCGTCAATTCAATCGCGGCCTCCGCCCGGAGCGAGGGGAAGCATTCGCAGGCGATGGAGAACTACGTCGACAACCCCGATCGCACCAATGCGCCGACGCGTAAGTACTGCCGCGTGAGCGACGGCGTGATCGAAAACGCGCTCACGTATGAGAATGAGCATCCCAACATCGTCGTATTGGTCGAGCAGACCATGGTCAAGGGCTGGGATTACATGCGCGGGATGCCTCCTGGCGGAACGCTGATAATCAACACGCACTACACGCCGGAATACATGATTCGCTTCGTGCCGGGCTCGGAGCGGCTGGCCCAACTCGTCTGCGTTGACGCTGCGAAGCTGGCCGACCACAAATGGCTCTACTACCGGCTGGGCGAGCTGGGCCTCGACCGCCTTTCGACCGAAGGCGCCGCCGAGCGCAACAAGTCGATCGCGCCGGATATTGCTGCTCCATTAATTGCAGCAGTAGTAAAAACTACGGGCATCGTCAAGATGCAAACGATTGAGCCCATGATTGCGAACAAGAAGGCGTTTCATTTGGCACTAGAAGAATTGCACATCCTGCCGCTGAATCCAGTGGCTGCATAGAAAAGGACTCTATGTCGACCAAAGGCACGCGCATCCCTGACTGGCTTACGGTACCATTTGCTGGCATCACACCTGCGCCTTCGCAGGAGAAGGGGCAGGACCTGTTTCCCACCGGCAACTGGCGCGCCATCCGGCCCGTATATCGGGACAAGTTGCCGCCCTGCAACAATGCTTGCGGAACCAACGAAAAGATCCAGGGCTATCTCGACCTCGTGAAGCGCGGCAAGTACTTGGACGCCTACGCGCTCATCAAGGAAGACATGCCCTTCCCGTCGGTCACAGGCCGGGTGTGCTATCACCCGTGCGAGCAGGCCTGCAACCGCGGGCAGTACGATGAGGCCATCTCGATTCGTGCGGTCGAACGGTTTCTTGGCGATCTCGGACAAGCGCTGGCGCGTGACGTGGTCAAGGCCGGGACGCCTAACGGAAAGAAAGTCGCCGTCGTCGGGTCAGGCCCCGCCGGTCACAGCGCCGCGTACCAGTTAGCGCGTTTGGGCTACGCGGTGACGATCCTTGAGAAGTCGCCGAAAGCAGGCGGACTCAATCGCGGCGGCATTCCGGATTGGGTTCTCCCACAGCATGTGCTCGATCGCGAAATCGAGCGCCTCGTCGAACTTGGCATCACGATCAAGACGAATACCGAAGTCGGCAAGGACGTCACCTGGGACGACTTGAAAAAGAACTACGACGCCGTCGTGCTGGCCGTTGGCCTCATCGAGCCCAACAGCGTGCGGGCCGAGGGCGAGAATAAGGACGGGGTGCTGTACGGGCTTCCGTTCCTTCGCGACATCGGCATGGGCACATCAAAGGTCAGGCTGGGCGCTCGCGTCGCCGTCATTGGTGGCGGAAACACAGCCATTGATTGCGCCCGCGAGGCGCTGCGGCAAGGCGCGGTAGAAGTAACCATGATCACCGTGGAGGCCAACCCCAAGGAAATGCCGGCCGTGCCGGAAGATCTGCACGACATGGTCGAAGAAGGCGTGGAACTGTTGCACGGACGGGCCATGACCGGGGTGCTCGGCAACGGCAAAGTCGAGGCCCTGCAACTACATCCGGCGCGCTTCGCCGGCAAAATCAACGCCTCACCCATAAACATCGATCGAGATGCACCGGCCGAGCGCTTCGCTGTTGACAACGTGATCATCGCGGTGGGGCAGCGGGCATCGCTGGGCTGGCTGCCGGCCGAATTTAAGAATGAACGCGGCACGATAAAAATCGACAAATTCGGACGCCTCGGCGACACCAAGTTTTTTGCGGCGGGCGACGTTGTGCAGCTGGGTTCAGGCCAGCCGCTGATGGTGGTGAACGCAGTTGGCGACGGGAAGCGTGTGGCGTTCAATCTGGACAAAGTGCTGCGTGGCGAGGCGTTGCAGCCGCGGACGATTCCGGTGGACGTCATTGTGGATTTGAACCGCATGAACATGACGTATTTCCCGCACTTCCCGCGCGTCCAACAGGCACTGTTGCCGCCGAAGAGCCGGCGCAGGACGCAGGAGGAAGTGATTCAGGCGTTCTCGGAGGAGCAGGCGGTCGAGGAGGCCAGCCGCTGTTTCAGTTGCGGCACGTGCAACGCCTGCGACAACTGTTATTTGGTTTGTCCCGAGCCGTGCATCGTGCGTTCCGTGCGTTCGAACGGTCTCTATAAGATTCTGGTCGATTACTGTAAAGGGTGCCGCGTGTGCATCGAGGAGTGCCCGACCGGGTGCCTCGAGGGCGTGCCCGAACTCGACTTCGATAGCGGCGTCGTTCGAATGGACACCGCGTTCGCAATCTCGCAGGGGCTGCACGGACGGCAGGCGGAAGAGTTGCGAAATCTGCCGGATCGTATGGCAAAGAGCATTTAGATTAGAATTGGCGTCGGGTGCGGGCTCTACTTGTTTACCCTGAGTCCCGAAGGGGAGCCCGCCGTAAAAGGTCAGTCTGCAAGTGGAAATTGCGAGTCAATCAGTCGCGGTGCCTGAGCACCGTGCGGAGTAAACCATGGCAACGACGGTTTCGGAAACAAGAAAGAAGACGGTCCGGATCAACGGCTGCGTTGCGTCGGCGCAGGCCGCGAAGTACGCCGACGTCGATGTGATTACGGCCTATCCGATCCGTCCATACACGGCGACGATGATGGCGCTCGCGCAAATGGTGGCTAACGGAGAACTCGACGCCGAATACATTGTGGCCGACAGCGAGCACTCGCAGTTGAGCATCGCTCACGGCGCTTCCTCGAGCGGTGCGCGAGTTTTCACCGGCAGTTCGGGCGTCGGAGTACAATACGGGTACGAACTGTACTCACCCATCTCGGGCAGCCGTATGCCCGTGCAGATGATGATTGCCGACCGCACCCTCGATCCGCCGGGCGATTTCGGTTCCGAGCATACTGACGCGCTCTCGACGCGCGATATGGGTTGGCTCATGGGCTGGTCTTGCGACGCCCAGGAAGCATTCGACAATCACCTGATTGCTTATCGAATTGGGGAAGACCCGCGCGTACTCCTGCCCCAAATGGTCTGCCAGGATGGTTTTTTCGTCTCCCACATCACGTGCGACGTCGAACTGCCCGATCCGGGCCAGGTGAAGGAATTCCTGCCGCCCTACAAGCATCCGTATCCGCTCGATCCGCGGCATCCGGTGTCGCATGGCCCGCAGATCATGCCTGAGCAAGGGCCACCGCTTCAGTTGGAGCGTGCTCGCGCCATGGAAGGTTCGATGGCCGTCATCGAACAGGCCCACGAGGAGTTCGCGAAGATCTTCGGGCGGCGATATGACGCATGGATCGAAGAAATTATGACCGACGACGCCGACGTAGTCTTTTTCTTACAAGGCGCCCACGGGGTGACAGCGCGTTACGCGATAAAGCACATGCGTGAACGCGGCGTGAAGGTCGGTCTCGTACGGCTGCGAACCATCAGGCCATACCCCACGGAACGCGTGAATGAAGTCCTCAGTAAGTTCAAAGTGGTTGGCGTCATCGAGACGAATATGGGACTGGGCAGCGTAAGCAGTGGCGGGTCACTATACGCTGAGGCCTGCGCGGCGCTTTACGAAAGCCAAAAGCGCCCGCTCGTCGTCTCCTTCATGGCTGGGATGGGCGGCGAGGCGATCGTGCTGAAGGAATTTTACTGGATGACCCAGAAAATGCTCGAAGCGCAGAAGCGCGGTAAGATCGAAAAGCGTACGCATTGGGTCGGATTCGAAGAGTAGTACAGCAATCGTGTGCGGGCCCCGCAGGGTGTCCGCCAGAACGGCATATTTAGTACGACGGACCTAGCGGTCCGAACTAAAATATGGTGGTGCGGGTTCTCTGGGACCTGCCATCGGGAGGAACGGATATGGCAACAATCGAGATTCAACGGCAACTGCTGCCGCTTTTCGACAGTCCCAATCAGGGGGCGCGTTTCTACAACCCTGAATTGCCGTCGACCGAGCCGTTCGTCCCCGGCCACCGCACCTGTGCCGGTTGCGGGCCCTCCATTCAGTACCGGATGACGAGCAAGGCGGCAGGCGACAATACCATCCTGGTCGGCCCGACGGGCTGCATGTATGTTGCAAATAGCTCGTACTTGTGCACACCTTACAATGTGCCTTGGGCGCACACGCAGATTGGCAGCGCGGGAAGCTTTACCGCAGGCATCGCCGCCGCCTACGAAGCCATGATCCGAAAGGGCAAGTGGAAAGGCGCCTTTCCGAACATTATCTGCGAGGCGGGCGATGGCAGCGCATCCGACATCGGCATCGGCTCGATTTCCGGCGCGCTCTATCGGAATCACGACTGCCTGATTATCTGCTACGACAACGAGCAGTACGCGAACACGGGCATCCAGGCGTCCTCGCGCACCCCCTACGGCGGCATGACGACCTTCTCGCCTCCGGGCCCGATGGTTCCGGAAGCGAAGACCCTTTTTCCAAAGGACCTCGCGCGCATGATGGCCGCCGGCCATCCCCACTGCTATGTGGCGACCGCGAGCGTGGGCTACCCGATCGACTTGATGAACAAGGTACGCAAGGGACTCAACCACAAGGGCGCTGCCTACTTGATGATCTACACGCCGTGCCAGAAGGGTTTCGTGTACGAGACGCCGCGCTCGATCGATCTCGGCCGGCTGGTCGTGGAATGCGGGCTCTACCCGATCTGGGAGTGGAACCCCGAGGCGCGCGCGTATGACTACAGTTTCCGTCCGCGGAACATGCGGCCGGTATCCGAGTACCTGAGGCTGCAAGGACGCTTCGGTCATCTCCACGCCGAGCACATCGCCAAGCTGCAGAACTTCGCCAACCAGCAATGGCAAATGATGGGTGTCGAGCTGCCCGAGGCTTTGATCAAGGCCGCGGATGCGAAAAACCTGGTCAATATGGCGTCCGCGGTGGAAGCCGCGGCCCTGGCGGAAACTCTATGAGCACCAACGTACCTCCTCCGCCTGCCCCTGCGAATGCGCAGGAAAGCTATATCGTCACCGAGGGCAAGAAGCGTGGTTCGACACGCGACGTGCGGCCGGAAGCGGCATACGACCGATTCTTCACCGTTGTGCGCGTGCACGCGGGCGACGCTATCCTCACCGACAACTGGCACACCAATGAAGTGCTGTCCCACGCGCGCAACAACTTCGAGGGATACACGTTCGCGATGCGCACGCTGGAGGCTTGGGGCGCAATGATCGAGAACGATCACCGTGCCTACTACACCGCCGGCGGACGAGTGTGGGTCCTGGACCTGGAGCCATCCGCAAGCAAAAAGGCGCGGCTGCCTTCCGCCGAAACCGGCAAGAAGTAGCGGACGGTTGCGACGCATCCTGCTCATTGACGACACGCCGGAAATCGCTGAGTTGCTGACATTTGCGTTGCGCGACCGCGGTTACGAAGTCTTCGCCACCGGCTACACCACTTCTGTCAACGAGTTGCTCCAGGAGCAGCGCGCCGATGCGCTGGTGCTCGATTGCTCCGTCTATGATATGAGCGAATCGCTCTTCGACACCGTGCGCCACCTCCCGAATCTCGCCGAACTTCCCGTAGTCATCATCAGTGATACGCCGGAAGAGGCTGACGCGAGCCTCCGTTCCAGGAATGCCCAAAAAGTCATGCTAATCCCGAAACCGTTCACCGGGGCGCAGGTCGCCAGAGCGCTCGATGAGCTGCTGGCATAAATATGCCGCTGTGGAGCATGGACGAGTGGAATTACCTCGAGCGCGAGGTCGTCACCGACCCGAAAGGCAGGCAGTGGACCGTGGCGCTGATGGACGTCCTAGGGCAGGAAGGCGATCCCGACATCCCCAACAAATTGCTTGAACTTCAATATTCCTCGGGCCGCTATTTCACGCTCATCTACTCGTCTACTGGAGCACTGCAGTGGGAACGCGGCTACACCATGCTGTCAGAGGCGACGAGTACGTACGAAGGCCTGGTGGTTTCCGTCATCGATGGCAGCCTCGATCCATCAAAGCCAGTGTTTCGGGAGGACCTGGAAGATTAGCGGCAATTTGAGGCATCGTTAGCGGCTCAGTTTCCCGAAAAGGGCGTCAACGCTGCAGGGTTGAACGGCTCGATCTCTTTGGACCAAGCTTGACATCCCGGGTTCCCTCTCGGCGTACCTGCGGCGAATATACGGTAAGCACAATTCGTGCGTTGACTTCGGAAGCGGCCTTTACGGTCTCCGGCGCGAGCGCGATCTCATACCAATAGGGCTGCATCGCAGCCTGCACGCCGATGTTGAAGTCGCGGACCTTGGCGCCATCCCATTCCTTGCGCGCCACTCTCGGGAGCGTCCGAATCATGGCGCAAAAGGCACGTATTGTTGAATCTGGGCTTTTGGATTTGGAGTTACTGGCTAGCTCAAGGTGTGCACGGTAGGTCCGTTTGTGGCGCCCGATGTAGAGCACATACACCTTCTTGCCCATTGCAGTTACAAGTGGCTGGAGATTCCACTCCGAGTAGAGGTCAAGGTCGACGTTTAGATAGTGAGTTGTTCCCTGAGTATTTGCGTTCATCAGTCTTTGTGCTTGTGGAGTCCGAATATATCACGCAAGCGCCCCTGCTTAGTGGGACGGAGAATGGTGAGCAGTGTCGGAGAAGGTTACTTCGACTCCCAAGCCAATGATCAAGCCTGGATAGAGGTTGCTACTGGAGGCAGGAAGCTCGGTTTTGGTAGGACAGACTTCAGTCTGTGCGCTTTTCAGATCGCGTCAAACCAAAACCACACAGGCTGAAGCCTGTGCTACTGAACTTCCGCAGAATTCTAGTGCGAAATGCGCACTAATAGTGCTGTGCTAGTAGCGAAAGATGTTGCGCAACGACCGGATCACGAGTTCCGATTTTTCCACTTATTGTGGCAGTTCACCTCATGCGCCAGAGGTCTTGGCTCGTCTTGTCTGGACGACGTTGTGCGCTGACGCCGCGGATGAGAACAGAGATATGAGACCTTCGACCAGCGTTGGGTGAGTCAGGACCGCATCGCGCAGCGCGGTGTAGGGCAGCCCTGCGATCATCGCAATCTGGACGGCGGCCAGGATCTCCCCCGCACCGACACTGAAGGCCGTGAACCCGAGAATGCGATCACTGTCAGCCTCCACGAGGGCCTTCAGGAACCCGCGGGTCTCCGAGAGCGTTCGTGCACGCAGGTTGGTTTCCATTGGAACCTTAAACAGGCGATATGCTTTCCCTTGAGCCTGCGCTTCTATTTCACTCAAGCCGATACGAGCAAGTTCGGGGTCGGCAAACAAACAATAGGGGACTTGCCTGCCCGTCGTCACACGGTTACCGCCGGTTAAATTGGCATGGACTACGCGGAAATCGTCGATGCTGATGTGCGTGAACTGCGGGCTGCCTGCGACCTCGCCGATCGCCCATACGCCGGGCGCGGTGGTCTGCAAGCGCTCGTTAACCTTGATGTATCCCCGGTCGGTGAGCTCAACTCCGATCAGTTCCAGGTCGAGTCCTTCGGTGTTCGGATGGCGGCCTGTGGCGACCAATACATGACTACCCTTTAGGACTTTCTCAATTCCATTCTGCTCGGCGGTGACACTCACCGAGTCGCCACATTTGCCCGACACTTGCTTGATTTGTGCATTCAGGAGAATATCGATGCCTTCATCTGCGAGCAGGCTGCGAAGAGCCTCGCATACGTCCGGGTCTTCTTTGGACATCAATCGTCCATTGCGATCAATCACAGTCACTTTGCTTCCGAATCGCCGCATGGCCTGGGAAAGCTCTACTCCTACGTAGCCACCGCCGATAACGAGCAGATGTTCCGGGACTTGGCCTAATTCGAGCGCCTCGATGTGCGTGAGCGGTTGTGCTTCAGCAAGACCAGGAATTGCTTCCAATATGGCCCGTGTGCCGGTGCTGACGATCACATTAGTACCGCGGAGTTGACGAGTGCTCCCGTCAGGGAGGGCGGCCTCCACAGTTCTCGGAGCAACGAACCGTCCGGTGCCCAAAATGAACTCGGCACCCGTCTTCCGGTAATTCTCCATATACATCTCGTTCAGGCCGACGACCATCTTGCGCTTGCGGTCTCGGACGCCCGACATCTCAATCGTGAAGCCTTCGTGAGCAATGCCAAACTCTTTGCTTCGGCGAATGTAGTCCACAACTTTCGCACTATGGATAATGTTCTTGCTCGGAAGGCACGCAATATTAGGGCAAGAGCCGCCAATGTACTTGCGATCGACGACTACGACGCGCTTGCCTTCTCCAGCAAACGTCCACGCAGCGATGGTCGAGCCCGTGCCACCCCCGAGAATCACCACATCAAATTCTTCCGGCTGCATGTTACGTGTCTGGGCGGATGAAATGTTCTTCGTGCCATTCATGCGGATTTTCCTTTCCGAGCGACAGGTTCACTCTTGGCTTGCCTTGATTTGACGAGATCGGCCGCCGACGCTCCTTCGAGCGACAGTCCGTAGCCAACTTCTCGCACGATGCGCTCTTTCAAGGGCTGGATGAAATGCACGCGCGTGTTGCGGCGCGTCACTTCCGGAGCCTTCAAGTAGAGCTCGGCCAATTCCTGCGCCCGGCTCAGTGCCTTGCCGTTCGGCACAACCTCGGCAACCACTCCCCATTCGTGCGCAGTACGCGCTGTGAGCGGTTGGGGGTTCAGCAGGAACGCCTCCGCTCGTCCCGCTCCAGCGCGATAACTCCACGTGGTAAAGATTCCGTCACCGGGCGCAATGCCCGCTGCGAAGTGGGCCACATCTTGGAAGGTCGCACCATCCGCCGCCACAATTACACTGGCAAGTAGCGCGTAGTCTGAATGCACATGGGCACGTCCCTCGATAGCCGCGATCACCGGTACGCGTATGTTGGCTATGTTTTCCAAAACCTGAACGCCTTCGTCGTGAACCTGACTCCAGACGCCGGGATCGGTGACATCGCCGAAAGAGGACCAATCGACATCACTAATGAACTCCCCACCTGCGCCCGTGAGGATTACGATCTTGTTCGTTCGATCTTGCGCAATCCGGTAGAAGGCATCGACAAATTCCGTGTGAGATTGCGCGGTCATAATGAACGGCCCGCCGTTGCTGTGGAACTCAGCAACCAGCACACCTTTGTTATCTCGTGTCAGATTTAGGTTGTGATAAGCACCTAGGTAGTCACTTTGAAGTTGCATCGTATTCTCCTCTCTGCGTTGCCCTGATTGCGTTCACCCGAATGTGTTATTGCGAGGTCAGCCCTTTGCGCTCAGGTGGCCACAACGAGACCACCTGCGGCACGAATGACCTCCCCGGTGATCCAGGCCGATTCGTCTGACGCTAGGAACACCGCCAGCGGGACGATATCCGTGACGCGACCGAGCCGCCCGAGCGGCGTCTTCCCAGCCAGAACCGCGCCGGCGCCACCCTCAAACGTCCCCGCCGCTACATTGCCTTCGGTTTCCGTATGACCGGGAGCGATGGCGTTTACGCGAATCTTGCGCGGCGCCAGTTCGAGCGCCAAACCCCTGGTCAGCGTTTCGATGGCGCCTTTCGTGGAAGCGTACAGCAGGGCTCCCGCCACCGGATGCGAGCCGACGATGGAACTGAGGTTGATGATGCTCCCGCCGTCGGCCCCGAACCGCTTGATCGCCTCCTGCACGGTGAGAATCGCCCCGAGAACGTTGATGTTGTAGTGGAGGTGAAAGCTCTCTTCGGTGATCTCCGCGAAGGCGCCGAAGCGGAATACCCCGGCGTTGTTGACCAAAACGTCCAGTCTTCCGAATGCGGAATGCACTTCTTTGAATAACCGCGCGACATCTGCGGCCTTGGACACGTCGGCCCCGACCGCGATCGCCTGGCCCCCGTTGTCGGTGATCGCCTGAGCGATGCGTTCGGCGCCTTCCCGGTCGGAGGAATAGTTCACGGCCACGCGCGCGCCCGCAGTTCCCAAGGCCGTTGCAATCCCAGCGCCTATGCCTTTGGAGGCGCCCGTCACGATTGCCACTTTATTAGACAGTCTACTCATATTCGCCATCGTTCTCGATCCCACTCCCCGTACCCCCGGACGGCCTTCGCCGTTAATTGGGCCTCGCGCATATGAAAATCTCGATTTATGCTTCTTATGCTAAGGAGCGTTTTGAAACAGCGCGTAACCATTCAATTTTGCATCCTGAATGGTCGCCAATCCGGAGGTGATCCACGATTGGCCCTCCAAACTGACCCAGTATCAGAGCGTCAGGTCGCTTGCTTTCAGTAACAATTTGATTTTCTACTTCTCGACTCTCGCGAGGAGTTCGACAAATTTCTGCTGGCGCTCAGACTGATCTTTGCCGTCGAGCGATTCCGCTTGCTGCGTCATGTTCATGGAGCAGAATTTCGGACCGCACATTGAGCAGAATTTCGCGTCCTTGTAGAAATCATCCGGCAGCGTTTCGTCGTGCATGGCGCGCGCGGTTTCCGGATCGAGCGACAGATCGAACTGCTTGTTCCAGTCGAAAAGAAATCGCGCGTAGGAAAGCGCGTCGTCGCGGTCGCGCGCGCCGGGGCGGTGCCGCGCCA